>JAAUYI010047586.1_pt1 | contig 21318 bp, 19 predicted proteins | sample 7278041 | NCBI WGS metagenome assembly JAAUYI01 (sample SAMN14350216, study PRJNA611818) | marine sediment metagenome | isolation source: surface marine sediment (0.6m) | place: French Polynesia: Moorea | collected 2018-08
TCTTCTACTCATTTTTATGTACTTTTTCTCTGGTACATTGATTTTCTCTCGTCTCTTTCTCCTAATCAACCATCTAGAGGATTCTTAGGTCTCTTTTTTTCCTTTAGACCCATAAGTTAATAATGGAGCGCCTTGATCTGCAATAACACTCATACCGGTAATCTCTTCAATTGCCATAATCAATTCATCTCTTGATTTCTTCAGTTTATTTGTCTGTTCCCAAAAAGCATCAAGTAATTTTGATTGTAGATCAGAGCTACGCCACATTTCCCATAGATTTACCTCTAGCGTTTGCTTCAATCCATCGACAATTGGCGAGTCAGGTTCAAGAGCATCAATACTCTTTTGCGTATACTCTTTAACACCTGGTATATCTCCATATTTGCATCTCCGCATCATTTCTGGATTGGGTTCTGTTTTATTATTAATGGATCCAGGTAATATTTGTGAGACTCCATTAATTGCTAATGCTTTATTACTTTCTGAATGATCATGATAATACTTTAGACCAGTGAGCTCAGGAAATCTTGCCAGCACAACATCTCTAATTTTCATAATTCATATCCTACATATCTGTTAATACTTTAGCATGCCCTGTTAATACACTTTTAGCCTGGTTAAAAGAATGCTTCAGGAAAGTTTAATGATTTACATCAATTTAATAGAAGAATATCCATTGTTTGAGAATGAGAAAATCATGAATGGTGGGAAGAAATGCAAGATGAGAATATTTAAAAGAAGCTATAGAATAAGGTTCAATTAAGTAGACTAAGTAAAAATATAATACTTTTATAAAAATATATAAGTTAATGAATCAACCCATCATTCAACATTGCTCAAAAGGCACTATCAGCAAAAAAGACATTAAGCTTCAGTTTTGTGAATCTAAAGAGAGAGGCATTTACTTTGTACTCAACAATAAAACTAAATTTCCAGCCAATACTGATTTTCTAACTTCCGCTACGAGAAACACTGTACTCGGTAAAGATAATGATTTAATTTGTTTTGTTGAACACCTTCTGGCAGCAATTAACCTCCTAAAAATTAATCAAATAGAAATCCACGTTGATGGTCAAGAAATACCACTAATTGATGGTAGCGCCCAACCTTGGATTGAACTTCTCAAAAACTGGCCTTACAAAGAAGCCAAAATTCCTCCAATAAACTTGCCCGAACCTATATATATTCAAGCTGATCAAGAAAGATCGATCATTGCTTATCCCAATGATGAATTTAAAATGACTTACTTATTTGAATCTCCAGTAGATCAAACAAAATCCTGGACAAGTTGGACTCCTGATAATGGAATTGAAAAGCTAGCAAAAGCGAGAACTTTTGGTTCAGTTCAAGAGCATGAAATGCTCGGTATAAAAGGACAGTGGTTAAGCTACGATGAAAATGGTTTCGACCTACCTCTTTATTATCCTGAAGAACCTGCTACTCATAAGCTATTAGATCTCTTTGGGGATTTGAGTTTGTCTGGAATAAATCCTTTAAGTTTCAAAGCGCACTTCATAAGTATTAAGGGAGGTCATTCAATGAATACTAAAATAGCTAAACAAATCAAACAGATTATTGGCACCTAATTCCCAATAAAGTTCAACTATTTTTTGATATTTTTCAGTTGGTACTTTCTCCCTCTGAATAAAGGTTAAAGTGGATAATAATACAACTAGAGATAAAAGGACTTCAGAACATAGTGAATCATTATCTGAAACCATGAAAGAATTCATCGAAGAAGTAAAAGCATATCTTGCAGGGAATCTATCCTCTGGAAGATTCAAACATACTCAGGGAGTTGCAATGACTGCAAAAGATATGGCCAATACCTATGGAGCTAATCAAGAAAAAGCAGAAATCGCCGGCTGGCTCCATGATATTGCAAAAGAGCACAAGCCAAAACAATTATTAGAAGAAGCAAAAACTTTCAAAATTAAACTAGATCCAGTGGACATACAATCTCCTCATTTACTTCATGCAAGAGTGGGAGCAAAGATTGCCGCTAAACAGTTCAATATTGATGATTATGAAATATTAGATGCTATTTCTCAACATACTTTGGGGAAGCCACAAATGAGTTTGTTAGAAAAAATATTATTCATTGCTGATGCTATTGAACCTAATAGAAAAGCAGATTGGTCCGAACCAATAAAAACGGCACTCGATACTCACGGATTAAACGCTGCAATAATTAAATGCTGTGAGAATACTATTATCGATCTAGCTAAACAAAAAAAGTTAATTCACCCAATGACAATAAACACTTTTAATTTTTATATCAATGCACCTGATAAATAGAAAATGAAAAAGAAGTCAAGATCAATATTTAGAACTTAGCAATTTAAAAATTCAAGGTAAAAGTTAAAAAACATAAGAAGGAGAAAACAAATTGAACAAAACAACAACTTTTTTATAAATTTTTATAAATTATTGCGATAGTAAAATTACTAAGAAATCAAAAATCAATTATTAGTCAACGCAACTCAATAATGTTTCTCAAATCTTTTAATAAAAATAAGTTCAATAATTTAAAGTTAAATGCCTTTTTAGCGATTCAACTTTTAATTGTTTCTTCAAATTTAGTTTCAGCAAAAGAATTTAATTACTATAGGTCAGAAACTGTTTATCTAGAGACACAAGAAGAAAACGCTCCAAGTTCAAATGATCGAGATTTAAGCAAAGTTGGAAATTCGAACATCACTAATAATTTAAGTGATAATGCACTCGCCAAATCTGAATCTTTCTTTAATCAGGGAATTGATAAATTCAATGAACGCAATTTCAATGAAGCAATTTCATTTTTTAGTCAAGCAATTGAAATCAACCCACAATATGCAAATGCCTATTTAAGTAGAGGAATCGCTTATAGAAAACTTCAAAATAACTTAGCTGCCATCGAAGATTATTCTAAAGCTATCGAACTAGAACCCTCCGCTTCGGCTTACTTAAATAGAGGAGTAGCAAGATCTAGAATAAACGATTCAAATGGTGCTTTGATTGATTATTCAAAAGCTATTGATATGCAACCAGATTATATTGCCGCGTATCTGAATAGAGGCAATTTAAAAATTCAAAAGAAAGACTTTTCTGGCGCAATTAAAGATTTCAACAAAGTTATTGAACTAGAACCTGGGTCTCATAAAGCGTATTTCAGTCGTGGCAGAGCACATTCTTCTTTAGAACAAAATGACAAAGCAATTCAAGATTATACTCAAGCAATATACTTCAATAATAAATACGCTGAGGCTTTTTATAATCGAAGCGTCATCAAGTCTCGAACAAGGGATTATCTAGGCTCAATGAGTGATGCAGAACAGGCAAAGGGTTTATACAACCTACAACACAATCAAAAAGGACTTGAAAAAAGTAACAAACTAATTGAGTACATAAAATACAAAACTAGCGGAAACTGAAGTTTAATAAATTTGCTTCTTTTGAACACAATAAAATTACACACTTCTTAATTTTTTCGATTGAATACTTCAAATAATAAAGTTGTTCAATCTAAAGTGCTATTATGGCGTAAATACAATAATAAAGTTTTTTAAAATTTCACTATGACAGACATAAGAATAGGCAACCCTAAACCTAAATTCATTGTTCAAAATCCTTCTGGTAAAAAATTTCAGATTAAAGATACTTCTTCCAAAATAAGAATTCAATATATAACTCATTCTCCTAATAGTGAGTTAGAAGGTTTTGTATCCAACAAATACCATAATGAAGGTCTCAGAATTACAAGAGGTGGTGCTCCTCTTCCTGGAACTGAGAAGGAGTATATTGCTACAAATGCTAAAGCATTCGGTGTTTCTGAAGAACAAGCGACTCAATGGATATCTAATGGAGATATAAGTCCATACAAAGAATTCAAAAGAGAACGAATTTTAGAACTTGTAGAAAAACCAGCGAGGAAGTTCGCGAAAGCAATTCTTGATACTGGCTATGAAACTTACTGGAGCAATGCTGCAAGTCAAGGTCCAAAAGGTGTTTATTTCAAAGAAGGTCCAAACCACTACTTCGCAAGTATGAAAGATAATTGCATTTACTCGGTAACACCAGATGGACGAGCTGGAAAAATTGATTTTAATAACCGTGTAGAACTGAACGATCTCGCACTTCCGATTATGAATTTAAGCGATTATGCAGAAATCTAGTTTTAGAGCATAAATATCTCAATTTTGAGTATCGAGATTAATTAAGGTAATCTCGACATTGATTCTGTTAAACTAAATGTTCGAATTCGCAACCAAAAGACTAGCGATTTAAATTAAGTACAAGCTCAATGCAAAGACCCAAAAATCCACCAAGGGGAACTTACGATCTTTTGCCAAAGGATTCTGAAAAATGGCAAATGGTTGAAAAGTTAGCAAAAGACATCTTTCAAAAGGCAAGTTTTCAGGAAATAAGAACTCCCATTTTTGAGGCAACAGAAATTTTTGCAAGGGCAGCTGGTGAAACAAGTGACATTGTAAACAAAGAAATGTACACCTTTGAAGATCGCTCTGGACGCTCAATAACACTAAGACCAGAGGGAACAGCAGGAGTTGTTAGAGCTTTTTTGAGCAATGGTTTAGATAGAGCACCAAAACCGGTTAAACTTTGGTATCAAGGACCAATGTTTCGGTATGAACGCTCTCAAACGGGAAGATATCGTCAATTCACCCAATTGGGATTAGAACAATTTGGCTCAAACTCGCCTGAAATAGAATTTGAGATGATAAGTATGGCCTGGAATCTGTTTCAAAAGCTTGAAATTGAAAATTTGACTTTAGAAATTAATTCTGTGGGTGATAAAGAATCTCGAGAAATCTATCAAAAAGCAATGAAGGAGTTTTTAAACGACAATTTGTCTCAAATTTGCCCCGATTGTCAAAAAAGAGCAGAAACTAATCCTCTCAGAGCTCTAGATTGTAAAGTACCAGAAGATCAAGAGTTATATCAATCCAAAGCACCTAAAATTCAAGATTACTTAAATGAGGACTGCAAAAATCACCAAGATATTCTTTTAAACCTTTTTAAAGAATTTCAAATGCCTTATAGCCTGAATCAATCATTGGTGAGAGGCCTCGATTATTATACTAAAACTGTTTTTGAAATTAAGACCTCAGACTCAAAGCTCGGTGTACAAAATACAATATGTGCTGGAGGGAGATACGATGGACTAGTAAAAGAACTAGGTGGACCGGAAACATCAGCTTTTGGATGGGCTCTAGGAATGGAAAGACTCATTACTTTACTCAATGAGAATAGTAATGAGTCAAAATTGGATTACTTCGTTACTTACCCAGTTGGAAAATTCAATAAAGCTTATAAAATCGTTCAAGATCTGAGAAACCAAGGATATTCAGTGGCAGTAGATTATGAGAATTCTAAAGATGAGAATAAGCAATTCAAAATTGGCCAAAAACTCAATGCAAAAGAAATAATTACTGCAAATTAATAAACAAAACCCTCAAATAAAGATGTTAGTAAGACTAAGCATTAAATATATGAGGGCTAAAGCTAATTTTAATTAACGCCTAAAAGTTCAACCTCAAATTTCAAGATTGAGTTTGGTGGAATTGCGCCAGGAATACCTCCAGCACCATAAGCTAAGTCCGGTGGGATAACTAATATTCTTTTGCCTCCAACCTTCATATCTTCAACACCTTCATCCCAACCTTTAATAACTTGTCCTGCTCCAAGGTTAAACTCAAAAGGCTGGCCTCTATCAACTGAGCTATCAAACTTTTCACCAGATTCATAGAATGTACCCGTGTAGTGTACTTGAACTTTATTTCCAGCTTTTGCTACCTTTCCAGAACCCTCTTTTTCATCTTTATACAAAAGTCCTGAGGCAGATTTAACATATTCCTCTTGATTAACAATGTCCAATTTATTAACTCCCTTTGTTGTTTTAGCAGTTGCTTCTTGTGAGATTGATGAACTGCTGCAAGAAACTAAAAGTGTAGATAAAGAAACTAATACAGCAAACGTAGTAAAGGCTTGAGTAAGCTTTTTCATTGATTTTCTCTCTCTAAAGAAGTGACTAAGTAAATGATACTATTATTTTAAGGTTATAGAATTTAGTGATATTTCAGTAAACTTAATGCATTTAAACATTTCATTAATCTAGACATCAGCGGATGTTAACTTTTACTAGGTTAAGATAGTTAATATACTAAATAATTTTATAAGAATCATCAAACTGAAAACTAAGAGCGAAAGATGAACAAAGATAATCACGAAAATAAGCAAGAAAAACCAATTAAATGTTTAGGTTCTCAATCTCTTCTTAATACTCTCGAAAAAAACAGTGTAAAAACAATTTTTGGTTATCCTGGCGGTGTACTCCTAGGGCTTTACGACCAAATTTATGCTCAAGATAAAATAAGACACGTTTTAGTTAGACACGAGCAAGGCGCGGCTCATGCTGCAGATGGTTACGCAAGAGTTGCAGGAAAACCCGGAGTCTGCCTTGCAACTTCTGGGCCAGGCGCAACTAATTTATTAACCGGTATTTGTTCTGCTCATATGGATTCAATTCCAATTATTGCTTTAACTGGTCAAGTACCCAGCGCAATGATTGGGAAAGATGCTTTTCAAGAAGCGGATTTGTTTAACCTTTCACTTCCAATAACCAAGCACAATTATTTAGTTAAAGAAACCTCTAAAATACCTCAAGTTATTAATGAATCTTTTACTATTGCGCAAAGTGGGCGTCCGGGTCCAGTTTTAGTTGATTTACCGAAAGATATTTTAAATACAGAGTTTGAATGGTCCACAAATGAACATAAGGTTGAACTACCAGGTTTGCAAGTTTTAGATGAAATAGACATTAATGAATTGAAGAAGGCAATTCAGATGATTGAAGATGCAGAAAAACCAGTGCTATACATTGGTGGAGGTGTCGTGTCTTCTAGAGCACATAAACAGATTTTAGAGCTTGCAGAAAGATTTTCTTTACCAATAGTTTGGACTCTAATGGGCAAAGGTGCAGTATCAGATGAACATCCATTAAATCTTGGGATGCTTGGTATGCACGGAACACCAACTGCCAATTTTGCTATTTATGAAAGTGATTTATTGATAGCAATTGGTGTTCGTTTCGATGATAGAGCTACTGGTAAATTGGAGGCCTTTGCACCAAAAGCCAAAGTAATTCACATAGATATTGATCCAGCTGAAATAGGTAAAAATAGAAAATTAAAGCCATTTATTGATATTTCTCTTTTAGGAGATGCTAAAGAAGTTCTCAATCATTTATTAGAAGTATCAAAAGAAAAAGAAGCAAATAGACACGATTGGCTGAAGCAATTAAGGCAATGGGATAAAGATTATCCTCTTGATGATAAAGAACATGAAGAACACATTACACCAAAACAAGTATTTAGAATCCTAAATGAGATTGCTGAAGATGCTATTTTCACAACTGATGTTGGGCAACACCAAATGTGGGCCGCTCAATACATCAAATCTAAAAATCCAGGAAGATGGATAACTTCAGGAGGTTTAGGCACCATGGGTTTTGGTTTACCAGCTGCAATTGGTGCTAAAGCTGCAGCTCAAGACTTAGGCATTAATGAACCTGTAATTTGTATAACAGGGGATGGAAGTTTTCAAATGTGCTTACAGGAAATTGGCACAATGGTTGCTCATAATCTTCCTGTAGTTGTTGTTATTTTGAACAATGGAAATTTAGGAATGGTACGTCAATGGCAAGAACTATTTTTCAACCGAAATTATAGTTTTTCAGATTTGCAAGTTGGCTCACCTGATTATGTTAAATTAGCAGAATCGTACGGTATCAAGGGCTTAAGAACTGATTCAGCAGATGATTTAGAATCTATTTTAAAAGAAGCTATTGGATCTGCCCAACCAGTTATTGTTGATTTGCAGATGCATCCAGAGGCAAATGTTTATCCAATAGTTCCAGCTGGAGGGGCTAATCACAGGGCCGAAGGAATTGGAATTCCTACAGTCCCAAGCAATCGATCGAAAGAAGATTATCAGAGATCTGTTGAAATAGCTCCGGTAAACAAAGTGAGTAATTTTGTGGTAAAACAATCGTTAACAAGTGATACGGTTAATACACAAATTAGTGATTCAAAGAGTTATTCACAAAGTTAAAATTTATAGAATTAGTTATAGAAATTGGAAGGTAAATAAATAAATTGAATTCACATTCTCAAGAAGTTCTTTCGAAGTTAGAAGGCATTAAAATCATTGCTTTTGATATTGACGGCACGCTAACTGATGGTTCTATTTGTATGGGCCCTTCAGGTGAAGCTTTGAAGATCTTTAATGTAAAAGATGGTTATGCAATGAGAAAAGCTGAAGATTCGGGTTATAAGATATATTTTATAACTGGAAGAGCAGCTTGTGAACCAGTTACTGAAAGAGTGAAAGACCTAAGACTCCCTAAAGAAAGGTTATTCGATAAAGTCAAAGACAAGTTAGAAGTTGCAAAATCTATAACTATTGAAGAGGGAATTTCATTAAACGAAATAGCATATATGGGTGATGACATTCCGGATTTAGAACTTCTTCAATCAGTTGGATTTTCCGGTGTACCCTCTGATGCGATTTCTTCTGTAAAAGATAGTGTTGATTTCATCTCTCAACATAACGCTGGTAGAGGAGCCGCAAGAGAGTTCATTGATCTCATACTTTCTCAAAATAAGAAATAGAAATTGAAAAATGAAGAATGGATACATATCGCTCTGTGTAAATATTGATCATGTTGCTACTTTAAGACAAGCAAGGTTTTCTAGCTATCCATCTGTCGTTGAAGCTGCTCAAATAGCTCAAAATGCTGGCGCAGATGGTATTACTGTTCATTTAAGAGAAGATAGAAGACATATTCAAGATGATGATATTCCAGCTTTAAAAAACATTATTAAGGGTAAATTCACTCTTGAGATGGCTATTTCTGAAGAAATATTGGATATTGCAAAAAGAAATAAACCAGATTTATTAACTATTGTGCCAGAGAAAAGAGAAGAGCTTACGACTGAAGGTGGTTTAGATATAATTGGGCAATTTGAAAAAACAAAGGCTTTTTTAGAAGAAGTTAACAAAGCTTCTTTAAAAGCCAGTTTATTCATTGATCCGAATTTAGAGACCATTAAAGCCGCCAAAGATGCTGGTGCAGAAAGAATAGAATTGCATACAGGCGAATATGCTAACTGCAAATTGAACTCTGAAGAAATGAAGTACCAATTATCCCAGCTGAGTAAAGCCGCAAAATACGCTAAATCATTAGGTTTTTTAGTGAATGCTGGCCACGGATTGAATACGAGTAATGTAAAAGCAATTTCTCAACTTCACAGTTTAGAAGAACTACATATTGGACACTCAATTATCTCTCGAGCTGTTTTAATTGGATTGAATGAGGCAGTAAAGGAAATGAAACATTTAATTTCTGGATGAGGGTAATGAAAGAAGACTATAAAAAAGATCATATAAGCGTTTACGGGATAAATTGTTTTACAAAAATTGGTTTTGCCGATAACGAAAGAGAAATAGGTCAAAAACTGAGAGTTGATCTGAATGTTTATTTCGATTTATCTAAAGCTGGTACGTCTGATGAATTAGGAGATACAGTAAGTTACATTGAACTGGTTAAAACTGTGGTTTCAGCAAGTAAGGAAAAGGATTACAGATTGCTAGAGTATTTTCTCAGCTCGATCTGCGAAAAAGTTTTCACTAACTTCAGTAAGATTAATGCCATTGGAATAAGAGTACACAAGCCTCATATACCAAGTCCTTACTTTGACGGACAAGCTAGTGTTTATATTTATCGTGAAAGATGAGTAATCCGTGGTTTTGTTGTAACGATAAAGTTTTAGAAATCAACAATGTTGAAAAAGCAATAAAACTAGATAAAGGTAGTCTTTACCAAGCCGATATTAGTGACAATAAAGTTTACAAATGGACAAAAGTTATTGCAAAAGATCCATTAGTTGCAATAAAGAATTTTTGGAAAGAGAACGTTAAAGAAAAACAAGCAATCATGCTTGGATATTTTTCTTACGATTTTGCCGGCTATATAGAACCAAAAGTTTTAGATCAAAGAGACTCGATAATTAATTTTCCAGAGTTTTACTTTTTAACTAGTTCACAGTTTAAATTTTGTAAAAGAAACTCTAGCAATATATTGGAAGCAAAACCTAAAGCAGCTAATCAGAATTCTAATTTAATAAAGGCTCACCTTCACAATCTCATCTTAGACACAGAATATAAAAGACTTATAAATGAAGCTATTGAATATATAAGTCAAGGAGCAATTTATGAGATAAATCTTTCAAGACCAATGCTATTTCAGCTCAAAGAAGAAATTGAGCACCCAGACTTTGCTCAGCTCTTAATGAAAAATAATCCAGCTCCGTATTCTGCTTATTTACCACTAGAAAAAAAGCGTTCACATACTCTTTCCATTTGTAGCTCATCACCAGAATGCTTTTTAAGAAAAACGGGACAAGAGGTATCAACTTTTCCCATCAAAGGAACGAGACCCAAATTTAATGACAAGACAAAAGATAAATTAATGACTCAAGAGCTTTTGAATAGCAAGAAAGAACAAGCAGAACATTTGATGGTAGTAGACCTTGAAAGAAATGACCTTGGAAGAGTAGCAATTCCATCTTCGGTAAAAGTATTAAAGTATGCTGAGCTAAATAGCTTTAATCACATTCATCATCTTATTTCAGAAATCAATTGCATAATGAAGCCCAACTTAGATGTTTTTGATTTGATAAGAGCTTCATTTCCCAGTGGATCGGTAACTGGAGCACCTAAGATAAGGACTATGCAAATAATAAGAGAGCTAGAACCATATCCTAGATCAGTTTATACAGGATCTATGGGATTTATTGACTCTCAGGGAGATTGTGAATTCTCTGTGTTAATTAGAACTTGTTTGCTTGAAAACAATAAATTGCTTCTTAATGTTGGTGGCGGTATTGTTTGGGATTCTGAACCTGAAATGGAAAACGAAGAAACCTACATTAAAGCTCGAAGTGTCCTGAATAGATTGACTAACTGGTAAGGTACTTGAATTTGTGAGCTTAACCTGTTTATAATGTATATATAAATAATAAATTTTAATCTTCTTTACTTGATAACTAATTTAATAACTCTTTATAAAAATGGTATCCACTGTAACTAATAATGTTAATGGTTCAAGTTATATTCTAAGCCAACAGCTCATTAATCTAATTAATGGAAATGAAACAGATACTTCAACTAACAGTAATTCTTCAGATGATGTTGTAGCAAGTCTCAATAATATATTTCAACAAGCTTCTACTCCTCCGAGATTCGCTAATCCAGAAAAGATTGACAATATTTATGATTTAAAAAAAGCTTTAAAAAGTGGACAGGTAAAAGAAATCAAAGTTTGGGATAAATACGCCACTCCAAATCGAAAAAATAATAAAAAGCATTATGTAGTCAAATTTAAAGCCGAAAATGATAAGTGGGGCAATTTTGAAATTGGCGATTTTGTTAATCTACAATCTATCGAAGAACTTCAAAAAATCAGCGTTGACAAAGGAGTTAAGTTTAAGGCTTTGGAATCAAGTCCGATTTTGGATAACATTAGCCAAGCTTTAATTCAGTCCTCACCGGGGGTTGCTGCTGTTCTTTTAACAATTTTTTCTTTTTTTGGATATAAAGTATATAAAAAAACTGAATTTAGAAAACTTGTAAGAAAGCATTTAACAACAAACTCTGGAGAGGTGCCAAGCAAACTCTTAAACCTAATAAAGAAAAAAGGTTTAAGAGATGTTTTAGTTGGAATGCCTGAACAAGTTTATACAAAAGACACTGCTATGTATGAATATATGAAAAAAGTTCTTAAAGCAGAAGATATTGATATTGCATGTAGAGCTTTTTCGAGAATATGCGTAGGACTTCCAGGGACAGGTAAATCTGAATTAGTTGACTACACTTCACGAATTATGCTCGATCATTTTAACGGAAAGAACGGAAGAGCGAAATCAGCAGTATTGAACGTTGATGAAATATTAGAAGAACAAGGAACTGGTTTCTTAGGAACAATGTCCAGATGGGTTTTGGGTAATAAAGAAATGACAAGAATAGTTGCACAAGAAGCAGAAAGACAAGGAATAAACATGATTATGATTAAATCTGATGATGCTGATACAACTTCTAATTCCAAATATACAAGAGCAAGGACCTTTTTCAAGGATCTATATGATGAAGTCAAGCTTAAAAGAGCATCAAATTCTTCATTTTTAAGACAAAACAAAGGTAAAGTAACAACATTAAGAGCAGTTCAAGTTGGAATTGCCTCAAACACTATTGAAAAGGCAAAATCTTTAAAAGATATGGCAGTAGAAGATAGAGCCGGTGGATCAATAGATTTTTTTAGAGTTTCTCCTGAACAAAGACATGAACAAATAAAACACTTTCTTGCTGACGCATATAGGTTGCCAAAGTCTTCCGTACCAGATTCTCTTGTTAATTTATTAGTAGATTTAACAAATCCAAGTGACTTAAACGAATACACATACACTGCAAGAAATTACCAAGCAGGGCTCATAGAATTAATAAAAACCTATGTCAAACCATCCAAGAGTCACCAAGAAAATATAAACAAGCTAAATAAATTAGCAGATATATTAATAAGAGGAACAACTCCAAATCCACAGAATCCATTGAGCAGTGATGAAACTTCTATATTTAACGCAATAAAGAGTGATATTGATGCAAACAGAAAAAGTGTAAAAATTTATAAAAAAGAATTAGACTTAGGCTTTGACTTTGATATAGATTAATAAGAATTAGAATTGATCAATGAGTAAAAAAATAGTAGTAGTTGGAGCTGGTTTAGCTGGTTTAAGCGCAGCTAAGAATTTAGTAGATAACGGATTTGAAATAACTCTTCTTGAGAGTCGTTCGGTTTTTGGGGGAAAAGTTTCGTCCTGGAAAGATAGTGATGGTGATTGGATTGAAAGTGGTCTTCATGTTTTTTTCGGTTCTTATCAAAAGATATTTGATTTAATGAAAGACGTTGGATGCTATCAAAACATAGATTGGCAGACTCCATCGATTCAATACAAAATTCCAGGTGGAAATGGTTTTCAGATTGTGAGCAACGAACACTTACCACCTCCTCTAAATCTACTTCCAAATTTTTTCTTCAATCATCAATTCTCCATTTCGGATTTATTAAAATATTGCCGAGCAATTTTACCGGTTTTGCTAAAGAACCAAAACTATATTAATGCCCAAGATGATAAGGATTTCATCTCTTGGGTTAAACAATTTGGAGTTAGCGATGAAATGGTTAAGCGAATGTTTTTGCCAATGACTTTATCTCTAAAATTTCTACCGGCAAGCCAAATCTCTGCTCAAGTAGTGTTGAACGTTTTTAAATTATTTATTACCAATCCCAAAGGCTTTAAAATTGGTTTCCTCAATGGAGCACCGGCAGAAAAGTTAACCGGTCCCATTGTTCAGTACCTCGAAAAAAGAGGAGCTAAGATTCTGTTAAATCAAAAAGTTCTTAATTTAGAAATCACTGAAATAAATGGTAGTAAATCCATTAGGTCGTTACAAACTCAGTCAGGAGATAATTTTGATGCAGATTATTTTGTATTTGCCTTACCAACGCACAAATTTAAAAAAATTCTGACACCGTATTTCGAAGATATTGACTATTTCAAGAATCTTTCTAATTTTAAAGGGGTGCCAGTAGCAAATGCTCAATTTTGGGTGGATAAACCAATTACAAATGATAAAAGACTTCACTTTGGAACCGGGTCAATCACACCCGTATTTGCCGATATGAACCTAGCCTGTGGTGATTATAAAACCCCAAAGGGTTCTTCATTAATAGAAACAGTCATTGCACCGGCCGAAAATTTTTCAGGTCTTTCGGATGAAGAAATACTAGAAAAAGCTTGGAATGAAATAAAGTCTTATTTCCCAAACGATTCGATGAATGCAAAAGTTGTTAAATCTAGTTTAGTGAAAATTCCTCAATCTGTTTACGCCCCTCACCCAAATCTAGAGAAATTGAGACCTTCACAAAACACACCAATACCGAATCTCTTCATTGCTGGTGGATTCACAAAGGGCCATGAGTTCTTTGATAGTATGGAAGGAGCTGTGCAGAGTGGCTTATTGGCAGCAGAAAAGCTCATTGAAAAGCAAGCATTTAATAATTAGAAACAGATGAAATTAAATGAGAACATATAAACTTAGAAACTGAGTTTTCCTGAAGAGCTAAACGTTTCATACTCACAGAATTAGGATTCTCAACTAAATAATTTGTTACAAAATCTCTAACTTCACTTTCAGTCTTTTGTACGCTTATAAAATCGCTCAATTGAGAAAGCAGTTCATCGATTTTAAAAGTATGAGGACCAACAACAACCGGTACACCATAAACTATTGGCTCTAAAGGATTGTGGCCTCCTACCTTAGCCCAAGTACCACCCAACATTGCAATATTGGAAATTCCATAAAATTTTGTCAACTCCCCCAAAGTATCCAGTAGTAAGATTTGCGATTTACCAAAAGAATTGAAAGGATTTTCATTCAAAGAAGTTTGCAACATATCTTTTCTTGTAAGAAACTCTAAAGAATGAGTCAGGCAAATCTCTTTCACCTCACTCAGTCTTTCCAGATGTCTAGGGGCAATGATCATTCTCAAGTCGCGTTCAGGGAAGTTTTTAACAATACTTTTGAAGACACTACAAGCTAGCTCTTCTTCGCCTTTATGGGTACTTCCAGCAATGATTACAAAACTTTCATTCTGTAAATTGAGTTCTTTTCTTAGGGCATTAACTTCATCCTCTGAGGACTTTTGAGTTGAATCAAACTTTAAATTATCAATAACTTTCAGCTGCTCAGACTGTGCGCCAATAGAAATAAAACGTTCTAAATTGACTTTACTCTGAACGAATATTGTATCCACGCACCTCATTAATTCACTCATCAAGGGTTTTAAAATATTGTATTTTTTTACTGATGAATCAGTGAGTCTAGCGTTGACAATGAAAGTTTGTACATTATTTACCCTCGCTTGGTGAATTAACTCCGGCCAAATTTCTGTTTCAGCAATAATTAAAAGAGATGGCTTTATTACAGTAAACCAATTTTTAACCGCAAAATAGAAATCAAACGGGCAATAAAAAACAAAGCACTCTTTCTGCAATTTGTCATTAGTAGATTTATCCGTAAAAAGCTTTTGTGCTAAATCTTGACCAGTTTTTGTACCAGTACTTAAGCAGATTGAAGACTGAGGAAAGGTTTTTTGCAGTTCATAAACCAATGGTTCAATGGTTTTCACTTCACCAAAAGAAACTGCATGAAGCCAAATATTTTTTATTGATTTGTACTTAGATAGTTCATCAATACTCCCATCCTTCATTTCATCAATTATTTGAGAGAAATTAGCTCCTCTGACCTTATAAATCGAACTTGTATCGATCAAACCTAATTTTTGTTCTAATCCATACTTCCATTTCTCAACACAAAGGCAAGTAACAATTATTACTGGCAAAAAAGTAATAAAAAAAGCAGTAATTACAGCTCTATAGAGGAATAACCAAAACATTGAATTTCAAAGGCCTTAACTGTGTTTAACAAAAGATGTGCAACTGTCAAAGGACCAATCCCTCCCGGAACAGGAGTAATTGCTTTTACCTTTCCTAAGGCACCTTCAAAATCCACATCTCCAATTAATTTTCCATCATCCGCTCGGTTAATTCCAACATCTATAACTATTGCTCCTTCTTTCAGCCATTCGGATTGAACAAAATTGGGTTTTCCAACTGCTGCAATAACAATATCGGATGATTTAACTTGATAGATCAACTCATCTTTCGGGGTTTTACTATGCACAATACTTATACTAGCGTCTTCATTCAATAGGAGTTCAGCAATAGGCTTACCGACTAAACGAGATCTGCCGATAATAACTGCTTTTTTACCACGAAGTGGTATTTGATAAGCTTGTAAAATCCTTATTATCCCAAATGGAGTGCATGGTACAAGGTTGGGATGTCCAGAGAGTATCATTCCCAAATTAAAAGGATGAAGACCATCAACATCTTTTACAGGGTTAATCTGCAGCAATAAAGTTTCAGAATCAAGTCCTTTGGGAAGAGGAAGTTGCAAAAGAATTCCGTTTACATTTACATTCTCATTCAATTCTTTAAACAGCTTATTAATTTCAGCTTGCTTTGTATCACTAGGCAATCTGTAAGTTACAGATTCTATTCCGACTTCAGCACAAGCTTTTTCTTTATGTCTGACATAAACTTGGCTTGCTGGATCGTCTCCAATCAGGCAGACCGCCAAGCATGGTTTTTTCCCGGTTTCTTTAGTTAATTGAGCGATTTTATTCTTTAGACAGCCTTTAAGCTCTCCTGCAACTTTTTTACCATCTAAAATAGTCGTTTCTAAAGTTTTAGTCATAATTAATAGTTGCACTCAAAGTCCACGTTTATCAAAAGATAATTAATTCTTTTTTACGTGCAGTTATTACTCAGGATATTTTGATTTCTTATACTCTCCATATAATACTAGAAGGCAAGTTATATTCATAGGAATTCGCATATATACGAATATCTTTTGTAGCAAAATATTGAAGGGTTAAAATGGGATTAATTAGCGCTAGGCATTAGACAACCACATTTGACTTCCTTCGAATAAGCTTACTTTTTAATTTATTAGATAAATCCAACTGATTGGAAAGAGAGTTTTGGAGAACTTTATAAAAAACTTCTTTCTCATCTTGCCTAATAACTGCCATTGAATCAGCAACTTCTATTGAATATGGATAGCCATTACCAACGAGACATTCCGCTAAAACGGTAGAAATCACTTCATCATGTAAGCCATCTTTATAAACCCAATAAGGAATTTCTAACCTTGAGGGCTTACTTTTTTTTGAAGAAGTTTTTAAATAACAAAAACCAATTTCAGAGAGTACATTAAATTCGTCGGAAGCTGTTTTATCAAAATACCTAAAATATGATGAACGACTTCCCCACTTATTCATAAAACTCTTTAGCAAAGTTGCATCATTAATTTTTATTTTGCCGCAGTTTACTTTCCCTAAGACAACTTCCAAAGATTTTGTCAAATTGGAAGCTAAAGAAGTATCAATATATCCGACAATTGGGATTCGATACTTTTCTGAATTTTCAATGAGTTCTGATACAACTCCTAAATATTTTTTTTTGAGAGTTTTATTGTGAATGAAAGAAATTGTCAAAGAGCCATCAAAAAAGCCGATTGGTATCTTTTGTGTTTGAGCTGAGGATACTTTCTTTATTAAGTCAATCAAAGCTCTCACTTCTTTAGCAAATCTTTCAAATGCTATTTTCTGTCTCAACTCATCTTCCTCTTCAGAAACTTCAGATGGCAAAACCAATTCAAAGTCCAGGTCTTTAATTGCTTCCTTCTCTCGATTATGAAAATTAACAAAATAAGCTACTTGAATTGCTCCCAAAAACATATTCAAATTCTTATCAGCTTCAATTTGGCTTCCGTCAGAGGCGAAAACAATTCGATCTTCAAGAATGTTCTTTTTCCATTCAGCAACATCTTCCTTAGAAATCAGTGAGGATTCAACAGCGTCAAAAATCAAACCACGCTCAGATAATTCTCTCGTTGCCAATCCTCCAATAAACTCCTCCTCTGAATCCAAAACTCGTTCATTATAATCATCAAAGTCAATAGACTTTAATGAGTGGCAACCTTCAATAAGCTGATTCAAGTAACTAATACTTTGATTATCAAAATTTTCAATCAAAGATCGCTTCGCTTCAATAGCTCTATAAACTTTGGATAGTTTTAACAATTACTTTCAATATCCAATTTCAGTATGAATATATTTTACTTAGATCAATCCAATTCAGTAATTTTTGGAAAAACTCCCTTCGAATAAATAATTAAAGTAAAGTAATATAAATCGCTTTTCTTTTGGTCCCCGCAATTAACTTATTCAAAAAGTCCATGAAAAATAAGGTTTTACTATCACTTTTAGCTTTTTCTACAGTATTTATCCAGCAATTAACGTATTCAAGCGAAAATACAACAGAATACAGTTCCAAGACAACTAACAACACTAATACAAAAGAGCAAAAGGAGCAAAGTATTTCAAAAGCAAAAAGTTCTTTTAAAAGATCAAGTATTAAGAAATGCTCTCAAACCTGTTCTTTGGATAGTAAACATTAATTAGTTTTAGAAAGCTGTTAAAGAAATATCATTAGACTCAAGAGGTATAACAAGAACTGAACGAAAGAATCTCTAAAATTTTCAACCGAAGGTTGGATACTCAAATTTGACAGCTTTTCTTCTTAGCTCTTATTTTATAAAACAAGGCACTTGTTCAAGAAAAATATAAAAAAACTCAAGCTCACAAATATTACAGAAAATTAATAAAATTACCATTAAGTAACTAACTGATAATGCATATGAGTTTACTTGAACATTGGAAGAATAACTTAATTGATACCTCTGGAAGAAATTCGCTGCTTTATTTTAAATTTGTTACTCAGAAAGGCGAGCCTAAGAAAAACTTTCTGAACTTAATAAATTTTGATGATGATTTGCTGAATAAATTATTTAATGGGCAAGCTATTTCTTTAAGCGATGAAGCTATTGAGACTCAGCTAGAGAGGCAAAAGTCAGACAACACACGAACACAAGATTCAAGTAACGCTGAGTACAGAAAATTAGCAAAGACATATCATCCTGATAATAGAGAGACAGGAGATGAAGAGAAATTTAAACAGCTCCAAGCATCATTTAAAACAATAAAGGATACCGAAGAACAAAAATTGCCCAAAGATCCTCTTGCTGAAAGAAAAAAGGTTTTAGACACGTTGAGGCTAAAGGATAAAACTGCTGAAGAAGACCTTGGAACCAACATTCTTTATTTAAGTTATGGGTTCTTGCACTGGAGTGAACCTAAAAAAGATGGAGCTGTTAATGGTTTGCAGAATAATGTATCTCCTTTGTTTATTATTCCTCTGGATATCATTAAATTGGGTGGTTTATCTCCAAGATATTCAATCACAATTGATGATGATGAGGCTATTGTCTTTAATCCAGCTTTGAGAGTTTATTTAAAACAATCATTTGGAATGAACTTTGATTCTATACCTGAGAAGATAGATGAAGATGAAATTAATGTTAATAGCTTTCAATCCTATTTTGAAATAATAAAGCAAACTGTTTCAAAAAATTCTTGGACTATTGATAAATCAAAGAAGACAGTTTCAGCTTTTGGATTTGCAAATCTATCAATGTATAAAGAAATTGAGGAATGGCAAGAAATAATGTTAGACCATCCACTTATATCTACTCTTACTAATAAAGTTATCCTCAGGACTCTTTCAAAGACGCTTTAACTATTGATACTACGATTCACTCAAGAGAATTTCATTGTGTTGTTGATGCTGATTCCTCTCAAATTGAAGCTATTCAAGCAGCAAAAGATGGTCTCAATTTTGTTTTGGATGGACCTCCTGGAACTGGTAAGTCACAAACAATTGTAAATATTGTTTCTGAACTGTTGAGTCAGGGTAAGAAAATTCTCTTTGTTAGTCAGAAACAAGCTGCTCTTGAAGTTGTTAAGAAAAGACTTGGCAACTGTTCTTTAGGTTCTTTCTGTTTAGATTTACACAATCATCAAACTAAGAATAAAGACTTTATTGACCGACTTGATAATTCTTTTAACCATCTTCGAAATCAAGAAATGTCTCAATTAGAGGAAAAGCATATTAATCATTTTGAAGCTTTAGAGATAAATAAGAAACAATTAAACTCGTATGCAAAAAAGATTCAAGAAAAATCTGGGAAATTAGATAAGACTATTTTTGAAATTTATGCAATAAACTCTCAACTAGAGAGTATCGAAGATGCACTATTTTATATAGAGAATATAACCAGCTATGATGAGCTTAAGCTAAGCAATGTAAAAAAACTCATTACATCACTTGATTCTTTAAAATGTGTTTATCAAGGTATAGACAATCATCCATGGAAACATTTAACTAGGCTTGATTTTATAGGACTTCAAGAAAAAGAATCTTTCAACTCAAAAATAACAAAACTATTAGACAAGTTTAAAGAGTTTGATGATTTAACTAAAAAGCTATATAAGCAAACTGGGTATGAAGCTATTCAAAGCAGTGTAGGTGAGTTTCATAAAGGACTAAAAAGCTTTTTATTATTATCTGAAAAATCTAAAATTGTTGAAACTTGGTTTGAAAGTGGAAATTATACTGATTTAATATTTGAGGCATCAAATGATCAAGAAGAGCACATAGAGCTTGATAAGCTGAAAAAAGACATTGAATCATTCACCTCAGTTGAGAGTTTAAGAGAAAGAGACATTGAAGAAGCTATTCATCAAGTAAGTAAATATCAAGGTTCAGTACTAGGGGCCTTACTATTCTTTTTTTCCCCAACAAAAAAACTTCTTATTGGAAACTTTTATAAACCAGACAGACCTTTGCCTAGGCTTGAACTTATAAAAGAAGAGCTACAAATATTTAAAAATTTTTTAGAAGCTGATAATAAAATTAAAAATAAGGTCCGTTCTTTAAGATCAACTTACCAAGAGCAGTATTTAGGCCTAGAAACGGACTGGGAACAAATAATTAATTCTTTAAAATGGTTAAATACATTATCACAAAGTCATTTGGGAATAAACAGTTGTGTTAAAGAAATCATATTAGATTCATTTCAAGCAAATGAATTTGAAAAACTTCTGAACAAAGTAAGAAATGTAGAAGCTGAAATAAGCAAGCTACTTGATAAAGAGATAATCAATTTTGCTGCTCTTGATGGATGGTACGACTTGCCTTTAGATGAATTAATTTGTCTACTAAATGAGAAACTTAACTCATTCAACATGTTGGATGAGTGGATCAAACTTTGCCAAGTAAAAGAAGGACTACAAAATGAAGGTATTCAAAATTTCATTGAAATAGTGAAAGATATGAATTCCAATAATGATTTGGAAAAGTTATTTGAGAAAAGATTTTATAGGCTATATTTAGATGAAATCGAAAGAGCAACACCACTTTTATCCTCATTTCATGGAGCTGATTATGAGAAAACAATTGAGGATTTTAAAATGCTTGACCAAGATCATTTCAAGCTTAATCAGGAAAGAGTTGTTTCTAAGATAAAAAATATTCTAAATCAGCAATACAGCTCTAGTAAAAATATTCCGCAAATTCAAGAGCGAAATGCAACCATTTGATAGAGAGGGAGATTAGAAATGAAGATCTCAGAATGGCAATTTGAGTGATTAAAATATACCTCATTAGGAGTTAAGAA
>JAAUYI010111418.1_pt1 | contig 21267 bp, 15 predicted proteins | sample 7278041 | NCBI WGS metagenome assembly JAAUYI01 (sample SAMN14350216, study PRJNA611818) | marine sediment metagenome | isolation source: surface marine sediment (0.6m) | place: French Polynesia: Moorea | collected 2018-08
AAACACGCTTCGCTAGAGTAAGGATTTTGCTTTTCCCCCCAAAAACACGCTTCGCTAGAGTAAGGATTTTTGTCCCCCAAAAAACCTAGGGTGTGTTTTTAAAGTATTCTGTAGGTTGGGTAGAACGGAGTGAAACCCAACAAACCGAACGAAGAATGTTGGGTTTCGTCCCTCAACCCAACCTACAATTGATGCCAATTTTGGGTTTGAAAACATGCCCTAGCGCTAAGGTAAGGATTTTACTTCTCCCCCAAAAACACGCTTCGCTAAGGTAAGGATTTTATTTGTCTCCCCAAAAACCCTAGGGCTAGAGTAAGGATTTTAGTGCCAAATTATTTAAGAGCGAGAAAACTGCTGTAAGGGGAGATAAAATCCTGTAAGAAAGCAAAAAAAACGTAATTACGCGGAAAATACCCTAATTATGCGGAAAATACCGTAAGGACGGGCGGGGTTTCCCCGCCCCTACGTGACGGGTTTTCTATTTTCTTCATGTTTTTTCATATCCCATCCGGGGGGATAGGATGATAATAGTCATAGTAAGGAAAAAAACACCGAGCTTTAATTAGCTCCCTACTCCGGTTGTATAGAGGAAAGCATTGTGGTTGCTATATCTGAAAATCAGGAAACAAGCCAAGGGCATTTACCAGCAAAAGATAGAGTTGCTGTGTTGCTGATGGGCTACGGAGAAGTAGAAAGCTATGAGGACTTCGCTAATTACAACGAACAAGCTTTAAATCTACTGACAGCAAAATTTGCCCCAGTACCCAATTGGATTTATCCCCCCCTAGCCAAACTGTTAGCGTTATTCGATCGCCACGAATGGGGACATACCCACGGCGATTTTATTTCTCCCCATAACGCTATCTTTGAACAGCAACGGGCTGGAATTGAGGCAGAGTTACAGAAACAATGGGGCGATCGCATCCAAGTTTTTAAAGCTTTTAATTTCTGCGCTCCTTTTCTCCCTAAGCAAGTGTTGGCAGAAATCAAAAATCAAGGTTACCAGAAAATTCTGATTTATCCCCTGCTGGTGGTAGATTCTATCTTTACCAGTGGAATTGCTGTTGAGCAAGTTAATAAAGCCCTAACTGAGTTAAATGATGGTGAAGAACACTGGTTAAAAGGACTGCGTTATATTCCTTCTTTCTTCAACGAACCAGCTTACATTGATTTGATGGTACAGCTGGTAGAGGAAAAAATTGCCGCTACCCTAGCCAACGCTCATCTTCCTTCGGAAATTGGCATTGTGCTAATGAACCACGGTTGTCCCCACAAAGCCAAAGGATTCACATCGGGAATTGTGGAAAGTCAAGCACTCTACGACTTGGTACGGGACAAATTAATTAATCGCTATCCCTTGATTTCCGTAGGCTGGCTGAACCACGACACACCCCTAATTGAATGGACGCAACCAAATACCGAACAAGCAGCTAAAAACTTGATTCAATTGGGTGCAAAAGCGGTCATGTTTATGCCCATTGGTTTCGCTACAGAAAACCACGAAACTCTTTTGGATGTACACCATATAATCCATTCTCTGGAAAAGAAGTATTCCCAAATTAATTATGTGCAGATGGCTTGTGTGAATGACCATCCAGAATTCTTAGCGATGGCAGCTCAATGGGCAAATAGTCACATTAACGAGTTGTTATCAGAGCAAGGAATGGCAATTAATTCCCAATTAGCAGCAGTCCATCACCACCATCATCATCACCACCATCACCATTAAGAAAAGTAAAACAGAGCAATTGTAAAGATTTATAGCGTCTAAAAGGCGCAATTTGTAGAAAAATGGGGTAAGAGAGCCTAACTAGTCAGCATCCTTACCCTAATCTACTCAATTTTTGTTTCGCAGTTTGGTTTGGCTGCATTGCCCTTAAGCTAAAGGTTCAAGCCAGCGCTCTGTGGAAATATGACTGGGGATTCTAACTGCACTCCTGGCTTGATGGCTTTCCCAATTCGGTGCGCGTTGATATGACTAAGAACCAAACAGTTATGGACGTTAAAGAACTTCTAAACCGCTACCAAGCAGGACAAAGAAACTTCAATGGCATTTTCCTGCCAAAAGCCAACCTGCAAGGAGTTCATTTGGGTGGTGTAGATTTTGGTAGAGCTAATTTCAGTGGGGCTAATTTAGCAGGAGCATTTCTGACTGGCTCTAATTTGAGCGAAGCAAATCTCCAGGGAGCTAACCTGTATCGAGCGCATTTATCTGATGCCATCCTTAGTGGAGCGGATTTAACTCAAGCAATGCTGACATCGGCTAATCTGAATGAATCTGACTTGAGTGGTGCATCCTTGAGTGGGGCAGATTTACAGGAAGCAGAGTTACATATGGCGTCACTCACTTCAGCCAATTTGCAGGGAGCAAAAATGAGTGGGGCAAAAATGAGTGGAGCGAGAATGTGGAAAGCAGATTTAAGGGAAGCAGATTTAAGCGGAGCAGATTTAAGCGAAGCAAATTTAAGTGAGGCAAATCTGACTGGTGCAAATCTGGATGCTACAGATATGAGTGAAGCCTTTTTGACTGGAGCAATTTTACCAGATGGTTCCGTTCATAGGTAGGGAAATAAGAGTTAAGAGTTAAGAATTAAAAATTAAGAATTAAGAGTTAAGAATTAAAAATTCCTAATTCCTAACTTCTAATTAATAATTCCTAACTCCTAGACTCTAACTCCTAACTTATAAATTTTTGAATTTCATATTTTAAATCAACAACGCCAATTATTTTATTCAAATTTAAAAAAATAATGCAAATACCAAATGAAAATCCAAATATTGAAACTCTTTCTGATACAAATAAGGAACAAGTAGAACAAATATTGGCTGACATTCTTTTAGCTTATGATGAGCAGCATGAAACAAAAGATGTTAAGCAATTTTGTGTTGATTATTTACAGGAAAAACAAACTTATGAAGATATCAATACTGCTTTAATGGTAGTTGTTGATACTCAAGAAACTTTAGAACAGATAGAATCTTATCATCGTGATTTAGAAAAATCACAGCAAAAGGGTAAATCACGAATTAACTGGTTTAAGAACACAATTAAAGAATTAGTCAATATTGAAAAAGGCAAGAAACGAAATGAGATTGTAGCTGAGGTTAAAGATGCTTTAACTATAACCAGTGACCAACTTTCTTATGATGTTACCCATGAAGATGTCAGTTTATCAACTCCTTTAGAAGATTCTAGTTTAGATAATGGAATTCATGAAACTGTTGTTGCTACTAATTTATTAGGAGATATTCAAAATATAACAGCTTTATCTACTCTCGTTTTAGCCCCTCAGTTTGAAAATCAATCTAATAAACAATATAAACAAGGAAATATTGTTACAAAAGCTTTTGAAGATGAACTTAATTCCCAAACAGAAAAAGATTTAAAAACTGTTCTTTCTATCGGAACAATCATTGCCAAAGACCAAGGTTTAATTGAACCCCTAAATACTGTTGATAATATAGGGATTGTTTCTGCAATTGATATGGGGATAACATTTGTTAAAACTGCTTCTAAAGTTGCTTCTGGAAAGATTTCACCCCTGAAAGCGCTTGATTATCTTTATAATCGAGCAACTGCTATAGTATCTACTGCGGTACGTTGGAAAGCAAATGTTATCGGTTGGGCTGCAGGAACTGAATTAGGGGCTATTATAGGTACAACTTTTGGTCCAGTCGGAATAGCTGTTGGTGCTATCGCTGGTGGTGTTGCGGGGAAAATTGCAGGAAGTAAAATTGGCGAACAAATTAGCAAAGGAGTGAAAACAATTGCCAATACGCTTAAAACTGCGGTTAAGAAAGCATGGAAGGGTGCTAAAAAGGTAGGAAATAAAATTAAAAATAGTAAATTGAATCCTTTAAATTGGTTTCCATAGTCAAATTATTAAGTCAGTAGATCAAATTCAATATACAACCTCACTCAGAAACCGGGTTTATTTAGGAATAATTATCTGTTTAAACCCCAATTTTGTCTTAATAAACCCGGTTCTTCCATGGTTGGTCTTGAATGGTGCAAGATATAACGAGAGGGGAAGAGGATGGCTTTAGGTATACCACAAGCAATTTTAAATTTCTTATTTTCAATTAAGGTGATAATCTCATGGCTAAAATGATTAAATTTAATCTTGTTGTTGATAATATTCCCATTAGAACTATTGAAGAATTAAAGAATAATTTTAATATTGATGATATTTTGGAATATTACAAAGGAGGAATTTTAGAACGGTGGTTAACAGTCAGGGAACTTAAGGATTATTTGAAGAAGGTAAAAGCAATTCATAGTGATGATGATATAGCTATAGCAAGACAATTAATAAATATATTTCAAGTTGGTGGTGAGGAAGATAAGATTGACTATGCGCTTGAAGTATTGCGCTTTGAAAAAAATAGAGAAGCAAGATTAAAAGAACTGGAAGAGAAAGATATAAGGCGAAATAATATTATTACTGCATATCATCAAGAATATGAAGCAATACTGAATGCTCTTAAGCCAACTTCATTTACAATAACTGAGTGGACTATTGATAAGTTAACAGAAATTTATTATGTTTTTGCAGAATTAAGGAAATTAAAAAATAAAAAAATTTATAATCCAGACGAATTACTTCAAGAAATTTTCGATCTTCTTGGTGAAGATATTGTAAAAAATTATCAAAATCAAATATTAGAATATACAGAAAAAACACACAAAAAAAATATTATCTCCTTAATAAAAGAAATAATAGAAAATTATCAAAAAATATTTGAAGCTGATATAGTTAGATTTTATGAAGATTTTTTTGAATTATCTCCTTTAGCTATTTTTGCTGTATTGATGAACAAAAAAGGAAGACAATTATTTTTTAACAATGAAAAGATAAATTTAAAAATCAATGAAATTATACAATGGGATTTTTTATATCATGTAGAACCAAAAAATAAGCCATTTAGAGGGTATCCTGCTAATGAATATTGGCAAGACATTGAACCTTCAGGACAAGAGTTTATGATAATTAGAATAGAACCTGGAACATTTGTGAGAAATTTAGGAAAACAAGGAGAAAGTTTATCATCTGAAGATGTAAATGGAAAATTTCCTATTCTAAACGGAATTGATTATAAAAGTAATAATGAAAATCATAAAATTGTATATTTACCCTGTTCTGAAGATAATGAATTTTATTTCTCAAAAAATCAAGAACTGAATAAAGTATAGAAACAGCTTAAAACGTATAGGATCTATTATTGTGTAGCTTAAGGTCACCCTTAAAGGATGGTGCGTTAGACTAAAGTCATAACACACCCTACACTTTGAATAAAAGTATAGTAAAAATGAACAATGTAGTCCAAAAACTCAGTTCCTATATAGACTCTTTACGTCCTATTATTTATATCAATCATTTTGACATTCATGCTATCGACCAAATTATTAAACAAGTTGCTTTAGACAGCGATATTTATGAATATAATGATGCTTCTGGATGGGTAGACTTTGATAATAAAATACCTAAATTTGACTACAGTTTAGAAACTTTTCTTCAAGCATTTGATATAGAAAACTGTAAAAGCACCTTTTTGGTATTAAAAGATATTCATTTTCATTTTGATAATCCTGTTATTCTTGCCCGTTTAAAATCTATCGCTACGAAAACATTATATCAAGAAGATTTTTACGCCACTATTTTTGTAGTTTCCAGTAAACTAATTATTCCCCACGAATTAGAAAAATATATAACTGTATTTGATATTCCCTTACCTAATATTGCCGAAATCAAAAATATTCTTCAAACATTTCAACCCGATCCACTATTTAAAATAGATGAAGAAGTTACTGAAGAATTAGCTTTATCTTTAAAAGGTTTAAGTGAATTTGAAATTATCCAAATCTTAAACTTGGCTTATCAAAATGGTGGAGTTATTACCAAAGAAGATAAAAAGATAATTTTATCAGAAAAAGAACAAGCAATTAAAAAGTTAGGAATGCTAGAAATTCTTAACTTTAAAGAAACCATTGAAGATATTGGAGGATTAGAAAAACTCAAACAATGGCTCAACAAAAAAGCTAAGATATTTCAACAATTAGATAAAGCAATAAAATTCGGTGTTGATATTCCTAAAGGAATTATGTTAGTAGGAATGCCGGGATGTGGCAAAAGCCTTGCTGCAAAAGCAACTGCGCATTTATTTCAAGTCCCTTTATTAAGACTTGATGTCGGTAAATTGTTAGGAAAATATGTGGGAGAAAGTGAAGAAAATCTCAGACGTGCTATTAAAATTGCTGAAGCAGTCAGTCCTTGTATATTATGGGTAGATGAAATCGAAAAAGCCTTTGCAGGTGTTGGAGAAACCGGAGGAGGTAGCGATGTTACTACTCGTTTATTTGGACATTTTTTAACTTGGATACAAGAGAAAGAAAGCACCGTTTTTATTGTTGCAACTTCTAATGATATTTCTAAACTTCCTCCAGAGTTTTTAAGAAAAGGACGTTTTGATGAACTATTTTTTGTAGACTTTCCAAACCCTGATGAACGTCGTCATATCTTGAAAATACATTTGAGTAAACGCAATAAATGGCATCGAAATATTGACACAATTAAACTTATTGCACCAACAGATCAATATAGTGGTGCTGATATCGAAGCTGTTGTCAAAGAAACTATTGAAAATGCTTTCATTGATGGTAAACAAAGTATTACCACAGATGACTTGCTGGCTGTAATTCAAACAACCAAACCATTAGCTAATACTCTTAAAGAAAAGATAGAGGAAATCAGAACAGACCTGAAAAAGATAGATATTAAACCAGCTAGCTAATAGACAATGAATCCTTTGTAATTAAAATTTCATTGCTATCCACAAAAAATGGACGTAACTGGATTCGAACCAGTGACCCCATCCATGTCAAGGATGTACTCTAACCAACTGAGCTATACGTCCGCAACCAAAAAATAATAGCATATTTATTTCCCAAAAGGCAACTTTTTTCATGAATGCGATCGCCCCCCGTATAGAATCAGCGATCGCGCAAGCGCTGACTTCGAGGTTTGCAGCCAATCAACTTAGAGAACAACAAAAACTAAATTATCTCAAATTGTGGGGTAAGCATCCCTGCCTACCCATCATAGCAAGGATGCCTGTACCACTATCAAATTTTGGGATATTTTTTTATTTGCAAGTCCCTTAGAGTGTGTTCAAAGAAACCGGGTTTCTATGGGTGGGTAACCGATAATCAGAGTATATAAACCAAAAGAAACCCGGTTTCTCGACCCTCACTCCTAGTTTTATATTTGTTTTATAAACACCCTCTTAGAGAACACCAAAAAATAAATCATCCCAAATTGTTGGAGGGGAGCGGTTTGTGCGCCCCCAAGAATGATATAGTTGACAGACAACGAATTTAGGATTGGGATATTTTTTGATTTGCAAGGGGTAAAGTTACCCAAACCCTACTGATTCATTCTCTTCTGTGCTGATACCAATAGTTCTTGCGCTTGGGGGTAAGCTGTGGTTCCAGATTTGACGGTGCGCAATAGATTAATTATTCCCTGTAGTTCTCCTTGCAGACGATTGGAGTCAGAGGGAGGGTAACTTATCAAGCGTTGAATTTGCCGATTTGCTTGTTGCAGTGTTTGTTGTGATTCTCTTTCGGCTTGGTATCGAGTTTGAATTATTCCCAAGTTGGTTTTATATTGTACCAGTAATTGCTGGGCTTCCAAGTAATTAGGATCTCGGACTTGAATTCTTTGTAAGCGGTTAATAGCTTCTTGCCACAACTGTGCAATTTGTTGCCATTTTTGGGCAGAATGGGGGGGATTTTGGGATAATTGGGCAGCTTGCATCCCAAACATTTTCGCTGCTTCAATTAATGTACTAGTTTGACCGCTATCTGCAACATTAGTGGAAAATTTGCGAAAATCGCGCTTATAACCCACGAGTTTCTTTTGTGCTATTTTCCCTGCAATGGTTTGTGTGGAAATTTCTGACAGTGCATCTATGGCTGTTTGAATAGAAGTTATGGCTTGTTCTTTATCTGCACCATTTTTGGCTTGTTCGTATTCCTGCTTGGCAATTTTGAGTGCTTTTTGTGCTTCTTCTAGGGGTGGAAAAGCATTTTTTTCTTGGAATACTTTAGCATCTATCCGCGCTGTACGACGACGCGCAGTTTCAAACTCATCTACGGTAAACTTCCAAGTACAACCAAACAAGTTGCAATAAGCACGGGGATAGTAACCCAAAAACCAAACTGGTAATTGATCCAGATGATTTTGTGCTTGTTTTACTTTATTTTCACCTAGTTGAATATCCGCTTTGCTGGTAGCTTTATTTACTAATTGGTCTGCTTGTTCAAGGGTTTTTATTGCCCCCCGATAGTTATGATCCATGCTGATAAAGCTAGGTAATAGGAGGATTGGGGCATTTTTGGCAATGGGTAAACGAATCATGGGATAGGGTAAATTAATCACCCATAATACCCCAGCGGTACCAGTAACAAATATAGCTGCCCATTTGATTTTACTAAAAATCCCCGGTGGTTGATTAGCCCTTGCAGCTTGCTTGAGGGCTTTGTCGCTAAATTGGGGAAAGATATCAACAACGGTATCCCGCAATTCTTCCAAAGTCGCTGGAGAACCTTGTTGTCGTCGTAGTTCTTTTAAGCGCTTAAGGATGATTTCTGCCTCTATTTTACTGACGGTATCGTCACCGCTGCAGTTTTCTAGTTCAGTACGCAGAATTTGCAAAGCTCGTTTGTTAAGGCGGTACATACAAAAACCCAGTATCTTATATTCTTAGTTTTCCCGCTGGCGACAAAAAAATATAATTACTGACTGAGTGCAAATCAATGACCGCATTTTTACGTAATTTTAAATAATGAAAAGCACTTATTTTTAGCAAGAATTATCTCTTGTTAGATGACTCTCAAGAAATCCGATTTTTGGGGTTGCATAAATGCGGGATGATTTTGATGGTTTTGTGGGATGAACAGCAGCGCGTTGCGGAGCCAGTCACGTGCGCAAAGAGAAGTTCGTTGGCGGGGTTCCCCCGCTTAAAGAAACTAACTCCTAGGTCAACGCTCCGCGAATGGGGTTAAGCGCGTTGAGTGAACTGGCGTTGGGGTTCCCCCCCTTGTAGCGACTGCGGGACATCTTGCTTTGTGAAACGGGCATCCCTGCCCGTTATCAGTATTTATGAGGTAGGCACTCCGGGCCTGCACCACTTATATTCATCCCTTAATTCAGCAATGCCCGATTTTTTTGTTCGTACTGTACAGGTAAACTTTCAACAAGTATTTTTTGTTAATATTCCTATGTAAAACAATTATCGTCATATCTAAAATGCCCACCGCTTTAATCACTGGTGCTTCTGTTGGTATTGGTAAAGCTTTTGCGGAAGAGTTAGCCGCACGCAATTATAATCTTGTACTTGTGGCTCGTTCAGAAGACAAACTTAAGCAATTAGCTGTACAATTACAAGAACAATACAAAATTCAAGCAGAAGTTATAGTTAAAGACTTAACAGAAACCAATGCCGCTGCGGCTATATTTGATACCACTAAATCCAAAGAAATTACCATTGATTTATTAATTAATAATGCTGGCTTTGGTGACTATGGAGAATTTTCTCAAACCGATGGGGAACGCCAAATCAAAATGGTGCAATTAAATGTTATCGCATTGGTAGATTTAACCCATAAATTTTTACCAGGAATGCGTCAGCGTCGCTCTGGAAGTATTATTAATGTCTCATCTTTGGCTGCATTTCAACCTATACCATATCTCTCTGTTTATTCTGCTACTAAAGCCTTTGTGAGCCATTTTAGCGAAGCATTATGGGCAGAAAATCGTGAATATGGAATTCGGGTTATTGCTAGCTGTCCTGGACCCACAGAAACCAACTTTTTTGTAGAAGCAAATTTTCCCACAGCATTAACAGGTAATGCAAAAAAAATATCTACGCCACAAGAAGTAGTACAAGAAACTTTAGCAGCTTTAGAAAAAGGAGAATCTAGCGCTGTAATCGGTGGTTTACTCACCCATTTTATTAGTAAATTAGCTGCAATTGCTCCGCGAGAATTTTTATTAAATACGTTGGAAAAGCAGTTTAAAGCTTAATTAATAATTACTAAGAAACATAGGGAATAGGGAATAGGGAACAGGGAACTCTTAACAGGGAACTCTTAATAGGGAATAGGGAATAGGGAATAGGGGGCGTTGCTGATTACAGGTATGATGGGAGCATCCCAATTTTTGAAAAACACCCAAACCCTAGAAGGGTAGGGCTATACAAGCAAAGCCCCGAAGTTTGGCGAAGAGAAGTTGCGTGCGCCCAGAGAAGAACGCACAAGAAGGGGGTTCCCCCGCTTAAAGAAACTAACTCCTGCCCAGACGCTCCGCGAACGGGGTTAAGCGCGTTGAGCAAACTTCGCGGACCCAAACCGACACGCAAGCGTGGACTCACCGCCAACAACTCTGTGCCTACGCAGGCTAAACATTTCTAGCCTGCGTAGGCAGGCTACTCTAAGAGAAGCCGCTCCGCGTCTATGTCCGTGTAGCGATAACCTTGTAGGGTATTGCATAAAAATTGGGATGCTCCCGGTATGATTTTGTCCCCCAACCCCCAATTCTGGGGGAGAAAGATAATTTAAAGTCCCCCAATTTTGGGGGATTTAGGGGGCTTTATTGAAACAAGAAAAATAAATTCATACTTCAATTCAGCAACGCCGAATAGGGAATAGTGTTTCAGTGCTGATAGTCGCTAGCGGCAGGGTCATATCTTGCACCTAACAAGACCAAAATATTGAGTTTCTGGGGACAAAATTTAGACTTTCACAATTATTCATTCTCAGCAAACTCCTACAATACACCAACGGGTTGTAGGTGCAGTTCTCATATCATATTAACTGTATTTTGTCAAATGTATGTATTGATGAGGTGAATTGGGGTCAGTGAAAATTGGTCTTTCTTGCTGTTATCAAAATTTGACTTTTAAATTAGCTGCTACGCAAAAACAATACTTCTGGCTGTTTTGGGTAAAAAATGGTCAGGGAAGCCCCAAAACTACTTTTTTTAAGTATATCATCAAACAACGTAATTGCGTCAACAATATGGAAAATATTTTTGAGCAAAAAACCCATAATTATTTGAATACCAAAACTAGAAGAGCTTAAATATAAGTTTTAGTTATAATAATTTATTAACCAAGGATAACCATAGCACAAGCGCTGATGGAAGAGATTTACACTTTTGACCATTTAGTTTGAAAATAGAAACTAGGAAAGATGGGTGTTGCATAAATGCGGGATGATTTTAATAGTTTTGTGGGATGACCATCTTGGTTTGTGGAACGGGCATCCCTGCCCGTTTTCTGTATTTCACGTAAAAATAGATAGGATTTATCAAGTAAATATTTAAGAATAATCTATATTATTTTCTGATATTTCACAATGACTAAAGTAGATATTCTCATTCTTTCCAACGGTCCTGGGGAAGTCACAACTTGGGTACGTCCAGTAGTTAAAGCATTACGTCAACAGCTAGGAAATGACCGTTCTCAAGTGAGAATTTCAGTGGTTTTATCTCCTTGTCCCAATGCTACTGGTAAAGAACCAAAAATAGTCGCTTCTTATTCAGAAGTAGATAGAGTACAAGCTGCAGAATATTTTCTACCATTTTTACTTTGGGGAAGAACTTTAGAAAACTGGAACTGGAGAAACCAAGGTGTAGTACTTTTCCTGGGTGGTGACCAATTTTTTCCTGTTATTATTGGTAAAAGATTGGGTTACAAAACCATTGTTTATGCTGAATGGGAAGCTAGATGGCATAACTTAATTGATAGATTTGGCATGATGAAATCAGAAGTTGCTGCTAAAGTTAATCCAAAATATGCTCATAAATTCACCCTTGTTGGAGATTTAATGGCGGAAGCAGGAAACGGATTAATTACAGATGATTTATCGGTTAAATTCCTTGCAAATCAAGTGTCAGAAATAATTGGTCTTTTACCTGGTTCTAAAGCAACAAAATTAGCTCAGGGATTGCCTTTAGCATTAGCAATTGCAGAACATATTCACGTCAAAAGACCCCAAACTAAGTTTATAATCACCGTTGCACCAACTTTAGATTTACCAACTTTAGCTAGTTTTGCTAATCCCCAAAAAAACCCTTTTGTTAAGACTTTTGGCAGTGTCACCGCAGAATTAGTAATTCCTGATCAAGGTACGTGTCCTTATCTGCAAACCGCAAATGGTTTATGTGTGGAACTTCACACCCAAAATCCTGCTTACGATATTTTATCCCAGTGCAGTATTTGCTTAACAACAGTGGGTGCAAACACTGCTGAATTGGGTTCTCTTGCCATTCCCATGATTGTTTTACTACCCACCCAGCAATTAGATGCTATGCGTGCTTGGGATGGTTTACCGGGATTATTGGCAAATTTGCCCTTGGTGGGTTCGGGTTTCGCTAAGGTAATTAATTGGTTTTTCCTCAGACATAAAGGTTTATTAGCATGGCCCAACATCTGGGCACAAGAGGAGATAGTACCAGAAGTCACAGGTAAACTCCAACCAGAGAACATAGGGGAAATGGTTTTAGACTTTTTGAGTCATCCTGAAAAATTGGATGCAATGCGGACAAAGTTGCGCGAAATTAGGGGAGAAACAGGTGCAGCTGAAAAATTAGCACAATTGGTGAAAGAAGAAATCAAAAGTTATGAGTTAGGAGTTAGGAGTTAACAGTTAAGAGTTGTTCCAGACGCGATATGTCGCGTCTGGAATGGAGTGAGGAATTACCAATTTTTAATTTTTAATTTTGTAGCGCTTTGCGCTTCGGTGTAGGATATTTTTAATTGTTTTGGAAGTTGGGAGTTAGGAAGAAAAAACTTACTAATTTTGAATTTTGTATCTTGTATTTTTTTGGGAGTTAAAAGTTAAGAGTTAAGAGTTAAGAGTATAGCTATCAAAGTGACGCAATAAACTCGGTTTTTCCTCAGACTGTACGAAAGTTTTTAAACAATGTCAAAGGGAAGAAAGAGGGAAAAAGGAAGAGGGTTTGAGCGGTTTTATGTTTGTGTTGAAGCTTGCACTCCTACCAAACTTTACCCGTCTTTTACGACGCTTAACCTGTATCCAATTGAGAAGTTAGAAGATTTGTTCAATTTGTTGGGCACACAAACCATTATTCTTTGCATTTGATCAACTTCATTCATTGCTGAGCGTAAATAAAAATGGTTGAGGTTCACGCTTCTAAACCAACTCATGCGTGCAATTAGAGCGTTGTGTATCAAGTTCTTTGAAGCTGCCTAAAGCTATTTGAAGAAAACGAAAATACTCATTGTTTGTTACTAGTTCGTCCTACACCATTGAGCGATGTTTGAACTAACTAGCTATATTTTAGCACTTCTTCCTTGTTCCTTCTTCCTTGTTCCTTCTTCCTTGTTCCTTCTTCCTTGTTCCTTCTTCCTTGTTCCTTCTTCCTTCTTCCTTGTTCCTTCTTCCTTATTCCTTCTTCCTTGTTCCTTCTTCCTTGTTCCTTCTTCCTTGTTCCTTCTTCCTTGTTCCTTCTTCCTTAAAGGTCGAAGACCTTCGGTCAAACTAAAAATCCTTATTGTACTATTAATTGAATTTGCTGGAGTTTACCAATTGAAAATATATAGAATATCTAAAAGCCTGTTTTTAAATAAAAGCGCTCATACTAAAGAAACCAAATTTCTAAATCCTGACGAAAGTTTTATATCGATTTTATAAACATCCTCTAAGCATTTACATTAAAATGTAACACCTTAAAATGTAACACCAAACTCGAATTTAGATTTTGACTACCTTTAATGTACCCAGACTAGCATCTTCACAACCACTGATAAATCCCCCCATAGCTATAACTTGTTGCAAGTAATCTATTGCAGCTTGAGTAATCACTTCTCCTGGCATTAATAGGGGAATTCCTGGGGGGTAAGGACAGATATTTTCCGCACAAATGTATCCCATAGTTTCTTGGATTGGTAGTGTTTGTGTATTGGCAAAAAAAGCTTCTCGGGGGGAAATATGTAAAGGATTTCCCACAATAACACAATCATTCCATAAAAGTGGTGTTTTGGCAACCTCACCGCCAGGAAGGAGGGGATTCATTTTTGCCAGGGTAGTAAAACCTTGGATTAATTTTGCAATATCTGCCTGAGTATTGCCCAGACTGATAATAAAAGTGAGGGTATGTAGTGATGAAAATTCTGCTGTGACTCCCAATTGTTCATCTAGAATTTCTTCGGCACTAAAGCCTGTGAAACCTAAGCCAGAAAGGGTGACGGTTAACCGGGTTTTGTCTAAAGCCACAAAACCCCTTTCTATATTCTCAGAAATAGGGGAAAGATTAAGAACTGACAAACCCGTAATTTCACTAATTCCCTTTCTCGCTTCATCCGCAAGTTGCAAAGTGTGGGACATTAATTCTTGACCATTTATCGCCATTTGTTGACGTGCTGCATCCAGGGAAGCGAGGAGTAAGTAACTAGGACTGGTAGACTGGACTAGCTGCAAGGCTTTATTTACCCGGTTAATGTCTATCCTATTTCCTTGGAGATGCAACATTGATGCTTGGGTCATAGCACCAAGGGTCTTATGTATGGATTGTACAGTTAAATCGGCACCTGCGGCTAATGCCGATATGGGAAGTTGGGGGTGAAAAGCGAAATGTGCCCCGTGTGCCTCATCTACCAGTAAGGGGATATGATATTTATGGGTAATTTGAGCGATCGCATTTACATCCCCACAAATGCCATTGTAGGTGGGGTAAACCATGATCACGGCTTTAGCATCGGGATGTTGTTGTAGGGTTGTTGCTACTGCTTGGGGTGTGATACTGTAGGCAATATCTAGAATGGGGTCATATTCTGGGTGAATAAAAATTGGGATTGCACCGGAGAGAATTAAACCGGATATTGCCGAAGAATGGACGTTGCGGGGCAAAATAATTTTATCCCCTGTATTGCAGGTAGCGAGAATTGCTGCTTCAATGCCACAGGTGGAACCATTGACAAGAAACCAAGTATTTGATGCTCCAAATGCTTCTGCTGCGAGTTGTTGCGCTTGTTGGATGACACCGTTGGGTGCAAAGAGGTTATCTAGTTCTGTGAGTTCTGGTAAGTCGGTGCGGAATACTTGTTTACCAAAGGCATGAGCTAATTTGGGAGAAATTCCAGCACCTCGTTTATGTCCTGGGGTGTAAAACGGTGCGTGAGGACGTTCTGTACAGGCTTGTAAGGTGTCTAGGAGGGGGGTTTGGTATTGGTTGAGCATTGGGAGGGAAAAAACCGCACAGAAGGCAACAGAACCCTTGTATCTTGTGGTGGGGAAATATATCTTGTGGTGCGGGCATCTTGCCCGCTAATCATAACATTAGGAACGGGCAACCTGCACGGAGAATTTTCCTACTCCTAGTTCTGTGTTCTCCATTCCCTGTTCCCTGTTAAGAGTTCCCTCTTCCCTGTTTCCTCTTCCCTTGTAAGATAATTATCCCAAACTATTGCTTAAGCAGTCTAAAATTAATTTCGTCTGTATCCAAAATCTAAAATCTACAATCTAAAATGTTAAGAGCTGGTATTGTTGGACTTCCCAACGTCGGAAAATCTACTTTATTTAATGCTTTGGTTGCTAATGCAAAGGCAGAAGCTGCAAATTTTCCTTTTTGCACCATTGAACCGAATGTCGGTGTTGTCTCTGTACCAGATGAACGGTTAAATGTATTATCTAAAATTTCGGCATCGAAACAAATTGTTCCTGCACGGGTGGAGTTTGTAGATATTGCTGGATTGGTAAAAGGTGCAAGTAAGGGTGAAGGTTTAGGCAACCAATTTTTATCTAATATTCGGGAAGTTGATGCCATTGTTCACGTAGTACGTTGTTTTGAAAATGATGACATTATTCATGTTTCTGGTTCTGTAGATCCAGCGAGGGATATTGAAACTATTAATTTAGAGTTAGTTTTAGCAGATTTAGGACAGGTTGAAAAACGTATCGAACGCACTCGTAAACAAGCCCGTGCTAACAAGGAAGCACAGGCAGAATTGACGATTTTGGAAACATTAGCTGCGGCTTTAAATGAAGGTAAAGCAGTACGTCAAGTTGATTTAAGCGAGGAAGAAACAGAGGTAATTAAACATTTGGGAATGTTGACTGCTAAACCAATTATTTATGCTGCGAATGTATCTGAGGATGACTTGGCTACAGGAAATGAATTTGTAGAACAAGTGAGAGAAGTTGCAGTCAAAGACAATGCTCAAGTTGTAGTGATTTCTGCCCAAGTAGAATCAGAATTGATTGAATTACCAGAAGAAGACCGGGCAGATTTTCTCGAATCTTTAGGAGTAGAAGAAGGTGGTTTAAAATCTTTAATTCGTGCTACTTATACCCTTTTAGGTTTGCGGACTTATTTCACATCGGGAGAGAAAGAAACCCGTGCTTGGACAATTAAAGCAGGAATGTCAGCACCCCAAGCAGCAGGGGTAATTCACTCTGATTTTGAACGGGGATTTATTCGTGCGGAAACCGTTGCTTATGATGATTTAGTAAATTCTGGTTCTATCCATGGTGCAAAGGAGAAAGGTTTGGTTCGCAGTGAAGGGAAAGAATATATTGTTAAGGAAGGAGATGTGATGCTATTCCGGTTTAATGTGTGATTAATAGTTTGGAGTCAAAGGAAAGGAATTTAGAGTTAGAAACCGGGTTTCTCCCAAACTAAGTACGATAATATTCCATACTTCATCCAGAGAAACCGGGTTTCTTGGGTCTTAAGGTTTACTTTATAAATAACCTCTTAGGAGTTAGAAGTTAGAAGTGTTGTGTATCAAGTTCTCTGAAGCTGCCTAAAGCTATTTGAAGAAAACGAAAATACTCATTGTTACTAGTTCGTCCATAACTTTGGGCGATTTTTGAAGTAACTAGCTATATTTTAGCACTTCTTCCTTCTTCCTTCTTCCTTCTTCCTTCTTCCTTGAAGGTCGAAGACCTTCGGTCAGTCAAAATTCAGTAATATTGCAGAATTTAGGCATTTTTGCCATAATCATATTCAAGGTAGCTTGGGCAAAAACCGATGGTTTGGGCATCTGGGCAGCAGTTACAAGGTGGTAAGTACGTTATTGAACAGGTGCTTGGACAAGGTGGGTTTGGTATCACTTACAAAGCGCGACACTCCATACTTAATAACTTTGTAGTGATTAAGACACCAAATGAAAGCCTGAAAAATGACCCAGAATATGGCAATTACATCAAGCGGTTTATCAATGAAGGACAGCGATTAGAAAAGCTTTCCCAAACTCAACACCCAAATATTGTCCGTGTGAGGGATTTATTTCACGAGGGTGGAACTTACTGTTTGGTAATGGATTTTGTCCAGGGAGAGAGTTTATTTAACCTGGTGCAACGTAGAGGTGCATTACCCACAGAGGAAGCTTTGCAATATATTACTCAAATTGGTGATGCTTTGACGGTAGTCCACCAAGGGGGATTAGTCCATCGAGATGCCCATCCTGGTAATATGATGATTCAACAGTATGGGAAAGCCATATTAATCGATTTTGGCATTGCTGGGGAAATAATGCCAGTAACCGTCAGTTCCAAATTTTTCGGGAATCCTGGATTTGCACCCCACGAACAAATGCGGGGAGATAGAAAACCCTATGTTGATGTTTATTCCCTCGCTGCTTCCCTATACTACGCAATTACAGGAAAAAGACCAACAGAATCTTTTCAACGCAAAGCCTATAATATGCCATTGGTTCCCCCACAGGAACATGTTTCTACTATTAGCAATGAATTAAACCAAGCAATTCTCAAGGGGATGGAATTGGAACCGGAAAACCGTCCCCAAACTATGCAGTCATGGTTAGCAATGCTGCTTGAAGAATCAGTAACGATTTGGACAAGGGGACACCAATTACAAAACGGGAAATACACCATTGAAATAGATATCGCTAGAGGTGGTTTTGGTATTACCTATTTAGCAACAGATGAACATAACCAACGAGTCGTTATCAAAACTTTGAATGAAACGGTACAAAAGCGTCCCGATTTCGCCAAATTCCAACAAGATTTCCTCAATGAAGCTATAAAATTAGCAAAATGCAACCATCCCCATATTGTTAAAGTCCATGAAGTCTTCCCAGAAGGAAAGCTTTGGTGCATGGTAATGGAATATATTCAGGGGGAAGACTTGGCTGATAGAGTTGTGAATAGAGGTGTGTTATCAGAAGCGGAAGCAGTAGGATATATTCAGCAAATTGGAGAAGCATTAACAGTAGTTCACAACAATGGTTTGTTGCATCGGGATGTCAAACCAGCAAATATTTTGATTCGTGCAGGTAAGCGAGAAGCAGTGTTAATTGACTTTGGGATTGCACGGGAATTTACACCCAGTGAAACGAGGTTGCATACTCCCTATCTTTCCCGTTGTTTTGCACCCATTGAACAATATCAAACTGTAGCAAAACGGGGTGCATATACAGATGTTTATGCTTTAGCAGCGACGTTGTATTTTTTAGTCACGAAACATCTACCCCATCCAGCCATAAATAGAGTTAGCGGGATGGTTTTGGAGTCACCAAGAAGTATTAATCCCAGTATTAGCAATAGGGTAAATGACGCAATACTTAAAGGGATGGAATTGGAACCCGCAAATCGTCCCCAAACCATGCAGTCATGGTTGGAATTATTAAAGGAACCTCCAGCAACTACTTCAACACTAATACCTATATATAAACCACCCACACCCCAACCACCTACACCCCAACCATCCATATCTCAACCACTAACTCCTAAGCTAACAAATACAATCCCTTCACTACCAATCAATCAGAATCAGCAAGTTAATAACCCACAAACACCTATCAACCCCTCACGTCGGAAATTTATCCAAACTCTGGGTTGGATGGGTGCTGGTTTGGGTGCGACATTTGTTGTGGGAAGGATATTTACAAATGCTTCTCGACAGATAGTAACCCCACCATCTCCCGTCACGAAAATCTCAACAAAATCTAACTTATTGCTACAATCCTTGAATTTTGAAACTGTGAGGGTAGATAGTAAGGGAAAAATTACCAACCGTAGACAATTAAACGCAACACACTTTGCTGAATACCTGGGAGGTGGTGTCACCTTGGAGATGGTAGAGATACCAGGAGGAACCTTTACCATGGGTTTACCAGCAGGGAAAGCACACAGAGATAACAATGAAAGTCCCCAGCATCAAGTTACGGTGACTGGGTTCTTTATGGGTAGGTACGAAGTCACTCAAGCACAGTATCAAGCAATTATAGGTCAAAATCCTTCCAGGTTCAAAGGAAAAAAGCAACCTGTAGAAAATGTATCTTGGAATGATGCGGTGGAGTTTTGTCAAAAGCTGAGTCAAAAGACAGGACGCACCTACAGATTACCCAGTGAAGCAGAATGGGAATATGCTTGTCGTGCGGGAACTACCACACCATTCTACTTTGGGGAGACGATTACCACTGATTTAGTTAACTATGACGGGAACTCTACATACGCTTCTGCACCCAAAGGTGAATATCGTCAACAAACCACAGATGTAGGAACTTTTCCACCCAATGCTTTTGGTTTATACGATATGCATGGGAATGTCTGGGAATGGTGTCAAGATACTTGGCATCAAAATTACAATGACGCACCCACAGATGGGAGTGCGTGGATTGATGAAAATGAGAATCGTTATCGCTTGCTACGGGGGGGTTCCTGGTTCAACAATCCTTTTAGATGCCTCTGTGCGCACCGCGATTTCTACGTTAGAGCGGAGCGTGACTACTTCGTCAACTTTTGCGGTTTTCGGGTTGTCTGCGAGTTTGGGAGGACTTTTTAGTAGCCCTTGACACTCTTCCCCTTTTCCCCTTTACACTTGTTTATTTTACCCTATGTCGCGCAAAGGGCGAAAATTTTTTTTGACACTCCACCGACACAAACCCGGTTTCTCTTATTATTATGTTACTGCTAGATAAAGTCAACTCATTAAGGTATTATAAACGATTTAATATAAAGATATTTATATATGGCAATTAGTAATTTCTTTGTCGCAGGTGGGGTAGTAATGTTACCCCTACTGGGCTTTTCCATATTAGCAGTAGCGCTGATTATGGAACGACTGATATTTTGGTTACGCTTGGGTAAACGTCAAAATCGGGTGGTAGAAGAAGTACTGAATTTATATCGTCAAAATAATGTTGTTAGTACTTTAGAAACCCTGCGTAAAAATACTGATTTACCTATAGCGCGGATTTTTCTCGCAGCTTTAGAACTAGAACAAGCGACACCAGAGGAGTTTCGTCTAGCCTTAGAAAGCGAAGCACAGGCTGAAATTCCCTTACTCAAACGCTTTCAAAACATATTTGAGACTATCATCAGTTTAGCACCTCTTTTGGGACTTCTTGGTACAGTTTTGGGATTAATAAACTCCTTCGCTTCCCTAAATATTGGTGACGTGGGAGGAACGAAAACTGTTGGTGTGACTGGTGGTATTAGTGAAGCCTTGATTTCCACAGCATCGGGGTTGCTAGTGGCAATTATTACACTTTTATTTGCTAATACCTTCCGGGGATTGTACCTGCGTCAAATTGCGCGAATTCAAGAATATGGTGGACAATTAGAATTACTCTACCGTCGTCGCTACGAGAGAGAACATTAAAACTATGCGTCTACCAGATGAACCGGATTTACCCCCACAATTAAATATTGTGCCGATGATTGATGTCATCTTTGCAATTTTGGCATTTTTTATCCTCTCAACTCTATTTTTAACCAAACAGGAAGGATTACCCGTGAATTTACCCACAGCCATCACCGGACAATCCCAATCTGCATCAGCACCAATTACCGTAACTGTAGACCAAAAAGGCAAAATCAGCTTAAATAATCAAATAGTAACTCTTGATGCTTTAGGAGAACAAGTTAAGAAATTGATGGATTCACAATCCCAAGCTTTAGTAATAATTAACGCTGATGAACGAGTAAATCACGGACGGGTAGTAGCCGTAATGGATAAATTGCGTCAGGTAGAAGGTGCAAAATTAGCGATCGCCACGCAACAACCTTAATATTATTAATATTACATGTAAGTCTTATAGGTGTAGGGAGAAACTGGGTTTCTGGGTTTAAACAACCGGATATTACCATAACCAGTACATAAGAAACCGGGTTTTTCATCAACAAAGTACGAGAATATTCGATACTCCACCCACAAAAACCCGGTTTCTGGGTTTTTCATCAACAAAGTACGAGAATATTCGATACTCCACCCA
>JAAUYI010108351.1_pt1 | contig 21241 bp, 19 predicted proteins | sample 7278041 | NCBI WGS metagenome assembly JAAUYI01 (sample SAMN14350216, study PRJNA611818) | marine sediment metagenome | isolation source: surface marine sediment (0.6m) | place: French Polynesia: Moorea | collected 2018-08
CTATTAGTTCATCTCTTTTATTTTGTGTTTTGGGCATTTCCTTATCCTTTTTTTGTCAATTCTTTATTTTCTTTCCTTTTGTCTTTTACACACTTAAATTTACTGACTCCGTAATCACCGTATTTCCCTCTACAGTAGTTAGAGATAAGAGAACGGGGAACAATTTTGAATCCTTCTAAGGCTTCTATAATCCATTCCAATCTGTTCTTTTGTTCATAGTCATCAACTGGATCAAGATCCTTTAAAGCTTCGTTAGCAGAATTTATCATCTCATCATAAAGTGCAACCCAGCTATCAAAAAAATGTTTAGGCAGAATAACTGCATTATCAGGGAAAGGTATTTCGGTTAATCTTGAGCGTCCTGGTTCCTTTCGTTTGCCATTTGAATGGTCCCAAATCACATTTTCAATATATTGAATATTAGATGAAAAGTATTCAAAATCCACTTTTTCTCCAGCAATGACTCTATCTAAGATACTCTTTTGTTGTTTCAAATACTTTGTCAAGTCAGCAACAAGGATTTTGAAATTCTCTGACACTTCTTCCTTCTCTGTTCTTCTAGCTAAACTCACGACTTGACTTCAGTTACTTGAGGTTGGGCTACCGTATCTTCTAGACTTTGAAGAGATGCTAATGTAGCTCTTGTGAAGCTTCCCATAACCCTTTAGTTACCTCATAAATTAAGCCATACAAAGCCATATTTGTATCATGTTGAATGGTGTGAATTAGCTTTTGAATCTCAATGACTGAAGATTCTGCGGGATGCGTAAAATATGGAAAGCCTCTAGCGGTTTCTATTAAATGTGGATTCTGAGCAGCAGTCAAAGCAGAGTTCCAAATAATTCGGCTATTTTTTTGAATATCCTCTGTAGATGGATTGAAGATATTATCAGATATAGACTTATGTAAGTAAGAATAAAAACCAGCTAATTTATCAACATAAAAAATAGTTTTATCTTTAACTGTTTCAAGCGACTCTATTTGTGATTCTAAGGTAATCGAACTCCCTGGAAAAGCATTTGTGATTTCTTGCTTTTGAGAGTCAGGTAACTCAGTAGCTTTCTTCAAATCTTCTATCAAAAGAGAATAATAAGGATATTTATACTGTGGATGACCCATTATTCTTTGGCTTAAACGTAAAGATATTTGACTCATAAGTTTTCACAGAATTAAAGGATCCAAATTTGAAGTGAGGATCTTAGCAATACATTTATTTGAAGAGATGAAAATTTAAGTTACTCTTCAACATCATGGAAAACCAGAATTCAATTAAACTTTAATAAAATGACTGCTAATAGATAAAATTTACAATCAATGAGAATTGTTTAAATGATTCGCTAATTACAAATCAATGCACCATAACTCAAAGAGTATTTTTTGGTTTAGAAGAGATCTTCGGTTGGATGATAATCATGGACTTTATACAGCATTAAAAGAAAGCAAAAAGGTGTATTGTGTTTTTGTTTTCGACTCAAACATTCTTTCAAGGCTCAAAGACAAAGATGACAAAAGAGTTAATTTCATATGGGAATCAGTTCTTGAATTAAAAACTGAACTTCGTAAGTTCAATCATGATCTCTTCGTTCTTTTCGGAGATCCACAGAAAGTCATTCCAAAAATATCTGAGATTTTTGAGGTTGATAGCGTTTATACCAATAGAGATTATGAGTCATACTCGTTGAGTAGAGATGAAATTGTTCATGCCAGATTGAGCGAGCAAAACCGGCACTTTATAACAACTAAAGATCATATTGTTCATGAATCTACCGAAGTAACAAAACCTGATGGCAGTCCTTACACGGTTTTCACTCCATATAAGAAGACTTGGTTAAAAGTTTTAGATAAAAATATTTCTATCGCGCTTAAGAAATTCAATTCCAAAGAGCTACTAATAGAAAGTCAAATACCTAACCTAGGAGAACTGGAAAATCTTTATTCATCGTTAAGAAATGCAAACATAAGATCTATAGAAAAAATTGACGATATTAACTTCGTTAAATCCTCTCTAATGGTCCATCCCGGTTCATTGGGAGCTAACAGTTGCTTAGAGTCTTTTCTAAAGAATAAAGTTTTAGAATATAAACAAAACCGCGACTTCCCATTCAAAAATAGTACTTCTAATTTATCGGTTCATCTTCGGTTTGGAACAATTAGTATTAGAGAATGTTTTAGAAGAGCCATTAAACTTCTAACCAATGAAACAAACCCCAATGTTCAGGAAGAAATTAATACCTGGATAAGCGAATTAATTTGGAGAGAGTTCTACTCAATGGTTTTACAGGCTTTCCCTCATGTTGAAGAGAAACCATTCAGATTAGAATATGAAAACTTAGTTTGGCGTGTTGACGATAAATTACTTAGCGCCTGGGAACACGGACTAACTGGGTATCCCATTGTTGATGCTGGAATGAGACAGTTGAGAACAACTGGTCAAATGCACAATAGATTGAGAATGATAACAGCATCTTTTTTGACAAAGGATTTATTAATTGATTGGAGAAAAGGAGAGGCTCATTTTGCAAGATATTTATTAGACTTTGAGTTGGCCTCTAACAATGGAGGCTGGCAATGGTCATCCTCCACCGGGACTGACGCTGCTCCATACTTTAGGATATTCAATCCTCAACTACAAGGAGAAAAGTTTGATCCGAACGCCGAATATATTAAACAATATGTTCCAGAATTAAGAATGCTTGATGCAAAAAAAATACACAAATTGGATTTTGAACTTGATGATTACCCAAGACCCATTGTTCGAAGAGAAGAAACCAAGAAAGCAGTTTTAGACTTATTCAACACTGTAAAAAGCAAAACAAATAGACCAAAGAAATAAAACTCTACTAGTAATTCATAACTTATTTAGAGTAATCAAAGTCTGAAATTGAAAACGTTTTTTTGATTAGCGCTAATACTGGAACCGCTAAGATTATGTTCATAAGAGGAATTAAAAAGAGATTGGCTAAACTAAAGCCGATTGAATTTCCATCTAATTCTAAAGATTGATGGCTTAGCAACATAAAAAGTAAATTTATAAGCTCAATCAAAAAACTGCATAAGCCAACTTGGATAATCCAAATGGCTTCTCTCTCTAAACTCAAAGCGGGTTTAATAAAAGCTGCAATTAACGGCACAATGCACCAATCAAATAGAAAGGTGGGCTTGTATAAAAAATTATGATAAATGATTGCCATTGATAAACCCACTGGAATACCGGCCTCCAGACCAAATGCCAGTGAGATTAAAGTAATAAAAGTCAAAGCTAAACTCGGAACAGCATCGTAAATTGATAGATGTGGAATGATTAATAATTGACAAATTACAATAATGAAACTCAATAAAGCAATTTTGAAAAGCCATAAAATTTGCTTACCATTTATTGAAATCATACGCTTAGGCTAATAATTGATTAACTTTTTGAATAACCTGGTTGACAGTAATTTCTTTTAGGCATTTTAGCTCATTTACTTTATCCAATTTACAAGTCCTTTTATGGCAAGGACTACAGTCTAAACCTAGATATAAATATTCTCCTCCCCAAGGACCTGTTCTTTTAGGTGAAGTTGAACCAAATAAACCTAGAGTTTTAATACCATAAGCTGAAGCAAGGTGCAGAATGCCGGAATCTCCACCTATTAAAAGAGATGCAAGAGGTAGAATACCCATTAAATCTTCAATTGATGTTCTACCCATTAAATTAATCAAGTTATTATTGTTTTTCAATTTAGGAAAGTGAATGAATTCTGCATTAGAGCCTAGTAAAATAACCTTATTCTTATTATCTTCTGTCAAAATCTCAATTAAAGATATCCAGTTTTCAAATGGCCAGTTTTTACTTTTCCATCTAGTTTCAGGGGCAAGTATAATGAACTTTTTTTGAGGGCCTAAAGCATTTGTTAAAATTTGAGGTGGAGTTAGAACTGGTAATTGGAATACAGTATTCTCTTTAGAGACCTCGTGGTTTGTTACTTTGAAAGCTTCAAGAATTTTCAAGTTTCTGTTAATTATATGAACTTCTGGGTTTAGAACATTTGTTGCTTGAATTTTGTTGGAATAAAATAAACCTGCCAGCTTTTCTCTCGAAGGTACAATGCCGATTGTTTTTTTTGCATTACAAAGCTTTGCGAATAAACCGCTTTTCATTAATCCTTGTAAATCGATTACATAGTCAAAGTCTTGTTTCCTAATCTGTTTTAGATTATGAGCCCAGCTTTTGAGAGTATTATCAAGTTCATAGATTTCATCAATCAACTGGTGATTCCTGAGTAGCTGAATAAATTTTGTAGAGACAACCCAACTGATTGATGAGCTTGGAAATAAGGACTTCAACGTTGTTAAAACGGGTAAAGAATGAATGATATCTCCAAACGAACTGAGTTTTATAATAAGAATCCTCATTAAAATTATTCAAAGACTGCTTATAACAAAGGGCTTTATGATTTTATATCCTTAATTTAGTAATTATTTTCAAATTCATCTTGATATAAATTGTATACTTAACTCAATATATTCAAACTGGCAGCTTAAAACCAACCGTTGCTAAAGTAAGTTAATTTTATTCTTTGGGAAAAAACAATGGACTCAACAACTACTGTTGATACTCAAAACAATCTTTCAGTCAAATTAAGTCAAGAATCTTTTTATCATTCAATCAACCTAGTCTCCAGGGCAGTTGCTAAGCATGGCATTCAGCCAGTACTCAATAATATTTACCTAAAAGCTACTAGTTCGGATAAGACTCTAACGATAGCGGCTACTGATTTAAGTCTTTCAATTGTTTCAAAAGTATTGTGTAGCGAAATATTAGAGGATGGAGAAATAACCATACCAGCACAAAAAATTCTTGAATTAACGGGGAAATTACCAAAACAAGAGCTTGATATTAAGTCTCTCGAAAATGGACTAATCAAAGTTTCTTGCGGAAGATCAAAGTTTGACATAAAGGGTTTATCTTCAGAACAATTTCCTAAAGATTTTTTGAGCCTTTCCACTGAAGAATCAAAGTGCTTTAAATTGCCAACAAAATTATTAGCTGAAGCAACTCGCTTGGTTAGTTTTGCCAGCGATAAGAGAGAAGTCAATAGTATTCTAAACGGCATTTGCTTAGAGATTAGTCAAAATGGAGTTGAGATTGCTGCTACAGATGGAAGCCGGTTAGCTTACTTCAAGGTTTCTGAAACTAAATTCGAAGAAGCCGTAAAAGTCATAATTCCGTTTCGTGCAATAACAGAACTTTCCAGGACAATTACTGGTATTGAAGAAGAGGAAATTGAGTGCTTTATACACAATTCATCTCAAATCGAGTTTAAGACATCGGATAAAAACCTTATTACCAGTCTAATTGACGGAAGTTATCCTAAATATCAACAGTTAATCCCACAAAACCATAACCAAAAAGCAGTTCTGAATAGAGCTACTTTCCTTGCTGCTTTAGATAGAGTGTCTGTACTAGCAAATGAGCGAACTAAGGTAATTAAGCTTTTATTTGAGGAAATTGGCATTCTCAATCTTTCGGCTAACACACCAGATCTTGGTGATGCGCAAGATCAAATGGATATTTCTGAATATAAAGGTCAGGATTTTTCTATTGCTTTCAACGTGAATTACATGTCTGAATGTTTGAAAAACTTAGATTGTGAAAATGTAGAGTTAACGATGTCAGAGCCATTGAATCCAATAATTCTCAGCCCAATATTTAGAGACCCGGATTCAGATGAACCATCAAGCAAAGCAGAATATGAATATCTGTATTTGTTAATGCCAGTGCAAATGAAAACAGGAAATTAATTTAGAGTTAACCAAAAATATTTCTAAATTTTAATTATCTGAGCGGATTAAGGCTAGAATTATCTTCCGGATTTTTAATGTAATTTTTGTTTTATGTCTGAAAAAAAAGCCACTCGCGTCGCTTATGGAGAAGCATTAGTTGAATTGGGTTCTAAGAACTCAGATATTGTAGTTCTAGATGCTGACTTAAGCGGATCTACAAATACAAAGAAATTTGCTCAAAAGTTTCCCGAAAGATTTTTTAACATGGGAATTGCAGAGCAAAATATGGTTTCTACTGCAGCTGGTTTAGCTTTAACCGGTAAAATACCCTTTGCTTCTAGTTTTGCTATGTTTGCGACTGGTCGTGCTTGGGAGCAAGTAAGAAACTCAGTTGCACATAACGACTTGAACGTGAAGATAGCTGCTACACACGCTGGTATTACTCTTGGAGAAGATGGTGCAAGTCACCAAATTATTGAAGACATAGCCATAATGAACGTCATTCCTAAAATGTCTGTTTTAGTTCCTGCTGATGCCGTCGAAGCCAAAGCAATGACAAAGGCTTTAGTCGAATATCAAGGTCCAGCCTATATTCGATTGGGAAGACCCAATGTTCCAATTATTTTTGATGAAAATGACTTTGAGTATGAACTTGGAAAAGCTCGTTTGGTTAAGGAAGGGCAGGATATCACCATAATTGCTTACGGTGTGATGCTTTCTAAAGCAATTGAGGCTGCTGAGAAATTGGAGACAGAGGGTGTTAAAGCTGAAGTCATCAATGTATCCACCATAAAACCCTTGGATGAAAGCACTATTTTACAAAGTGCAAAGAAAACGGGCAGTATTGTTGTAGCAGAAGAACATAATAGAGTTGGCGGTGTAAATTGCTTAATAGCTTCTTGTATTTCCAATAATTTAAATTCTTTTTGTCCAATGGAAGTTGTTGCAATTGAGGATAGATTTGGACAAAGCGGAAAAGTGGATGATTTATTGGAAGAATATGGTCTTACATCCGAAAACATTGTTGAAAAAGCAAAAAAATGTATTAAAAGAAAAGTTTCTTAGTTGGAATTTTGCCAATTCTTATAGAAATCTTAAGAAAAATGTTGATTTATTTTGATTGCATAGATTATTATTAAGTTAAGCACTTATAAAATTAAAATTATAAATATATGAGTTCTGTATCAGGAGGCAATATGCCAACGGGTGGAGCTCCTTCGTCAGGAATCCAAATGGGTTCTTTGGGAGGACAGATGCCCGAGGGTAGCGGAAGCTTCTATATGGGAGATGATGGTCAACAGCAAGAACAACAAGATGAGAAAAATCCAGAACTTGTTTTTGTTGATCAAGCTGAGGTTGATCAAAGGTCTCAAAATAGACAATATTTAGAGGGACTAATCACTGGTAAAGAGAGTTTTTGGGAGGATCCTTGGACACTTCAGCCAGAACTGAATATGAGATCTAGAGGAAGAAGAGATCTTGGGAAAGGAAGTTCTTCTGTAGATCGACGGCAATTTTTAGTGAATGCTTAGTTAATAAATAAGCTGGATAGAAACTTTCTTTTAAATTCCCCTTAAAAGAATTTAATTAATTTTATGAATCAAATTTCACGGATTAATCCAGCTTAATTTAGGGACTAATTGTTGGCTCTTAAGTAAACATTTTTTAATTTAATGTAATTTTGAGCTGAAGTCATAAAAAACTCAATTTCTTCAGATTTCAGCTCTCTTTTAACTTTCCCAGGAGAACCAGCAAATAGGGTTCCGCTCGGAACAACAGTATTGGGAGTAACTAGACAACCTGCCGCAACAAAAGAATTTTTTCCTACAACAGCGCCATCTAAGATAATTGCACCAATGCCGATAAGGCATAAATCATTAATCTTACAACCGTGAAGAGTAACTTTATGACCAACAGTTACATAATTCCCAATTGAAGTGGGATGTGTATCGGTTGTTACATGAACAATTGATCCATCCTGAATATTCGTTCCTTTCCCAATACGGATGTAATTTACATCTCCCCGAACTACTGTATTAAACCAAAGAGAAGATTCTTCCCCAATTACCACATCACCAATTAAATCTGAACTAGGAGCTACAAAAACCGAATTATCTAATAGTGGCTTGCTATTTTTATACGAATATATGGGCATTGAATAAATTTACTTTAACGGAGGAATTAATTACAGTAAGTTTTACTCGAAAACTTTGCCTGTTGCAAACTTGAAACTATACATCCGTACAAATCAATGTGGGGATTTCATCATAATCTGGGTTTAATAAAATTATTCTAAGTAATTTTGCTTTTATTTTTAATATGCAATCTTCCATCACACCATATGATTTATTAAGACCAATAGTTGAACATTGGTCAAAGAACCCGCATGCAATTCTAGGTATGCATAAAGAAGCGGATAATTTGGTTGTGAGAACTTATCAACCTCAGGCAAGTGAAGTCTGGATAAAAGAAGGAAAATCAAAGCAGAAACTTGAAAAAATTTCTGAACACGGCTTCTTTCAAATTAGTTATGAAAATAGAGACTTTTTTGAATATAAATTAGAAGTTCATGAAAACAACGAAGTATTAGAAAAATTTGATCCGTACTCTTTTCTTCCGAGTATTGATTCACAAGAACTTTATTACTTTAATGAAGGAACAGAAACTTTTTTGTATGAAAAACTTGGTGCTCACTCTAAGGTAATTAATGATGTTGAAGGTGTATCTTTTACAGTTTGGGCTCCAGAAGCAGTTTCAGTATTTGTAATTGGTGAGTTTAATAATTGGCACAACTACTCACACCCCATGAGAATGCTTGGTAGTACTGGAGCTTGGGAAATTTTTATTCCAGAGGTTATGGCTGGTACTCATTATAAATTCCGTATAAAGACAAAATATGGAACTTATGTAGATAAAGCTGACCCTATGGCGTTTTATGCAGAACTGAGACCTGGGACAAGTTCGAGAGTATGGAACCGAGCAGATTATGAATGGGGAGATGAAGAGTGGATTCAAAAAAGATCAAAAACAAATTGGCATAAAAGCCCCATTTCAATCTATGAAATGCACCTTGGTTCTTGGAAAAGAAAAGCTCATTCTGATAAAGATGAAAATGCAGTTCTAACCTATATTGAGTATGCTGATCAATTGATCCCTTACCTCAAGGATATGGGTTACACTCACGTTGAGTTTATGCCTTTAACGGAGTTTCCTTTTGATGGTTCATGGGGCTATCAAGTATCTGGGTATTATGCACCAACCAGCCGTTTTGGAAATCCTAATGAATTAAAATATCTTATTGATAAGCTTCACCAGAATGATATTGGAGTTATTTTTGATTGGGTTCCAGCTCACTTCCCCAAAGATGCTTTTAGCTTAGCGAAGTTTGATGGTACAGCGGTGTATGAACACGAAGATCCACGCCAAGGGGAGCACGTTCATTGGGGGACTTTAATCTTTAATTATGGTAGAACCGAAGTTAAGAGTTTCCTAATTTCTAATGCGTACTATTGGATCAAGGAATTTCATGTAGATGGATTGAGAGTGGATGCTGTTTCCTCAATGATTCACTTGAATTATGGACGTGAAGAAACTGGTGATTGGGTTCCAAATAAATACGGTGGGGTTGAAAATCTTGAGGCGGTTAACTTTTTACGTGAGTTAAACCGTAAAATTCATGCGGATATTCCTGGAGTTATTATGATTGCAGAAGAAGCGACTGCTTGGCCCTGCGTTTCCAAACCACTTGAGTATCATGATAAAGCACTTGGCTTTGATTTTAAATGGAATATGGGGTGGATGCACGATACTCTCAAGTACATGAAGTTAGATCCATTGTATAGAAAACATCATCACAATCAAATCACCTTTTCAATGGCTTATTTCTACAATGAAAGTTTTGTTTTGCCTCTTTCACACGATGAAGTCGTACATATGAAAGGTTCAATACTCAACAAGATGAGCGGTGATTATTATCAAAAAATTGCCCAAGTGAAGCTGCTCTATTCTTATCAATATGCTCACCCGGGTAAGAAATTACTATTTATGGGAGCTGAACACGCTCAACAATCAGAATGGGCTTATAAAAATAGCTTAGATTGGTTTAGGTTAAACTATGATGAACCAAAATATGTGCAAAAACTTCTAAAAGACCTCAATAAAACTTACAAAGAGGAAAGTCCTTTTTGGGCAGAGGATCACGAAAAGCATGGTTTTCAGTGGATAGACTGTCATGATGGAGACAATAGTGTTTTAAGTTTCATCCGCAAAAATGGTGAAGAGCATATCATTTGCATCTTCAATTTCACTCCAGTTGCTAGACATAACTACAGAATTGGTTGCTTGTCGGATGGAGACTATACTGAGATTTTTAATAGTGATTCTGAATTTTATGGAGGAAGTAATATTGGTAACAGTGAAACTTTAACGGGCCGATGGATAAGTCATAATTGTTTTGATTATTCTCTAGATGTGGATGTACCACCTTTCGGAGCAGTATTCCTGAAAAGTGTTTCTGAGAATATTTAAAATCCTTGTTTGTTTAAAGATTATTTCTATAAGCCTGCCAGATTCTTTCTGATTCAGATCTTGGTTAACAGTACCAAGAGAATGTCTTTTAGATATTCTCAACAAAGTCGTAAATGCAATTATGAAGATAAATCACCAAGTAAAATGTTGAAGTGAAAATTTGAAATTTTGATCTTAATTTACAGCTTTAATTTTGGAATTTTCTTGAGAACATCTTCACAAGAGTGAGTTTATTCCTCAGGCAGTCAAAGTAGTAGATCGTAGATTTGAATCAAACAGAATTTATTTTGCATCCTTGATTGTTTTAAAGCGTGAAGTGTTCATTAGCAACTTAGTTTTATCTAGTTTGGTTGGGTTGGTTGGGTTGTTCTTTGGGAGGCTCTTGAGCTGGCTCTAGAGGTGTTGGAGGATTGTAATCTGGAGTTTCTGAATGCTTTCCTGGTTCTTCTTGTTTTGGTTGAGTGTTTGCAGAGATAGGGTAAGAGCCTTTAATAAAAGTACTATTATTACCCCCTTTATTAACAAAAAAAGTTGGCTCTGAATTTTGCAGTATTCTTGGGCTTAAGATTAGGGTTGGTAAAATTTTTGTCATGTTTATGTTGATTTTTTTGATTCAATATTTTACAAAAACAAAGTTCGAGTATACAATTCGTCACGACAGTATTGGTTTTTTATTGTGGTGCGGGAAATTATTCTTAATTGTTTTATAAGGCAACCATTATTTTGACTAAAAAAATAAAGTTATTGATTTCCTGAATATCGTTAGTCCTGAAATTTAGAATAGTGAATAGAGAAAATTGATTTTTCTATGAATACTTTCCTTTTGGATACTCCATTTTTACTTAGGAGATTAGCATTTGAGGATTGTTAAAATTTATAATAAGCCAATATTTATTGTTACCTGCTTGAGATATAGAATTTATGAGTGATGGAATACCGGTTGATGCTGAAGGATCAACAAGAAATAAAAATTATGGACCTCAAGATCATTTGCTTCATCTATTGAAGGTTGGACATCAACCTGACTCGGTTATTATTAAAAATTTTGTACAAGAGCATAATCTATATGATTTCTTTGAAAATTTGCCTCAGAAGAAGGATCAGAAAGATAACTAATTTTGATTTTAATTCTTATTAATTCCAAACGTAATATTTGTAAATGTCTAACAATTTAAAAAAAAATTTAAGAAAGAATAACCCAGTAAATTTGTCAGTTTAAAGAAGTTTCAACTAAAAGACACTTGCTACAAATCGAATTTTGTTGGAAACTTTAAATATTCAATTTTACGACTTAGCCCACTAATCCATATGCATCCATACACAGTGTATGTTCTTGATTCTATTCAAAATAATGATTCATTATCAATACCCTGTGCTGAATTGCAAACGGCGGAGTTAGTCAAAAAGAATCTTGAGTCACTTTTCCCAAGTTCTTCAGTTTTAATTAGAGAGCAAAAAAAGAAGTCAGAAGTTCAAAGAAAGAATTTCAATATCCCCGGATCGGTTACAGAATTGAAAATCCAAATTAGCAATTCTTCGAAAGACGATCAACAAATTTCAGAAAGCAATGTTGGAGACTTTTCTGTTCTAGAACAAAACTTATTTGAAGATGTAGCGTAGTATTTTTTCATGAACCATGAAAAATATGACTTAGTTATTATTGGAGCTGGTATTTGCGGCTTAACAATTGGGAAGTTGCTTACTAACTCTAGTGTTAACTTTAAAATCTTTGAAAAATCTAGAGCTTTTGGTGGAAGAGCAAGCACCAGAAGAGTTAATGGGCAACCAATAGATCATGGTGCTCAATATTTTACCGTTACAGATCTAAGCTTTAGAGAATTTATTAATGAATATATAGAGCTCGGTATTGTGAAACTTTGGTCAAATAAATTAAATATTTGGGATGGAAAAAGTTTGATGTACGAAAGTCAAACTAACCCAAGGTATATTTGTCCTGATGGTTTTACTGCTTTATCCAAAGAGATAGCGAAAGTTATACCCGTATCTCGTGAAGTGAGAATAACTAAGGCAAACTTTAATAATAAAAAATGGGAATTATTAACCGATCAAAACTTGGAAATAGAAGCGGAAAAAGTTATTTCAACTGCTCCGATTAATCAAAGCTTGGAAATATTTTCTAATTACTTAAGGGAAGAAGAATTGATGCAGTTGCAGAGTGTAAACTTTGATCCTTGTATTTCAGTGATATTAGTTTATGAACTTGCTAATTACATACCTTGGAAAGGTGTTTTTTGGAATTCTGGAGACACTTTATCTTGGGTTGCTAATGATTCTTCAAAACGAACCAATCCAACGCAAACGGTTATAGTTGCGCAATGTAAACCTGATTTTTCACGGTTGAATTTTAAAAGTGAGGATGAACATGTTACTAATTTGGTCATTAATGAGTTGAAGCAAATACTACCGACTTGGGTTCAGTCTCCCCAAGAGACTCAAGTTAAGAGATGGAAGTATTCAAAAGCAAATTCAACTTTAGATAAACCTTTTTTTGAATCTGAGAATAAAAAGTTAATTTTTACCGGTGACTGGTGTTTGGAATCCAAAATTGAGAGTGCCTTTTTATGTGCTGAGATTTTATACCCCAACTAAATGGGCTTTGGCATAGTCATTGACTTTAGGAATTGTTCTTCCCCAAAGTTTCTTCCACCATCTTTTACCAGGTTGTTCAATTTCTGCAAGATCTTTAATGTGCTTATCTCCAGTTTTATTCACGAAGCCATAAGCATTAGATAGTTTAATTCCTCTATCATATTGTTGTACCATATTTTCGTTACCAATACCAATCGAAGCAAGACCTTGCCCAATACTGTATAGTCCAGAAGATAATAATGATAGTTGTGGGAAAAGTCCAAGAAAGCCTCCTATGACAGAGATTCCACCACCAAAACCTGTCATTAAGCCGTTAGCTCTTGGACGTGCAAGTAAATTTTTTCCTGATCCAGGCAATGTAGTAGTAGCAGGGCTTCCAAAAGCAACTTGATAAGTTCCTCCTAAGCCCCACCAAGTTTGACATATTGCTGGAGGAATACCCGACAAAGTTGACAGAATGTGAACTAAATCTGCTTGGTTATTTGAATCTTGTGCTTGATTATCTGTATCATCAGTAGTGCTTTTAATACTATTATTACTGTTGATTACTTGCATTAAGTCGACTTCACCATTTACTGGTATATCTTCAACACTAGCAGCTTTTTTTCTATTGAACTGATTGCCTTTGGATGTAGCCTTCTGTGGCTGCATCATGCCAATGGCCATTGATACTCCCCATGTAAATAAAGCAAACAGAGAACCTGCAGCTAAGAATTGATGAGGTGCATTAGGAAATAGTATTTCTTTTCCTCTTACTAAGTCTCTTGTTTTTGTGGGTTTGAATACATCATGAAGATATTTGGGATTGGATATCATTTTCCAGCTCATGGAGAAGAATTCAGCTCCTCTTGCAATCATATCTGCTGCAAATTTGGGCACATTCTTTTTGACTAAAGATTTATACGTTTCAAAATATTGTCTATCAAAGTATGCAGCATCTACACCTCCAAAGAATAGTTTTTTTGAATTCTTTTGTCTAAACTTTGCTTCGTCAGAGGCATTCTCAAATTTCAAAACATCAGTAGCGTCATTGGCCCAATTTTTATTTTCATACATCAGTTCCGAGAAATGCTTAGGGGATTCTGTTGGAACACACAAGTTAGCTTTAGCCCAGTAAGCATTTTGTTGAGCCCAACCCGCCATATTTAATGCAACTGAAAGTGGAATCAACCATTTCTCAAATTTTAAAGGTAAAAATCCTCCGGTTAAGCCAATAAAAGAACCTAAAATTGAAAATGGTTGTGCAATGGGGTTCATAATTGCATTCATGAGGAAGGCACCATCACTGACAATCCAACCTGCTCTTACACTTTGGTTAATTATGCTAAGTAATGATGAATTGAAATTTAATTCTTTCTGCTGTTGATCTTTGCTTTTGTCAATATTATTTTTATCAATAAAGTTTTTCTTGATATACAAGTAAACCGATCCCAGACCAGCTAAGACTAGAAGACCACCACCAGCTTGAAACCCTCTCAACATTACTGTTGGTGAATTCCTCGTAAACCAATTTAGTGGATGATAAATATTTTTTCTCCCCTTGGAAAATTCAATTCCCCATTTTTTACCGTTAGAAACCGCATGGAAAGGAAGACCAACATCGAATTCTGAATTGTAACCAAATGTTTTATTGTCATGATAAAGCCTAGGATTATTTGCAAACTTAGCCATATCTTTACTATCAAAGCCTAAAAGCGAACCAAGAGCAACGCTTGGAGCCATTGTTTGAACATATGTTAAATAATCGCAGTCAGGAACTCTAATGATTCTTCCAGAATTAATATCATCAAAGTTCTTATGAAAAATTGCTTCGAATTTGTTCTTAGTGAGTACTTTATTAAAGTGTGGAAATTTATTTTTTAAGCTGTTTTTTGCTTGAGTGGACCAGCTAGAACCACCGATGAATTTATAATATTCACCGGTGGCTTTCCATTTACCTTTATCAACTTTTCCAACTACTTCTCCGTCCTTATTAACTCGAACGTATGCCAATGGGTGAAATGTCCTAAAATCATATTCATCTTGGAGCTTTGGTCTCTCTAGATCAGCAGCATTTTCATATTTGTTAATAAAATCAGTCATGTCCGCAGCTTGGAGGCTTCTGATCTGCATATCTGTTGGTGTACTTAACTTTCTTGGTTGACCAGGTGAAGCAAATGGGTTCATCATTGAAGTTGCTGCAACATATTTGGTATCTGTTGAAGGACTATCTCCAAAAAATTGCTGGATGTATAAACTAAAGACATAGTGAAAAATATTTCCTTTATCGAATTTGGTGAAGGGTATTTCTAAATACAAAGTATTTGGGAATGTTGTTTTTGCTGGGACTGTTACACTTTTGTTTTTGGGATCAACCGGAAAGTCTTCTGTGGGACCCATGGAAGCATTATTAACAATAAGGTTGACGAAATCAGGAACATCGATACCCTTTGCATTTAAAGAATCAACTGTTGCTTTGCTTAATTTTTTGTTTTTGAAGAATCCTTGAAAAATATCCTTCAGATCCACTTTTCCTTGTTCAACAATTCCTGACTTTCTATCAGGCGTAAATGTCCCATCCAATTGAGGACTTGCTGCGTGGATTGTTACATCAAAAACGCAACTTTCAATTAATCCATTTAATACTTTGATGGCACCATCTAAATTCTTCTTATCAAGTTCTTTTTTGAGCAGTCTATATGTTTTTGCATCTAGAGGTGGAACGTCTTTATTATTGGCAATTTTTTCCCGATATTTTAGAGCTGTATCTCTTAGTTTTGATTTTTTCGCCCACTGGCTTCCATTGCGCATATCTGGAAAATCTTCTACTCCAATAGAACCTCTCACATACTCTAAGTCAGCTGAGTTGATTTCTCTGAAATTTTGCCTAATTATGTTTAGGATTTTTTCTTTTGATTCACCTTTAGCAATGTAATATTTTATTGAAGCAAGCTTACTTTCAAAACCTTCAACCCACCCAACGGGTATATATCTTGATTCTAATTTCTTGAGATCTGAGTAACCTAATTTTTCATCTATATTTTCAACGAGTTTAATAACGTATTCATGAATTCCTTTTCTTTCATTAACTCTTAAATCCATGCTTTTTGATTTAAGATAATCTGCAAAGCCTTTATCACGAAGAACTCTTGATAAGGCGGCTAATTCTTTTGTGTTTGTTGCTAAAGCAAGCTGATCATCAACAACTCGAACGTTACCAATTCCTACTGCATTTACTAGTCTTTCATGAGCATTTTTTACATCTCTCATACCATATATTTCAGTATGAATTCCACCTAAGAGTCCGGGAAAGGTTATTTCTTTAGAATCAAACCATGTGTTGTACCATTCTTTTACAATAGTGATAGTGTCACAAACACCCATTCTTGCTGTATTAGCCCAATAGTTTGCAGCACCGTGAAAATATTTCAGAGCCTCTTCATGAAAATATCCATTTTTAATGAGGTTGTTGATATGTCTCTCGAATTCTTTACTCCAAAGTTCGTAAATTCCATTTGGGTCATTGACTAAACCAAGTCTTTTTAAATGCTTGCATGCTTCAAAATCAACTTTGTAATTTCTTCCTTTTTTATAAGCTAACTCGAATGTTCCCCTAAGCTTATTGTTAAAACTTACAGCCATTTGCAAAAACATTCTGAGCTGTTCAGATTTTTGATTTGAGTCGAAAACTTTTGATAAAGTTTTCATCGTTAGATTTCCATCCATATCACAGAAAAAATCTGGAACCATTCCTGATGATATTTGGGCTAGACTTAAAGCTATTGCTTTTCGAACATTAAATAAAAGTTCTTTTCGGTCAACCTCTGGCCCTATCGTTCTTGCCCAGAAAACAAATAGAGGATCATTTGCGGGTAATAAATCTTCAAGAGATTTTGCATTAGCTAATATGGATTTAGCTTTTTTAATAATTTTTTCAGCGTCGGATGCGGATAAAGGCTTAGTGCTATTAACCATGTCTAGAATATTCTGCATTCCAGAACTGATCTGATTTGGCTTGAATAGCTGGGGTAATATATCCCTAAAAAGAACAGCTGCAATAATGCTTCCAAGGCCCAGAATACTTCCAGTAAGTAATTTGTTTGAGGATAAGTTTGTTTGGGTCACTTGAGCAGTATTACCTATATCCTGAAACAAAGAATTTAAAGCTTGAACAATTTCATCAACGGTTGCGTTTGGATCGGAGAGTACTTGTTGAATTTGTTGTGGAGTTAAAACATTTTGTGCTGTATAGCTTATTAAGCCTTGAAGAGCTTTCTCAGAACTGGTTCCATAAGTATTAATTGAAGTTGAAGGTAGTGTAGTTTGAGAGGAGCTAGTTAGTGAGTCTGGCAATAAATTATTAATCGACTGACGGCTTGCAGTCTGAAAATGAAGAACTTGACTATTTAGCTTTAAGATAGACATTTATAAAAGGTAGCTGAAAAATTAATTATTCATAAGCAGCTGATATAGCATTAATATATTTATCTAATAGAAGTGTAGCAGATAAATTAAATCATAGTTAAGGAAATGTTTAATTTATATTTAATTTATTGTGAGAAAAAGCTTATTTGTAAGTAGTTTTAAGATTTGGAGTTTGATATCTTAAGAAAAAATTAAGCCAGTTGAAGGTCGACTAAACATTGCGCACAATATTAAGTTTGGTTAATAAAAGTTTGGTAGTATGGAAGTTGAAATAGAATTCAAAGAAAGTAATAAACTCATAATCTTTAGTATTGAATAACTACTCTTGAAACAGGGGTAAAAGTAGGTGATTTGTTCTAGGCGGTTAAATTTTGAATAAAAACTTAACTCTTCTTTGCAAGTCTTTTAGAATCTGCTACGCGCTATATTAATTCTAAATGTCTCTAATTTCTAATTAATGCCTTTAACGTTTCAGGATTTAATAGCTAGGTTAAATGATTTTTGGTCTGAGCAGGGCTGTGTTATTCAACAACCCTATGATATAGAAAAGGGAGCAAGTACTATGAACCCAGCGACTTTTTTGCGTTCATTGGGACCTGAACCTTGGAATATGGCTTGCTCTGAACCTTGTAGGCGACCAACCGACGGAAGATACGGACAAAATCCCAATAGGCTTCAACACTATTTTCAATATCAGGTAATAATGAAACCTTCGCCCGATGATATACAAGAAAAGTATTTAAAAAGCTTGAAGGAAATAGGAATTAACTTTAGAGAGCACGATATCCGTTTTGTTGAAGATAACTGGGAATCACCGACTTTGGGTGCTTGGGGAGTTGGCTGGGAAGTCTGGCTTGATGGAATGGAAATAACTCAATTCACATATTTTCAACAAGCTGGGGGAATTGCTTTAAAACCAATTACAGTAGAAATAACTTATGGACTTGAACGCTTAGCAATGTATTTGCAAGAAGTTGACAGTGTTTATGATCTCCAGTGGAACGAAAAAGTTAAATACGGTTCTATTTACCATCAGTCGGAGGTTGAATGGTCAAAATACAACTTTGAAAAAGCTAATATCCAAAGATTATTGAAAAACTTTGAGAATTGTTACCAAGAAGCTGAAGAAGCTTTAGCTGAGAAGCTGGTACTTCCTTCTTTCGATCAAGTGTTAAAATGTTCTCACTATTTTAATTTGCTTGATGCAAGAGGAGCAATCGGTAAGGATGAAAGAAAAGCTTACATTCTCAAAATTCGTAAGCTAGCTCAAGAAGTATCAAAAATATATGTTGAACAGCGTGAAGAACTTAATCATCCTTTGTTGATAAATAATTAAATCTGAGCCTAACCTATAAATGCAATTGTGGTTAGGTTAACTCAACAAGTCTTCTGCAACTGCCATTATTGCACCTTCTCTACTAGGACCTTCCGCTTCAATAAAAGTTTGATCGGGGAAACCAAAACTAATTTGAAAGACAATTTTATTTTCACTTTGGTTATAACGTCTTACAGACCATGAAGTGGATAACTCAGATAACCAATTTTCTAGTATCCACGAGTGTTGAGGGCTGTAAAAATTCAATGGTTGAGATATTTCTTCGGATTCTCCTGAGTCCTTCATGATATTCAAACTTTGTACCCAAGTCTCAGAATTTTCTTCTTCAGATATTGAAGAAATATTGTGCTCTTGAAGAAATTCGGAACCGTCATCTTGAACAGAAATCTTTTTGGCGATAATTGCTGAACGTTTTTCTTGCTCTTCTTTTTCTTCTTGTTGACGAATTCTTTGAATTTCCTCTATGAAGGAAACTAAATCTTCGAGTTCTTCTGAAGTTAATTTAATTGTTTGAGAGCTCTTTGATTCAGGTATATTTTCTTGACTTGGAAGAGATATGTTAATTTCACAATCAGCAAGATCTTTGGAGTTTAAAATTGGTTTGCTGGCCGTTTCGGATATTATTTCTGATGGAGTTTGGTTATGTTTTTTCTTTCTCCCCAAAGCAATCGTTTTATGGATAGACTCGCTGCCTTTATACTCATTTTTTCTTTCAGAAACTTTGAGAACTGGTCCATTTGAGGAATCTGAAGAAGTAGCTAAGTCAAGCATCTGAGGGTTGGATTGAAAGTTTTCATCATTTGAAGTGCTGGATTTTTGTTTTACAAAATTAAAATTATTCATAGTCTTTCCAAGCAAATTTAGATTCATTTTTATACGTTTAAAGTATCTGTGTTTAAGTAATTCCCTATTCTCAGGTGTGCTAACCTTTAACTAACAGACTTTAACAATCTAAATTTAGTTCCTAAGTGGATTATTTAAATTCCTAATAATTTTTGCCTTACAAGATTTAACGCTTCTTGCGAGCTTGCCCAGCGAATATCATTTCTACTTCTATTACCAAGTTCAAGCTTTCTTATAAATTCTTTATCTTCTTCATCAATAATTGCAATGTAAACAGTGCCGTTTGGTTTTTCTATGGTTCCCCCACTTGGTCCTGCTATTCCTGTTACGGATAAAGCGTAATCAGTTTTTGCTAAATTTTTAATTCCTTTAGCCATTTGAAGTGCAACTTGTTCGCTCACTGCACCATATTTTTCTAGAGTATCTTGACTTACATTTAGTATTTGCTTTTTGCTTTCATTAGAATAAGTTGTTACATTGAGAGAAATATAACTTGAACTGCCTGGAACATTCGTGAGTCTTTGACTAATTAGTCCTCCTGTACAAGATTCTGCTAGTGACAATGTTTTATTTTTTGTTTTCAATAAACTTCCAACAACGCTCTCCAAAGTATCCTCATCATAGCCATATATAAATTCTCCAACGGTTTTTGTAATTTGCTCTTCAACACCCTTTATTTTCTTTTGAGCTTCTTTTGCATCTTGGCTTTTACTCGCTATTCTTAATCTGCACTCACCCAAGCTAACTAGTGGTGCAACAGTCGGATCTTCTAAATTGAGAGTATCTTTAACTTTTTCCGCCAATCTAGACTCGCTGATACCAAAAAATTTAAGCTCTTTATAGAAAAGCTTTTTGTTTTCTCCCAATAAATTTGATAAGTATGGAATTGCAGTTTCTTTCCACATACCTTCCATTTCACGAGGGACACCGGGAAATGTCATCACCAGTTTTTTTTCTTTTCCAACAATTTGTAGTCTTTTGCAGTGCTCTGTTACATCCCAAATAATCCCAGGTGCTGAGCCAACATTGTTTGGTAATTGTTCAGCCGTTTTAGGTCTGTAAACAAGCTTTCTGTTTGATGCTGACATCTTCTTATTAGCTTTTGCAAAAACACTTTCAACTTTCTTTAAAATATCTTGATCAAAAACCATTTCCTCATTGAATAGTTCAGCCCAACATTCTGTTGTTAAGTCATCTGGGGTTGGACCGAGTCCGCCAGTAGTAATTATTAAATCCGCTCTTTCCAAAGCGGTTCTCAAACATTCTTTTATTCGAGTTTTGTTATCACCAACAACAGTTTGATAAAAGCAATCAATTCCCAATGAAGCTAGTTCTCGTCCGAGAAAAACAGCGTTTGAATTTGCTATTTGTCCCAATAAAAGTTCTGTACCAATAAAAACTATTTCTGCCTGCATAAAAAAATATTTCACTAGCTCTCATCCTATAACTATAAAATTAACTAGTTTTCTGGTTTTTAGATTAAATAAGATACCTTGGAGAAATGTTTTCTTTTTGGTTTCACTTATCCATAGTTTCTAGTGGGAAATCTTCAAAAGTTGCATCCCAGACTTTTCTATAATCACAAACTAAAATACCAGTAGTTGATTTGTTTATGAGCCATTCTGGTTTGCTTGAAGAAATGATTAACGCAAATTCAAGAGCGAAATGCAACCATTTGATAGAGAGGGAGATTAGAAATGAAGATCTCAGAATGGCAATTTGAGTGATTAAAATATACCTCATTAGGAGTTAAGA
>JAAUYI010111380.1_pt1 | contig 21234 bp, 12 predicted proteins | sample 7278041 | NCBI WGS metagenome assembly JAAUYI01 (sample SAMN14350216, study PRJNA611818) | marine sediment metagenome | isolation source: surface marine sediment (0.6m) | place: French Polynesia: Moorea | collected 2018-08
ATGCCGTGCCCCTACCTATGCTATTAATCTATTGTTTTTTTCTAAATTCCCTCATTCAAATCATGTTGGCGACACATATATGATTGGCAAGGGCACGGCAACCACAATCTTTTGGTGTATACAATTATCACTCTGATGCCGTGCCCCTACCTATGCTATTAATCTATTCTTTTTTTCTAAATTCCCTCATTCAAATCATGTTTGCCACATATGCATGATTCGCAAGGGCACGGCAGCCACAATCTTTTGGTGTATATAATTATCACTCTGATGCCGTGCCCCTACCTATGCTATTAATCTATTGTTTTTTTCTAAATTCCCTCATTCAAATCATGTTGGCGACACATATATGATTGGCAAGGGCACGGCAACCATAATCTTTTGGTGTATACAATTATCTTACTGATGTTCCCTACCCATCTATCCCGAACCATCGCCGACTTTCAACCCAAACAGCGAATTGCTTCCAATAACCCCCTAGCTTTATTCAATGTCTCTTCATATTCTTTGTCCGGTTCAGAATCCGCTACTAACCCCGCACCGGCTTGTACAGTTACAGTATTATTACGGACAACCATTGTCCTAATTGCTATTGCACTATTCAATTGTCCTTCAAAGTCATAGTATCCATAAACACCAGAATATACACCCCGGCGACAAGGTTCTAATTCATGAATAATTTCCATTGCTCGAATTTTGGGCGCCCCACTGACTGTACCGGCGGGGAAACAAGCCTTGAGTAAATCCCAGGCATTTTTTCCTGGCGCTAACTTACCAATTACATTACTGACAATGTGCATCACATGGGAGTAGCGTTCCACCACCATCAATTCATCCACCACTACACTTCCACTAGAGCAAACCCTACCTAAATCATTGCGTCCCAAATCTACCAACATTACGTGTTCAGCTCTTTCCTTGGGGTCTTGTAGCAAATCCATTGCTAACTTAGTATCTTCCTGGGGAGTCTTGCCACGGGGACGAGTACCAGCAATGGGACGCAGGGTAGCAATCATCTGATTACTTTCATCCAGTTCTGCTTTTACCATTACTTCCGGGCTGGAACCAATAATTTGCCAGTCAGGGAAGTGGAAATAAGACATATAGGGGGAAGGATTAATCTGACGTAGGGAACGGTAAAGGGTGAAGGGATCGCCTTTAAATTCTGTTGAGAGCCGCTGGGAAATTACCACCTGGAAAATGTCACCAGCTTTAATATAGTCTTTGGCTTTATTGACACTGGCACAAAATTGTTCGCGGGTAAAATTACTCTGATAATTTTCAGTTCCAGCTTTGTTGCTACTGGGTGGTTTCCAACTGAGTATGGTTTTTTCTGATGACAGAGGCAAAGATAACTTACTTACCATCCCAGAAACGCGATCGCAAGCTTGTTCATAAGCCTGCTTTAAATCAATATTATCCCGTAAATCGGCATAGGCGATCGCCCAAATTTTCCGTTTTACCTGATCGAAAATCATCAATTGGTCTACTTGCATCCATAAACCATCAGGGATATTACTATCATCAGGTGCATGAATTGGCACTCGTGGTTCAATCCAATTAATTAATTCATAACCCCAAAAACCAAATAACCCACCAATTCCAGGGGGTAATTGGGGTAACTTCACTGGTTTATAAGGTGCAAGACAGGTGGATAAAGCAGTAAAAGGATCGCCTTCAAAAACGGTTTGGGAACCGTTACGATATGTTTGAGTAGTGCGGTATGCCCCAGGCTCATTTCCTTGGGACTTTTCCCCTTTAGCCTCCAAAACCCACAATGGATCGCAACCCAGTAAACTATAACGCCCTATATTCTCTCCACCCTCTACCGATTCCAATAAAAAGCTATAGGGTTGTCCAGCACACACCTTATACCAAGCAGATACTGGTGTATCTAGGTCTGCGACCCATTCTTGATACACTGGAACAAAATTACCTTGTTGAGCTAGGTTAGAAAACTGGGAAAAATCAGGGCAAATCATATAATTAGCTTACTTTTGCAAAGCCACCCAGAACATTGCTAGTACCGCTTGGTGGAAGTCAAAAGTCATTCATTCAAAAGTCAAAAGTATTTTGTTCTCTAACTTTGATATTTGATAAATGGTTGGTTTATTTCCGCCGATATGTACTAGTGGTGGGGGTTCTCAATATAACGCTTTCCAGCCTTGTTTTAGCAGTTTTTGGGAACCTATACAAGTATTTACCCATTAACCAACTTTGGGGGTTAAATTCCCCTGCTTCTACAAGCAGCGCGTTTTGCGTCGAGGTAAAATCCCCGTTGCTCCCACGTAATTCGCTCATTCGCTCATTCTACATTCTTTTAACATGGGAACTGACCAGTCAGCATCAACGGATGTTATGACCACAAAGTCAACTTAACGCAAAACCCTTATTCCGCAAGGAAATTAATTTCCTTGCTCATACATCAAGTCATCTCAAAATGACTAAATCAGCTTCAAAATCTCTAGTCTACTTTAGTAGACTTCGTCTATGAGCCAGGAACTTGAGTTCCTGGTGGATGTGTTAGCCAAGCCCGAAGCCATCTGTACTTTAAGATAAACTAAAGTGCCAAGAAAACCGATCTTTCTTGGCACTATGAGATGGAATTAGCTGATGTTATGGTTTGCGGTTCCTCTGAGAAAACTACAAACTAAGCATCATGAGTAGCTTTACCACTGAACTTAATTTGTGCTGGATTGGGGTTTGCTCCAATATTGCGGGGTACAAAACGTACCGGCTGACGACCTTCATTTACCTTCTCAGGGAATACACCATCAGCAGGGTGAAGTAAGGTGCTAGCTCCACTAGGTGAAATCCGGTAAATTTTGTAGTCAGTGATTTTCATTTTCCGCAGTTGAGCACCGAGAGCAATACCATATTCCTTGCGAGCTATGTAAAGCAGGTTTTCACCTTCCTGCATCACAGCAGCACCGCCAGTAGGCATTTCAAATACTTGCTCTTTTTTGCTAGTCCAAGTGATAGCGTACTTTTCTTCTTCCTCAGCTTTTTTGAGCAAGCCGCCGGTACTGCCACCAAACAAGGGGGTTTTTCCAGAAAGTGTCATGAGAATGTTCGCTCAATGTTTTTAGGGCATACTAACACTGCAAACAGCTCAATATTACCTTCATGTCACAGTCTGTAACAGTTTGTATTGTTAGAAAGAATTTTTTGTTGATGGTTGATGGTTGTTAGTTGTTAGTTGTTGGTTGTTGGTTGTTGGTTGTTGGTTGACGGTTGACAGTTGACAGTTGACGGTTAGGAGTCTTTAATTCATCACTCCTTCACTCCCTCACTCCTTCCCTCCCTCACTCCTTCACTCCTTCCCTCCAACCATAGGAATAGTGAAATAAAACTGGCTACCTTGATTTTTACCAGCAGATTCAGCCCAAATCTTGCCACCCCAGTTATTCACAATCTGGCGACAAATTGCCAATCCTAAGCCCGTACCACCTGCTGTACGCCTCAATGCACCTTCTTCTTGGTAAAACAGTTCAAACACGGTTTCCAGACGATTTGGCTCAATTCCCCTACCAGTATCTACCACACTAACTTCTACCATGCGATCGCTGTTACGATTGGCATTAATGGTAATTTCTCCTGCGGATGGGGTAAATTTACAGGCATTGTCCACTAACTTGGCTAAAACTTCTACCAACCAATCACCATCAGCCCTAATCAACGGTAACTGGGGAGAAATTTCTGCGGTGATATTGGGTAGTTTTTCTGTTCCGGAACGGGTACGTACTCGGCTGAGGGCTAAATCTATACATTCTTGTAAATGTAAGGACTCTGGATGCCATTCTACTCGCCCACTTTCTAGGTTAGAGAGGGTTAAAAAGTCTTGTATTAGTTTCCGCATCCGTTCGGAGTCAGTTAGAGCCGTACTCAACATTACCTCCCGTAATTCTGGAGGCATATCTGGCTCACTCGCAATACTTTCTAAACAAACTTGAATGGTGGATAATGGGGTACGTAATTCATGCCCGGTGATGGCAATTAAATTACTGCGGGTGCGGTCTAAAGCTTCTAATTGCTGGTTCAGTTTTTCTAAATTGGCGTAGGCTTCGGCTTGAATCAGAGCTGCACCAATAGATGTTGCGATCGCTTTAACTAAATCCAATTCTCCTGCTTGCCATTCATGGGGCTTCTGATTGCAATAGTGTAACTCCACAATGCCCAATAAACGTCCTTGATACAATACGGGTTCCATTAACCAAGAGCGAATGCCAAATTTTTCGATCGCATACCACATTGCCTTGGATGTAGTTACCCGAGAATCGCTGGAGGTATTGGCAATACAAACCCCTTCCCCCGTATTTATTACTTCCTGAAACAGAGGATTATTTTCCAATTGCCAAGCTTGTCCGGACAATGATGAGACCCCAGCCATTAAAAATTCTTGTTCCACAATTGCTTGGGTATCTGTAGCTTGAGCGCGATAAATTAAACACCGACAAGCTTCTAAGTTTTCTCCTAATTCTTGCGCCGCTACTTGGAGAATTTCCTGGGGATTGAGCGATCGCCGAATGGCACTACTAATGGAATTAACCAACCGTTCTTTACGTGCTTGTGCGGAAATAGAACGATACGCCTTGTGCAATTTATACTGACTTGCCTGTAGATAAGTAACTAGACGCTGAACAAAAGGATCTGTGTCAATATCGCAAGCAAACTCGCTTTGATTACTAATTTCTACATCTTTCTTAGGCCTTCCAATGCCAAACCTTTGGCGGGCTGACTCAATTTTTTCTAATAGTTCCGGTCTATACACTAAAATTTTTTCCAAGAGCAATTCTGCTGCTTTGAGACTTACTCCCCTTTCTGCTGTCCAAATACCCTCAAACCTGCGTGCTGTATCCGTATCCATAGTGGGAGTTAGATGCCGTTGTTGTTTATTTTTGGCAATGGAGCCTAGGCTTTCCCTACAGATTAGACAAGTAGCATAATTTTGAGCTATCACCACCAAATGCCATTCCTGCGCCAAGGCATCATCTGGATCAAAGGCGATTTTCTCATAATATTCAGAGCTATGGGAAAAATCTGTTTCTGGTGCAGATAACACGTAGATTTGATTGCTTCGCTGTGCCAGTCGCTGATAGCGATGCGCCTCTTGGCGATAAAATCGCTCTCGCTGGAAGTTAGCAATCACCAGTGGCTGCTCTAAAGTAGCTGCCAAAACCTGATCTTCCATTGCATGGGAGAGGGCTGTGAGGGAAGCTTTGAAATATAACTGGGGGCGCAGTTGGGGTACAACCTGTTGCAGTGCAGTCAGCACAGAAATCGAAATGCTCATGAATATTTTTCAAGAGAGCCACAGTATGGACAAAATTTTTGCCACAGTTGCATTGTACAAATTACAACGAAATATCAAGTCAATTCGACTGTTTCAATATGTAAAGAATACTAATCAGTTGACTTGAAAATAGAATGCGGAATGCAGAATGCAAAACACAGAGTTATCATTATCCCTGTTTTCTGACCCCTGTTTCCTGTTTTCTATTAGTATTTTCATCTGTTTTGGTATACGCAGTTTATGATATCCACATTTTGTAAAAGTTGATTTAGTACCTTGTCGGTATTATTAAAGACACATAATGCGGTCAAGTCTTTTTGACCATTTACTGATATGCTGACACAGAAAACCATAGACTACTAGCCTAATATACATTCTTGACTAGCACTATTATCAACTAACTCTATGGAACTAGTCTGCGGATTTATGTTAAGAAAATTTCTGATCAAACAACTTCCATAAGAGACTTCCGCATCAAAAATAACCACAATCATTGCGACGCAAAGAAGCAACCCCAAATACCTGACTTCAAGTTCCTCCGGGACAGGCTACGCCAACATAACGAGTGTGTAAGTCCTAAAGTTTATCAGTTTTTCAGTTTTGCAGCTTCTGAATTATTTTGCCTGGATCATAAAACTTAAGTTATGCCGAATAACTGATAGATTTTATCTCAAGATAGATAATATTTATTTTTTGTATACTGCACTACACATTACTTTAAAGCAAATTATTGCCCTCGAAATACATACATGGGCATTAAATATTTAAGATTAATTAATAAATAATATAAAGATTTATCGGTCACAATTATTTACAGAAATACCATCGATTTAGATATGAATATTATCCCTAATTAACTATCTATTTTCTGGATGCATGGAAAATACTAATAATAACGATAGGTATTAATATATGTATATCAAGCAATAGTAATAAGATAATTAAATGTTAAGGCATAAAACTAATGAATCTTTTTATATTCTCGATCGCAATATTAAGCATTCGTTCCAGTCTATATACCCTATCTTTACCTTACCTGATTTTAGGTATGCTACTTCCCAATGATTAAATCAATTGAAGGTTCATAACATGGGAATCATGGCAGTTAGGAGTTAGAGTTATGGTCATGATGAGAAAGGTAAAAGTTCAACTAGATTTAATCTTTTACCTTTCACCATTTCTTTATATTTCTTCCTGATTCTCTAACTTGTGTGCTGGGGAAGCATCGTAAAGAGCATCTAGCTGTTGGCGTGCGTCTTCTACATTAATCGATCGCATAACCAAAAGAGGCTCTTTAATTAACTTACCTGAACTATCTAGTAATTCTGGATGGGGTACAGAATCTCTGTGTGATGATGAATAGGTTCGCTTCCTTCGATCTTGATTGGTGAGTGGATTGCCGTAGGAACCGCTATGGGCACGTCCCCCAGAACTCCGTTCCCGATCAAGACTGAAGGATACCAAATTGCGAATCAAGTTACTAACGGCAATAAAAGCAAGGATTGTAAAAGACAGAATGTAAAGTAGGTGCAACATTTTATTTTCCTCCAGGGGCAGCAAGTTTTAAAATCTTCTGTGGTAAGGGTTTGATTCCCGTAGGCTTCAGGTCATAGCTACATTTAGGGCAGGAAGCATAGCTATATGCTTATATTGTGTATTTGAAATGGTTATAGAAGTTAGAGTTGCAAAAAAACATCATAAATTTTTACTTTGTAACTCACATTGTTTCTGGTGCTTGCCAGTCTGTATTCTCAGTGCGAAAACGCATTGCTACCTGACGGCACTCCATTAATAATTGATGCCAAGGCATAATCGTTTCCATGTCAATTCCCACTTGTCCTTCTATGGCAGAAAACAGCATTTTGGCTGTATTTACCTCATATTGGGCTTGCTTCACCCTAGCAAGCAAAGCAAATTTCTCTTGATCGCTCAAAAATGAAATTTGCTCCGTTTCTAACAGTTTGTGCGATCGCGCAAACCAATATTGAAAATCCTCTAGCAGTGGTTGCAAAATATCCTTCAACAATTCAGACCCCGCCAAGTTTGAGTCTCCCATAAATCACAAGCATAGTTCTAAGTTTCTTAATAATATTAACGCTGTTTACAATTATTTACATTTTATTTTTTTGATTCAGTATACTAAAATTTTAAATGAGTCTGTAGTTGAAGTCACAAAATATTATTATAAATAGTTATATTCCCATTTGTATATACCGCTCCGAAAAACCTATGCAGAACTAGGCAAGCCGAGTTAAATCTGTACAAAGTCGGAGCGTGCAGACTAAGACCTTCGAGGTCTACGATTTTTGAGTGACTAAAGCCAAAATAGGGAATTTCGGTTTCTGCTCTGGAAAGCTAAGGTTCTGACTAAACAGTAATCGGTATCAACTCCCTTTGGGAGAGGGAACAGGCAACAGGCAACAGGCAACAGTGAAGGTTTTCGCCTAGATCAAATGCCCAAATTCTCTCAAGTGGAGGTGGAAAAAATTTTTCCCCGTAACCCTTGCCCCTGAATTTATCGATGGACTAATCTAAATTTCATCGAGCCATAGAGGTTCTGGATTTCTCCCGATTGGGGATGGAAATAATAATATAGATGCAGTTATATAAGTAAACAGCACTCACTTCCCTAATGGTTCAACAGCCGATGTCGCCAAATTCATCTTCCAATCAGCCGGAACAGCCGGAAAAAATTTATTTACCTCGTACCAGCGAGTCGGAACATTTAAAAAAGATTCGCCACACTACTTCCCATGTGATGGCAATGGCAGTACAGAAGCTGTTTCCCAAGGCGCAAGTTACAATTGGTCCCTGGATTGAACAAGGCTTCTACTACGATTTTGAGAATCCCGAACCATTTACCGAAAAGGATCTCAAAGCCATCCAGAAACAGATGATCAAGATTATTAATCGGAAACTACCCGTAGTGCGGGAAGAAGTCAGTCGGGAAGAGGCGGAACGCCGGATTCGGGAAATTAACGAACCTTATAAATTAGAAATACTGGCAGATATTAAACAAGAACCCATTACCATTTATCATTTAGGGGATGAATGGTGGGATTTATGTGCCGGTCCCCATTTAGAGAATACCAGTGAATTAAACCCCAAAGCGATCGCTTTAGAAAGTGTGGCGGGTGCTTACTGGCGTGGGGATGAAAATAAGGCACAATTACAACGTATATATGGTACTGCTTGGGAAAATCCCGAACAATTAGCTGAATATAAGCGTCGTAAAGAAGAAGCGCTCAGACGCGATCATCGTAAACTAGGTAAGGAATTAGGATTATTTCTCTTTACTGATATTGTCGGACCAGGGTTGCCATTATGGACACCCAAAGGTACTTTATTGCGGACTCTGCTGGAAGATTTTCTCAAGCAGGAGCAGCTAAAACGGGGTTATTCACCCGTGGTGACTCCCCACATCGCCAGGGTGGATTTATTTAAAACCTCTGGACATTGGCAGAAGTATAAAGAAGATATGTTCCCCTTGATGGCGGAGGATGAAGCCGCAGCGATGGAGGAACAAGGCTTTGTTCTCAAGCCCATGAACTGTCCCTTCCACATCCAGATATATAAAAATGAATTGCGTTCCTATCGGGAATTACCTATACGTCTGGCAGAATTTGGCACAGTATACCGCTACGAACAATCCGGGGAATTGGGAGGTTTAACCAGGGTAAGAGGTTTCACCGTAGATGATTCCCACTTGTTTGTAACTCCAGAACAATTGGATGAAGAGTTTCTCAATGTTGTGGATTTGATTTTATCGGTATTCAAGAGTCTGCAACTGAAGAATTTTAAAGCCAGACTGAGTTTTCGGGAGCCGGGTAGTGATAAGTATATTGGTGGCGATGATGCTTGGGAAAAAGCCGAAGGTGCCATTCGTCGTGCCGTGGAACATCTGGGAATGGAATACTTTGAAGGTATTGGGGAAGCAGCCTTTTATGGACCCAAACTTGATTTTATCTTCCAGGATGCCCTAGAACGGGAATGGCAATTGGGTACGGTGCAGGTAGATTACAACTTACCTGAGCGTTTTGATTTGGAATACGTGGCTGAAGATGGTACTCGCCAACGTCCAGTCATGATACACCGCGCGCCTTTTGGCTCCTTAGAACGGCTGATTGGTATTTTGATTGAGGAATATGCAGGGGATTTCCCCTTGTGGTTAGCACCAGTACAAGCAAGGTTGCTACCAGTCACCGAACAGCAGCTCGATTTTGCCCAGGAAGTGGCGACGAAAATGAGAGAGTTGGGTATTCGTGTAGAAGTTGATTGCAGTGGTGAGAGATTGGGTAAATTGATTCGTAATGCGGAGAAACAAAAGATACCCGTAATGGCGGTTGTGGGAGCCAAAGAAGTGGAAACTAATACCTTGAGTGTGCGTACCCGTGCCTCTGGGGAGTTGGGAACAATGGCTGTAGCCGAGGTGCTGGCTCAGATGAAAGAGGCAATCAGTAAGTTTGAGAATTTCTAGCAGAAGGCAGTCGCGGGTGCGAGCGATCCCCGACTTCTTCAAGAAGTCGGGGATCTGTGACCCCTCATAACTAATACTCGACCACATTAATTTTGCCGGGTGGATATCCAATCCGCCAGGGACTTAGAGTCCCTGGCTAATAGCAAAAGTCCTATAAATAGGACTGATGCAATACCCCGCAGAATTAATGTGGTAGACCACTAATACTTCACCAAATTAATTTTGCGGGGTAAACCAGGTTCCAAATTTATCCTCTCCTTCTCTCCCTCTGCGTTCTCTGCGCCTCTGCGGTTTTTTCTTCTCTCCTTCTTCCTTTGCGTACTTCGCGTCTTTGCGGTTTCTGACTCTACCCCTCAGAATTAATGTGGTATACCACTAATACTCGACCACATTAATTTTGCGGGGTAAACCAACTTAAGCGACTTCTCCTCTCCTCCTCTGACTCTGCGCTCTCTGCGCCTCTGCGGTTTCTGACTCTACCCCTCATAACTAATTTGGTGGAACAATAGTAACAAAAATAGAGATGGTAATTACCATCCCTATTTGTCCATTCCAGCCTATACTTGTCTCATTGACGTTTGGTTCAACGATGCTCCTGATTACAGAATAGGAGTGTACTGAGGCTTATCTGGTACGGGGGTATACTCAGCGACAATTTGACGGAACTCTTCACCATCAATGGTTTCTTTCTCCACCAGTAAATCAACCAACCGATCCATGACACTGCGATTTTCCCGCATCATCCGCTTGGCATTGTCATAGCATTCTTCCACAATAGTACGCACTTGACTGTCAATTCGGGAAGCGATCGCTTCTGAATAATCGGAACGGGACATCCAGTCACGACCCAAAAATACTTCTCCACTTTGACTTTCCAAGGACAAGGGACCCAATTCGGACATTCCGAACCTTGTAACCATTTGTCGCGCCATACCAGTTACTTGTTGCAGGTCATTACCAGCACCAGTGGTGACTTCGGCATCGCCAAAAATCACCTCCTCTGCGGCACGTCCGCCCAAAGCACCAGTAATTCTAGCTTTCAGTTGACCGCGAGTAGTTAAACCTTGCTCTTCGTTGGGGGTAAACCAGGTCAGACCCTGTGCTTGTCCCCGGGGTACCAAAGTTACTTTTTGTACTGGGTCATGGTCTTTCAGCAGGGTTCCTACTAATGCGTGACCAATTTCGTGGTAAGCAATCAAACGCTTGCTCTTATTGTCCACCAGTGGTGTGCCTTCCATACCAGCCACTACCCGATCCACCGCATCATCAATTTCGGTGAGGGTGATGCCTTCTTTGCGTCTTCTGGCGGTGAGAATGGCAGCTTCGTTGAGCAGGTTGGCTAAATCTGCACCGGTAAAACCAGGGGTACGACGGGCAATGGTTTCTAAGGATACGCTAGGATCTAGTTTCTTATTCCGAGCGTGAACCTGTAAAACTTCCAAACGCCCTTTAATATCTGGTGCATCCACCATTACTTGTCTGTCAAATCTGCCGGGACGCAACAGAGCAGCATCCAAGACATCGGGACGGTTGGTGGCAGCAATAATAATGATACCTGTATTACCTTCAAAACCATCCATCTCCGTTAGTAGCTGGTTCAGGGTTTGTTCCCGTTCATCATTACCACCACCGATACCAGCACCCCGTTGTCTACCAACGGCATCAATTTCATCGATAAAGATGATACAAGGGGCATTCTCTTTTGCCTTCTTAAACAAATCTCGTACCCGAGAAGCACCCACACCGACAAACATTTCCACAAATTCCGAACCAGAAATGCTGAAAAATGGTACTGCTGCTTCCCCTGCGATCGCTTTTGCTAGTAAAGTTTTACCAGTACCGGGAGGTCCTACTAACAGCACGCCTTTGGGAATTCTTGCTCCTACAGCAGTGAACTTCTCTGGTTGCTTGAGGAAGGTAACAACCTCTTGCAATTCTTCCTTGGCTTCTTCAATCCCTGCCACATCATCAAACATGACACCAGTTTTTGCCTCCATTTGGAAGCGAGCCTTGGATTTACCAAAGTTCATGGCTTGTCCAGGACCGCCGGGAAGATTGCTAGAACGACGGAACAAAAAGAATAATCCGGCAATCAACAAAACAGGAAATATGAGATTACCTAATAATCCCCAGATAGCACCATCATTTCTCACGGGGTGAGCATCAAAATTAACTCCTTTTTCCTTGAGCTTATCAATTAACTCTGGGGCGTTAGGAGGCAGTTCTACCCTGACTTTTTGGGTGCGGTTGTCAAGCTCTGGATCCACGGCTTCTACGATTGCAGTTCTACCACCTTCATAAAAATCCACGGTGGTAACGCGATTTGCATCCAAGTACTCCAAAAAGCGACCATAGGTCATGCGGCTGTTCGCCGTATTCTGACCCATGTCACCAATACCATTACTAAATGCCCCTTGCCAAAAGAAAAAGCCAACTAATAAAGCAGGCAATGTCCAGAGTACTAGAACTCTCCAAGAAAATTTCATCTTAATTTGCCTCTAAATGCCGATAAAAATAAATCAGCTATCGCAACTAGATACACCAACTATCTCTGCCTTGAGTTTTACCTAAATAAACACAGAAACTGCCGGACAAGCAGGAGTGCCAAGTCAAAATCTGAGATTACTCTCTTATTCTATTTCTGTATCTCAAGTTGTAGCTGATAGCTGGTTACTCCCTGTTACTTAATAACTGTACAACGGATGTTTATTAATCCATTTTGTTTAATTGCCTGTCCTATAAGTTCTATAGGATCATTGATGGGACAGATTGCCTCATTACAGCAAAGCTATAACGTCAACAAGAATCTTAATTAAATTTAACTTAATTCTCATATATTGTAACAGAGAGTCAAACAAGAGGATAAATTTACCGTTTGTATCTGGCAGTTATAATGAAGAGCACCCAGGTTTTCGGGGATTTACAAAAAAATGCGGTCAGCGCAGTTCCTCTGCAACAAAGATTACGAATTGTTGATTTGTGGAATTCCCTTATTTCACTTCTGTAATTTTTATGATATAGGGGAAATATTTGTTTTTATCAAAAGAACCAATCCACAACTGATATTTCCCAGGTAGCCATTCTCCAACAATCTCCGGATTTTGACCTTGAGAATCATCATTACACCAGACACCATCGGGACCTTTAACAATCATGGTCGCATCGTCAGAACTAGATACTTTGAGCTTGAGATAGCTAAATTTATCGCTCAAATGCAAGGTATGGTCTGGTTTTTCGTCAAAAAATCCAGTACAGGCTCCCGTGGGGGTCTTTTTTCTCCCAGCAATACTGATTGCCGGTCTAGAACCGCCACTCATACCACGCATCATCATCGGATCTGGAGAAAATTTACGATCAATTTTCATATCTCCAAACATGGGCAGTATTTCTTCTGCCCTGACTGCATTCAGTGGGAATGCGATCGCTATTGCACAGACTAGGAAAGATAGTTTAATCCTTTGATATATCACTTTATTTGGCATTTTTGTTACATACTTTTATCAGTGCTTTGATGACATAAATTTTACACTCGTTGTTCCTAAAATAGCGGTAATTAACTACCAAAATAACAAATGTCAAAGCGAAGTCAGAAGGAAATATGCTTTCTTGCTTCTTGTTTGAAAATGGTTGTTAGTTGTTAGTTGTTAGTTGATGGTTGGTGGTTGTTAGTTGTTAGTTGTTAGTTGATGGTTGACAGCTTAGGTGTAGGAGCCGCAGTAGGGGCGCATTGCGTGCGCCCTTGAGGAGTTAGTCACCCCCGCATTTTCAGATACGCAGGTTGTGGGATTTTCCCCTGGGGGACTAGCTTGAAAAGAGGGAGTTCGGAGTTCGGAGTTCAGGAGTAGGGGCGCATTGCGTGCGCCCTTGAGGAGTTAGTCACCCCCGTATTTTCAGATACGCAGGTTGTGGGATTTTCCCCTGGGGGACTAGCTTGAAGGTCGAAGACCTTCGGTCATACCAAGGCTAAAATATTCAGGGGCACGCTCAATCATGCCCCCAAGCAGTAGATGTATATTCACTAAAGATGGATTTTCTCCAGTTATGCTCCCCAAACTGGGTAAATTATTAGCTACCTAGGTCGATCGCTTTTGCTAAACGGGGTCTATCTAAACCGATTTCATGGAGTAGTAGCCAGGATTGCATCAGATCGGGTCCATGCATTTCGCCAGTTAAAGCCGCTCTGAGCGATCGCATGATTAACCCTTTCTTCACCCCTTGTTCTTTTACCACCTGTTTAATGATTCCTTGAGCATCAGCTACCTCAAGCTGGGTTTGGCTTTCTAAACCTGTCAACACCCCTTGCAGAGCAGCCCCTACCCCATCCTTTTGTAGCTGGGTTGTAGCTTCATCACTAAATTCCACCCCATCGGTGAAAAATAGTTGACTCATAGCCACAGCATCTGTCAAACGAGTCAAACTCGGAGCAATTAAAGTTACCAGTTTCTCTAACCAAGGGCGCTCTCTACCGCCAACAAATTTATACCCGGCTTCTGACCAGAACGGTATGAGTAAATCTGTAACTTTATCTACTGGAAGATGGTGAATGTACTGACTATTTAACCAATCCAGTTTTGCCCAATCGAACTTAGCACCAGCCTTATTCACTCGCTCAAAACTAAATTGCTGGGCAGCCTCTTCTAAGGTAAATATTTCTTGGGTAGAATCTGGGGGAGACCAACCCAACAAGGTCATGTAATTAGCTAAGGCTGGAGCTGTAAAGCCCATTTTTTGAAAGTCACTGATGGAAGTCACCCCATCCCGTTTAGACAGTTTGCGCCCTTCTTGGTTCAAAATTAAGGGTGTGTGGGCAAACTCCGGTACATCGGCTTCTAACGCTTCGTATAACAAAATCTGCTTGGCGGTATTAGCAATGTGATCCTCTCCCCGGATGACATGGGTAATTTGCATATCCACGTCATCAAGTACCACAGCAAAGTTGTACAGGGGTTGACCAATACCTGTTGATGCAGCCCGGGCAATTACCATATCACCACCCAAATCGCTACCGCGCCAAACCATATTGCCCCTAACTAAGTCATTCCAGACAATTTCTCGATGGTCGTCTATTTTGAAGCGAATGACAAAACTACGCCCCTCTGCTTGGAAAGTGGCTTCCTGCTCTGGAGTTAAATCACGATGGCGGTTATCATACCGGGGAGCTTCACCTCTAGCCTTTTGTGATTCCCGCAGGGCATCTAATTCCTCAGCGGTGGTATAACAGCGATATGCCAAACCTTGGTCTAATAGCTTTTGTACGGCATCCTTGTAAAGATGTAGGCGTTCGGTCTGAAAAAATGGACCCTCATCCCAATTTAAGCCCAGCCAGCGCAATCCTGACAAAATATTTTCCGTATATTCAGGACGCGATCGCTCTTGGTCTGTATCTTCAACGCGTAAGATAAATTTACCACCATGATGGCGAGCAAATAACCAGTTAAATACAGCTGTCCTTGCTGTACCAATATGTAAATTTCCAGTGGGACTGGGTGCAATACGGACTCTGACAGTCACAGCAGATTCTCTCTCACAAAGCTTGAATAATTTAGCTTGGGTTTTGAACGCAATTGCAAATACAAAACCCAAGCTTTACTAGTATATAGCTGGCTAACGGGACCGACGGGGCTCGAACCCGCAACTTCCGCCGTGACAGGGCGGTGCTCTAACCAATTGAACTACGGTCCCTCAATCGGCACTTGAATTATTATGCCCCTTTCATGGAGATGTGTCAAGTACTTTTTATCTGATAACTTGCACCATTCAAGGGCAAGAGCCAGAGGCTCTATATTCTAGTTACCAGGCTGAGCCTGGTAACGAGGGGAAAAAAATTAGATCACAAAATTAAGGTTGGAAACTTTTCAACCTTAATCTAAAAAAAAGCTGCAACCATCATGCTGCAATCATCATAAACCTAGATTTTTTTTATAAAGCTTTGAGAAATGTGGTGAGAAATCCGGGATAGACTTTCCCAAAAAAATGAGTTGAGTTTTGTGTTTGAAACACTATTTGTTCAAACACCCAACCCCTATTTTCAGCCAAGGGATTTCTTCACCAATTCAGGAATTTGGGAAGGGCGTTCTGCTACCGGAATATCAAATTCATATAAAGCAGTAAGTTTACTTTGTACCGAACCAAAATCTGGATCGAGTCCAATGACTGCGGCTAAAGTCCCTGTTTGTCGCCAATGCTTCCCTGGTGGTACGTGCCTGCCAGCAATATAAGCAACCACTGGCTTATCAATTGCCTCCGTAATATAACGGGCTGCGGCTTCTTCGCGATCGCCACCTGGCTGTCCGACTAAAACGATGGCTTTAGTACTGTCATCCTCATCCAGAATTTGCAGCCATTGGATGAAAGATGACCCAACGATGGCATCACTACCAATGCTGACACTAATAGATTGTCCTAACCCTGCTTGGGTTAATTCCCAAGCAATTTCATAGGTTAGGGTACTACTACGACTCACAATACCTACGGAACCAGGAGTATAAAAGTCACTCGGTTGAGTTCCCAAAAGAATCTTGCCAGGAACGATGATTCCTGGACTATTAGGTCCAATCACCAAGGTATCTGTAGCTTCAGCAGCCCTTAATAGTCTCACCATATCCAAAGGTGGCACCCCAGCAGAAATAATAATTATTTGCCGAATATCAGCAGCGATCGCTTCTAAGGCTGCATCTAAAACTTGGTAAGGATGTATACAAATAATTGTGGTATCGATGCGTCCAAATTGATCTACCACTTCTTCTATGAGGTCAAATATGGGTAGACCATATAGTTGTTCTCCACCTGAGCCGGGATTCACCCCAGCTACCACATTTGTACCGTAAGCTTGCATTTGTGCAATATGGGTAGCACCAATAAATTCACTAAATCCCTGGATTAAAACTTTGCTGTCTGGCGTTAAGTTCATAAAAAGCACAATAATTCAGAATGTTCAGTGTTCTCGACTACTGAAGAAGGATAGATAGATAATATGCTGTATTCTTGATTCAATTTGCACTAGAATCAAAAAAACTTGTTCTAACGCTCAGTCACAAAATACCCCATTCCATCGCCTTTTGGCAGTAAATTTCTAGTTTTTCGGGTTGATTAATTCATTCCCAATTATATATTTTTTACACGAATATAATTTTTATTACGAAAAAATACTTAATATTTTTTCTACAAGATTAAAAACTAGTCGGGATACTTGTTGCTGGTTATATCATTTTTAAAAAAGAATGCAACAGATAGGTAGGGGCACGGCACCAGAGTGATAATTTCATACACCAAAAGATTGTAGATGCCGTGCCCTAACCTGTTAAAGAAGTAGGGAGCAAATTACCTAACTTTTTGATTTGCTGGGGATTTTGTCAAACGAATAGCCTCTACTACTGCTCGATCCAAATTTTCTATCAACAGAGGCGCGTCACCTGAGGCTTGTAGTGGAATTAAATATTTTTGTGCTTCCTTTAATTGAGAACCAACCAGACGAACTACTAAATAGGGGATATTCTCTGCAACGCGGTTTTTAATGCCATTGGAGCCTAATGTTTGGGATTGAATTTCATGGCGATGATTTTCTACGAACCGAGCGATTACTTCGGCTAATACCGTTGCTTCGGAAATACTATCTAAGAAATTCATCAGGATAACTTTGATACTTTTATCAGTGGCTAAAACATTTAATGCCTGTTCTAGACGCTTACTGAAAGTAGTTGGTGCAGAATCATTTATAGAGGCATGGCGTAAATTAATACACACACCAGGTTTACCCCCAGCATTGACGACTAAATCTAATGTTGCCATCACCGAACCCACACCATTGCCTAAAATGGCTATTTTCCCTCGCCCAGAACTATTGAATTTACCAACATATGAACCCAAGGGAATACTGGGATATTGCTCAAAATTTCTGGTTTGTGCAGCTTGGATTTCTGGATGTCTCCTCAAGGCTCTTTGATTGACTATTACGCTACCATTGAGTGCCATTAATTGACCGCTCCCGTTCATTGCCAAAGGATTAATTTCCACTAAATCCAAATCTTTTTGGATAAATAACCAATACATTTTCTCAATTACCCTGCTGACAGATTGCATATAACTGCCATGCAAACCCATTTTTAGGGCTAATCGACGGGCGTAAAATGGAGAAAATTCTTGTTCTACCACCACATACTGCATTTTCTCCCCTGCTGATTCCCAATCAATGTCAGCTTCTTGGCAGCCTAAAAGCACGGGGCGGCAAACGGCTGTATCTAAAACTACAGCCAGATAAAATTCTGCTACCTTCTCGTATTTTGTTTCTGCTAATAATACTTCTGGTAGTTCCCCTAAAATGGGTAAATTAAAAATAGTTTGGGCTGCTGCGATCGCATCTATTGTGGTTTCCACAAATCTGACTCCACCAGCCTTTGCCCTATCTCTTCCATGCACCTGGGATTTGAGTACAATCGGATAACTTATTTGTAACCGTTTCAAGTCAGTGGGATGGTCTATTTTTTGAGAAGGTAATACGGGAATGCCCATTTCCCGGAACCATTCTTTTACTTGGTACTCTAATAGATTCATTAACATACACCTTGTATTCCCACTTCCAAAAATTAATCAGGGCGATAGGCAAAACACAAAACCTGCACCGCGCGCGATCGCTAACTCAAATTTTTGCTAGCTAGTAAACTTGAATATATTTGATTGACATTAATTTTATCCAATTCAGCAGGCACAGTAAATTTGTGGCTTAACAGTTACTTACTCTATACAAATGACCTGTGCTTGATATTCTCAGTGATTTTTCTAGGTATAAAAACATTGATAACTAACGAATAAATACTATTGTTTAAATTTCATGATAATTTTCCTCAGCTCTTATGATTCCCAGATTGTATGGATAAATTGAACTAAAGCTGAGAGTTTATCACTAATAGGACTTACGCACTCGTGACGAAAAATAAGGCTTTGCGATTACTTCACTTCGTAAGCGCTTCGCGCACGCTAACGCGAACGTAATGACAGGTCTATTTTAACTAACAACTTGCACCAACTCCGATAACAGGAGGCAGAGCCTCCCTAAAATGCATCTACTTGGTAAAACCTTGTAACGAGAACAAGGAGTGAAGGAGTGAAGGAGTGAAGGAGTGAGGGAATTATTTTCATGCTTGGTTGTGAGATTTTTTCATGGGGGACTAGCTAGAAAATAGGGAGTGAAGGAGTGTAGACACGAAGTGGCTTCCCGTAGACACGCAGTGGCTTCTCGTAGACACGAAGTGGCTTCCCGAAGGGTAGAGTAGGGTAGGAGTGAAGGAAGTATTTTCATCTGCAGGTTGTGGACAAAATATTGTCCATGAGGGACTAACTTGAAAATAGGGTGTAGGGAAAAGAACCCTTTTTCATGCTTGTTTGCGTACAAAAGTACATGAGAAACTAACTAATAATACCCAATCCCATTTTCAGTTTTGGTGAAGGTAAAAAAAATGTGTTAGAAAGTTGGTCGTTAAGATATCAAGGTCCCAGTGGAGTTACTTGGGCATCTATATTAAATTGATAAAACTCCAGTGTCTAATACTATTGCAGAAAATAATAATCAGAGTCACCAACGGGATAGGTGGATGAAAGTAGGAGAACGGCAAGAATATTTAGAGCTATTAACTAGCACTTTACAAGAATACTTGCGTGCAGAAATTCCATCGGGTGAATTTTTTCAGGTCAAGTGTGTTGTCAAAAACGATCGTCTGATGATTCTCGTCCAACACCCCCAAGGTGTGACAGTAGATACCGAAAAAATATTTGTTGTCATGGAAGAGGCTCTAGAATCATTATCTGCCTTCAGGGAAAAACAGGTAGAAGTTTTTCTCAGGGTTGTGGGTTCTAAACTTCCCTATGCCAAACGTGATATGACTATTATGGGTCAGGAGACAATTCCCCCAGTAGTTGACGTGGAAATGGCTAGGGAAGATATCCCAGAAGATGAAGCAACCAATGTTTCCTCTTCTCCAGCAATTGATGATTATTATGTCAATGCTGAAAACTCATGGACTCCACCCGCGACTATTGAAGATGCTGAAGATGAGCCTTTTGACCCTCTTGCTGATGCTCCAGATTTAAGCCATTACTCAACAATCAAGCGTCTGTACCCCGTTAAATCTTTCATAGTGGGTGGAAGTTTATTAGCGATCGCTATGTTCGGATTGGGTGCATATTTGGTGACTCGTCCCTGCGTCATCTCAGGTTGCGAACCGATCCAAGTTGCCACAGAATTACAAAAACCTGCCCTATCCTGGATGAATAAAACCAGTCCAGTAGCAGAACTAACAACATTACAAACAGAAATAAAACAAGCAACCGCTGAACTCAAACAAATACCCCTATGGTCTTCCCGTCATCAGGAAGTAGAACCACTGATCACCAAATTATCTGCTCAAGGGGAAGAAATTAATTTATTGCTCAAAGCTTTCCAAGCCGCAGAGAAAGCAGGACAAAAAACCCAAACCTCTGAAAAACAAAGCATTCAGGAATTACAAAATACCCAACAACTATGGCGACAGGCGATTTTACCCCTAGAAGCAATCAATCGCACAAGTCCCTTTTATGGTTTAGTCAATCCCAAGTTGTCTAGTTATCGCCGCAATTTGCAAGCTGTAAATCGGCAGTTACGCACGGAAGATAAATGGTTACAAAAACTAGCATCCGCTAAATCCGTAGCCATAGCGGCTCAGAAACGACAAGACACTGCAAAATCCTTACAGGAATTACAAAAAGCCCAATCTACTTGGGAGGTAGCAGTCAATGCTTTGAAGATCATCCCCTCAAATAGTGTGGCACATACGGATGCACAAAAACTTTTAGTCCAGTATAAACCCAAACTAGCTAAGGCTCGCTTAAATGCAACTAGGGAGCAAATGGCTAGTAATACCTATAATCAAGCCGTTAGTGCTGCTAAACAAGCTCAAATCTATGAGACACGAAATCAATGGCAAGGGGCTGTCAGCCAGTGGAACCAGGCTGTAAGTGCGATTAAACAAATTTCCCAGAATAGTTCTTATTACAGCAAGGCAAAACCTCTGGTAGAACCATATAATCGTTCCTTACAAAGGGCACAGAACCAATTCCAAGTTTATAATCGAATCCAAACAGCCCGTAATGATTTGCAAAGAACCTGTGTCAATGCTGGTGTAGCAATTTGTAATTTTACAGTCAACTTACAGGCGATCGCAGTTAAAATGACTGCTGAGTACGAACAAGCGATCGCTATCAGTAGCCAAAATAATTCAGTTTCCACTACTAATCACTTGCAAGTATTACAGCAAACTCTGGAAGTAATTAGCGACAATGCCGGTATACCCTTAGCTATTTATGATGCCCAAGGTAATCAATTTTATAGAAACTAGTCGAAGTCCAAAACTCAAGTGCCTTAAGGCAGGAGATGTAGGAGGAGGTAGCACTTTGGCTGTGCCTTTAAATGATAAAATACCAATAGTCAGTATAA
>JAAUYI010088372.1_pt1 | contig 21233 bp, 18 predicted proteins | sample 7278041 | NCBI WGS metagenome assembly JAAUYI01 (sample SAMN14350216, study PRJNA611818) | marine sediment metagenome | isolation source: surface marine sediment (0.6m) | place: French Polynesia: Moorea | collected 2018-08
CAAGGGCGACATGCTGTACAAGCCCAACACCGGTGCAATGGTGCGCGTCCACGGACCATTCGTAAGCGACGAAGAGGTCGAATCGGTCGCGGACTTCTGGCGCGCTCAAGGCCAGCCCGAATATGTCGACGCCGTCACCGAAGAACCCGAAGATGGCGGCGGGCTGAACTTCGAGGACGAACTGACCGCATCCGACAGCCCGGAAGAGCGCAAGTACCGGCAAGCCTGTCAGATCGTGATCGAGAACCAGAAGGCATCGGGTTCGTGGCTCCAGCGCCAGATGGGCGTCGGCTACAACACCGCGGCCAAGTGGATCGAGCGGATGGAAAGCGAAGGGCTGGTCGGCCCCGCCAACCACGTCGGCCGCCGCGAGATCTTCCGCGACCAGGACGGCAACCCGATCTGAGTTGAGCGGCTTTACGGCTGACCGCCCATGATCGACCGCATGCAGTTCACCGGCGAGTGGCGCGAGTACCAGGCGCGCGCGCTTGCCGAAATGGACCAACATCTGGACGATCGACGGCTCCACATCGTCGCCGCTCCCGGTGCGGGCAAGACGGTGCTTGGACTGGAAATCGTCCGACGGATCGGGCGGCCCGCCTTGGTGTTCGCCCCGAGCCTTGCGATCCGCGACCAGTGGCGCGAGCGGTTGGTGCCCTTGTTCATGCCAAATCTGCCGTCCGATGCGGAGATTTCGCGCAACCTTGACCAACCGGGCGAGCTGACGCTTTCAACCTACCAGTCGCTCGACAGCTTCCGTCGCAGCGACGACCTGACCGATCTCATCGCTGCGCTGAACGAGAAGGGTCCGTTCACCCTTGTGCTCGACGAAGCGCACCATCTGCGCCGCGCGTGGTGGGAATGCCTAGACCGGCTGGCGAACGAACTCGACGACGTTGCCGTTGTCGCGCTGACCGCCACGCCGCCTTACGATGCCAGCTTTGCCGAGTGGAACCGCTACGAGGCGCTGTGCGGCCCGATCGACCTCGAAATCGGCATTCCGGAACTGGTGCGCAACGGCGACCTATGCCCGCACCAGGATCACCTCGTCCTGTCGCGACCGACCGAGGATGCTCTAGCCCTGCTCGAAAGTCGCAGAAAAGCGATCAGCGATCTGCAGGTGGACTTGATACAGGACGAAGGACTGCTCGGGTGGCTCGGCCAACATCCGTGGCTCACAGATCCCGATGCGCATATCGAAGACATCCTGAGCGCGCCGGAGATGCTGTCTGCGGTGCTGATCTTGCTGGGCGCCGCAGGTCGCGAACTGCCGCGCCCAGCGCTCGATCTCTTGGGTGTTTCGACAAGCGACCTGCCGCTTCCTTCGCTGTTCTGGCAGGAACGGCTGCTCGATGGCATTTTGTTCCGTCATAAAGATGCGTTCGCGCTCGATGCAGAGTGGCAGGAAAGTCTTCAAAAGCGCCTTCACCGACACGGGCTGATCGAAGGCAAGAAGGTAAGGTTGCGGCATACACGCTCGGTCTTTCGCCTGCTGGCCGCCAGTCTCGCCAAGCTTGAATGCATTACAGCCATTGCCGAAGCCGAGAGTGACAATCTGGGCGTTGCGTTGCGAATGGTGGTGCTGTCCGATCATATTCGCGCCGGCGAAATGCCGCGCAGCCCCGATACCGAGTTCAAGCCAGCCAAACTCGGCGTGATCCCGATCTTCGAACACCTCCGCCGCGCCGAAGTTGCGGATTCGAAGATCGGAGTTCTGACCGGCAGCCTCGTCATCATTCCCCGCTCGGCCAAAACATCGCTCCACGAAGTCGCCGATAGCCTGGGGATGGAGAGCAATGCGATCCGATTCATGGACGTGCAACCCTGTCCCGGCCACGTCGAGTTGCAGCCCGTCAGTGGTAGCAGTGCCGACCAGGTACGGCTGGTAACCGCGCTGTTCCTGCGCGGCGATATCCGGGTCCTCGTCGGCACACAGTCGCTACTGGGTCAGGGTTGGGACGCGCCCGCGCTCAACAGCCTCGTTCTCGCCAGCAACACCGCTTCCTTCATGCTCTCGAACCAGATGCGTGGGAGGGCGATCCGGATCGATCCGCATCTGCCAGACAAGGTCGCCAACATCTGGCATCTGGCAACCATCGATCCCGGCGACGTCGGAATTTCGGAAGCGATGGCCTCCTCGCTCGACTGGGGAGCATACAGCGACGACGGCCCATCCAACATGACCGATATCGGTGTTGTCGCGAGGCGATTCCGGGCATTCGAATGCATTTCCAACGGTGAATCCCGGTTGATAGAGAGCGGCTTGGGACGGCTGGATATAGACCCGACGAAAGGCATCGCCACGCTCAACCGTCGAACGATGGCCATCGCGGCGGATCGGGCAGCGATCTCTTCCAAGTGGGCGAAATCGCTTGGCGGCGGCGAGCAGCGGTCGCGGGTCCGCGAAACCGCTGCACCAAACTACGCCCCGCGCAGGATCAGTTGGTCGGATACGCTTCACGCCGCGACCTGGAGTGCGGGCGCGAGCGGTGCCTTGGCCGCTGCCAACGAACTGCGCGGGATTGCGTCGATAGAGGGACTGGGATTTGTCGCGATGGGCATAGCGGGGGTGGCGCTGCTTGCGAGCCTGCCACGCCTTGCCAAAGCCGCGCGACTCGCTTGGCGCAACGGATCGCTCGAAGGAAGCCTCCGCGAAGCGACACAGGCGATCCTTCACGCACTCGCCAAGGCTGGGATCATCGCCACATCGGAGCTTGATTCCGCGCAGATCGAAATCCGCACCAGTGTCGACGGGCGCAGGGATGTGATCGTCTCGGGCGCAAGCCGGGCGGCCGAGCGTAATGTGTTGCAGGCCATCGTCGAAGTTCTCGGCCCGGTGCAGAACCCACGCTACCTGCTGGTTCGCAAAAGCTGGATCGGCCCGAAGCGGCGGACCGACTACCATCCTGTTCCCACAGTGTTGGGCACTCGCAAGGAGTTTGCCGAAGGCTTCCTCGAATGCTGGCAAGCGCAGGTCGGATCGTCCGATTTGGTCTTTACGCGCAACCGCGAAGGGAGGCAGGTCCTTCTCAAGGCGCGGATGAGGTCGCTCGCGGCAGGGTTCCAGCGGTCGGTGGATCGCCGCTCGGCCTGGCTTTAGCTCGCGCCGATCATTCTTCAGGATCGGGTGGAGGTGGGGCCGGGATCACCATCACGCCGCCTTCGTCATCGCGCTCCTCGATCTCCTCTTCCGTCAGCGGACGAAAGCGGATCGAAATCGGAGTGGCCGTGCCATCCTCGCGCACGCGGATGCGAACGATGCCGCGCTGGTCACGGTCGAACATCTGCTCCTCGATCTCGCGCGCACGATCCTGCCCGACATAAAGCCGCCCGCGCTCGAGACTGGAGAAGCCATAGACGCTCGCCGGGTTGGCTCGTGCCGGATGGAGGCAGGCATCGAATTCTGTTTCCTCGATCCGAACGGCGCGATCCAGCTCCGGGGCCGAGCCGTATAGGCACAGCAATTGCGGTCCGGGTTCGAACACAAAGGTTTCTTCGTCTTCTTCGGGTTCTTCGCTTGGTGGCTCGGGCCAGTCATAGGTGAATTCGACATAGTGACCGCGCAGCAAGTCGCGTGGATCGTAGCCCTGCACTTCAACGTCCCACTCCGTTCCCTGGCGGCTCAGGTGATCGCTCCAGCCCCACAGGCCTGCGAGTCCGACAACCGGGAAGACAACAGCTGCAAGAAAGACGATGCGGGGCATCACGCGTCGACCTCCCTGTCTTCTTCCTCGGGCGGTGCAAAACGGCGGCTCACCCTCACTGCAACGAAGGCGATGCCAAGGATCAGGACCCCCGACAGGATCAGGCCAAACCCGCTCAGCAGCAAGTCGCTGGCGAGCTCGAAACTGAGAATGATCTGGCGGAACGCAATAACGGCCACGGCCACTTGGAACACACCGCGCCACCCGGCCTGGAGTGCGGCAGCGGCTATCCCGACCCAGAGGGCCATGAAGAGCAATGCGGCGAACACATCCATGTCGTTGGCAAGCCTGGCGAAGGCGAAAACCAGCCCCGCTCCGACGATGACTGCGCCCGACATTCGCCCCGACATCCCCGGCCGGGCGACAATAACCAGCAGCCCGGCTGCGATACCCGTTGCCGCCCGGACATACTGGCTCGCAGCGTTGATCACCTCTTCATTGGTCGAATAGCCCCCAGCGCTGGCAATCGCGCAGGAGATCGATGCACCGACCACCGCGTAGACCAACCCCAATTGCTCGATCCGGCGCCAGAAATCGGGTCGGTCACCTCGCCCGCGCATCCACGCGCCGATCGGTGCAAAGAGTACCGGCAATGCTGTGATGAGCGCCATCCAGACATAGGGCGGCTCCTCGCCTTCGATCCGGCGCACCAGTTCATCCTGCGCGTAGCTGTATTCCCAGGCGCAATAGATCGTGCCGCCGACCAGCACGGCGGCGGTCAGCCAGCTGCGCCCCATCAGGAGCAGGATCGGGCCGAAGAGCACCAGCCACATTGCCAGCGGCTCCCACAGCGGGGAGCTGGTCTGGTAGACTTGACCGAGATGGCCGAAAAAGGTCAGGCCGAGCGCCGCAGCGACGAACAGCAAGGCCTCAATCGCCCAAGGGTGCGTATGCTCCAAATGCTGTTCGCGCAAGAACAAGGCTGCCAGGGTAGCGACAATCAAGGCGAGATGGATCGCCAGCCGCAATTGCCCTGGAATATCTTCCCAGTTGGCGGCAACGACCGAAATCAATCCGAGCCCGATGGCGAGTGCACCGATCCCGAACACCGCCCACAGCGCCAGCGGGCGAGCGTGTTCTTCCTCGTAAGCGATCAGGCGCGCACGCGTTTCCGCATCGATCACTCCGGCCGCGTGCCAGGCCTCGATCTTGCGCGTACTCATGCCGGCAGACTAGCGGGCGACCCTGCGAAGGCAAGGCAGCGCCCGCTCTCTAGCTCGATCAGGATTCAAGTCCCTCGCTGGACATCACGGTCAGGCCGCTGACTGCGGCAGCGCTCTCGGTCTGCTGTTCGTCTGTTGCCGGAACCAGTCCAATCGCCGTGAGCGGACCATCAGCACTCCAACTCTGCGACCACTGGTTGAGATATTCCTGAATGCCCGGCGTCACACCGACATGCGCTTTCTTGACGTAGATGTAGAGCGGGCGCGAAGCCGGGTAGGTGCCATCGGCGATGGTCTCCGCAGTCGGCAGAACGCCGCCCATCGGCAGAGCCTTCACCGTGTCGGAATTCTCTTCGAGATACGAATAGCCAAAGATCCCTATCGCGCGCGGATTGTTGGCAACCTTGCGCACGATCAGCTCGTCCTGCTCGCCCTGGTCGATATAGGCGCTGTCGCTGCGTAACGCGTTGCAATCGCGCTCGAATTCGGTCGGATCGGTCAACTCCAGCCCGGCCATCGCGGTGTTGGTCTTGCAGGCCGGCATCAGGATCAAGGCAAGTAAGGCGTCGCGCGTGCCCGAAGTGCTCGGCGGACCGTATACGATGATCGGCTCATTCGGCAGCGAGCCGTCGACATCGGACCAGTTGGCGTTGGTTTGCTCTTCGCCGAACGGGTTGGCCGCGAGCGCGCGGTAGACGATAGCCGAGGACAGATCGAGTTCGATTCCGTCCTCAAGCGAAGAGGCAAACGCGATGCCGTCGCGTCCGACCTTGATTTCGACGATCTCGGTTACGCCATTGTTCGCGCAACCGTTGAACTCCGTGATCGTCATCCGCCGCGAGGCGTTGACGATATCCGCCGTGTCGGGCCCCTGTCCGGCGCAGAAGGTTTCGATACCGTCGGTGGTGCCGGTGGATTCGATGATCGGCGCGGTCATCCCTTCATTGGCAGCGACGAAATCCTGTGCGACCTTTTCGGCGAACGGGAAGACCGTCGACGAACCGACTATCGTGATTGCATCGGCACCGGCGTCCTCCTCGCCCTCGCCACATGCGGCGAGCATTGCGAGAGACGCGCCGACAAGCAACATGCGTCCGGGCTTGGAGAGTTTGAAGCGGGGTGTGATTGCGGTCATGTCATCCTCCAATGCAATTTTCTGGTGGGGTAGGCTCGCTCAGGTTTCGCTCGTTTCCTCCGCGATGGGGGCTTCGGCGGTGGCTTCCCCGGTCAGGTCCTCACGGGTCATCGTCAGAAGCTCACTTACTCGGCGCTCGTTGAGGCTCATTTCATCGGGCGGCGAGGCGACGAGGCCGATCTTGGCCAGCGGGCCATCCTTCTTCCAGTTCTTCACCCATTCCTGAAGATACAGATCAAGGCCTGGAATCGCGCGCATATGAGCCTTCTTGACGTAGATATAGAGCGGACGGGCTCCGGGATAGGCAAAGCTGGCGATGTTGTCGTAGGTGGGCGCGACACCGTTCATGGGCAGCCCCTGAACCTTGTCGGAATTCTCATCGAGATAGGAGAAGCCGAAAACCCCGACCGAGCGCGGATTGCCTTCGATCTTCTGGACGATGAGGTTGTCCTGCTCTCCCTGATCGACATAGGCGCCGTCGGAGCGCACTTCGGTGCAGATCTGCTGGTGGCGATCTTCGTCCTGTTCCTTGAGCGCTTCCATCTCGGGATTGGTGTCGCAGCCGACTTCCAGCACCAGTTCCTTGAGCGCATCCCGCGTGCCGGACGTGCTGGGCGGGCCGTAGACCAGGATCGGTTCATTCGGCAGCGACGGGTCGACATCGGCCCACGTTTCGGCGGTCTGCGCGCGGCCATAGGGGCTTGCGGCAAGCGCTTCGTAGACGATCCTCGGTGAAAGGTTGAGCTGGATACCGCCCGCCGCCGATGCAAAGGCGATCCCGTCGAGTCCGACCTGCAATTCGATGATGTCGGTTACGCCACTGGCCATGCACTTGTCGAATTCGCTCACCTTCATGCGGCGCGAGGCGTTGGCCATGTCGGGCGTGTTCGCTCCAATACCATCGCAGAACAGCTGTATTCCGCCGCCTGTCCCAGTCGATTCGATCAGCGGCGACTTGTAGTCCGGTTGCGAGCGCGCGAAGCTCTCTGCGACCTGTTTTGCAAAGGGATATACAGTGGATGATCCGACCGCCCGGATCGAATCGCGGGATCCTCCGCCGCTCGTATCGCAGCCCGACAGCGCAAGGGCGGCAACGCCTACAATAGCAAGGGCCCCATAAACAGATTTCATAATGATCCCCATCCTCCCGATATCGGCCACGCGCTAGGAGTCGTCTGTGACACGCCCATGACGCGCGCGTACTCTAGCAGGTGCGGGCCGGTTCGCCCAATGGGAGAATTCGGCCCTAATCTTCCAGGAATGGCGCGATAACTTCCGGGCGTACGCGGACCAGCCGGCCACTTTCGCGCTCGAGCATCGCCCAAGTGGTTTGAGCGCTGACAAGGCGCTTGCCTCCGCTGTCGGTGAACTCGACGTGCCGCACCGATTTGGCGCCCCTCGGCTGGTCGGGAATCCAAGTCGCGCCGGTCGCGCGCTCGCCCTCGGCAATGTTGCCGCGATAGTCGATCTCGTGGCGGATCACGACCCAGAAGAACTGCTCGCGATGGGCCGGATCGGCAACCGCGTCCCAGTGCGCGGTCGCAAGGTCCTGGATCCACTGCACCCACACCGAATTGTTGACGTGGCCGAGTTCGTCGATGTGGTGCGGCTGGGCGATGAAAGTACGGGTGAAGCGGCTCACTCGCCCTCGCTCTCTTCAGCCATTCCCATCTGCCACAGGATGAAAGCAAACTCCTCCGCCGTCTCGTAGAGCGAATTCCAGCGCCCCGACTTGCCGCCGTGCCCTGCGCCCATATTGGTCTTCATCAGCAGCACGTTGTTGTCGGTCTTCATGTCGCGCAGCTTGGCGACCCACTTGGCCGGTTCCCAATAGGTCACGCGCGGGTCGTTCAGCCCGGCGGTGACCAGCATCGGCGGGTAATCCTGCGCCTTGACCTGATCGTAAGGCGAATAGCTGAGGATATAGGCGAAGGCCTGTTTGCTCTCGATCGGATTGCCCCATTCCTGCCATTCGCCCGGCGTCAGCGGCAGCTCTGCGTTGAGCATTGTGTTGAGCACGTCGACGAACGGCACGTGTGAGACGACCGCGCCGTATTGCGCCGGGTCCTGGTTGACGATCGCACCCATCAGTTCGCCCCCCGCCGAGCCCCCGCTCGCGGTCACCTTGCCCTCGGCGGTGTAGCCCTTGGCGATCAGGCCGCGACCGACATCGACGAAATCGTTGAAGGTGTTGGTGCGCTCGTTGAGCTTGCCCTGCAGGTACCAGCGCCGCCCAAGATCGTCGCCGCCGCGAATATGCGCGATGGCATAGGCGAAGCCGCGATCGACGAGGCTCAGGCGCGTGGTCGAAAAGCCCGGCGGGATCGCATAGCCATAGGCGCCATAGGCGTAGAGATGCAGCGGGCCGCCAGCCGGACGATCCTTGCGCATAACGATGCTGACCGGAACCATCGTCCCGTCGCGCGCTTCCACCTCGACCCGCTCGGTGGTGTAGAGCGAAGCATCGTAGCCGCTCGGGATCTCCCGCTGCTTGAGCAATTCGAGCGAGGCGCTCGCCACATCGTAATCGTAAACCGAATCCGGCGTGATCATGCTCTCGTATGCGAGCCGCAGCTTGCTCTGATCGTATTCCGGATTGTTGGAGAGCCCGGCATTGTAGCTCGCCTCAGGAAAGGCGATCGGATTTGCCACAGTAGGCGCCTCATAGGTCCGGATCTGCACCTGATCGAGACCGTTGAGCCGACCTTCAGTGACGAAGAAGTCTTTGAAAAGCTCAAAATCGGTCAGGTAGAATTCGTTCGAGCCCGCTATCACTGTCTCCCACTCGCCCGGCGCTTCAAGCGAAGCCTTGGCAAGGCGGAAGTTGATGTGATCGTCATTGGTCCAGACGTACAATTCGCCTTCGCGGATATCGACGCTGTATTCGACGCCTTTCTTGCGCGGCTTGACGAGCACCTGCCCCCCGGTCGGGTCGGAAGTCGGAACGAACCGCACTTCGCTTGTCTCGTTGTCGCCGGTCGCGATGATCAGGTAGTCTTCCTGCGCAGACAGGCCGGTGCCGACGCTGAAGCTCTCATCCTCCTCCTCGTAGAGGGTCGCATCATCTTCGACCGGAGTGCCGATGACGTGCAGCTTGGCTTCGAGCGTGCGCCAGTTCTCGTTGGCGGGGCCATAAACCAGCGCGGTGTCGTTCGCGACCCAGGTCAAGCCGGTGCGGATGCCCGGAATTTCGTCGGGCAGCAGCTCACCGGTCTCGAGATCCTTGATCCGCGCCGTGTAGCGTTCGGCCCCGCTGGTGTCGGTCGAATAGGCGAGGAAGCGCCCGTTCTTGCTGACCGACGCCGCGCCGAGGCGGAAATACTCGAGCCCCTTGGCGAGTTCGTTTTCGTCGAGCAGCAATTGCGGCCCGGCATCGTCTGACGCACCTACCGGCTTGCGGTAGTGCTTGCGATATTGCAGGCCTTCTTCGAATTCGGACCAGTAAAGGAAGTCGCCCCTGCGCTGCGGCACGGTGCTGTCGTCTTCCTTGATCCGCGCCTTCATCTCCTGGAACAGCGTCTCGGTGAAGGCCTTGTACGGCCCCATCTGCGCTTCGAACCAAGCATTCTCGGCCTTCAAATAGTCGAGCACGTCCTCGTCATCGACGGTCGGATAGGACTTGTCGTAGAGCCAGTCATAAGGATCGGAGATGGTGATGCCGTGATGCGTATAGCTGTGCTCGCGCTTCTCCGCGATCGGCGGAGCGGTGGGTACGGCATTGGCGGCAGTGGTCACGCGTTTGTTGTCCTCTTGGTTGTCGGCCAGCGCGGCGCTGAATGGTGCAATCGCCAGCGAAGCGGCAAATATCAGGCAGGCATTCCGAAAAGTTGTCATGGAAGCGGGCGTCCTGTCGGAAGGGGGTTTGGCTGGAAAGCGTCCGAAATCCGACCTATGTTGCACGGCATAAAGAAACAAGCCCGCGCAGCTCGGTTGCTGCGCCATCTGAACGGATAACGCGCTCATGCTCATGCAAACCCACGAAGCCCGCCTTGCCGCTTTGCGCGAGGAGTTGAAACGCCGCGGGCTCGATGGCTTCATCATCCCGATTTCCGATGAGCATATGAGCGAGTATGTAGGCGAGTACGCCCAGCGCCTTGGCTGGCTCACCGGGTTCGGCGGATCGGCAGGGTTTGCCGCAGTGACGCTGGATCGTGCAGCGATCTTCGTCGACGGGCGCTACACGGTGCAGGTGCGCCAGCAAGTCGATGACAAGTTGTTCGAATACCAGAGCGTTCCCAAGGACACTCTTGCACATTGGCTGAAGAACGCCTGCGGAGAAGGTGCAAAGGTCGCCTACGATCCGTGGCTGCACACGTGGAAATGGGTCGAGGCGCTGGAAAAGCGGGTCGAGCCGGCAGGCATCACGATGGTGCCTGCAAAGGGGAACCCGATCGATTCGGTCTGGTCGGACCAGCCCAGGCCCTCGGACGCGCAAGCGATTGTCCATAACGAGGAGCTGGCGGGCCGTTCCTCGGCGGACAAGCGCGCGGAAATCGCCGACTGGCTGACGAAGGAAGGGCACGACGCCGTCGTCGTCCCTGCGTTGGATTCAATTGCGTGGCTGCTCAATATTCGCGGGGCCGACGTGTCGCATACGCCGGTCGCGCTGTCCTATGTCATCGCCCATGCCGATGGCCGCGCCGACCTTTTCATCGCGCCCGAGAAAGTGACGCCGGAACTGACCCAGCATCTCGGCAACGCCGTGACCGTGCGCGACCGCGACGAGTTCGAGACCGCCTTGGGCGAATTCAAGGGCAGGAGCGTCAGCGTCGATCCCGAATTCGGCGTGGTGGCGATCGCGCAGGCCTTGCGCGCAGGTGGAGCGAAGTTCGTCTTCAAGCAGGATCCGACGATCCTTGCGAAGGCGATCAAGAACGAGCGCGAGCAGCAGGGCCAGCGCGAAGCGCAGGCGCGCGACGGCGCGGCCGTAACGCGGTTCCTGCGCTGGCTTGAGATCGAAGGGCCAAGCGGTGAGGTCGACGAACTCGGCGCTGCGGCCAGACTCGAAAGCTTCCGCCGCGAACACGGCACCCTGCGGGACCTGTCGTTTGACACAATCTCCGCCGCCGGCGGCCACGCCGCACTGCCGCACTACAAGGTCGATGAAGAAAGCAATATCCCGATCCCGCCGGGTTCGATCTATCTCGTCGATTCGGGCGGGCAGTACGAGGATGGGACGACCGACATCACCCGCACCGTCTGGATCGGTCCGGGAGAACCAACGGACGAAATGCGCGACCGCTTCACCCGCGTGCTCAAGGGCCATATCCAGATCGCGCTCGCGGTGTTCCCACAAGGCACCAGCGGCGGCCAGCTCGACGCGCTCGCGCGGCAGTATCTGTGGGAGGCGGGTGTCGACTACGCGCATGGCACCGGTCACGGTGTCGGCAGCTTTCTCGGGGTGCACGAAGGCCCGCAACGCATTGCCAAGCCTTCGGGCGGACAGGCCGGTACCGGCCAGGAACTGTTCGCAGGCATGATCCTCTCCAACGAGCCCGGCTACTACAAGCCCGACGCATTCGGCATCCGGATCGAGAACCTAGTGCTGACAGAGGAGCGCGAAATCGATGGCGCCGAAGGGCGTTTTCTCGGCTTTGAAACGGTGACCTTCGTCCCCATCGACCGCAAGCTGATCGACAAGTCGATGCTGACGGAAGGAGAAATTGCATGGTTCGATGAGTACCATGCCAAGGTGCGGACACTGCTTGCTCCGCAGCTGTCTGGCCAAGACCTGGCGTGGCTGGAGCGCGAAACTGAGCCGCTCTGAGCAGAGTTGCCGGAAAGACTTTGTTCTTGTAATGTTCCCATCCAGCGAGTCGCGATCCGCGCTCGATGAGTGGAGGAACAGACATGATCGGCTACGTGACCCTTGGCACCAACGACCTGCCGCGTGCGGCGAAATTCTACGACGCGATCGCCGAACATTTCGGCGTTGGCCGGATGATGGAGTTCGAGACCTTCATCGCATGGGGCGAGATGGGCGGGGCGCCCGGCATTGCCGCAACCAAGCCGTTCGATGAGAAAGAGGCGACCGTAGGCAACGGGACCATGGTCGCGTTGCAGGTCGACAGCCCGGAAAAGGTTCAGGCAGTCTACGACACCGCGCTTGCCAATGGTGGCAGCGACGAAGGCGCTCCGGGTCCGCGCGGCGACGATGGCTTCTACGCGGGCTATTTCCGCGATCCCGACGGGAACAAGCTGAATGCGTTCTGCATGACCGCGCCCGCCTCATGACCGCGCGCAAGCTCAGCGACAGCTTCCTGCACCTGGGGCTCGGCGCGACTGCCGTGCCCCAGCCGCCCTTCACCGGGATGGACTGGTACGAGGCGTATGGCGCGCGCCATGGCGATGATGGACCCGAAGGGCGACTGGTATCGCAGCACACCTTCACCGAAGGCTGGGACACATGGGAGATGCATCCCAAAGGGGCCGAAGTGGTGATCTGCACCCATGGAGCGATGGTGTTGACGCAGGAATTTCCCGACGGGCATCGCGAGGCAGTGGCGCTCGAGGCGGGCGAATATGCGATCAACCCGCCGGGCGTTTGGCACATTGCCGATGTCGCCGAGAGCGCAACTGCGATTTTCATCACCGCAGGGGAAGGCACTCGGCACCGCCCGCGCTAATGCCTCGCAATGGTTCATTCTTGCTGGCCAATGAACCGCTGGGGCGCTGAACTTGCGCGCGTATGAACGCGCCGCTCCCAACGATACAATCTGCGACAAAGTAACGGGATTCCGGGATAATCCTGCGACACTCCGCCGCTAGAACGGCATTCGTGAGTTGCGGTGATCGCATCAGGCGGCACCCTCCCCGACGAACGGCAGCGCTAAGCCCCTTTTGCTGCCATGGTCGCAGCTGCTCCCCCTCGCAGCAATTTGGCGCGTCGCCGCAACTCTTCTAGAATTCAGTCACTAGGAGAACTCGAATGCGCAAACTCACTCTCGCCCTTTCCGCTGCGGCGCTGGCGCTTAGCGGCACCGGTATCGCTGTCGCCCATCATCACGGCGGCGATCGCAACCCCGACGCCGATGGCGACGGAATCGTCACCCTCGAAGAAGCCAAGGCCCATGCCGACGAACGCTTCACCAGGATGGACGCCAATTCCGATGGCCAGCTCGACAGCGCCGATCGTGCCGCGCACCGCGCCGAGCGATTCGCCGCGGCCGATACCGATGGCAATGGCGAGCTCAGTCCGGCCGAGATGACCGCCGCGCGCGAAGCCCGTGACGCAAGGCGGGCCGAGCGTCGCGCTGCTCGCCAAGCTGAACGATTTGAGCGGCTGGACACCGATAGCAGCGGCGGAGTGAGCGAAGAGGAACTGGCAGCGGCCCATGAAGCGCGTGGCGATCGTCGCGCGGAAATGCGCCGTGGCCACCGGGGCAGTGCAGACCGCGCGGTGCGGATGTTGATGCTTCGTCAGGCCGACACCAATAATGACCAGATCGTCTCGCGCGCCGAGTTCGATGCGGCCGTCGAAGCGCGATTTGCCCGAGTGGATACGGACGGCTCGAACTCGATCACCGCCGAGGAACGCGAAGCTGCACGTGAGGCCATGAAGCAGCGCCGGATGGAACGGCGTCGTCGGCACGGCAACGGCCTGCTCTGATCGACGGACTGCGACTGGCCCGGCATCGGCCGCCGCTATGGTGCGCCCGCCGGGCCGCGTCTATGCAGCCCTCACGATGACCGACACACCCATCTCGATCCTGCTGGTCGATGACGAGCCGACCTTGCGCGAGCCTCTGGCGGAATACCTTTCCAGCCGGGGGTTTGCCGTGACCGAAGCCGAAAGCGCCGCCGCCGCCCGCAGCACGCTCACCCAGACAAAGCCCGATCTGGTCCTGCTCGACATCATGATGCCGGGCGAGGATGGACTTTCATTCTGTCGCCACCTCGTCGAAACGCGTCAGCTGCCGGTCATTTTTCTGACCGCACGCGGTGAATCGACCGACCGGATCGTAGGCCTCGAGCTCGGCGCCGACGACTATGTCGTCAAACCCTTCGAGCCGCGGGAACTCGTAGCCCGCATTCGCACGGTGTTGCGCCGGGTGGCTCGCGGCCCTGCTCGGGATGCAGAAGCCGAAGACTGGCACTACCTGTTCGAGGAATGGGCGCTCGATCCGCTCAAGCGCAAGCTGACCGATCCCGAAGGTGTAAAGATCCCGATCTCGACCGCCGAATTCCGGTTGCTGCGCGCGTTCCTCGACAATCCGGGCAAGGTGCTCGATCGCGACTGGTTGCTCGACACTGTGCAGGGTCGCACCGCACATTTGTTCGACCGCGCGGTCGACAACCAGGTCAGCCGGCTGCGCCGCAAAGTAGAGAAGGACAGCCGCAACCCGCAATTCATCCAGACCGTACGGGGAGGCGGCTATCGCTTCTCTGCCAAGGTCAAACGGGTTGCACCCGGGCCTGACGCGTGAAGCGATTCCTCCCCAAGAGCCTGCTCGGACAGGTGATGCTGGTGCTGGCGATCGGATTGCTGGTCGCGCAGTCGATTTCGGCGTTCCTGCTCTACCAGGCGGGCGAGCAGCGGCGCGAAACCGCGCTGGTCAATTCGCTTGCCTTTCGCCTTGTTGCTGAAGGCGATGGAGGTGAACAACGTGAGGTTCGCCGCGCGCGCATTGAAGAACTGCGCGAGCGCGAGTTTCGCGCCGACGGTCCACGCCTGCGCCGTCCGCGTCTCGGCATCGAACGGACCGCCGAGAGTCCGATCAACGCAGCCGATTTCCGACTGCTGGACTATGAAGACAGCTTGCGCAACGTCCTCTCCCAGCAAGGCATTGGTTCCGGTCGAATCCTCGTGACCCGACGGCTCGCAGGCGACGATCCGTACATCCAGGAACTGGCGGAACGCCGACCGGCCTTGCGTGCCCCCGATTGGGAAATGCGCGGTATCCTGGTCGCATCGGTCGAACGCGCCGACGGCGATGGCTGGACCACCGTCCGCATACCGGAACCGCGCCGCCCGGGTGGTGGGCTGACGACGCTGATCTTCCAGACGCTAGTGATATTCGGTGTCCTCGTGCTGCTGCTGTTCGTCGTGCTGAGGCGCATCACCCGGCCCTTGGCGGTCCTCACCGACCGGGTCAGCGATTTCTCGAGGAATCCGGATCGCGCCGTCCATATCGAGGAAAGCGGCCCGGCCGACACACGCCGCCTGATTGCCGCACACAACGCGATGGAAGCGCGGATCGCGGCGCTGCTCGACGAGAAGGACGTGATGCTTGGCGCGATCGGGCACGATCTCAAGACGCCGCTCGCAGCGTTGCGGGTGCGGATCGAAAGCGTTCCGGACGATGTCCAGCGCGAGCGGATGGCTGACAGTATCGAGGATATCACCCGAACGCTCGACGACATTCTCTCGCTAGCACGGGTGGGGCGCAACGGCGGTCCTGCCGAGTCGCTCGATCTGGGCGCGTTAGCGATAGGGGTGGTGGAGGAATTCGAAGACCTCGACCAGCCCGTGACCATCGACGATCCGCCGCGCCTGGTCGCACAAGTGCAGGAAACCTGGCTCAAGCGCGCTCTGCGCAATCTTGTTTCAAACGCCGTGCGGTATGGTGGAAACGCTCAGGTCTCGGTGCTTCGGGATAGTGAAACTGCCGTCCTACGGGTCGAAGACGAGGGGCCGGGAATACCATCAGATCGCATCGCCGAGATGATGGAACCGTTCACCCGCGGCGAAGGCTCGCGCAACCGCGCAACCGGGGGCGCGGGCCTGGGCCTTACCCTCGCGCGCGCTATCGCCGAGCAGCATGGCGGAACCCTGGTTCTTACGAACCGCGCCGAAGGTGGCTTGCGAGCGGAGCTGCGCTTGCAGCTTTAGCGCATCAATCCGCCGATCAGGTTTCGGACAAACCTTCCCGCCAAGGGCCCGGCGAGATCGGTCGCAATTGAGCCTGCCGCTGAAGTCAGGCCTGATCGCATCGGATTGGCACGGCTCTTTTTGCCGAGCACGGCGGCGGCAGCGATGCTGGCGGCCGAGCCTGCGGCAACCTTGGCCCCGCGCGACATCGCTTTTTCCCAGATGCTGGTCGATTTGCGGGATTGCTTGCGGACCTCCTCCTCGCCCTTTTCGGCCACTTCCTCGGCGGTCTGCGCAGCGTCTGCAGTCTTCTGAGCGAGCACCTCCTCAGCGCTTTCGCGGTCGACTGCTTCGTCATATTTCCCTTCGAACGGGCTGATCGATTGGATGATGGCGCGCTCCTTGGCCGAGACCGGGCCGAGCCTCGAGCGGGGCGGTTTGATCAGTGTGCGCTGGACCACTGTGGGTGCACCGTCTTCGTCGAGCGTCGAAACCAGCGCTTCGCCAACTTTCAGCTCGGTGATCGCTTCCTCGACATCGAGATCGGGGTTGATCCGGAAAGTCTCCGCCGCCGCCTTGATCGCGCGCTGATCGCGCGGGGTAAAGGCGCGCAGTGCGTGCTGGACACGATTGCCGAGCTGGCCAGCGACTTCTTCGGGAATGTCGATCGGGTTCTGCGTGACGAAGAATACGCCAACGCCCTTGGAGCGGATCAGGCGCACGACCTGCTCGATCTTCTCCTGCAAGGCATCGGGAGCATCGTCGAACAACAGGTGCGCTTCGTCGAAGAAGAAGACGAGCGTGGGTTTCTCGGGATCGCCGACTTCGGGAAGGCTTTCGAACAGTTCCGCCAGCAACCACAGCAGGAACGTCGCATACAGCTTCGGTCCGCGCATGAGCTTGTCGGCAGCGAGCACGTTGATGTAGCCGCGCCCCTGATCGTCCACTTTCAGGAAATCGTCGATCTCGAGCGCCGGCTCGCCGAAGAAGTGGTCCGCCCCTTGCGCTTCGAAACTCAACAGCTGTCGCTGGATCGCGCCGACCGACTGCTTCGAGACGTTTCCGTACTTTCCCGACAGCTCCTTCGCATTCTCGTTGGCCCATTGCAGCATCGACTGGAGATCGCCGAAATCGAGCAGCAACAGGCCGTTGTCGTCGGCATGGCGGAAGACAATCTGCAGCACGCCTTCCTGCGTCTCATTGAGGTCGAGCAGGCGTGCGAGCAGCAGCGGGCCCATTTCCGAAATCGTGGTGCGGACCGGATGACCCTGTTCGCCGTAGAGATCCCAGAAGATCACCGGATTGTCGGAATATTCGTAGTCGTCCATGCCGAGCTCCTTGGCCCGGCCTTCGAGCTTGTCGGCATGCTTGAACTTGGGGCTGCCCGGCATTCCGATGCCCGACAGATCGCCTTTCACGTCGGCGACGAACACCGGGACACCGTTGGCAGAAAAGCTTTCGGCGAGGCCCTGCAGCGTCACCGTCTTACCCGTTCCGGTCGCGCCAGCGATCAGGCCGTGCCGGTTTGCGCGCCCCAAAGCGAGGCTCTGGTTCTCGCCATTGCCACCCAGTCCAAGGAAAATATCGCTCATTCTTATAGGCCCCTCAGCCGCTTATTGTTTGCCGCTCCGTGTGCAGAGCGAAAGCCGCGTGGTCAACCTCTCGACTTGACGGAACGATAGGCTAAGGCGGAGGGGATGGGAGACCGATCACCATTCGTACTGCTCGATGATGCCCGCGCTGGAGACGGCGCGGCCGACGCGCTGCTGTACGAGGAACCGATCAAGGTCTTTACCGCCTATCAGGCGGGCGATGTCGAACGGGTTCTGGCCGAAGCGGAAGCCGCGCGGGGCGAAGGTCGCGGATCGCTGGCAGGATTCATCGCCTACGAAGCGGGGCTTGCGCTCGAGCCGAAGCTTGCGCCACTCGCCGACTCCCGAAGCGGCGCAACCGGTCCTTTGGTCTGGCTCGGCCTGTTCGACGATCCCCAACGCATTCCGGCTGCAGATGTGCCCGGATGGCTGGCGACACGGGCGGAAGGGACCGCAAAACTGGGTCCGCTCGATCCGCAGCTGTCCCCCGGCGGATATGTCGAGGCGTTCGAGGCGCTGCGCGAGGCGATTCATGCGGGCGATATCTACCAGGCCAATCTCACTTACCCGCTCGCGGGATCCTATCGCGGGGATCCGCTGGCGCTGTACGCGCAACTGAGGCCGGCCGCGCAGGCGGGGTATGGCGGCGTGCTGTTCGACGGTGCGCACTGGCTTCTAAGCTTCTCGCCCGAGCTGTTCGTCGCGCTCGACGGATACCAGGCCAAGGTCAAACCGATGAAAGGCACGCGTCCACGCGGCGCCGACGAAGCCAGCGACGTGGCGCTTGCCGAGGAATTGGCAACGTCGGTCAAGGACAAGGCCGAGAACCTGATGATTGTCGACCTGATGCGCAACGACTTGTCGCGGGTCGCAGTGCCGGGAAGCGTCCAGGTCGATGCGCCCTTTGCGATCGAAAGCTACCCGACCGTCCACCAGATGGTTTCGACCGTCCGCGCACAGCTGGCACCGGGCAAGGGCGCAGGCGAGCTCATCCGCGCGATCTTCCCCTGCGGCTCGATCACCGGCGCGCCCAAGATCAGGGCGATGGAGCTGATCAATGACGTGGAACGCGACCCGCGCGGCGCCTATTGCGGAGCGATCGGAAGGATCGACGCGAATGGAGACGCCGCGTTCAATGTCGCGATCCGCACCCTTCGCCTGACACCTATCGAGAACAATCAGGGCACGGCCGTACTCGGCGTCGGCTCGGCCATCGTCGCCGACAGCGACCCGATGGCGGAACGGCGCGAATGCGAAGTCAAGGCTGGCTTTGCGCGTCGCAGTTCAGCCGATCTCGTCGCTCCGGGTTACGATCTGATCGAAGCGATGGCATTCTCTCCCGAAGAGGGAATCCCGCTGCTCGAACTGCATCTGGAGCGGATGAAAAAGAGCGCGAAGGAACTCGGGTTCGAATTCGACCGCCATCATGCGCGCAACCAGATCCACGCTTTGTGTTTTGAGCTAGAAGACCCAGCGAAGGTCCGCCTGCTCGCCAGCCGCAGCGGCGAAACCGCGCTGGAAGCCCAGCCAATGCCTGCGCCGATCGATGGACCCTGCAAGGTCATCGCTCTGCCCAACCCGCTCGATCCCTCCGACTGGCGGCTGCACCACAAAACAACCGATCGTGGCTTTTACGAAGATGCGCTTTCCGCCGCCAAATCGATGGGCGCGGATGAAGCGATACTTGTGCGCGAGGATGGTCTCGTCACCGAAGGCAGCTTCACCAATATCTTCGTCGAACGCGATGGCCTGTTGCTCACCCCACCCTCATCGCTTGGTCTGCTGCCGGGTGTATTCCGCGCCTTTCTGATCGAGAAGCAGCAAGCACGCGAAGCCGAACTGACACTCGAGGACCTGTCGGAGGGTTTCCAGCTCGGCAACGCCGTGCGCGGTCTTTTCAAAGCGGACCTCATATGACCATTCCAATCCTGTTCGAAGACGGCGAAGCGCTCGTGATCGACAAGCCCGCCGGTCTTCCCCTCGACCGTCCTCGCCGGGGCGGCGAATGCCTTGAGGACCATCTCGACAATCTCAAGCTCGGCTTCCAGCGCCGTCCGATGCCGGTCCACCGGCTCGATACTGACACCAGCGGCTGCCTGCTGCTTGCGCGCAATCCCAAGGCACTGAAACGGTTCAACAAGGCGTTCGAGGATCGACTGGTTGGCAAGACCTATCTGGCCGTGCTCGACATCGAGCCGCGCGAGCAATCCGGTACAATTGAACTGGCGCTGTCCAAGATCAGCTCGGCCGAGAAGGGTTGGCGGATGATCGCCGCGAAGAAGGGCAAGCCTGCGGTATCGCATTGGGAATTGCTGGAAACCATCGGCGAGGGGGACCGAAAACGCTCGCTGATCCGCTTCAGGCCCGAAACTGGGCGCACTCACCAGCTCAGGGTTCACGCACTTCAGGGATTGGGCGCGCCGTTGCTGGGCGACCCGGTCTATGGCCCGGTCCGCGGTCAGAACAAGGGTGCTCCGCGCACGATGCTGCACGCCGAGACGATCAGCGTGGAGCGTGCCGGAAAGCCGACCATCACCGCCTTTGCGCCGTTCCCGGAAGACTTCATCCGTGCTGGACTGAATGCTCCCGCACAACCCGAGCCGCCAAAGGCTCCAGCCGCATCTCTCGATGGATAAGGCACTGCTCGACCGCGCCCATGCGCTCGCCGAAGAGAGTTTTCTCGCTGGCTCGGGCCCAGGCGGGCAGAATGCCAACAAGGTCGCGACCGAAGTGCAGCTGCGCGTCAACGTCTATGAGCTGCGCCTGCCCCCGCCGGTATTCGCCCGTCTGCGCGACCTTGCAGGCTCGAAGCTCACCGCCAGCGGCGACCTGCTGATCACCGCGCGCCTGCACCGCACGCAGGAAGCGAACCGCCAGGCGGCGCGGGCGAAACTGGAGGACATGCTCGAGGCCGCCCATCGCCAGCCTAAGAAGCGGGCAACATCGCGGGTGAACCGCGTCGGCAAGACCCAGCGCCTCAAGGCCAAGAAAGCGCGCGGAGCTGTGAAGGCCAACCGGAGAAAGCCCGGTCGGTCCGACTGGTGACTCCGCTTGACTTTTCGCCGTGAATCACCCATTGGCGCGCGCTGAAACGGCGGCGCTGCGCGCGTCGCCCTTATTTTCTGCTCAACAGAGCGAACCCAAGCAGATCTAGGAAACCGCCATGGCGAAGCCCGCAACCGTCAAGATCAAGCTCGTCTCGACCGCCGATACGGGCTTTTACTACGTGACCAAGAAGAACCCGCGCAACATCACCGAGAAGATGACGTTCCGCAAATACGATCCGGTCGCAAAGAAGCACGTCGAGTTCAAGGAAGCCAAGATCAAGTAAGCGCTTTCGCGCGCACCATCGATGATGGGGACACGCGCAGCTTTCTGCTTGCCAGCTTGGCAATTCAGCCGCAGTTCAACGCTTCGAGGATAATCCGCGAGGCATGATGACGCTGAGTTCACTCATTTCGAAGCGCCCCGTTCGTCTCGCATCTGCAGGGCTTGCGGTCGCGCTCGCATTGGCGCTTCCGGCTGGAAGCCCGCTTGCACCGGTGGCTCCTGCACAGGCGCAGACCAGCCCCGCAGACCTTGATCGCATCGTCACCGCGCTGCGCGGGATTTCGACCATGCGCGCGGACTTCACGCAGACAGACCGGCAAGGCAATGTCGCGCGCGGCGTGATGACGCTGAAGCGTCCGGGCAAGATTCGCTTCGATTACGGCAAGGACGCAGACCTGCTGGTCGTTTCGAACGGAAGATCGCTCTATCTGGTCGACTACGAGGTCAACCAGGTCCAGCGCTGGCCGATCGGCAACTCGCCCCTGGGCGCTCTGCTCG
>JAAUYI010165708.1_pt1 | contig 21210 bp, 21 predicted proteins | sample 7278041 | NCBI WGS metagenome assembly JAAUYI01 (sample SAMN14350216, study PRJNA611818) | marine sediment metagenome | isolation source: surface marine sediment (0.6m) | place: French Polynesia: Moorea | collected 2018-08
TTTGGCCTTTGTTTTTTAACACTTCAAATAAACCAATTTGAGCACCCTCTTCTCCTTAACTCTTTTTCATTTTTCTACTAACGGTTGCATTTAACTTTTGATGTTGCGATAATTATGAAACGATTAAAATAATGACACAATACGCATTTGCTGGCAACGTAGTAAAAAAATAATGTTTTTGGAAGCTATTAAAAAGTTGAAAACAGCTTATTGATTTTTTGATTTAGTTTTTTACGAAAACTTGTTCTTTATCTTATAGTCAATGATTTGTATTCTTACTTTGATTGAAGTTAACTATTGAACTTATTGGCTCTATAAGACTTTCAATGTGGTTTTGGATTCTTTCATAGAAACATAGAAGAGCACTATTTAGTTCTTCATTCTCAATATTTTCATCAATTACTGTTTTTATATCAGCTATGGAGCTTTTACCATGTCGCATTAACTCTTTTACAGGCTTTTCAATGTCTCTCCCAATTTCGTTTAATCTTTTTATCAGAGCAATATCTGCTTCTTCTCTACTATCAAGAAAACCTATTACAACTTGCTCTAATAGTGTTTTAATTGGCTCATCTAGTTTGTAAATAAAAGTTTGGAAGCCGTGTTTAAAAATTCCGATTCTTTCAACAAGAGACTCTGGACAATTACTAAATTCGTTGAATGATGCTCCGACGTTTATTCCCATTTGTAATCTTTTGTTTAATTCAGGAACAATTAAAATATTTGAAATAAACTTTGTTGGTTTTATTTGCATTAACTGAGCTAGATCACTTCATTATGCAAGGCTAGCAATAAAATAATTGTGCAATAAGGTTTTTCTTAAAAATCCAACAATCGTCGAGATTACTGTTTCCGAGAATTGTCTTTTTCTGGATAATATCAAAGTGAAAAAATTTAATTATTAATTTGGAGACTAATAACTTATGGCAAATATACTTCATATAGACTCTAGTCCTCGTGCATCAAGATCTCATTCTCGTAAACTTACTGGTGAATTTATTGAAAGTTGGACAGCGGCTCATCCAGGAGACAAAGTTATATATAAAGATTTAGGTCATAACCCTGTTCCACACGTAACTGAAGAATGGGTAGCGGCAGCTTTTACATCTCCAGAAGAACGTACCGCGGAACTAAATGATGCTATAAAACTTTCAGATGAACTTGTAGATGAATTCTTGCAAGCGGATGCATTCGTTTTTTCTGTTCCAATGTATAACTTTAATGTGCCTTCTACCTTTAAAGCGTATATTGACCAAATTGTAAGAGTTAATCGTACTTTCAATATGAAGTTTGAAGGACTCGTTAAAGGAAAGAAAATGTTGATTGTGACTTCTCGCGGAGCTAATTTTGAAGAAGGAACACCCCTAGCTCCTTATGATTTTCAAGAGCCATATTTACGTACAATTTTTGGTTTCATTGGAATTGAAGATATTACATTTGTTCATGCTCAAAGCATCAACTTAGGAGAGGAAGCTAGAGACAAATCAATTGAACAGGCTAGGCAAAACTTACAAAAACTCGTTACGACTTGGTAATAATTTTCTCTCGCTTTTAAGGCTTTTCTCTATCTTGAAATTAGTAAAGGTAGAGAATTTTTTTGCTTAGTATTAGTTTTGGCTCAATGGATAGCAATTATTCATTACATTTGTTAAATTTATTTTTAAATCAATAGATCAAAAGAATAAGACTTATTAATTCATGAGCATTGTTGAAAAAATTAAAAGTTTTTGGTTGGGTGCAGAAGACGAAGCGTATGATGAAGGATTTGACGATTTATTTAGAATTGAAGGTGGACTAGGAAATTCTAGTAACCGCTCAACATCTTTATCTCCTGAAACTACTCTATCTCCCCCACCAGTCAAAACTAAAATAAAAGAAGCTACAACTCAATCTACATCCGCATCCGCAAACGCTTTGAAAGCAATAGAACAAGCAGGTTACTCTGCAACAAATGAGGTCATTGTGCTTGAACCAACTTCTTTCAATCAAGCACCGGAAGTAATACAATACCTTAGGCGAGGTTCGTCAATAGTATTAAACTTGTGTAAATTAGATTCGGAGCAATCTCAAAGACTTATTGATTTTATTTGCGGTGGAATCTATGCATTAGATGGTTCACAAAGACGAGTGGGAGAAGGTGTTTTTCTTCTAGTTCCAAATTCAGTAAATATCAATTCTGTCGAAAATAAGGATAACAAGCTAATACACTCATTCTGGTCACAAAGAACAGAGTAAAGTAAAATTATTAGCTGTTTTATTTATTGAAGGTTATTTACTCCACCTGAGGTTGTTTTATGTTCAAGTCTAGTTTTAATTTTTATAGAGCTTCTCTTGTTTTTTTGATATTAGCTTTATTAGTTGTTTCGGTTAATTCAGCCTTTTGTTCTCAAGTTATATTGAATGCTAAGTCATCCCAGCTGCAAATCAACCAAGCAGAGGAAGCATATAACGCAGGTGATGTTAATGCCGCGCATGCAATCATAAGTAGGTTGAGACCGATTTTAAGCGAATCAACTGAGTTACATGCTCAACTTTATGAAGCTTTAAAAGGTGAAGCCTCAGCTAAGTTAACTGCTGAAGAGGAAAAAAAACAAACTATTGAATTTGCAAAATTAAGAGATAAAGCCAACTATCTGGCTGGGTTAATTTCTATAAAACAAGGTAACTATAGAGAAGCAGCAAAGCACTTGGTACAAGTTGTAGAATCGCAACGTACAACAAAACTGGGAGAGGATGCGTATAATTCCTTGAGAAAAATCGGTTTTTCACCTAAGTTAAACTTAAAGGATCAAATATAAGTAACACTATGCTTTCTGATTGGGAAAATAAATTTAGACAACATTGGCCGCATCATTACAGGGACGTATTAGATAAACTTGAAAGTCCCTTAGGAATTGCAGTGGTAAATGATACTGAAAAAAGTTTTAAGAATTGCGATAGACCAATTGTAAGAATAGAAAAAAGCTTTAAAGAGCCGACCAAATACAAAGTTATCATTCAAGATCCTCTCAACTCTGAAACTTTAGAAGAAAAACTATTTGATTCAAATGAGCTTGATAAATCAATTGAGTATTTTGTTGAAGCGATAGGCGGTTGGGAAGAAAAGGTAAATGGTTCTTCTGTGTGAAGAATATGTGACAGCTAATTTGTAGGTTTAAGTTCAATGTCAGCGCAGGTTTTACTACAAAAAGAAGACTCTAAAGTTTACTGTCTTCAAGATTCTGTTCCAGAGATTTATTGTATTGATTCTCAAAAGCCATATACAAAAGCAATAATAATAATTAGCCCTGGCCTCTGCACAAGAGAACTACATTTGATTGAACCATTCATTGGTTTTCAACTTGCTCAATTGGGTTATAAAGTTTATTCAATAAACACTTTAGATCTTGAGAAATATGATTTAAATCCTAATGATCCATTTCACAGAATTTCTCTCACTCAAAAAGCTTATAAAAGGATTTCATCGATTAACCCTCACCAAAAGTTTATAAGTTATGGACATAGCCTTGGTTGCATTGATTTGTTGAGAGTAAAGCCTGAGAATATAGAAGCCTGTATTTATGCAAGCCCAGGCTTTAAAGGTGATAAAGGTAAATTTTCTTTGCTTAGTTTCTTCAAGTTCTTTAAAGCGTTCTTGTTGGGAAGCAATTTTGAGTTATTTTCCAATGTAATGAAAGCGAGACCTGAACTCAATGCCTATAGAAATGATTCGATAAATGCACAATTCATTTGGAAGTTACAAGAATATGCTCACGGTCTTGAGAATACTCATTTATGGCCAGAGAATGTACCATTACTAACTTGGTTGGGATCAAAGCATGATTCTGATGGAATAATGGAAATGAAGCAACCTAGAAAATGGATAAAAAACATAAGCAAGATAAATCATAATTGCAGAATTATTGAAAAAATGGATTCAGGCCATGAACCTGGCTGGAAAAATATAGAGGATTCTATTGAACTTGCGAATGATATTGATAATTGGCTAGAAGAACATATTTTGTAAGTTTTAATGAATAGATAATTGATATTTCTCCCTCAAAAGCTATCGATTATTCAATACTGTTTTAAAATTTAACTAAAGTTATCAAATTTATTATAAATAACAATGGATTTTAATCGCTTTACAGAAAAGACCCAAGAGGCAATTGCAAAATGCCAGGCTTTGTTAAAGTCACATTCTCATCACGCACTTGAGCCTGAACATTTATTATTTTCTTCAATAGACTTGGAGGATTCGATAATTGGCAAGATTTTTGTTGAAGCCAACATTGATACTAATCAGATCAAGAGAGAACTAGAAGATTATTTGAAGAATCAACCTAAAATTCATAATCCAATTGGTCCTCTTCCTTCAGATCAGCTTTTTATCTCACAAAAAACTAAAGACTTGCTTGAATTGGCCGATCAAAAACGTGAGCTGATACATGATGAATATACAAGTTTGGAACACATACTGTTAGCTTTGATTGATCCTAGTTTTAAATGTTTTGCTTCTGAGCTACTCAGTAAAAAAGGACTCACTGAAGACAACCTATTTAAAAGTCTCGCCAAAATAAGAGGTAATCAGAGAATTACCAACAGTAATCCAGAGGCAACTCAAAACGTTTTAGGGAAATACTGCCAAGATCTAACTGATTCTGCAAAAAATGGAAAGTTAGATCCGGTTATTGGAAGAGATGAAGAAATCAGACGAGTAATGCAAATCCTCAGTAGAAGAACCAAAAATAATCCGGTACTCATAGGTGCTCCTGGTGTTGGGAAAACGGCAATTGTTGAAGGTTTGGCAGAAAGGATTGTGAGGGGTGATGTACCTGAAGGATTAAAGAACACTAAAGTTCTCTCTTTGGATATGGGTGCTCTAATTGCTGGGGCTAAATTTAGAGGAGAATTCGAAGAGAGACTAAAAGCTGTAATTCAAGAAGTTCAAAAAGCCGAAGGTGAAACCATACTCTTCATAGACGAGCTACATACTGTGGTCGGTGCAGGAGCCACTGGAGGAGAGAGTGGAGGAGGAATGGACGCCAGTAATTTGTTAAAACCGGCTTTAGCCCGAGGCGAGCTTCATTGTGTTGGTGCAACCACTCTAGATGAATATCGTAAGTTCATTGAGAAAGATGCCGCTCTTGAAAGAAGATTCCAAACCATATTTGTTGACGAGCCAAATATTGATGAGACTATATCGATTATGAGAGGTCTTAAAGAGAGGTTCGAGGTTCATCACGGAGTTAAAATTAAAGACTCAGCTCTTATAGTTGCAGCAAAACTATCTGCAAGATATATCCCAGACAGAAGGCTTCCGGATAAAGCGATTGATTTAATAGATGAAGCTGCTTCCTGGAGGAGGCTAGAAATCGATTCAATGCCGGCAAATTTGGATGAAATTGAAAGAAAACTCATTCAACTTGGTATTGAAAAAGCTGCATTAGAGAAGGAACAAGAGAGCGATGAACAGGCTAAACAGAGATTGGGACAAGTTGAACACGAAATAGAAGATTTAAATAAAGAGGCTGAGGTTCTACGTGAGAAATGGAAATCAGAAAAAGAGTATATTGGAAAATTAAGACAAATAAAAGAAGAAATCAAATCGGTTCGATCTATGGTTGAGCAGTCTGAAAGAGAAGCTGATTTGCAAAGAGCCGCAGAATTAAAATATGGAAAATTGCATGAGTTAGATAAGTTGTTGAAGCAACTGGAAAGTAACAATGCATCCCTTCAAGAAAATAGATTACTTAAAGAAGAGATTGATGAAGATGATATTGCATCAGTAGTAGCTAGTTGGACTCGTATTCCGGTTACAAAGCTTTTGGATACCGAAATGAGAAAGCTGGTTAACCTTGAGGAAGAGCTACAAAGAAAAGTCATTGGACAAAGTAAGGCAGTGAGAACGATTGCCGATGCAATCAGAAGAGCTAGGGCTGGGCTTAAGGATCCAAAAAGACCCATCGGGTCATTTATGTTTTTAGGTCCCACTGGAGTTGGTAAAACTGAACTGGCAAAGGCTCTAGCAACTTTTCTATTCGATAGCGAGGATGCTCTAATTCGCTTTGATATGAGTGAGTTTCAAGAAAAACATTCATTATCCAGATTAATCGGTGCTCCTCCAGGATATATTGGGTACGATCAAGGTGGTCAATTGACTGAGCAAGTGAGGAGAAACCCATACTCAGTCATACTTTTTGATGAAATAGAAAAAGCTGATACCGAAATATTTAATTCTCTACTGCAGGTTTTGGACGACGGGCATTTAACCGATTCTCAGGGAAAAAAAGTTGATTTTAAAAATACAGTCATAATAATGACGAGTAATCTTGCCAGCCAATTGATTCTTGAAAGGCAGATAAGATCTGCAATTAGCGGGGGAAATAAGGAAGATTCTTCAGAGGAGAGTTTGGATTCACAAATAAGGGATGTATTAAGGGAATATTTCAAACCTGAGTTCTTAAATAGAATTGACGAAATAGTAATTTTCCACTCTTTGAGAGGAGATGAGATCCGAAAAATAGTAGAGATTCAACTCGATCTACTCCAGCATAGACTGAGTGAAAAGCAGATTAAATCTAATTTCTCTGAAAGTGCAAAAGAGCATCTCGCTATGTCTGGTTTTGATCCTATCTATGGTGCCAGACCTTTGAAAAGAATTATTCAAAAAGAAGTTGAAAATCCTTTAGCAATGAAAATTTTGTCCAAAGAAATTAATGCCGGAGATCAAATTAATGTCGATCTCGGTATTGATGGACTTGTTTTTGAAAAAAGTACGAGTGCTATTGTTGGCTAACCGGATTTAAATATCAAATATATCAACTTTACAAATCGTTTATTTGACAATTGAATGGAAAGTTTATTTCACAAAATTTTTCAAGCTATTCAATTAGCCGAAGAATTAAGCGATTCTGAATTCAACGATCTTGCAATCCAACTTTTTAAGCATCAATTAGAAAACAACCAATCCTATAAAAAAATTAGCTCAAGCAGGGGAGTTAATAGTGTAAAGCATTGGACTGAAATACCTCTTATAACAACGAATTCCTTCAAAATTCATAAGCATTTTTGCTTTAAGGAACCTCAAATTATTAAAACTTTCTTTTCCAGTGGCACATCTACTGGAGAGCAAAGTAAGCATTATCTTTCAAATAGAGAACTAGAACTTTATGAATTGTCTTTGTGGAAGAGCTTCGGAAAGGCGTTTAATCTTAAAGAAAATTATGTTGAAGATGATTGTAATTTAGCCTATTTAGTTCTCACCGAAAACCAAGAAGATAAACCAGATTCTTCTTTGATTCATATGTTTGAAACGATTAGAAAAAGATTGAACGTAGATAAACATTGTTTCTTCTATAAAAACGATAGACTTCAAATAGAAAGACTGGTTGATAGTTTAAAGCAAGCTGAGATCCAACAAAAAAAGGTTTTGCTTGTTGGCACTGCGTTTAGCTTTGTCCACTTTCTTGATGGTTTTAATGGTGAGTTCCATTTACCCAGTAACTCAATATTAATGGAAACGGGTGGTTATAAAGGAAAATCTAGAGAAATACCTAAAGGTGAATTGTATAAAATCCTTAGCAAAAAACTGGGTATTGATCCAAACAATATTATTGGCCAATATGGAATGAGCGAAATTGGTACGCAATTTTACGACAACGTTAATCCTGCAAATAGTTTATTGAACAACGTATCGAGATCTAGCTTTCATTTTGACTTAAATTCAAGGGTAAAAATGATTCCTTCTTGGTCAAGGATTAGGATTTTGGATCCTAATAATTTGTCCCAGGAGGTTGCTAATGACGAGAGAGGTTTAATTGCAATTTATGATCTTTGCAACATTGATTCTTGCTCGTTTATTCTCACCGGTGACATCGGAATAAAAAAAGAAAACTCATTTGAAATAATTGGCCGTTCAAATGAGCTTTCTCCAAAGGGCTGTTCGTTGAATTATGAATTGTCTTAATTTAAGCTGGTTTCAAGAATCATTACTTGAGTAACCGGTTCTTGCTTGATTTTCTTCGTTGTTTCTTTGACTATCTTTTCAATATTCTTTTTCAATTGTTCAAGGTCTTTATTTGCTTCATTTTGGTAGTATTCCGTAACCTTATCTCTTATTTCTTGCGCTAAATTCTTACTTTCTTCAATTTCTGAGAATACTAAGCCTCTGAATATAACATCAGGACCAGCCAAAATAGTATTGTTGCTAGTTGTCAAAATGACATTCACTATTCCGCATTTGGACAAAGTATCTCTGTCTTGAATTAATTCTTTATTGACTTTTCCCTCACGGCTACTATCGACCATAACAATACCAGCCGGTACTTCTCCCGTAATTTCGGCATGATTCTGAGAGATTTCGAGAACGTCTCCGTTTTCCATAATGAAAACTTTTTCGGGTGGAAGACCACAGACCTCTTCCCCTAATTTTCCATGACGAACAAGCATTCTATATTCACCGTGAGCTGGCATAAAATGCTTGGGTCGAATGAGGTTAAGTAATAACTTTTGTTCTTCTTGGCTACAATGACCTGATACATGTACTCCCGATTCACGTCCGTATACAACTTCCGCTCCTCTAGCAAATAGTGCATTAATGGTTGCCGCTACCGATCTTTCGTTTCCAGGAATTGGTGTTGCACTGACAATAACCGTATCTCCAGGAATAATTGAAAGCTGTCTATGAGTTCCATTTGCGATTCTAGTTAACGCTGAAAGTGGTTCTCCTTGACTTCCAGTCGTTAAAATGCAGACCTTATTCAATGGATAATTCGATACTTCATCAGCTCGAATCAATAATCCTTCTGGGAATTGCATATAGCCAAGCTGCCTAGAAACTAATGCAATGTTCAACATTGAACGTCCCAAAACCGCAACTTTTCTACCGTATTTTTGTGCAATCTCTAAGATTTGCTTAATTCTATGAACTTGAGAGGCGAAAGTTGTAATTATGATTCTTTTGGAAGAACGAACAAAAACTTCTTCAATTTTGGGGAACACAGCTTTTTCGGACGGCGTAAACCCAGATTTTTCAGCGTTTGTTGAGTCGGATATGAGTAACTCTACTCCTTTTCTTCCAACTTCTGCTAAAGGTGCAATGTCAAAAAGTTCACCATCAACTGGAGTATGATCGAATTTGAAATCTCCTGAGTGGACTATTCTTCCAGCGGGAGTTTGAATGATTAAACAAAAAGAGTCTGGAATTGAATGGTTGTTTCGAATCCAGGTGAAAGCAAAGGGGCCGAGTTTTACACTTTCCCGAGCTTTTGTTCTTTTGAGAACCGTTTTTTGTGATAAACCTTGATCTTTGAGTTTTCCTTCAAGCAAACCAATAGCAAGTGGAGGACCATAAATAATTGGTATATCGAGATTCTTGAGCATATTAGATATCCCACCAATATGATCTTCGTGACCATGCGTTAGGATCATGCCAACAATTTTCTCTTTATTTTCAATCAAATAAGTCAATTCAGGTAAAACGAGATCTACCCCGTGCATTTCTTCTGAGGGAAAAGCTAATCCGCCATCAATTAAGACAATTTGATCGTTGCACTTAACAATCCAGGTATTTTTCCCAATCTCACAGAGTCCACCAATTGGGATAACTTGTACTTTTGCATTTTCCTCTAACGGAATTAAATCTTCAACAATAGAGCCAATTTCCTTGGAAATTTTTTTGCTATCTTTTTTTGTATCTGGTCTTCTAATGATGGTTTTACTTGTTATTTTGCTCATAAAATCACTTTTTTATTTACTAATGTTGATGTTATATTAAGCCTACTAGCCCTGGAGTAAAGCTATTTCATTAACAAACTCATCCAGAGAATTTCGGACACTTTCTGCCGGTTGTGTTATCGGCAATCTAACATAAGATTTAATAACTCCAAGTTTAGAAAGAATATATTTTGTAGGACCGGGACTTGGAGACTTAAATAATGCCTTATATAAAGGAAACAATTTAGTATGTATTTTAGCAGCTTCTGAGTTTTTACCTGTTAAAAACGTTTCAATTAGCTCTCTTATATCTTTCCCAACAAAATGACTAGCAACACTTACTACACCAACAGACCCAACAGATAAAGAGGGTAAAGTCAAATAGTCATCTCCGCAATAAACCTCAACATTAGGATTTTCTATCTTAGAATTAACAAAAAAGTCTAAAGATCCACTGGACTCTTTAACAGCAGATATATTTGAGAACTTTTTGTTCAGAAAGGATACCGCATTAGCCTCAATATATGAGCCTGTTCTACCAGGATTATTGTAGATAAGTATTGGTAAATCAACCGCCTCTGCAACTGCTGAGAAGTGAGCAATTATACCCTCTTGATTTGGTTTGTTGTAATATGGACAGACCGACATAATACCATCGGCTCCTTCTTCTTGAGCTTTAAGAGAAGACTCTGTCGCAGTTTTTGTTGAATTGGATCCAGCTCCAAATATTATTGGTATTCTCCCATTAATAATTTCTTTGGTCTTTCTTAACAAAATCCATTCTTCATCATGGGTTAAGGTTGGGTTTTCTCCTGTGGTACCACTTACTAAAATCGATTCAGTTCCGGTTTCAATTAAGTGGTTAATCAACTTTTCTAAAGAATCAAAATCAATTGAGAGATCATGATTAAATGGAGTAACCATAGCGGTTATCAAACGACCAAATTTCTCAGAAAACATTGCAAGCTAATATCATTCAACAACTGTGATTTTAACCTAAAGATTATTTGTAGATGAATTTAAAAGATAAATTAACTTGATCCTTTACTTATTTATTTGTGTTGGAAATCCAATTTAAGAGAGCTTTGTAATCTTCATATTACAATTCTTTAAATGTCTCCTATGTCTAAATTCTAAATATTCTCATTGATGAACCTTTTACAAAGAGCAAAAACAGTTAAAGCAAAAAAGTCATTGGGACAAAACTTCTTAGTTTCAGAGGGCTTTATAAGTCAAATAGTAGACTCATTCAACTCAAAGACAAAACATATTGTTGAAATAGGACCAGGTCTTGGTTTCTTAACCGAACAACTGCTCGATAGAGATTACCTAGTTACAGCGATAGACTTAGACCCCATTGCCAAGAAGCTGATTCTACCTCATGACAATTTAAATATTCAAATACTTGACGCTTTGCATTTTGACTTTAATTCTATGAAGAAGCCTTTTTCCGTTGCTGGCAACTTGCCTTTCAATGTAGGCACAAAGATCCTGATGAATATTGTAGGAGAACTTAATGAGTTGAGTTGGAGAGTTTCCGAAATTGATGAGATGGTTTTGATGTTCCAGCTAGAGGTAGCTAAAAGAATTGCGGCCAAACCAAATAGCAAAGACTATGGACCTTTAAGCATCACTGTTCAAGCTAAAAGTGAGGTCGAGTTTTTGTTTGATGTTCCAGCGAACTGTTTTTATCCTAAGCCTAAAGTAAACGCAGGTGTTATAAGAATAAAGCCTCAAATCAACGGTTCTTTGAATAAACTTAATCAAAGTGAGTTGAATCAATTAAAGAGAATTGTTAAACAATCTTTTATGACAAGGAGAAAGAAGTTGAGCAATTGTCTCTCTGGGGTATTAAAAAGAAGTGATTTTGAGGCTCTTTCAATCTCTCCTGACTTAAGGCCCGAGAACCTCTCCTTGACACAATTCATTCAGTTAGCAAAATATACTATTGCAGATCTTGAGCCACAATAATAAGATCAATGCAGTCTTATTATTGTGAGAAATTATATTTTATGAGCGGTCAGGAAATTCTTAAAGCTAGTGAAGACAAAATGTCTAAGATATTAGCTTCATTTCAAGAGGAGTTGAAAACAATAAGAACCGGGAAAGCTAATCCCGACATTTTTAAAAGAGTGAGAGTGGAATGCTACGGTACAAATATGTCTCTTCAAGAAGTAGCAGGTGTTACTGCTCCAGATGGAAGAAGCTTTGTGATTCAACCTTTTGATAAAACGAACTTAAAAGCGATTGAACAAGCCATTCAAAATTCAGAATTGGGATTAAATCCCACGAATGACGGAAGTATTATCCGAATAGTTGTTCCACCTTTGTCTGAAGATAGAAGAAAAGAATTAGTTAAGCAAGTTAGTAAAATTACTGAAGATAAGGGCAAGGTGCCAACTCGAAACATAAGAAGAGATTCAAACGATCAATTGAAAAAGTTAAAAGGATCTATATCAGATGATGAATTGAGCAACCATCAAGATGAATTAGAAAAAATCACCTCAAAATATATCAATTTAGTTGATGAAGCATTCAATAAGAAAAAAGTTGAATTAACCACCGTTTAAAGAACAAACTATTGCTTGAATGGAAGAAACAGAATACTGAAAGAGCTAATACAATAATTGCCTATTGATTCAAATCAAAAGTCAATTATTGTTAAGGATGATTATCTCAGAGGCTCAGTAAGCTAGGTAAATTAAAGGATCATTTTAAATGCAAGAGAGCAACCATGTTAAAAGAATTAGAGGCGGGATCTTATTAGCTTTCTTAGGTTTTAGTTCTTTAGCTTTAGGTGGGCTCACTTTTGTTACTATATGCGGTATTTCTCTCACTCTTGCAATAAAAGAATTTATTCAAATGGCAAAAGCTTCTGGGGCAAAGCCTTTAAATAAAGCTTTACTTGTTTTGGTTATTGGTTATCCAATATGTGCTTCTTATTCTTACCAGCTTTTGGTTTTTTGGTTTACCTTCTCTCTAATCTTGATTATTGGACTATTTCTAGTGAGAGCCTATTTATTTCCTCAAACGAAAGCAACTTTGGCAGATTTATCAATTAGTATTTTTTCAATTGTTTACATAGGTTGGTTCTCCTCCCATATAGTACTTTTACGTTTTATGGAAGAACCATTCCAATTTTTTCATTTCAATTTAGCTGACAAAGGTTTATTCTACGCCTTTTTGCCAATAATCTCTGTAATAACCAATGATATTGCCAGCTATTATTTTGGAAAAGCATTCGGTAAAACCAAATTGGCTGAATCAATTAGTCCTAATAAAACTGTAAAGGGTTCTGTAGCTGGAATCATTGCTGGTACTCTTGTTGGAATCCTCGTGACGATTTATCTTGCACCAATTTTTAAAATCACTATTAATTTGCAAATTATTTCCCTAGTTATTTTATTAATAAATATTTTTGCTCAAATGGGGGATCTAGTCGAATCTTTGATTAAAAGATCTGTGGGGGTTAAAGATGCAGGAGGGCTCATCGAGGGGCACGGTGGTTTGTTGGATCGTTTCGATAGCCATATAATCCCTTATGTTTTATCTTATTATTTTTTTGCTTCATATAACTCATTAACTCAATAAGTTATTTTCAACTTCAAATGAGCCGCATAATAATAATTGGAGGAGGTGCAGCGGGTTTAATGGCCGCTGTTAATGCTGCTGAAAAAGGTCATAAAGTTGTGTTATTGGAAAGAGGACCTAAGCTGGGGCGAAAGGTCTTAATTTCCGGAGGAGGAAGGTGTAATGTAACAAACAATAGGCATTCTTCTATTAGAGAATTTTTAGCTAATTATCCTAGAGGAAGTAAATTCTTAATTGGCCCCTTCAATAAATTCGGCCATCAAGATTTAATAAACTGGTTTGAAAAAAGGAATTTAAAACTAAAAACTGAGTCAGATGGAAGGGTTTTTCCCTTCAATAATGAGTCAAGTTCGGTCTTGAACTTACTAGAGCTAGAAGCAAAAAAATATGATGTAAAAATTTTTTTGAATACAAGAGTGACAAGTTTAGAAAAAAGTGACGACTTCTTTCTAGTGAGGCTGAATAATGGTAATTCTTTGCAAGCTGAAAAAGTCATAATCGCATGCGGGGGAATGAGCTACTCTCAAACTGGCTCATCAGGAGATGCGTATGCTTGGGCAAAGAATTTGGGTCACAAAATAATTCGACCTAAGCCCTCTTTAACGGGTTTACTTATAAGAGAGCAATGGGTTAAAGACTTGAAAGGTTTGACAATTCCTCGTGTTGAATTAAAACTCTGTCAATCATCCAAAACAATTGTTAAAGAAGCAGGCTCATTGCTTTTTACCCATTGGGGAATAAGTGGACCGGGTGTTTTTAAAATAACCAGTCTTGCCGCTGGAACTAATTATGAAGATTTTGAATATAAATTGCTGATTAATTTTTTCCCTCAATACACTAACATAGAGTTACAAAGTGTGATCCGTAAGCACTGGTCAAGCAATCCAAAGCGGAAAGCCGATAATCTTTTGAAAGGATTAATACCTCAAAGGCTTGAATTAATGATTGCAGACAAAGTATTCCAGAACTCTTCATCAAAAGCTGCTAAAAAGACAGTTAGCGAAATTAATAATAAAGAATTCAGCCACATAATTGAACTCCTCACCTCCTTAGAGATCCAAATAAGCGGAATCAGACCATCTGGAGAAGAAATAGTTACAGCCGGAGGAGTATGTTTGAATGAAATAAACTCTCAAACGATGGAATCTAAAATAGTGAAAGGTTTATATTGGACTGGAGAAGTTATGGATATTGATGGTTTTACTGGAGGATACAATTTACAAGCAGCCTGGACCACTGGGTGGATAGCCGGGAATAGCGTTTGAAATTGAAAATAATTCATCTATTAAATCTTTTTCTTCGGGGAATCTGGATAAAATTCCCAATGCAAGACTGTAAGCAATTTGATATCCACTTTGATTCATTAAGGCATTATAGATTTCATTCCAAGGATCGATCATTTTAGAAATCCAAACTTTAGTATTTGGACTTTCTTTTGACCAGATTCCAATTTCTCCAGGGAAATTGATTGGATCATCCCCTGTTAATTCAACAAAGGGAATTGCGCTTGCAATTGTGTTCGGAGCAAACCATGGTTCAGCTTGTTTTAACTTTTTATAAACTTCTTTAGGTTTTGTTTCTAATTCTTCTAAAAGACTGAATTTAAACGATGAATCATTCTGAAAAGCTTGTTTAATTATTCCTTTTGCCTGAGAACTCATTTCTTCCTCTGTCATTCTGTCAGCCCTGTAATTTATTGTTTCTGTATCGTGGGTATTAGTTAATCCGAGGCCTTTAGCATTCTGAAAATTATACGGATGGTTGAACGAATAATCAGAAAACGCAAATGGTGTCATCACAACAAACCCAAATTCTTTTTCTACTAATTCAAAAACTTTTTGGGAGGTTTTTGTGAGAATACCCAGTGTTTCAAGAATAAAATTTGAGGGTTTAATATTTTTCTCAATTAAGACTGAATTGTAAATTTCTTTAAACGGCTCAGCAAAACTTTCAACCAAGGAATCGCTTATTTCATTTTCCTTTATGTACTCGGGATCGTAGCTATTTTTACTGGTATCTACTTGCTCAGAATTAACGAGACTGTATTCTTTAAGTCTCTCATCAAAGGGAGAACAACATAGCCTAGAGCCTTTACCAGTTTCTTCGGTTAAAGGTTCGTAAACATATTCATTCAATGAGCCTTTCACAGCATGGTCCAGTATTCCTCCGTCATTAAGTTCAAAGAACTCACGTACTAATTTTCTTTGAAGTTCATTTGCGGATAGATTCAGTGGAATGAATACTGGTGCTCCCCATCTTTGTTCAACTTCCTCGATTTCTCCAGTTTCTTGATTCCTCCATCTTTCAGGAGCTGCTCCCATCCTATAATCTTTGAGAAAACAATCTGGGTGATCCCATAAACGTTGAAGAGGAGGGGCAACTTTTAAGTTACCAATTATTTCTATTCCAATTTTTTTGGCATAATCATTCAAAATTTTTCTCTCAGTAAAAAGAAAAAATTGACCAAACTTATACCTTTCTAAATCCTCGACATAATTTGTTTGTATCTCATTCAAGCGCTTTTGAGCTTTTTCAAAATCACCACTTTGTAATTCGCTGAAAATCTTTTGATCGAATTCAGCCTCCTTTTTCACTTTTTCCTCAGCAAAGTTATGCCATTCTTCAAAGCTATGAGTATTGTATTTTGTTGATAACAAATTATAAATTGCATCGTTCTCAATGAATTCTTGAGAATTGACAAACTCTCGATATTCTTCTACCAACTTATCGCTAGGATCTAAGTGTGAAAACCTTTCAAATGCCAAATCTAAAATTCCTGAGATTGTCTCGATATGAGAATAATTAACTTTTCTTGATTGAGTTTCTCTTCCAAAAGCTTTCACTAAATCCTCTTCCGAAAGAAGATTCTTCCAATCATTGGATAGTAATCTTTCTATTTGAGCAAGATGCTCTCCTAGTCCGCCTAAAGGATTAAAAGGAGATGTGTCGTACTCAACTTGATTGTTGTAGTTGCATTTTAAGAGAGGCCCTTCTGGAAGCGTTATTATTCCATCAAAACCTAAAATGTAGAAGATCTCTAAAGCATATTTGTTTAAAGATCCAATACCATTGCCAGATTTATATTCTGTAGGTGCTGATGAGCTCGGAAGTATTACGTAAAACTTTTTATTCAGTAAGTCTTTAGCTCTTTTTATCGTTTGAAAGTAATTAGCTGGAAATAATTTAGTTTTTATATCCCCTGGAATCTTTTCTAATACTTTTTGTATTAATTCTGCTGAATCTAATAATTGCATTTTTGTACAATCTTCTAACAATAGTTTGCTCAGATCACTTACCTTGTTCTTTATTCCTCAATAGACAAGATTTTATATTGTTAAATTTTTGTGAGTAAATACTCAGCTTAAGAATAATTAACTTAAAAACCTTTAATTTACGCACTGTTAACAGACCAGCTTCAACATTAGTTGTATATAATAAATGTTGAATATGTATTTAACTTGCAAAATTTTTGAACAAGAATAATTAAGGAGTAGTCATGGGAATATTTAGTAAGTTTAGTTTTAAGCGAACGTTTTCTTCTGATTTTCAGAGAGATGTATCAAGAAAAATTACTATTAATGGTAGAGATATAGTTAATACAGTCGAAGATGAGATTGATGGAATTGATACGGGTGATTTAGTTACTGGTGGAAGAAGGTTTGTAAGTGACATCAGGTCTAGATTTTTTAGGAACACTAATGAAGAAACAACCGATGATAACACCACAGAAGTTGTTACTCAGGAGGTAGTTGAAGTAGAACCTTTACCACCAACTGTTGAAGAACCAGTTTTAAATACAACTAGCTTTGTTTTACCAGAGATTAATCTCCCAACTACAGATAGCAGAGGTCTGACAACAATGAGTGAAGATTTAGAAATAGTACCAATTACAACGAATTTAACTACCCAACCAGGCTTAATTTCAGGAGATGGAGTAGAGTTAATTACTTGGGGCAACTCAGACAATGTAAATGTTGAAGCTATTTCTAGGCCGGGTTTTGCATCAGTGAGTGGTAGGCTGTCAGATTCTGTCAACAATGGTGACTCAGAATCAGTATCTAGCTCAGGTGTCTTTGCAAGAGTAACAAGTGGACCATCAACTAATCAAGAAGATCCAGAACCTGAGGTTAGTATAACTGAGATAGAGACTAATGAGAGTGTTATACCAGGTGTTAGTTCCTCAGCGTCTTCAAGATCATTTTCGTTCACTGGTAACAGAGATGATTTGAGTGATTTAGGTAGAGATATAGATAATGATTCTTTAGTTATTGATTCCGATAGTCTTTTAAATGGAATAAACACCGTGGATTTACCTGTTGTGAATTTAGATGATATTAATGGTATTAACCTTGAGGATATTGAAGTTATTGATCCTACAGATACATTAACTACCGATGTTCCTTCTTTAGAGATAGATCCAAATACTTTTGTTCAGGTGGATGTTCCAATATCAACTTAAGTTTCAATTTGTATCTTATTTGATTTTGATTAAAGTCTTTCATTAAAGCAATGAAAGGCTTTTTTATTTTTTAGCTCAAGGTTTTTAATTTGGTTTTTGAAGAAAAAATCACCAAATTATCTTGATTTATTATTTTTATCTTAAGCTTCTAAAACTGTCTCTGATTATTCTTATTTTGATAAACCAGTCATCAAGAAATAACTTCTTTTTTAAGTAGTCTTCAAGAGAAAAGTTTCTAATCTTTTCAAAAAATTCAATCCATCAATCACGGATTTTTTGAGGTTTTATTATTTCTAACTAACTAGCAAACAATTGAAATTACTCATAGAAACACACTTCATCTACAAATTGATTGTTTAAAGTCTATTTGAGGAATAAATGAGTAGTTATATTCCGAACACCATGTCTCTACCCATATTATTTGTAGTCATAATCTTAGTTGCTTTCTTCATTTTCATATTTACATATAACAGCAAAGTTGAAGAAAAAAGTAACGAGTTAAATAAGTTGCTTTGTCAAGAATTTGGGTTTAGCTATATAAGTAAAGAAAATTTTGAACCTTTATCGCTTCAAATTAATAATTTGCCAAGATTTCAATATATGGATGAAAATATTCCCATGAATGACTTTGTGATGGGAGAATACAGGAGTCTTAAAGTTATAGTTTCAACAATAGCTTCCGCGGCAAATCTACTCGGCATTGGGAAACAGGCTAAATATAATGGAGGTATTCATTTTACTTTCTTCATTATTGAAAAACAGAATTTCAATTTCCCAAGTTTTATCTTGCAGCCTTCTACTGGTACAGCTTCTCATGCATGGGATTATATACTGCCAAAAGGCTGGAATAAAGACGAAAGAATACAAAATTTCAACTTGTTTTATGAAAGTCAAACAGATATAAACTCTCTTCCTCAAAAACTTATTAAATTAATTGCTGATGATCGTCAATCAATTTATTGCGAAGGAGCTGGTAACAAATTGATTTTTGCATTCTTGAACAATTCAAGATGGTTTGCAAATGATTTTGATGAATACGTTAGATATCTTAATAAAAGTATTGAATTGACTTCTTCTTGCTAAGATTAGATTTTAGCTCATTGGCCTGTGATGGAACCTTACTTTGCCTCTATTAAAGGTGGCTACGACAAAAACTTTACTTACTTAATTGGCTGCAACGAAACTAAACAATTGGCAATAATCGATTGTGCAGCTTTTCTGAATGAGTTTGAACCTTATTTGAAAGAAGTAAAAGATCTCGGTTTTGAAAAAATAAATAGAGTTATTCTCACTCACGCTCACCACGATCACATAATTTCTCTCCAGCAGATTTATTCTCGTTTTCAACCCGAGGTTTATGTTCATGAAAGCGAATTGAAAAGAATAAAGAATTTTACTGGAATTGAAGTGAACAATTTCATTCATCATCAACAAGAAATTGAAATTGGCAACGAGAAGATAAAAGCTCTTCACACACCGGGGCATCAACCGAGCAATTTTTGTTTTGTTTGGAGAAACAAAATTTTTACAGGAGATACTCTTTTTATAGAAGGCTGCGGGCGGACTAACTTTCCGGAGAGCAGTACCCTGGACCAACTTGAATCAATGAAGTTTATTGCAAATGAATTGAGTGACGATCTGGAGGTTTATCCGGGACACGATTACGGTTCTATACCTGTCTCTACCGTTGGACGTGAAAAGAAAGTAAATAAATATCTAATTGGTTTGCAAAAGAATGAAATAAACGAACAAATAGTTGAAAACTGGATTGCGGTAAGAACTGGAAAAAAATAATGTTTAGATTCTATGACTTTTTATAAATTTATGATATAGTCTTACTTCTTGACGCCCCTATCGTCTAGAGGCCTAGGACACCAGATTTTCATTTTGGCAACACGGGTTCGAATCCCGTTAGGGGTACCAATTTATATAAACATCTTTGGTTTCTTATTTAGCTCTAAATTATACTCACAGTTAAGCTTGACACTATTTTCATATAAAGCTCAAAACAACGAATTTGAGTAATTGCTTTTTTATCTACTTTCGAACTTTCGAATAAGTTATCTTCTTCATCTGCAATTGTATAATCTTATAACTCAAAACCTATTTCTTTCTGTCTAATGCGTATTTCTTTTACAGATTTGTATGTTCTTCAAGTGTAATTCAACCATCTCAAAAATGGCTTAAAGACAAAAGAGGTAGGCAATTGGATTTTAATAATATTTTGCATTACCAAAAAGTTATTGTTGCTTTAACCGAAACGGATAGGTTGATGAAGGAAATTGATGAAGTTGGGGTTAAAGAATCTAAATTTAACTGCTTCAGTAGGTAAGACCCAATGACAGAATTAATAGATATCTTAGGTGCGTTTTTTAAAGCTCTTTTAAGTACAAATAATCAAGCCTTTATTATTTGCTGTTTGTTTCTTCTTTCATTAATTGGGGTTTTAGCTTTCTATCTTTGGAAACAACAAAAAGAAATAACCGAGCTTAAGAAGACACAGTATAGAATTGCTGAAAATTTAAAGAAGAAAAATTATGAGCTTAAAGAGCACCAAAAACAATTGCTTGCAATTAATAGGATTATCGAAGATATAGAAAGTGAAAATAAACTTTTTATAGATAGGCTTCATTTACTTGATGAGAAGATTAATAAAAGGGAATAAAAAAATTAAATCCTTTTTATTTACAATTTAATGTCAAAAGAAGAGTTCCCAACAAATGAAATACTTGATGAAATAGAAAGTACAGAAAAGAGTAACTCCAATATATTAGAAGATATAAAAGAAAGATTAAAAACTATTCAAGATCAGCAAACAGTAATTTTTAGTCGCTTAGATAAGATTGAAAGTAGAGCATAAGACAAAATCATAATGATATGTAAAAATCTGTTTTGTGGACTATCAAAACAAAAAAATCTACAGAATAACTCATTATAAAAACCTACAATGGATTTTAGAGAATGGTTTATGGTGTTCAAACTCTAAGACACAAGACCCAAATTTCATTCAAATAGGGAATAAAGTTTTAATTAGTTCGAGAAAAGATAAACCTGTAAAAGTTCATGGATCGAATGTTTTAAAAGGAACACTTAGTGATTATGTGCCCTTTTATTTTTGTCCTCGTCCTCCAATGTTATACAACATTATTACTGGCTACGATGTTGAAAAACAAATACAAAGTGAACTTATTTATATAGTTAGTTCGTTAAAGTCAATAAGAGATGAAAATCTTGAATTTGTTTTTAGTAATGGGCATGCCAAAGAAGAAATTTCAAAATTTTATGACGATTTAAATTCTTTAAATAAAATTGATTGGGATGTTATAAGGAGTAATACATGGAAAAATGACCCACTACGCAACATCAAAAGTTAAATGCAACCGTTAGTAGAAAAATGAAAAAGAGTTAAGGAGAAGAGGGTGCTCAAATTGGTTTATTTGAAGTGTTAAAAAACAAAGGCCAAA
>JAAUYI010012452.1_pt1 | contig 21193 bp, 20 predicted proteins | sample 7278041 | NCBI WGS metagenome assembly JAAUYI01 (sample SAMN14350216, study PRJNA611818) | marine sediment metagenome | isolation source: surface marine sediment (0.6m) | place: French Polynesia: Moorea | collected 2018-08
CTTTCCGCTTCTGTCATAGTATGAGAGCGCTTTATCTCGTAAATCGTTGCTATATCCGTATGTCATAAACTTTGAAACTATTACGCATTTATATCTTTAGTTTACTATAAGAGGAATTATTCAAGCAATCCATAATTATTTGAGAACACTTGTCAGAATAAATTCAGGAAAAGAGGAAAGCTTAAGTTGAGGCATCGTTGATTCTCAGTGCATTAAAACAAGTCTTATGGCCAGGGAAGATAAAGGATTTAATGGAGGAAAACTAGTAAAAGGAAGAAAGCGAAATATTTTTGTTGATACTCTTGGCTTGCTTTGGGGCTTGAGTGTTTCTCCTGCAAACCAGTCAGAAATTGAAGGTGGTATTGAATGCTTATTTAAAGCACCATACAAAATGCCAAGATTGAATAAGATACTGTTTGATGCTGGTTATAGGGGTGAATGGTTTCAGAAGTTTTTTGAAATATGTTTTGGCTGCACAACAGAAATAGTTGAAAGGCTAGGAAAGGGCTTTGATATTCAAGCTTTCAGATGGATTGACGAAAGGACTTTTTCTTGGTTTGAATCTTCTAGAAGGCTTTCTAAAGATTACGAAATGAAAACTATCTACTCTGAATCCTGGATTTTTCTTTCTATGATTAAACTTATGCTCTCTAGGCTTTATTAATTCTCAGACAGCTTCTTAGTTTACTTTACAATCAAGTTTGGTACAAAAGGATAAATACAAACCCAGTCTTTAGTATTGCACAAGAGGCTAATCGTGAAATCAAAAGAACCAGGCTTGTTATTTAATATAATTTGGCACAAAAGTATGGTTAGAATGACCATTGTCAAATAAATTTAAAAATGATTGAATTCCGACAAAAGGTAATTCAAATGCAGATCTCATTCTTGTAAAAGGTTCAAACGGATCATTTTTTTCCATCTTAAAAACAACTTTATCTTTTAATCCTTCTATAGAAGTCATATCTTGGTGATTCATAGGAACACCATAAAATTTGATCAACTTAATCTTCGATCTTGTTTGAGGATCTATCTTCTCTAATGCCGCGCGCACAACATATCCGCCAATGCTGTATGCATGAATAATAATGTCCTTGCCTCCACTTTCAGCAATATTTTTTTCGATAACCTGCTTAGCATAATCTACTGCTACTGCATGACCCGGACCAAAAGGAGAATAACCTCCCAGATTATGATCTAAGATTTGCAGCCCTGATCTTATATAATCGGTAAACCCAGTAAGTAAACCAAACTCTTCTTTCTTGTCCAGTTCTTTATCAGAGCCAAGATTTATAAGATGCACTGGAGATTTGATATTTTCTGATAGCTTATAAGCAATTTTACTCGCTCCAACTTTAGTCATTCCGGTGCCAGGGAAAAGTAAATGCTTCTCAGTTCCATTTTCTGCAAGCTGCCTAGCATTCATTGCTACAATTTTTTCACCATCCCTTAATAACTCAGGACTTGCATGAAAAGTTTCTCTGTTGGCATTTTTAGACCCTGTAAGTGATAAAGCCCATCCAGCCACCATTAAAGTCCCCAAGAGAGACAATGTACCTGTTGCAAGTTTGCCTAACCAATCTAAAGATCCCTCTGGATCATCTTCAACCACAACATAATAAGGATTGTAAGAAGATTTGCCATTATTAGTAGTTGAAGTTCTATAATATGTACCGCTACTGAATAATTCTTCTAAAGAACCTACATAAGAGCTATTACCACCACTACCGTTAGTACTTTGTGAGTTAAGAATTATTGGCCGCTGAATGGGATTTATAGTTGTCATAGATACAAGTAAATTTCCTACAGCTTGTTAAAATATTCAATCTTTATTCTAAATTTAAAATTTTCTTAGTTTTCATTGTAACACTGCCTTGTATATTTACATTTTTTAGAAAACAACCTATGACAAAATTTATTTAACGCCAGACCAAAGTCTATTTCCAAACTTTTTGTGATCTCGGTTTTACCTAAATGTTACTTTATTAATCCCCAACTTAAACAAGCAGAGCATATCAAAAAAGATAGTCCACTTATCCAAGTAACTATATTTAGCCCCTTTTCTAATTCGCTAGATGTGCTAAACATCTGAGAGGAACTTCCAATACTACCAATTCCTTCGCCCTTTGCTGAATGCATTAAAACAAGGGTAACAGTTAATACTGCAGTAAATATTTGAAATAATTGAAAAAAAATCAACATAATATTCGTCACTCAAACATAGAACTCACTGTATCTCCATTATGAATCCTGCAGATAACTTCTGCAAGAAGTGGAGCTACCGATAACTGTTCTATTTTACTTATCCGCTTTTCCTCTGGAAGATGTATTGAATTTGTAACAATCAATTTTTCAATAGTTGAATTTGCTATATTTTCTACGCCCTTGCCGGAAAGTACAGCGTGAGTAGCGCAAGCATATACTTTATTTGCACCTTTTTGCAAAAGTAAATCACTTGCTTTAGACATTGTCCCCGCAGTATCCACAATATCATCAACTAAAATACAAGTCTTATTGGTAACATCACCGATTAAATTAATTACTTCGACCGCATTTTTAGTTGAGTGTGATCGTCTTTTATCAATAATTGCTAAAGGTGCTTGATCGAGTTTTTTTGCAAAGGCTCTCGCCCTCGCAACTCCTCCAACATCAGGACTAACAACAACCGGATTCTGCAAGCCCATTGCACGAACATAATCCACAAGAACAGGACTAGCAAATAAATGATCAACAAGCGTATTGAAGAAACCCATTATCTGACTGGCGTGAAGATCTAGAGCAACTACTCTGTGAACACCAGCTGTTTTAAGCAAATCCGCAACCAATTTAGAAGTAATTGGTTCTCTACCAGTAGCTTTTCTGTCTTGGCGAGCATAGCCGTAATAAGGCATTATCACAGTTATTCTTTCTGCACTCGCTCTCTTCAATGCATCTATTATGATCAACAGCTCCATAATAGAGTCGTTGGTGGGAGGAGAAGTTGGTTGAATGAGAAATACATCATCTCCCCTAACACTTTCTAGCACTTTTACATAAAGCTCACCATCAGAAAAAGGGGATATGTTAATACCACTCAATTCGGTACCAAGTTGCTGAGCTATCTCTTGAGACAGTGAATAGTTTGCCCTACCAGAAAAAAGTTTTACTGAAGGTGCTGTCCAATGAAACTTATTACTTTCTTGGATTACTCCCAAGTTTACATTTTTCATATCTACAGAAAAAACGATTAACGCTTAGAGTACTGAGGCATCTTTCTTGCCTTATGGCAATAATAATGTTTTCTTTCTACCTCACGAGGATCTCTTGTTAAAAGACCAAAAGCTTTAAGGGTAGATTTATTGCCTGCATCAAGCTCAACCAACGCTCTCGCAACTCCTAATCTAATAGCTTCGGCTTGGCCTTTGATCCCTCCACCTTTTACGTTTACAAATACATTAAAACTCTTATCTTTACTGAGTCTCTCAAAGGGCTCATTGATTCTTTCTAACCATAGTTCTCTGTCACAGAAGTAGTCATTGAGGCTTCTGCCATTAACCTTAAATTCTCCTGTGCCTGGTCTGAGAATAACTCTGGCTACTGATCTTTTTCTTCTTCCGGTTGCTGAATATTGTGCTGACATGCTGATTGATTATATTGTAGGGACTGCTTGTAGGAATACTGGGTTTTGAGCTTTATGAGGATGCTCAACTCCTTCATAAATTTTAAGCTTGGTTAATTGAGCGTTGCCTAACTTTGTTCTTGGCATCATACCTTTGACTGTATTGTAAATCACTTTTTCAGGTATACGCTCCAACAAATCTCCAAGTGACTCTGAGCGTAGACCTCCAGGATAACCCGTATATCTTCTATATACGGTTTGCTTAGCTTTATTTTTGCCCTTAAAAGTGATCTCTTTTGCATTTATGACAATTACAAAATCACCAACATCCACATTAGGCGTATAAGAAGGTTTTCTTTTACCTCTTAAAATCCTTACAATCTCTGCCGACAAACGGCCTAGGTTCTGATTCTTTGCATCAATCAAATACCATTTTCTGTTGGCTGTTTCAGCATTTTCAAACTTAGATTTATTTTTCAGGAAAAGATTTCCTTGCAATTTACCATTTGACTCTTGAGCAAGGTCTTTTCCTGTAGAGCTTGCTTGGGTTTTATCTTTTATTGGCTCAGCTTTTTCAGTGGATTTATTTTCTTCCGGTTGATCAGCTGATTCATTTTTTGGAGAAGCCATTTTAAAATTCAATCAAATAGAGGGAAATGATAGTTAATTGCTTCTAAGCAAAGACCTTTTGGCTGAGCAGTTGGCCCTGCTAAATTGCGATCTTTATACTTTAAAGCATTTTCTAATGAACAGACAGATAGTTTACCATTTTCAATTGCAATTTGTGTACCGACAATTACACGGATCATATTGTATAAAAATCTATTGGCTGAAACTTTAAACACAAATAAACCATTATTGTCCAAGTCAATTTCCCAGAAAGACTTAGTCACATTGCATACAGAGTAGACCTCTCTCCCATTAAAATTACTTAACCCAGAAAAATCGTGAGAGCCAAGCAACTTTTCGGATTGAAAGTTAAGAGAATCAATTTTAAGAGGATTTGCTTGATAGAAATATTCAACTTGAGATTCATCCAAAGGAGATCTAGGCGCATGCGCTCTCAACTTATAAATGTATGAACGCTTGATTGCATCTTTAATTGAATGGAAGGAGTCATGAATTCTACTAATTCTTAATATCGACAGGTCTTTTGGCAAAATACCATTCAAATTACAGAGAACTTTATTTTCATTATTTTTATCAATTGAGAAATCATAATCTAAGACAAAGTGACCAATCATCCCTCTTGCATGAACACCTGAATCTACCCTACTGCCCAAAACAACTTTTACGGCTTGCTTAAAATAAACAAAAAAAGCTTTCTCTAGTTCTTCTTGAACCGTTCTACCATTAGGTTGCCATTGGGAACCACAAAAATTGGTACCTAAGAATTGAGATTTGAAAACGTACTTATAAACCAATAAACTACATCAAAAATTAAAAACGATAATTGTATAAATTTTAGATAATTAACATTAAGAAGTCTAAGGTCCCTGATAATTAATAATGGGCCAAACAACACCTCTTACAAAAGGACCATGAAAGAGTATTGGCAATAATAAAATTACAGATAAAAGAGCCCATATAAAATTCACTGATTCTTGCCTATCTATTCTCCTATTAGTTTTTTCCATGTATTTTTCAAAAGCTACCAATAAACCTTGAAGCATAAAATACAAAGTAGGATAACCGTAACCAGCATTAACAGGAACACTAATTGCCAATTCGTGAAGAAGACCAGCAGCTAAAAATGATACAAAAGATGCACTAGAAGTCCCAATTCGAATCGACAAGGGACGATAAAGACCAATCACAATAAGCCCAACAAAAGCCATATTCCATCGCCTGCCCCAAAACTCAGAAAGGCTTTTAGATCTAAGAGGATCTCTAAACAATTTATGACAATCCACACCAAAGTATCTCCAAAATCCCGCGACAACATTAATAATGCCAAAATGCAAAATTAAGCTAAAGCCAATCAGCATTGAAACCGAAATGATTAAAGCTACCTCCTCAGCGTCTACAATATGTCCCAAATAAATCTCAAGGTACTTAGAGATCCACCAAGAAGCGAAAATGAATAGCACCCCAATAAAAATTCTTCTAATACCAATCCAAATCAGTTTATCCGCATTATCTAGTTTGTCTTTTCCCAAATCCAGGAATAGTTTTGGCCTCATACCAAACCAGAACATAGAGAAGCAAATCCATTGAAAAAATGACAATTCACATTTACCAGTGGCCTTCTCTTCAACAAATACAATTCCTTTAGAAGAATATAAAAGAGTGCCTAAGATACCTAACATTCTAAAACCATATGGCTGATCGAAAGTCAAAGAATTAACCAGCAGGAAAGAAGCAATTACATGAACCCAAGCTATTAATCTTGCAAATTTAAGATCCTTTATTTGTGCAATTTTATACCCCAAAAGGATATTCAAACCAAGTATAAAAAGGCCTACTAAAACTACAAATATATTGCTCGGTTGATATGCACCCATAAATTCATTTATTTTATGTTGCCCTATATTAATTTTTTATCACTAGACATTCAAGATGAGAAAGTCTTCTTATCTTATTGTGCTGCTTTAGCAATAGGATAAACCCACCCACTTCCAAAAGCTTTAAAGCTAACTTTCAAAATAATAGGTGCCTGCCGGCGCTTAAACTCATTCACAGAAAGTAAATGAAAGATTTTCTTGACCGTTTTTTCTTCAAAGCCCATTTGAACGATTTTTTTCTCAGAAAAATGATTTTCAATTATTAAACTCAAAACTCGATCGAGAGTCTCGTAATCCGGTAACGAATCTGTATCCAATTGATCTGGCCGCAACTCTGCTGACGGAGGTTTTTGAATTATTTCCAAAGGAATCTCCGGAAAAGTTTTGGATATTTCCCAGACTTGTGTTTTCCACAAATCTCCAATTGGTGCTAAAGCTCCACAACAATCTCCATAGAGAGTGGAATACCCAACCGCAAACTCACTTTTATTCCCGGTAGCTAGAACCAATGCATTGTCTTGGTTTGCCAATGCCATCAAAATATTTCCTCGAACCCTAGATTGAAGATTCTCTTCCGCCTTAGTTAGTTTTTGAATACCGGTTTGTTTGAGAAAGCTTTCTAATATTGGTTGAATTCCAATTCGTTTAGATGCCACTCCTAAGTTTTTGAGGAGATTTTGGGCATCCAAAACGCTTCCTTCTGAAGAATACACAGAAGGCATTAATACCCCAGTAACATTTTTTGCACCTAAAGCCTCTTTTGCTAAACAAGCAACAAGTGCAGAATCGATGCCACCAGAAATTCCAATCAAAGCTTTTGAAAAACCTGTTTTTTGAAAATAGTCTTTTATTCCTAAAATCAAGGCTTTTTTTATTTCTTGCTTATCCTCAGGCTTATCTAAGGAAGAATATTCTTGAGTAGATTTTTTATTTTTTTTCTCATTTCTAGAGATTGTTTGAGAATCAAGGTTGCAAATTAACAAATCCTCCTCGAAGTTCTTTGAGCAACTTTCTAATTGTCCTAATTTATTAACAAAGAAGGAATTTCCATCAAAGATCAAATCATCATTAGCTCCAACTTGATTCACAAGAAGAATGGGGCAGCTTAATTGTTCACTCACTTGAATTGCATGCTTTATTCTTACAGGCTTTATGTTTTTTCTAAAAGGCGAAGCAGCAAGGCAAAGGATAGAAGCAATTTGCTTTTTCTTTAATAGACCAATTAAGTTTTGCCCATATGCTTTTTCTTCAACGTCACCGGCTAAAAAATCTTCACAGATCATTACTGCAAGCTTTTTATTTTTAATTTCGATAAAAGAGTCTTCCTCGCTTTCGATTTGTGAAGGTTGAAAATAGCGAGATTCAAAAAAGACTTCATAATTCGGAAGTAACTTTTTATGAATAACTTTTTCAATACGTTTATTCTTTATAAAAGCTACTGAGTTGTATAAAAAAGACAGATTTTTATCTTTTAAAGGTAACCCTATTAAGGTTGGTACAGTAACTTGTGGAACGATAGTCTCTTCAAGGACCTTCCAACATTTATCAACAAACTGCTCTTGAAGTAATAAATCTTTAGGTGGATATCCACATAAACTCAACTCCGGGAAAACCACCAAATCACAATTCGTAACTTTGTTTAAATAAGTTATTATTTTTTCTGAATTGCCTTGAAGGTCACCTATTTTAGGGTTAATTTGACAGAGAGCTATTTTCATAATTCAATCATAGTCAAGAAGCCTAATAACAAAGTTGATTAAAATGCTATGTGAAAAACCATATTTTAAGCTGCTCTGCAAAGCTACAACTAATCAGGTTTAATTTTGAAAAGTAATTGACCGAATTCTACTGTTTGAGAATTTTTAACGCAAATTTCTTCTACAGTACCACTAATTTCCGAAGGCAACTCATTCATCATTTTCATTGCCTCAATAATACACAGCACATCTCCATTTTTTACAGTTTTACCCACTTCCACAAAAGGCGATGCTTCCGGAGAAGGTGCAATATAAAAAGTACCCACCATTGGGGAAGTCACCTCAATCAAACCACTATCAACTTTTAATGGGGTTGGTTGTTCAGTTGATGAAGGGGGTGGAGGTGGAATTGGCCCAGGGAAGCCATAGGTAGGCATAGGAGCACCAATAACAGAAGTTGTTAGAGAACTTTTATCCTGCTGATTCTCTTTTTTTAAAGACAAGGAGAATTCTCCTTGCGAGATACTGATTTCGCTCAATGGGGTTTCAACCAACTTATCTACCAACTCTAAAATCTGCTCGTAACTTAACATTTTATATTCCTTTAAGCTCTATCCAAGTAAGAATCATTACGGGTATCAACACGGATTTTTTCACCTACATTTATAAAGAAAGGTACTTGTATTACTGCTCCCGTCTCTAAAGTTGCAGGCTTATTATTACTAGCAGCAGTATCTCCTTTTACTCCAGGTGGAGTTTCAGTAACTTCAAGCTCGACGAAATTTGGAACTTCTACTCCTAAAATTTTCCCTTCACAATAAGTTACTGTTACATTCATTCCTTCTTTTAAGTATTTAACTTTAGAACCAATCTGAGTTGGTGGTAGTTCAATTTGATCGTAAGTTTCATTATCCATTAAAGCTAAATCTTCACCAGCTTTATAGAGATATTGCATTTCTTTTCTTTCAATATGTGCATCTTCAAGCTTTTCACCGGCACGAAAAGTCTTTTCCATTGTATTCCCGGTTGTCAAGCTTTTAAGCTTGCTACGCACAAAAGCAGCACCTTTACCCGGTTTCACATGCAAGAACTCAACCACCGACCATATATCATTATCAACTTTAATAGTGACGCCTGGACGAATATCATTTGATGAAATAACCATAGGTAGGTGATTTTAAATCAAAACAATAAATAATGACAAATGCAGTTAAGTCTAGTCTCAATTTAAGCCCTTAATTATCTCAAAGCCACTTGCTGTTGTTGTTTTAAGGTATTTAAATATTCTTTTTCCGACACACTATGAACTGGCATTGTATAAACCATACTTCCTCTACTGCCTGGTTTTGAATTCATTATTTCAGGTCCACTATGAATTTCACGGCGTACTACTCTTGCAGTTGATCCAGATGAAGGAGATTGCTGTGAAGACATAATTGGTACTATTATCATTTTTCTATTTCCTCTTCAATTACCCCTGAATTTATTGCTATCGACCCTTTACAAACTTTATGCTTTGTGTTTTATGTTGATAATTCAAATCATAGTTCTCTAATTCTTTAGAGACAAGGGGGCATCAATAAGACCTAAATATGAAAACAAGCAATTTAGCTTATAAATAAAGTCAAAAATTTAATAAATTTTAAACAAAACAAGGCGTAGCTTAATCCAGTCTTAATCAAGCTTTGTAATCTTGAATTCTTTTAAAATAAACCTAGTCCAAAGTGCAAAAACGGGATCCTTCTCTGTAGTACCCTTGGTGTACATAGTATTGGTAATAAAAATAGACATAATCAGACCTTAATTATTTGCGACCTAAATTTAGGGTCATTTATCCTATAAATCTTTATGATTATTGTTATTTGGCAATTTAATAGATTACGAGTTATTTTTACCTAGTCACACGTAATTGCGTATATTTTTATATGTTTGAAGGTTTTGAAATACTTGATGTAAAAAGCCGTGAGGTTTTAGATTCAAGAGGCAATCCAACTGTTGAAGTTGAAATTGAATTAGCTGGAGGCTCAAAAGCAAGAGCAATAGTTCCATCAGGAGCCAGCACTGGACAGTTTGAAGCTGTTGAGCTTAGAGATGGTAATAAAAAGAGATATCTAGGGAAAGGTGTCTTAAAGGCAGTTGAGAATGTAAACGAAAGAATAGCGGAATTGCTGGTTAAAGGTGATGAACCTTTCGATGCCAGAAAACAAGTTCTACTTGACAAACAATTAATCGATTTAGATGGTACGGAAAACAAAGAAAAACTTGGTGCCAATGCAATTTTAGGCGTAAGCTTAGCAAACGCAAGAGTAGTCGCAGATCAACTTGACATTCCACTTTATAGATATATTGGAGGTTCCAACGCAAAATATTTACCAGTACCAATGATGAATATACTGAACGGCGGGAAACATGCTCTAGATTCAGTTGATTTTCAAGAGTTCATGGTAGTACCAGCCGGTGCAAGTTCTTTTTCAGAATGCGTTCAATGGGGAGCTGAAATATTTCATTCATTAAAGTCAGTATTAAAAAGCAAAGGATACGCAACCAGCGTCGGTGATGAAGGTGGATTTGCACCCAGCTTAAAATCAAACAAAGAAGCCTTCGAACTAATTATTCAAGCAATTGAGCAAGCTGGTTTAAAGCCAGGGTCTCAGGTTGGGTTAGCTTTAGACGCAGCGGCAACAGAATTGATTGCGGATGGCAAATATGTTTTAGAAAAAGAAGGTAAATCCTTAAATTCTATTGAATTAATAGACCTCTACCAAGCATGGTGCAAGGACTACCCAATTTTCTCAATCGAAGATGGCCTTGGAGAGGAAGATTGGGAAGCTTGGACCGAACTTACAAAACGCATAGGAAATAAAGTCCAATTGGTTGGAGACGATTTATTTGTAACAAATGTGAGTCGTTTACAAAGAGGTATTGAAAGCAATACTGCAAATTCAATATTGATTAAAGTAAACCAAATTGGAACCTTAACTGAAACCCTTGATGCAATTGAGTTAGCTCACAAAAACGGATACACAGCGGTAATCTCTCATCGTTCCGGAGAAAGCGAAGATACAACCATCGCAGATTTAGTAGTTGCAACTAACGCTGGACAAATTAAAACTGGCGCCCCTAATCGTACTGATAGAGTGGCAAAATACAATCAGCTTTTAAGAATAGAAGAAGAGTTAGGTGCCTCTGCCAGATATTATGGATGGAAAGCTTTTCCTGGAATGAAAGACTCAAAATAAGTTTTCACTAAATAATAAACAAGTTGTCACTGGGTCTAATTTAAGTTTGGAAAATCCAAGTAAGGAGGTTATACTTAACTTCCTTAAGTTGGATTCGGCTTAAGATTTTTTGTTTTTACTTGCCGGAGTGGCGGAATCGGTAGACGCGACCGACTCAAAATCGGTTGGATGCAAGTCCATGGGGGTTCAAGTCCCTTCTCCGGTATATTTTCTTCTTCATCTATAAAAAGCTATCTTCTCTATCTTTTACTTGATTTTTAGCCCTGTTTTTTCAGACACCTAAGTAAACAAGAATTAGAATATGCAAATTGATAAACTATTTAATTAATTGCCAAAAGCTCTTTTAAACTATTGATCGGAATATCCAGCCAATCAGGTCTATTATTAATTTCATAATTCACTTCATAAAGTGCTTTTTCTATTTCATACACTCGGATTAACTTTTTGTTTAATTCAATATCATCAAAAACAAAGTTTCTGCCAATCACTTTAGATAAATATTCATAAAGAAATTTATTCTTCGTTTCTCCTAATAGATCTTTATACTCTTCAGATATGTATGCAGAAATCTCTTTGGAACTTTTCAGGTGAGATTCAAAGGCATAATCAAATGATCTGAGCATTCCTGCAACATCTTTTAGTGGAGAAGTTTTTTGCTTTCGTTTTTCTACAGGTTTAAGAGGCTCACCTTCAAAGTCTATGATTATGTAAGAATCTTGTGTTTTTAAGACTTGTCCTAGATGATAATCCCCATGGATTCTGATTTTTTTGATATTTTTTTTGATTAATTCCTCAAAAACATCCAAGAAATTATCAACCACGATTTCTTCTAATAATTCAAATTCTTTTTTGTATCCTGAAATTTTTACCAAACTCAGTGACTTTTCTAGTTCAACATTGAATTCTGCTTTTATTTTTTCTAAATCATGATCATTGAAATCTTCCATGCTAAAACATTCATCGTCATGAATCTGTGAAAGGGCAATGTGCATTTGAGCAGTTTTATTTGCAAGTGCTTGTGAAAATCTTAGAATAGCTTCTTTGTTGTTTAAATTTATTAGTAGATTACAACAATATCTCCAACCATCTCCTTGGTTATCAATGAACTTTTGAATTGAAGCTAAAAGGGTCTCACCAGAATCTGTTTCAAAACAGATCTTTGCTTCCAACCTTGGGATAAAGTCTAACTTTTGAGGGTTCAATGCCTCCAGAATCTCGGTTTCAGGGTTGATTCCTTTTCCTAATTTTCTAATAAATTTAACTATAAACTGACGATCAATTATTATGGATGTATTACTTTGCTCAACTCCTAGTAATTTAAAAGATGAATTAGCTGAAACCGTAAACTTTGAACCCTCCATTAATTTAAGTGAGATTTGTTGTTTCTTTGCTGTTTGAAGACTTTGCTTGGTAGTTAACTTTGTGAATAATTGTTGAAGAAAATTCTCATTATTTAGATCGTCTTGGAAAGTACCTTCATTAATCGATAAAGGAAGAAAGTATTGTTCTTTGCCAAAATCGTTAAACTCAATTTCTAAAATTAATATTTGAATATCATTGAATTCAATTTGATCAATAGTTGCAATCTTCTGGATTCTTTTTGATTTACTTTGAAACCATCTTTGATTCTTTAAGAACTTTATTAAATCTTCTTGCTTATAATCTTTCATCTATTAAATTAATTAGTGACTTTTTCTGTTTCGTGTTCAGCTTCAGTTTGCATTTCTTGGAGAGTTTCATAAGCTTCTTCTGTAACTGGAACTAATTTAAACCAATAATATCCACGAGGTGGCAACGTGAAGAAATAAGGTTTATCCTCAACTAAAGGAAGATCATTTTCTGCAGTTAGCTCAATAAGTCTAAATCCTCGGTAGTCATCTAATTTAACTTCAACTGCTTGAACTGTTTTAGATAGATTGTTAATAATCAATATAATTTCTTCTTGATATTTGCGGAAATAGCATAAGATTTTGGAATTATTCGTCTTTTGGAATTCTAAAGTCCCTCTTCCAAAGGCTTTATATTTTTTTCTTGTTTTTATCATCTTCTTCATCCAGTTTAATAAAGAAGAAGGCGTTCTATTTTGAGCCTCGACATTAACTGATTGATAACCATAAACTGGGTCTGCAATCACAGGTTGATATAGAAGAGAGTAATCACATCTTGAGAACCCACCATTCCTATCAATTGACCACTGCATTGGTGTTCTTACACCGTTTCTGTCCCCAAGGTATATGTTGTCTCCCATACCAATTTCATCACCATAATAAATAACAGGTGAGCCCGGCAAAGTAAAAAGCATACTGTTCAAAAGTTCAATGCTATCCCTGTCATTATCCAATAAAGGAGCTAAACGTCTTCGAATGCCAACATTACATCTCATCCTTGGCTCTTTTGCATACTCTTTGTACATATAATCACGTTCTTCGTCAGTAACCATTTCAAGGGTCAGCTCATCATGATTCCGTAGGAAAAGGCCCCATTGACAATTCTCTGGAATGTCTGGTGTTTGAGACATTATTTCTGTAATTGGTTTTGAGCTCTCTTTGATTAAAGACATGAATAACCTAGGCATTAATGGAAAATGGAAAGCCATATGAAACTCATCACCATCTCCGAAATAAGGTCTAACATCTTCAGGCCACTGATTTGCTTCTGCTAAAAGAACTTTATCGGGATATCGATTATCGAGTTTCTTTCTTAAATCCTTCAAGAACTGGTGTGTTTTTGGCAGATTTTCACAGTTTGTACCTTCTTCTTCAAATAGATAAGGAACTGCATCACATCTAAAGCCATCCAATCCAAGATCAAGCCAAAAATACATTACCCTTTGCATTGCTTTTTGAACCCTCGGATTTTCGAAGTTCAAATCCGGTTGATGGCTAAAAAACCTATGCCAATAATATTCTTGAGTATTTTGACTCCATGACCAGTTAGATGTCTCTGTATCAACAAAGATTATTCTGGCATCTTTGTATCTTTGGTCTGTTTTGCTCCATACATAATAGTCTCTTTTCTTGGATTTCTTTGATAAGAGAGCTTCCTGAAACCAAGAATGTTGATCTGAAGTATGGTTCAATACCAAATCTGCTATAACTCTTAAACCTCTTTTATGAGCAGCTTTAATAAAACGTTGAAAATCTTTTACACTTCCGTATGGTGGGTTAACATTGTAGTAATCGGCAATATCGTAACCATCATCTTTTTGAGGTGAAGGGTAAAAAGGCAAAAGCCAAATACAATCAACTCCAAGATCCTTAAGATAGTCTAGCTTTTCGGTTAAACCGTTAAAATCTCCAATACCATCATTTGTACTATCGTAAAAAGCTTTAACGTGTAGCTCATAAAAAACTGCATCTTTATACCAGTCGGAATGTTTATCAATAGACAATTTTCAATTTCTCCTAAATTTTGGTAAGTAAAAATATATGCGCTGGATCAAATGTATTTAATTTGACGTAATTTTTAGAACCTTTCCACTCATAATCAATATCTTTTATCAAATCTTTCATTGAATATTTAGAGTCTTCTGAGAGTCCAAATCTTTGAACTGGAATTTCTACCGTTGCTTCTTCATCTTGATAAGGATTCAAGCTAACAAAACAAATAACAATATTTGAATAATCGTCTGTGTACTTGTAATAACCTATGACTTGAGGATTGTTAACTTCGACGAATTCTAGATTTTTGTATAAATGAAAAGCTAAATTACTTCTACGAATTGAATTGATTTTAGAGATTAATGGGATTAAGGTATCTCGTCTTGAATAGTCTCTTGGTCTTATTTCATATTTTTCAGAATTTAAATATTCTTCAGAACCTTGTTTAACTGGAACATTCTCGCAAAACTCAAAACCGCTATAGATACCATATATTGATGAAAGTGTTGCGGCTAAGAACAATCTTATTTTAAAAGCTGGTTCTCCACCTTTTTGCAAGTATTCATGAAGAATATCAGGAGTATTGGTAAAAAAGTTTCCTCTATAATAATCCTTCATTTCTGACTTTGTGAGTTCAGTTAAATATTCCATCAAATCAGCCTTATTGTTTCTCCAGGTGAAGTAGGTATAAGATTGTTGAAAACCGGCTTTAGCTAAAAACTTCATTATTTTGGGTCTTGTAAAAGCTTCTGCAAGGAATACTACTTCTGGATTGCTTTTGTGGATATCTGCAATTAACCACTCCCAGAATCTATATGGTTTTGTGTGGGGATTGTCGACCCTAAATATCTTCACTCCTTTATCAACCCAAAACTCAACAATACTTTTCAATTCAAGCCAAAGATTTATCCCGTCCTCGCAATAAAAGTTGGGCGGATAAATATCTTGGTATTTTTTTGGCGGGTTCTCCGCGTATTTAATACTTCCGTCTGCTTGTTTATAAAACCACTCTGGGTGTTGTTCAACATAAGGGTGATCTGGAGAACATTGAATTGCAAAATCTAAAGCTATTTCGATTCCTAATTTATTGGATTCTTTTACAAAATCTTTAAAATCATCAATCGTTCCCAAATCTGGATGGACTGACTTGTGTCCACCTTTTTTACCGTCTTTATCAAATCCACCAATAGCCCAAGGGGAACCAACATCGTCTTTCTCCGCTTTTAAAGTATTGTTTTTGCCTTTTCGGTTTGTAACGCCAATTGGATGAATGGGAGGTAGGTAAAGAACATCAAATCCCATGTCTTTGATTAAAGGAAGTCTTTCTTTACAAGTTTTAAAATTGCCACTAACTTTTTTATCATTAGATTGAGACCTCGGGAAAAGTTCATACCAAGCTCCATAACTTGCGAGTTTTCTTTCGCTTTTGAGCTTAAGTTCTTTTGAATATCTTGTTACCAACTTTTTGAAAGGGTTATTCCAGATAAAACTTTGAAACTCATCACTCTCAACTATTTCCATTAACTTTGCGTTGTTTTGCTCACAAAGAGATAGCTCTTTTATAAAATTTTCAAGCTCTGTCTCTTTTTCGTTTTGTTTCCTGCTGCCTTTCCAAATGTTAGTACTAAGTTTTCTTTTGAGTTCTTTTAATAGTTTTACAATTTCTAACACATCCACAGTCATGTCGAACAGAGCGTCGGAAGCTATTTTTTTTCTTGCACCATTCAACCAAGTTTGTATCGGATCAAACCAAGCTTCTATCGTATAAACATAATTAGCAAATTCTTTTTCAATGCAAAAACTACCTTCCCAGTGATCATTGACTGTAAGCTTTAAGTCTTTAAATTGCCATTCTTTGTTTTTAACTTCTTTAAAAAGTATTCTGGCTCTCAGGTAGTCGTGTCCATCTTTAATAATATCTGCAGTAACATCGATTCTTTCACCAGGTATTGCTTTAACTGGGTATTCACCAGCATCAATTTCTGGTTTGACATTTTCTATTACTATTGCATTCGGTAGTTTTGCTAGCACAAGTTTGGTCTCGATATACTTTAATAAATTCGTCAATGAATATTCGCAGCTCTAGGTTGTCAGCACAAAAACATAGACTCCCAGAAATGTGATTTTGTTTCAGAACAACATTGTCTAGACTAACTGCTTTTTTATTTTTGGTAAAGAAACTTTAAATGGACTGGCTTTAAAACCACTTGAATTTCTTGAAAATGATAATTTGAAGCACAATTAGTCCTAATAAGATTCCACAGAAGGTAAGGAAAGCGTAATTTGCATCCGCTCCTGGTATTCCACCAACATTAATCCCTAACAACCCCGTCAAGAAACCTAAAGGTAGAAATATTGCTGTAATAAGAGAAAGAACATACATGTTTCGGTTGAGCTTGTCAGTCATAATATTTACGAGTTCATCTTTGATAATCTGAGCTCTTTCACGAATTGCATCTAAATCCTCAACATATCTAGTTACATGATTGTAGGACTCTTGAAGGTGCCTTTTTTGATTGTCTTTCAACCATTCGATTTCAGTCATTCTCAGTTGACTTATTGCATCACGCTGCGGAGCTATGTAGCGTCTAAAGACGATAGCTTGCTTGCGGACATCTACAATAGATTTCCTTAATTGGATATCGGCATTTTCAAGTATTTTTTCTTCTAGATCATCAGTTACTTCATCGAGTTCAGATAGCACAGGTTCCATTCGTTCAAGAAGACGAAATGTCAGCAGAGAGATGAATTCACCAGCATCTTTAGGACCTCTATTACAGAGGAGTCTTTGTTCAATGTCTTCAATTGTTTTTAATTCTCTTTTTATGAGACTTATGATTCGATATTTATCTACCCACAAGCGTATTGAAACCATATCTTCTGGGTCAGCATTTGCATTGAGATTCACACCACGCAAAATAAGCAACAACCCTTCACCAACTTGTGTCATCCTCGGTCTCGTTTCGTCGGTAAGAAGCGCCTCAATAAGTAAAGGGTCAAGAGAAGTAACTTCTTTTTCTAACCAACTCTTCGTTTCAAGATGATCAGCATCTAAATGAACCCAAACAAGTTTCTCATCTTTGAGTTTCTGTGACAGCGTCTCATCAGAAATCGTCTCGCCACCACCTTGTCCATCAAGTCCATAGGCTAGTAAAATATGATCATTCATTGAAATGCTTTTGTGTCTTTATGAGAGGTTTTATAATTTTAATGCTTTCGAGTTTTAGAGGTTTTTGTGAAGCTATTTTTGGTTGTTAATTTGATTTAATTTATAATTGAACGAAGGTATCTGTAGGTTTGCTTACAATGAAGCCTTTAAATCTTCTATCAATTGTCCAAGCTTATAATTCGTTAGATCCCAATGATTGCAAACGTCTTTTCAATTTCTATGGTTTGGAAGTTAGAGGTAGAGAAATTGAAGATCTTCAATCATTTATAGAGGAAATTCTAAAGTGTGAACCCAATCACCGTGTGTTTAGTAAATTTTACGTTGGATACAAAATTCCTCAGATAGGGAAAGAATTTGACTTATTATGGTTAGGCAGTGAATATATCATTAACATTGAATTGAAAAGCTCTTATTCAGAAGAGAAAGTATTTAAACAACTTACTAGAAATCATTATTACCTATCGTTCCTTGGCAAACAAGTCCATACTTTTACATACGTCTCTAAAACAAAATCTTTATATAAACTTGTTAAAAATCGTAGTGAATTAGAAACCGCTGATTTTTCTTCCATCTTATCTCTTCTGATAGAAGGCCTTCCAGATAAAATCAAAAATATTGATCATTGCTTTAACCCTTCAGACTATTTAGTATCTCCCTTTAATTCACCTGAAAAGTTTTTGAAAAAAGAATATTTCTTAACTCATCAGCAAGAAGATTTTAAAACAAAAATATTAGCTACTGTTAATAGTGACTTGAATAAGAAATTTGTTGCAGTTACTGGAAGTGCTGGAACTGGTAAAACCCTATTGACGTATGATATTGCTAGAGAGCTTCAGGGCTTTGGTAAGAAAGTATTGCTTATTCATTGTGGAAACTTGAACGAAGGTCAGAATTTACTTAAAAAAGAAAACTGGGAAATTATTCCAATCAAGACTTATGAAAAATCAACTATTAATAATTATGATGTTTTGATTATTGATGAATCTCAAAGAATATACAAAAAACAACTGGATGAAATTATTTCAGAAATTCAATCATCAAATTGTAAATGTATATTTTCATACGATAAAATTCAGACGCTCTCAAAAAAAGAGAATTCTAGTGAAATTGGCAAAACTATTGAACAAATTGAATCAATAATTGTTTACAAATTATCAGAAAAAATACGTACTAATAAAGAGATAGCATCATTTATCCAATCTCTCTTCAATATAAAAATTAATGACCAGAGCTTAACTTTTGGAGATAATGTTGAATTGTATTATTTTAATGATAGTGATAGCTCATCTAAGTTTCTTGAATCATTAGATAGTAATGATTGGAAAGTATTGAGATTCACACCATCACAATATGATACTGAAACACACAACCATTACTCAGATCCATCTAATGAAACTTCACATAAAATAATTGGACAGGAGTTTGATGGAGTTGCCGTAGTAGTAGATAAACATTTCAGTTATGATTCCAAGGGAAAGCTAATTTACACAGGAAAATCTTATTATGATGCTACTAAGATGTTATTCCAAAATATGACTCGTACTAGAAAAAAACTATGCATCGTTTTGATTGAGAATAGTGAGATCTTGAGTAGATGCATGTATATTCTGCAAAAGGATAAGGAATTTCTTATCTCAAATCATAAAGAAAGATAAAATAATTGAAACATCAACAAAAACTACAGTTCGGCCCACAGGTTACTGATGAAGGAGTTTTTTACCGACTCTGGGCGCCTAGCATTCAAGATGTAAAAGTTACTATAAACAAACAAACTCCTCTTCAGCTAAACAAATCGAATGATGGATGGCATCAGCTTTTAGTAAAGGATAGCAAAGCTGGCGATAAATACAAATTCATCATTGACAATGATCTCTCAGTTCCAGATCCAGCTTCAAGACAGCAAGATAAAGATATTCATGATGAGAGTCTCGTCCCTGTAAATAGTTTTGATTGGCAGGATTTAGCTTGGGAAGGCAAGGATTGGGAAGAAGCAATAATTTATGAACTGCATGTTGGAACATTCACGCCTAAAGGTGATTTTCTTTCAATAATTGACAAGCTTGATCATTTTGTTGAACTCGGAATTACTGCTATTCAACTAATGCCAATAGCGGATTTCCCCGGCAAAAGGAACTGGGGATATGACGGTGTTCTTCTTTATGCTCCAGATACTAGCTACGGCACGCCGGACGATCTAAGACAACTAATCCAGTCGGCTCACAAAAAAGGATTAATGGTGTTCTTGGATGTTGTTTATAATCACTTTGGTCCCGATGGAAACTATTTATGGTGTTACGCTCAAGAATTTTTCTCCGATAAGCATGAGACGCCTTGGGGACAAGCTATCAATCTTCAAAATAAAACTGTCCGAGAATTCTATATCCAAAATACTCTGTATTGGTTAAATGAGTTCCACTTCGATGGATTGCGATTCGATGCAGTACACGCCCTAATCGATGATTCTGACAAGCATTTTTTGAAAGAGTTAGCAGAAAGAGTGAGAACTGAAACTTTTGGAAGAAAAGTTCATCTAATTTTGGAAAATGAAAAAAACCAAGCAAAATACCTTGAGAGAGATAAACAAGACCAGCCTGTTCTATATACAGCTCAGTGGAACGATGACTTTCATCATTGTTTGAGATGTTTAGCTACTGGTGAAAATTCCGGTTACTACAAAAATTATCAAGAAAATATCCAAGACAAACTGCTTCGTTCATTAATAGAAGGTTTTGTTTTTCAGGGAGAAGGTTTTGATTACAAAACAGTTAAACTAAGAGGAGAAAAAAGCGATCATTTACCTCTTCAGAGTTTTGTAAACTTCATTCAAAATCACGATCATGTTGGAAACAGAGCTTTTGGAGAACGTATTGGAGCGGACTGCAACTCAAAAACACTTCAGACGCTAATAGCTCTCTATTTGCTTTGCCCCTCAATCCCAATGTTATTTATGGGAGAAGAATGGAATTCAAATAATCCCTTTATGTATTTTTGTGATTTTTCTGGTGACTTAGCAGAAGCAATTAGAGAAGGAAGGGAAAAAGAATTTTCAGAATTTCCTGAATTTGCAGATCCCACCGAAAGAAACAAAATACCAGATCCAATTGCAGAAGAAACTTTTATACGGAGTAAACTCAACTGGAGTGAGCTCAAAGAAAATGAGCACAAAACGTTTTTCGAAATTTATAAGACATTAATGCGACTGAGGAAAAAATATATAATCCCTTTTTTAAAAGATAGTACAGGTAAATTAAAGGTCCAAGCAAAAAAAATTAGCGATCAAGAAATAGAGGTAATTTGGATTAACGATCAGAGCTGTGAATTGATTATGGAATGTACCACGTTGGTTAAGAAACTAGATTGCAACTTTTATATAAAAAATAAAAACGAATTTAAGGAACAGCTATTTTCAGTTTAAAAGTCAAATGGATACATAAAAATAACGAATTTACTTATTAACGTTTTTATTGAAAATACTATAGTTATTCTATGAAAAAAGGGTCTAAAGGAAAAAAAGAGACCTAAGAATCCTCTAGATGGTTGATTAGGAGAAAGAGACGAGAGAAAATCAATGTACCAGAGAAAAAGTACATAAAAATGAGTAGAAGA
>JAAUYI010029027.1_pt1 | contig 21169 bp, 13 predicted proteins | sample 7278041 | NCBI WGS metagenome assembly JAAUYI01 (sample SAMN14350216, study PRJNA611818) | marine sediment metagenome | isolation source: surface marine sediment (0.6m) | place: French Polynesia: Moorea | collected 2018-08
AGGGGGTGCAAAGCTGCTGTTTTCTGCCATCACATAGATCGGTACCTGTGCAAATGTATCATGGATGAAAACTTGTGTGCCACAGCAATATATCGTCGCATACGCTTGTTGGAACGCGTCAGACGGCTGTTGTTGGACCACAGGGAGCATTGGGATTGACAGCATGTTTACCACACGAGAAAAAATCCTATCGCCCATCATCATCCCGCGACATCACAGATCACGTCATTATGGCGAGGAGACGGGTTTGGACCAACCCATTGACAGACGCATAGACAGGACAGCGTATGCAGATAGAACGAGCGGGGACACGGTCACTGTGGTGGTCAAAGGCTCTGAAATAACTGTTCAGGATGTGGCAGCAGTTCGCTTGTTTAGCACGAAATATGCTGATGAGAGGTACAAGCTAGAATACGATGGGCAGGCGACACTGAAGGCCACAGTGCACAATAAGTCTCTCCCACAGGGAGGTGTCTATCAGCTGCTGGTAGAATGCTATGACACGATTGTGGCAACAGATGGTGGGATGTATACCAACACCTATAATGCCTATTACATGTCTCGACCATTTATTGTTGGCGCACAGTACAATGAACCTGTAGAGGTAGACATCAGCATGTTTCTCCCCGAGCAGTATGAACGAGCACCCGATCTCTTCCTGATTACATAGAGCAGTGAAATGGACGATGTGCTAGCCCTCACAATCATCCCCAATTTGGCGGATCGATATGTGACGGAAAGCAATTTAGATTGGTCAACGACGGGTGACATTCATGGTGAGGACGAAAATGATCGCAATGATATGATGATTTGGTACAACAATATTGGCTCGACGTCGACTGAAGGTGGTGGTGCGACCGTAGCGTATTTTGCTCACCGTGCTCACGACCGCATACATCAGTTTGTGAGTGGTAAGAAAAGCCCCGAGGAAACAATCATAGACGGAGAACGATTGGCCGCATTGGGCATGCCCACAGAATACGTGAAGCAGTTCCTCCAGCGATCAATTCTGGCCAGTGATGACAACAGAAAGGTGTCGCGTGAACGGTTAACAGAACTCGCATATCTCGGCATCTATCTGAACACGGTTGGTGCCATGCCAAATGTGCTTGAGGAGGCTTTATCACAGTTCTTTTCAGACCATGTGAAGGGACGGCAACAAAATCAGTCAAAAAAGACTGCTGAGCAGATTCGCGCTGAGATGAAGGCACGGGCAAATGTACCCAATGTTGAAGCACTCAATGATACACAGCTTGCTGAAATTTGTCAGGCTGCTTCAACCCCTCAGGAGAGTGCCGCTATGATGGAAGAAATCATTCAGGATACGATAAACAATATCAGTCGGGGTATCAGGAACCTGGCAACGGCCACCTCTTTCAACTCGGAGACAATCCTTAATGCCATATCCTACCAATACCTAGAACCCACTTATGCAATAGATGTCTTCACCCAGCTGGCTGGAAATGCAACCCTTGTGAATGACACCCACAGACAAACCCTGACCCCAGCTGCTCGCTATGGCACAAAACGACTGGATGATGTCCTTCGCAGTCGAGTTGTGTCACTGGTGGGCAATCAACTTGCTAAGCTATGTGATGAGCTGTATAACATAGTCCTCCCACGCCAATACAGGTTGCATCATGGTATGAGTACTGCCTCACTGGATGTCCTCTTGCCAGTCTTGTATGGAGCAAACACCAAGCTCATAAGGAAGATACACGAGATTGTCACCTTTCACGTATACGCCACAATGGATTACAGTGATGGGGTATTGGAAGCCATCCGTCAAGTGGAGGAGATGAACGAACAGACCCGGGATGAACGTGATGTGTGGAAGGTTTTGGTGCGTGAATGGAGCCGTCAGGCAGCTTTTGTTATCTTCCTGCAACTGTGCAGGGCCCTTTGTCCAGCTATGAACAAGTTGAGTGTGGGATGTACAGATGAATTTACTGTACCCGGTGATACAATGGTAGTATCCCAAAGGGACGGGGGTATGCGTGAGAAGAGGGTCGTGCCTGATAATCACATTTACTACTCAGAGGGGACATATTATTTACAGTGGACACATATTAGGAGTCGGGATGGCGAGTTTATTCATGAGCCTAGACGGTTCACATCTCCAGATTACCGCCGTCTACTAGAACTGTATTGGTTGGACATGAATTTCTCTGACAAAATGTAATGGTGAATAAAATTGATAAAACTATAGCTACTTTTGTCTGTTTTGCTTTTTCACTCAACAAAAAACATAGATCGCAGATGTATTCAGCACATTTTATTTCAACTACAGAACATGTGACATTGTTTGCAATTGCACATCTACAAAACACATTCTACTTGGCCTACTGTTTGGCATTACCATAACATGGAGGTGTCATTACTTGAGAAGCAGTGTATGGTGAGCAAATAGTAAAGTTCGTAGATGACCCATCGAACCGTATGCACCCACCGGCCTGGGTCAGCGGGATATGTTCCAGCCGCTGGGGGTTTGTGCTGTAGCTTAGCGGAATGCTCATACCATACTTGGCGGGCACGTCATAATCATCCAGCTGATCACTGGTGATTGGGACCTTCATTTTGTCATGTGTAATGTGTACTGGGGTGCTGCTAGGGCGCAGAGGTACACACAATGTGGTTATGTGCTGAGCATCAGCCTCGGTGAAGCATCCTGCGCTCACGTCATTCATGTTGAAAATCTGCTCAAGGGCCCGTGTGGATCCACTGACATCGTCCTCTACATGCTTATGGCAGGTTGTGCTCAGCAGGAAAGTGCGGTCGTGTCCAATGTGGATATCATTGGGTACCCGTCGCATGAATTCATAACCACCTAACTGGCTAGCATAAGGGTTGATCGTCTGGTCCTTGCTAGTTAGCACCGTCTCCCATGCACTCTTACGGGACCCACTCAGAGGCATGTTGGCAGCCTTGGAGATGCCCATCACTGGGAGAGGCTCGTATGTGGCTTGCCTGGATGGTCGTACCATGGCAACAAATTCTTGCACCCGATCAGACCGATTCAAACTCGCTTCATCTCCAGCACGATGACGTCGCTCTCGTTCACTGGTTATACCACTGAAATGATCACGCAACATTTTCATTGTTTTTGAATCAAGATTTCGTTTGCCCATGGTCTGCAGAAGACTAGCCAAGTTCCCCTCGCGAGTCCTGGCTATAGAGTCCAGTGACACGATCGGGGTGCCATTTGCCCGGACGTGCGTGGTGCCCGCATGCGGGTTCGGATAGGCCATTTGGACAACCACAGCTCCTGCTCCCAGGGTATTTCTAGCTGTCTGTATCTCACATCCAATGCCTGCCATACATGTGTTGTCATCTTGCATTTCGCCTTCCATGGTTCCTGGGCTCATGATCATCTCGTGGGCACGAGGTTTAGTGTAGATCATCTGTTCGTTGTACACAGGCATTGAGGCGATGAAATCCACTGTGAACATCGGGTGCGATTCTGTCATGATTGTTGCAGCCATGCCTATTGGAGATAATTTGGTCCGCTGCATCATCAAGGCTGCTACCTGCTTAATCAATGGCCAACCGCTCCTGACAACATACTCATGAGTGTTAAGCGACGGGATCAGTTGAGGCGTTTTTGTACCGATCATGAACTGCTCATCATTGTACAGCTCGTGGTCTGCCGTATGTCCCTCATTGAATACCACCATGTCCCGCACGATTGCATGTTCCTTTAATTTTCCTGAATATTTCACATTGTGGAATCGCCCGATAACAGGTGCAACAGCATACTTGAACACAGCCCACCAGTCTGGTCTAGGTTTTGGGTCATCATCTAATTCTGTTTTTAGAACGTCGTACTTGACCGTTAGGTCTGTGATGTCAGTCAGTGCATAACCAAGGGATCCATAGAACTTTTTCAACATGCCCACCAATGTTTTGCACAAGTTTTCAATTTCTTCTGGGACCTTTTCCACTCCCTCTCCGTCAGGCTCTAGGGCATATTTCTTAACATCTGTTGTGATCAGGTTATTCATATGTGTTGTGAGTTTGGTTTGCAGGTCGTGAATCTGCTGAACAGTGCCTGTCTTGGCCAAGAAGTGCGTGGCTCGCAACCCAACCACCTCTCGCCCGATCTGTGGTGCTCTAACTGGTGGAGGCACCCCTAAGAAGAGTGTTCTATGGTGGAAAACAAACTGGTACCGGTCACCACCTCCAGGGACCTGCTCAACATCTGTGTTGTAAAAAGGGGAGAGGTCAATAGTTTCCAAGCTGCATGCAGCCTTGTCCCCCGCCGCGTTCAACCCACCGCCATTTGTACGATTTGCACTCCATGTTGTCCACAAGTTTTCGGCATATTGGGCAGCTGTCAATTTTGCACGCAGGAGAGTTTTGATATAGTTATACTCAGAGGATTCCACCGTACTGGCCCGTTCCAGCATTGCATTCAACTGATTTTGTAAGTCGGTGACCGAGTGTAGGGATGGGTCACACAAAGCACTGATCAGCTCATTCGTGCCAAAACGGTAATGCTCATTGGCTAGCCCGGGTGAAAATGCATGCACACTCCTCATAGAAAAATCGTCATCTTTCACATCACCACGTTTAAAGTCTGGCGATCCTGTCACGACTGCTTCCAACCAGCTGGCTGCCTTCTTTGAGCTCATGTCTATGTCGCCTATAGACACATGGAACAACTGGTGTTTGAGCGATACCAACGTGGGTGATCGACCATGGGGGTCATCCGTGTGTGCAAGCTTGCGGTAGATGGGTGAAATAATTGTTGCCTTGTTGTCATACACTACAAATTCCACTGGTATATTTGCCTGCACAACAGATAATTCATGACGGAGATCTTCTGGTAGGTCTGAGCCATCGACGACACGTTCGTCCTCGTCGAGCAATATTCTGCGACCGATATTGACCAATTCAATGAACCCTTGAGTACGTTCTTCATCACCTTGTATGGATCGCGAGTGGTCCCCCGTCACCTTGGCTATGGCGCTACCAGATGTCCTGCCCAGTCGATGTCGGTCCTTCTCATACAGCATGATCACGTGCGAGTTGGAGTTGTCCTTGGCAAACTCGTTGAGAGGTTTGAAGTAGATGGTCTTCTGCGAGACCATCTGTCCATTCCGCAAAGGAAGTGTGCTCCCCTGCCCACCAGATTCCAATGACTTGTGCATAAACCGTGATGCCTCCTCACTGATGTACACGATCCCATCAACCTCATAAGCACCCTGACCGTCTCTGTCGATCACCACCACGTCCCGTCCAAATTTCAAGGTGGTATTGACTGTTCTGCGACCGATGTCTATGACCTCGGCGAGCGCCGTTTGTGGGTGCTTGGCAAGCATGTAAGCACGTTTGCAGTGTTGTCGGATCGTTTCGGCGGTGAGATTCTTCACCATGTTCTGGTCCAGTTGCCAGTCTCCAGGCTTGGCACCCTTATCCGCGATGGACGTGCTGTAGCTGTGTACCACTTCTGCGAGAGGCAAAGGCATGGCGGTTTCCTCCACTGCCAGAATGGCCTGGTCGACAATGCCCTTTTCTATCGATTCCTTGGCATTGGCAGCTGGCATGGACATCATGGCTTCCAAGTAAGCTGTTGTCTGCTCGACATAATGTTCTACCTCCTCACGTATTCGGAGCAATTCGACACCATCCCCAGCGCTTGCTCCGAGTATATCATAATCCTTCAGTTGAGTTCTCATTTTCCGCAGATTTTCCACCAGCTCACCTGGCACCTCGAAGGGTTGAAACAGAGACCTAACGGTAAAGTGTTGCTCGATCACATACTGGCTACTCGGTGGTGGTCGGTGTCCGCTGCGCCGCAACTGTGCCGGCAGAGGTGTTACAACAGTAGTTTGGTTAACCAGATTGCGTGTGTGAGGGCCGTTCGTGGCGTAGCTCACGTTGTATGGAACACACGCTGTGGAGCTCAGGAAGGGTTCTCGGATAGCGTTGTATATGGTCCTCAGTCTGTTTATCACTTTTTTGTCAGGATTCAAGATAGCGTTGATGTTCAATCGGTCACTGGGACCTCCCAAGTAGGAGGCCAGAAGAGTCACAAATTCATTAACGAGGCCTAGATGAGCCCGGCTGCCAGGTGTGCTCATCTGGCTGGGTAGGAGTCCATTCCCCACACCATCGGGGGCAACTGGACGCATAGGTATTGCGAGACGGTCGTCCATCGTTCTAACAGTGGAAGGTATACAGTGGAGATTGGCTGATCAGTCTAGTAATAGGAAAATTATGTGACGGTGGCAATGACGGCAATGATGTGGGAACATTCAAAGTTACTTGTATCGAAAGAGTGAACGCACTAGATCATAAATCCTCTTCTCCACAAACGCCCGTCCTCCAGACCCAACCAACACCTTAGCCTGGGAAGCATAGTCTGGATTTAGAGCCAGTATTTCTCTAACATCCTTCATTTTGATGGACTTGCTTTTCACGTGATGGCGGAAAAGGCGTTGTGTTTCTGCACGAAAGGAGGAGGGATATCTCTTGCGTTTTCCGCCCACCTCGGGAATATCTTCCTCCTCTTCATCTTCTGTGTCTTCTTCACCATTGTCTGCAGATGGCACTTGCCCAGCAGGGATCATCTCATCATCCATGTCCTCATCTGCAGGCTCATCACCAATTGTCATTTTATCATCATCATCATCATCATCCTCATCATCTTCATCATTATCATCATCATCTTCATCATCTACATCTATATCATCATCATTGGGAGACAGCACTTCATTGGTGGGTGACATCACATCATCTTCATCATCGTCGTTGTCGTCATCGCTGTCATCTGAAATGTCCCTTCCTGGTTCTTCGTACCTCGGGCGACACAAGTCACGTTCATTCACCCGTTTCCCTGTTATGACCTTGAACACCAACCTGCTCATCCGGGCCATGTTGTTGTCAGCGACAGCTAGGTTATAGGTATGCTTCTGCATTCGCTCGGAATGTTTCATGAGCGTGGCAAGGTCCCGTTCATTTCGCGCACCCAGGTTCATCTGAAGGACAAGGGACACAATGGATTTCCTCATTAATGTGCAACTAGACCGCACATCCCCGCCCACTGCCATGGTGAGCTCCACTGTCACAATGTTAGCGACTTGAGACTGATCCAATGGACGACCAGTCCATGAAATAAAGACCTGCTCTTGCTCAGAAGACTTGTCGATGTGTGGACGAATCTGTTCAACATAAGTGACAAGGTGGCGAAACTGCTCTGCTCCCAGGCAGAGTTGGGCCGGTCCATATGAAGCTGCCGTCTTGTGCGTGTTCACTTTCATCACATGCCTACCATCATGTATGTTGGTTTTGGCCGCCTCTACATCTTGTATGCAAAGGCTCACGATGGGCCCTGCCCGTGTGGCATTGGAGAGGATGACAATCATGATGAGGTAGTTGCGGGCTCTTGTGTGTTCTTCCATCCCGAGTGGCAACACTGATTCACTGTCCAGGAGCTGTATTCCAGCATTGCATCTTTCACTAGATAGATAGAGCTGAACATCGTTGACACCAATAGCACGAGCTCCATGAGCTACTTTTGTCTGATGGCTCCTCACGGCTATCCTCTTGTTTAGGCTTTTCATCCAGTTACGAATATGGTAGTCTATCGAGTCTGCACTGCCGTCATCTACCCATCCTCGCTGTTTGTGTCTACCCCAATCCACGAATCGGTCAAAGTCCAGCAGGTAGTTTTTTATCGTGCTTGCCTGAAGCGTGGCGAGCGATGGTGTGATGAAGTTGACTTCTACCTGCTCGAGGTTGTTGATCACTGTGTTGGCAGAAAAGTCTTGGCCAAAGTGCTTTAGTATAGCCACCACATGCGCCGCTATTTGGTTCGTTACTGCAACTGTCTTCTCCCCACCTCCAAAGCTCTGCAGGAATTGTTTGAAGTGTGACACCTCTTCCATGAACTTGTCCGGAACCTTAGAACTGCTTGCGATCTGAAAACATAATAATACCCAGTGTCACGGATCTGTGATGCAAAGCTGTCCTGTTCAATGTGTGTGTGTCTGTGTGTCTGTGTGTATGTGAATAGCTGCTCCACATCTCAAGCATGGATGACCTGATTGCCACAGTTTGTGTTCCATATAACAATGAACCATCTCACGCACGGACTGGAGTATCAACACCAAAAACTTGGACACTCTAGTATCGGCCGGCCGGTCGGCCGGGGGATAATCTTCACCCTATCTTCTACCCTCTTTATATATAAAGAGAGTATTAGAGAGGATTAGAAGACAGGGAAGATTATCCCCCGTCCGGCCAGCAGGCCAATACTAGAGTGTCCAAGTTTTGGTGTTGATGGGATGACAATCCATTGTACCTGGTGCAGTGCTGTGGCATTCGGACCATCTCGTGCATGTGGTGGGGCACAGTGAGGCCTAAGTTTAACGCAGATGTACTACAGTATATGGTCATCAACAGCTACCTCCCCCCATTTGGCGACCATGCGTGACCACAATCGTCACTTCAGAGCCTGGGGTATGACTTTCCCGGGCTTCGCAGTTGATTCAGTTAAACTCACTGTACCCACCACATTCTAAAGTGATAGAGAGTAAAGTATGAGTTGAAATGTATAGAAACAATAGGATTGGTAACAATGACATGGATGACCCTACAACATGGGTTTACTGGTTGCACAATGCTTAATATTGTCTGCCTCCATGTTTACCCTATACTTCCCTTCCATGGCACAACACTGTTGTTCATGGAACCCGCACCACGAGACAACTGAGTCTATATCCGCCAAACCGGATGTGCTATCCCACTTTACCGGTGGAATTGGCAGACGATCACGCTTAATTATTCATACAAAAGCCCACAGACATAACCTCAGACAAGTCTCCAATTATGAATTGTTTGTACACAGTGTCCCGCTGGGTAGTGAATGAGATTTGCAACATGCAACATTGCAACTCTGTTAGGGAAATCTATACTTCAATAATAATGTATATGAGAATGTGGTGATATGGGATGTAGATTGTATGGAATCCAGTCTGATGCGAATTCAGAATATTTGTTTTTTCAGTCATTCACCGTATGAACAGGTATGAGGTTCCACATAGCATGTAAAAAACACCCAGATATCTGAACAACGATAAAGCCCACCGGTTCTGTCATACATATATAAGGAAAAGAAATGCAATTGACCCCTGCCATCCCCATACGCTAATCTTGGCATAGGAGTCAAACCTTTTCGAAACCAAACATAAACCCGCCATCTGGTAGAGTCATTGAAACATGTGACCATGTATACAAAAGAACAACATACCTCCTTCAGAATTTCCTCCGGATCATCATACACCTCGTCTTCCTGGGTCTGCCGGTTATCCGCCTCTTCCACATCACTCTCAACCGCGTCCAGCTCACTGCGTTCACCAGCACTGGAAGATGAGTTTGAATCTGTATCCGGACTGCTTAGGACCGACCAAGTGGCACGTTGAAGATGGTCGGAGTATTCCTTACTTTGTCGGGTCATTTTGTGTACGGTGATAAGATGACGATCAATTCGACGCACAACACCAGCACATCCTTCGTAAGGGCAATCGTAGACCTGAACAAAAAATATTGGAATCTGTTATGTACAATCTCCTATACCCCTGTCCTTTGCACAATCGATGTTATCTTGGGGACAAACAGGCCAGGTTCATTTTGAGGTACCTCACACATTACAAAGAGAAATAACGTTCCCAACTGAATCTTTGTCAGACAATTAAATTACACAATCAAGATAAGGTCAGGTAACCATCTTGGAAATATTCACTTAATGAAGGGCTCTCAACAGCAAAAAAACAAATGTACAATAGTTGCCGATGTGGGTATACATTTACCAAAGTTCAACTTCTCATTTCCTACATAGGGTTTGTGTTAAGGTAATGTTTCGATGCAACCACTGGAAAGGTCGGATAGTTGTTAACAGGCACATTGGTATACCAGGTGCTGATAATGAATCTCTCTCACACACGTATGTACAACAATAATCGACGATATGAAAACTGCATGCTTTCAGCAAATGCCTCTCAGTAATGATCCGACAAACCCACAATAACTAGAAGCCATACAGAAATGTGCAAGGGTGTGGGGAACCACTAAGACAAACACAAGTTGCTCACCTTTGCCGTGGAATCTGCATCCGCGGGTGCCGAGGTACATTTTTTCCGTGTGATCTTTGCCTGCCTGACGGAAGCCTTGGTAGAGAAGCGATGATATTCCCTCAAGTGACGTGGAAGCGCAAAGACATTTCGAGGGCAGAATAAGCACTGAACTTTCTTCGGCTGCGCGCGTTTTGAAGCTGGTACATCCATCTTGTCAGGTTGACTGAATGCCGTCTGTTTGTGTTGGGGCTATATGTGGCATGCAGTTCACCTGACCATTCTAATTTTAGTGCCTAAGCAGAAGTCATCTTCTACACGTGCTATTTATAGCAGCTGATGATGCTGTGTCATCCTTTGCACGGGACGTGTTCGGACAGGTCAAATATGACATAGTCCGGTCACAGTCTGACACAATCCGTGTCTGACTTAAATGAATAACTAAACACGTTGAAACAGAACATAGTTGGTGCCGTGTTCCGAGGCAACTTGGCATATGGATTGGCAGGTCGCAGCATCATAGATATACAGAATGTTCATCATCGCATTTTCCACTACTTGCAAATTGTGGTGTTGTATATAGGCGAGTATCCTAGCCCAACGATAACCTGTCGTATCCCATTGAGATGGTACATAAAACAGATAATAAGCAGTATCCATGTCTATAGCTGACGTCCACCTATATGGTCGGGAAAGGTCTGACTCGCATTAATACAAGCTATTCCATCCAACATTCGATGGCACACATATACACACTGACATCAGCACAGGGGGGGTAACATTGTTGGAGGGGTACTTTCCCGCGTAGGGTTTGTGACCTGATTTAGGTTTCTTGACCACATTGAGTTATGCTTTCAATCAAGGCCTCACAATGTACACATTATAATACAGTAGCACAGTTGTTTGATTATAAATGATTTCTTACATCGGATGACGATGGCTCATTATACAGACAGTGGGGTTAGTAGGGCGGGAATGACCATGGACAATCTATTGTTAAGCGCCACCTTGTGACAGTGACTGGCATCGGCTGCAGCACCATCTCGTGCATGTAGTGAGTAGAGGGAGGTCCAAGTTTGACTCGCCCTTGATGCAGATTCACGGCCTCTTTCCCTATAGTTAAACTAAGGTCGTCCACCCTGGGCGACCAGACCGCAGTTCCATAAAGTTAAACTTAGGCGTCTCCTTCCTCGGTCCACTAGATGACACTGCCACTGCATGTCCAAAAGCTAAACACTCCCGACTTTCCATTTTCCAGCACGGACCCCCTCCATGTAAACGGGTGCGCCGATCCACCAGAGCAAGGTCAATCCACCTGCCAGGTTGATAAGGTAGTCGGTAATGTTTCTGATGGGTTTAGGCGGCCGGTAGTCACGACCATCTACTTCTCCTTCCCCACGAGCCCATGCCCGTACCTTCATTCTTGCTTGTCTGTTGCTCATGGATGGGACCGCATCCAGCGCAAAATCAAACGAACAGATGGTCAACACCCATGTCCAAGATATTATCACCATGAAAGCAGGTTGGCAAAGCAACAAGTTCCTGATTTCCACCACAGTGGTGACGAACGCGTAGATGGTTAAACTGACATTGCCTACGGTTATTAGCAGGATCAGGCCACCGGATACCGACCTCACCCACTTGAAATTTCTGCGCTTCTGGGTGAGAATGAGCAACACGATGAATAAGAGGAATTCTACTCCTATGCCTGTGCCAGTCACCATTGGAGGTGTTAGATAAATGTCCCTCAGCGAGATGGTGAGCATTTGTGCCCCGTCATTGCCAGACGGATTTCCAGTGAGCAGGCGTGCATGCTGGCAGTCATAGCAACATCGGGTGCTGCCTGTACAGGAAATCTTGGTAGCTGCAATGCACACGTTATAGGGTTTAACGTGCTCATCAGACACCGTTTGACATCCATTCAGCAAAGTGCATATGCGACGACGTTCCACTTCAATGACAGTTTGACTGGAGGTATACTCAATCCAAAACTTATTCACGTAGATGGTGAACCCTATTGCACACAATATGTGCACAAAAACCACTGTACGGAACATGACCGAGCTTTTAACACATCACCGATGTAGATATTCCACCTTCCGGAGATGTTACATTTCATCCAAAATGCCCAACGTTATGCGATCGAAATCCAACAATTGTTATGAATACGTGCTAATTGGCGGCAATTTTCTTCTCCCGAAGAATGCCCCAAATGCACCCACATATGATTGTGGTGACAACTTTGTCACAGCCATTCAAAGGTGCAACCTGTTATTTCAGGTGAGTGCATTCGATGTGGACAATGAGAACAAGCTGCGGGAAAAACTGGCTCTCAGCAGTCAGGATGCAGGCATCAACGTCAATGTGGACTGCATGGATTACGCATCCTTGGAAACTGTTTTGCGAGAATTCCAAAACCTGGGACCTCACCATCGCCCCTTGGTGTTGTCCCCATTGGCTGAATTTCTACACAGTGAGTGTACAAGGTACCGCCGAGATTACATAAGTGTAGAGAAATCGTGGGCACAGCAATCTCCCTTACAATGTTTAATTCGATGTGTTACCCCCCGTGGGATGATGAGCACAGCTGACAATACGTGGACCAAAGTACCCATGATGGAGAGACATAGATCACTCATCCTCACCCGTGGCAAGGCACACGAAGGCAACAAGCACAAGATTGAGATGGTCTTACCGGCACACCGCGTATTTGGTAAGCTGCGCCATGAACCTCAATCCCTGTATCTTGTCATAGGACCAGGCGATGAGTTGCTGTGTGGGTCTGACTGCATGGCGGGATATGGCAATGACAGCACACGAGGTAGTGAAGCCGACATGCTGGTAAAATGTCGCATACTGAACCAGGCACGTGACAAAATAGTTTACGACCAGCAATACACGAGTATGTTTTTCATTGCTCCACAGCAGTGGACGGACCAGGCCGTGGCTGAGGTGATGGCTAGCAAGTGCAGGCAGTACACACAATGTGATGACTTGGCACCCCTTCGTATAATGGACGTGGCCGTATTGCGGTTAGCGACCCTACCAGCAACCTCGGGAGGTTTGATGCAGAAACATGACCAGCCAAACAGTGTGGTCATACGGCACTACGATTTTTATCCTGGTACCTGGTTCTATCTCTCCTTCCCATATTCTGCCATGGACCAAATAACTCTACGCCAAGATCGTAAGGGAGCCACACCATTACCAGTCAAAGGTGACCAGCTAAATCGCGATCAACTACCCGCAGATGCTGATGAACCAGTACAAACATATTCATTCTCCAAGTTGGAACCAAAGAAGTTCCCACCGGCCCATACACCCGGTTCCTCGCAAGATGATCCACCCCCTCTTAAACGCAAGTTACCTACCGAGCTCACGGAAACCCAAAAGCCTGCATCTAGGAAGGTAAAAGCGAACAAATTGTCCATTGCAGAACCTATTCCTCCACCAACCAGCCGACAGGTGGCTAGTGCAGGAAGACGGACAGGTACCCCTGTCAAGGTACGTGGAGTGATTGCAGATGAGAGCTAAACAATGGGCCGAGCACGGAAATCAGCAGATTGTGGTGACAATGTGCTTAGACAGTTGTGTTCGGCTAGAATTGCCAGAAGGCGAGAAAATGTCATGGTTGGTCAAGCTCGTGTGAAACGATACGTGTCCCCTGAAGGGAAAAGTCGTAGAGCATTCATGCTACCTTTCAAATCATCATCGCTTGCTGAGCTTATGGGTCCGGTTCACCCTACCGATGGGGCATTGTCCAGTTTGCACCTTCATGCCAACACACTGTTTAGAGATGATTTTCAACTTTCCCCACCACTTTGCGATGGATTCAAATGGTGGCGTTACAATGAAGAAACAAGCTCCAAATTTGCCCAGGAAAACATCGCCGTACATGTCAATTGCATAACAGCTTACGATCTCTCCGACATAGATCGTCTCGTGCATGGGTTGGATGATGTATGCTGGCGAGTCATATTTCACAAACTGATCACTCTCCCTATGGGGATGCGGCGGACCACCACTGAGTTGGACATAAAGGACCAACATGGAGAGCTAATAATAAGCAGAAAGGCTCAATGTGCACCTCACATTACTATGAATTTAGCACCCCATCTGGCGGCCATGGTCCGAGACGTGTCCATGCTGGTGCGTAAAAAGGCAGACCAGTCGCGTGCACTATTTGAAAACACACGAGTAGAAATTGAACTAGAGGTGGACCACGAAAATGGGGAAATGTGTCAAGTGATAAGATTTATTACTCAGTTCCCAAAACAGATCACGGGTTGTGAAGCGGATGTTGACAGTAAAGCAATCTTTGGTTCGAGAATACATCTGCACTAGACGGTCACAGGTTGATGTGTCCACCACGAGCATGCTCATTCGAATGGAACAGACAGAGAGGTGTAATGAACTTGGTCCACCGCATTTAAAACGGTGTTCGGAAGTGGTTACAGTCTGAAGTAACCATGTTGCATCCGGGTCGATGAACGCAACTATGTAGTGTCCCAATCGACGATGGGTAGGCACACCTCGTCTGCACCATACCTACCTAGTTGTCACTGACTGTGTGATCTGCTCCATGTCCTGTTCACCAGTTGCAGGCATATTTGCCGTCTGATGACAATAGAGCTAAAAATAGACCCCGCCTCTCTCGGCTGTATAAGAGTCCTGCGTCTGCAATCGTGTGCACACAACTGTCATCACCATGAGCGGTACACATTCACTCGACGGCATCATATCACACTCCCGAGCATGGCTCATCCGTAGTGGTGCGTCTACCTCTGATACTCACCCCGACACATTCCGCTCTGTCAAAGTGCTCTACAAGCAGCTCCTCACTTCGGCTGAACTGCTGCAAGAGATGATTGGTCACTCAGCGATGACGCCACAGCTCCTGATCGGCAAGTCGGACACTCAGGACCATATCCATGTTGAGGTGCTTGGGTCCGTCACAGCTGCGAGAAAAGCCGAGGCGGTGCTACGTGAAAATTTCCCACAGGCGAACTTCATCAGGATCCCTCTTAAACCTGGAGACCGAGGGGTACTCTTCAGCTCCATGACGGGTGAGCAGCCGATGAACCTTCCAGTTAAACGATGTACCGATGACCCAGAGGTGGGTGGAACGAAGAGATCCTGCGTGTCAGATGTAATATTCAGCAGAGAGGCCGATGATGCTAAGTTTGGGAGTATACCAGGAAGAAGGCGAGTAAATGCTGTGGCCAATCTCGGACAACTTAGCAGCAAGTCGGACCGACTGTGGTTAACACTCCGTCATATGGATTATACGAGCGAGAACAACAACCAGTCTACGGTGTGCATAATTTGTCTTAGTGCAATATCGTCTGAGAACGTTTATTGCCCCCCGTGTTGTAAACGTGAGATGTGTGACCCGTGTCTTAGTATGTTAGCATATACTTGGAATCGCAATCATCCAGACTACATGATGCCCTGCATGGCATGTCGCACAATGCGCAGCAGTTTCAAGCTCTTGACCACAGCTACAGAATCTACCGTAGTGCGTTTTCGGGAGCGATATGAACAGATCGTTCGTGAGGTGAGAAATAGTCAGAACAATGTTAACACATCATCATCCCAGAACGACGCCAGTGTTCGCACGCTACAACAAACAAATAACTCTTGAGGTACATGTTCATTTTATTTCGTATATGTATATGTGTGTGTGTTTCAAACCAAACTACCAGTATACTAACAGCAAACTCTCAATGCACGTACTCTTCTTAATCAATATATATATATAAGAAAAAATATGTATGTATGTTTGTTATTTTTTCCTCACATATCATGTACTTCCCGTTCACTATCCTAGTAGCCCCTAAAGATTAGACAGACATCCCATGGTCCCCATTCCGTGAGCAACCCTAGTACATCGAGCATGGTTCATCCAAGAATCTCGTGACCAATGCATGCCAACGTGTGGGTAGTGTGTTCCGTTCTTGCATAGCATATACCCTCTGAACAGTCATTTGTGTCAGAACAGATGCCACAAAATCTGGGAGGCGGTAGGCAAACGGATGTTGACCAGCATATTGGGCAAAGAAGGGTCGGATGAAGAGGTCAATGCTATTGGCAGCGACGCGCTCACCGATACGTTGTCCTGTTTCCGTAAATGAATTGGGCGATAATGCCAAGGCTTGGACGCACAACGTGTGCCATCTCTGGTCCATGCTTTGATTGATTGATTCCCCGATGTTACCTCGCGTGGGATAGACAGCTGACAAGAACCTCCGGTGAAACAATGAATCGAGGGTAACCTGGGCTCTGGGATTCACTGCTGTGAGAACATCACACGCTCGCTCCACCTCTTCATCTGTCCTGGGATTCACATCGATTATGCTCAGTTCTGGTGTGTCTATGATGCGTTTGCGGCAATCCTCACCAGGTGGTTTGTGGAGCACGTTGACGGGCTCGTCATACATCCACTCATACTGCAACCAAAAGTTGCACGCAGCAAGTTCAGACTTGTGTTGCACATGAGTAAACACGGGTAGAGGTTTCATATTCATTTCATTCAAGACTCGCTCGTAATCTAGTCTCCTACGGTCCTCGTGGCGATCAACCTTGCCCTTTTTAAGCCCTCCCATGCAGAAAAATTTAATCATGTTTTGGAATTCCTGTTCATTAGTGTCCCAACCCGTACCACTGGTCATACCCGCTGCAGTAAGATTGGCGCGGTTTGTAAAGGCAACAATCATGCGATTTCGATCGTCCTCATTCACCCCCATGTCATTAGCCATCCTATCCACCAACTTCCTCATACGATCAATAAGCTCATCCTTCTTCGAAGATGACCTCTTGAGACTTTCGACCTCCTTCTGCAGAGTCATGCTTCGCCTTTCTACATGTTGTATTTCCAGACCCTTAATTTTCATCAAGTGATCCATGGTGTCATTGGCGCATCCCAATTTCCTGGCCTCATCCCTAAGGATGGTCACCTCCCTGCTCAACTCGCGTACACGACGTTCGCTGTCAGTCAATTTGCTTTGGAGGACACGTTCCTGTTCAACGCGGACTTCTCGCTTACGCTGTTGCTCGCGAGCCTTTGCCCCCCCTTGACTGAAAGTGGATCTAATCACGTTGGCTCCGGAAAATCCATATGTCGGCATGCCCTCATCCGGTGCTTCGGTGGTATTTAGTTTGGGATCTCGAAGCCGCTTTTCCAACTCACGATTTGCACGCACCGTTTCCTTCATGATGTCATGTTGCAGTTTGCTATCATCAACCATTTCATTGCCCAAATCAAACTCTAGATCACCGATGAGAGCTGCTTTAGCTTGCTCTTTGACAAATGCCTCTCGGTCTTGTTTCACCTTTCCCGCCATAACTGTAACATCGTCATCACTGATTGCCGTGAGACCACTAGTGGCTGATTTGAACAAGGCCTCAGATTCCCTGCTGAACTCTGTGGATACAACCACGGTGGTTTTAGCCATGCGGTCAATGAGCCGACGTCTGTCATGCTCGTTAGCAAACGTCGCCTGCACTTCATACTGCACGATGTCAAGTAAAATCGGTCGCACGTCACTGATGCCAAACCCACTTGTGGTCTGTTGTTTGAACGTCCAGAGTCCGTATTGGGCCCGGCCAGATATGTCACTGCATGCATATATTCCATCTCGCCAAGTCAATAAGACATTTTCCGTAACATAATCAAGTGGCAACACAGTTTTCACCGAATTAGCTTGCTCAATTGCTGCAAGGTATCCATCCACCACCCTTACGAGGGGGTCTCCATGTGTGGCGTGGGATCCAATGATGGGTGATCCCCGCTGTTCTTGATAAGGGACTACTCCCAGTGCCAGATGAAAACAAACCGCCCTTTGAAAATGGTCTGCCAGTCGCAGAATCCTTGCAACACAGTCTACTGTGTCCAATGCATTGAAAATGGTGCAAGTGGCTTGGTGCATCTCTCGGGTACGAACATCCTCTGATGTGCCAACACGCAATGTGGGTATTAACCAGGGAAATTTGGCCTTGATCAAAAACAACATGTGCGCTAAAGTGTACATGGCAAAAGCGTCCTTCAGGTCTTCCACATGTCGGGAATATTCGCCGCTGTGAGAGCTGCCGATGGCGGCTGCATTTCGTGTGAACGCGAGGTCCAGAGCCATTGTGGAGACGGGGGTTGGGTGGATGAGTATCGTGGACCTTTCTGGCGGTTCAAGAACACCCCTGTCTGTTTTTCTAGCCCTTGCAACTCCATGTTTCTTGTGCAAGATATCACCCAAACTCTTGGCATTGGGTGCATTGTGCATGCGGGAAAATATCTCTCCACCTTTCGTTTCCATCTCAACATGTCCACACAAATTCTACACCGACAATTGAAGTACAAGAAAAACACACACAGAACATGTTTTATGGTATTTATTACTGCGATGAGTGAAGACAGGTTTTCTCACACGTCTTCTCACAACATTTATGTTTGTAGTGGGCTGTGGTAAAACATTAGACCCTCTCCCCGACACGTCATCGGAATGTGGGAGAGAGGGGCTGATGTTGAGGAGCCAAGGAACAGAAATTCTGTATCGGAAAACCACCAACAAGCTCATAGTCATCAAATACAAAATGGCACCACCCAGTACTGGTACCATGGCCAATGGGATATTGGCAAACATGACTCGAAAGTTATAATTTGTTGCTTCGGCCGCAACCTGGAGTGGATCAAACAAGAGCCTTGCCACAGTTACAGATAAAGCTGTCGAAGGTGAAGTTTCCCACAGGGCATCCACGTATAGTGCCTCCATGCGTTTCTCGCAATCGGTGGTTGGACCACTATTGTTGATGAGTAGCGTGCTGACAATCAAGGACAGTGTACCTGTGATGATGTTGGTCAGTGACATGTCCACACTACACGGGTCTCCCCGTGTGGTCAGTATGGCATGTTTACTAGCAATAGCTTTGCCATAAGCATGGCAATAGTTCCATACCACCCCTGCGATGAAAACGAGTACAAACAAATGAACAGTCATCCGACCATTCCATGCAAAGCGATCCAACAGTCTCATTGTTCCCACAAGCAGATACAGTATGGACAAAACAATCAATACACCTTTCAACATTGTCCAGAGGTAGTTCAAGTCCATCGCAGCAGTATTTGTTTCATCACAGGTGACAAGACTTGTAGTGATTAGATATGCCAAAGCGTGCTGTATGTCATGGGTGGAAGCAGTTTTGATTGACACATCCTTGCCTTCGTCATTCACATACAGCTCTAACAGGTCCCTAACGCTGTCCAAAATGGGATCATCCGTCACCGTCCAGCACGATGCTGGAGCGGTCACGTTCAACACAGCATGAATAAGATCATCCATTCTTTGCCCCCTGGATTAGAGGGCGGCATTGCTGTAACACCATATTTTTCATTGTTATATAGTCCTAAAAATGTGAGGGTAGTTATGCTAAAAAGCTTTCAATGCGCTCTCGCAGTGCCTTGGCGACCGGGTAAGGACCCTGTTCATCAAACTGGGTCACATCCAGTGTTAGGATGGCATCCCGGTCTACATCATACAGATGCTGGAAAGGGATGACGCGACGGTCTACTAACACCATGGCTTTTTCATCACTGGTGCAAAATGCCTGGTGAGCGTGATGTAAATACTGCATATATGACTTATCGAGGCCAACCCTTTCATCCTTTTGACCACGTCTCATGACCCGGTCCCATGCTAAAATGGGTGGGAGCTTCATCCAGATCATTAGGGTTCTCGCTGGTGCCATCATCTCTCTAATATGTTTGATCAAGTCGAGCATGTGCTTCTGCATGTCTCGCATATCCTGCCACGCTAGTCCAGTACCATTGTCAGCAGTCTGCTCCATCGCCTCCTTATCCTGATATATGTGATAATAGGCACTGGGTAGGAATAAACTTGCTGCCGTTAGTTCATTGCCTTCCAGCACATTGAGAATGCGTTTACCAGTACGATTGTGTTCAGCCTTGAAGCGTTCATAGTGTTTCACACGAAGCAATAGCATGGGTAGTGCTATCGTACTTCTACACAAGATGTGCGATCCACGAATTGAAGGTTGGTAGCATAGTGCCATAAAGTTTGTGGTTTGGTTGGGGTTGTGTGTGAGTTCATCCTCTAGAACGCGCACTGGACGGTAATTGAGCATGACCACATGTGTATCATGGAATCGCTTCTCCAACATGGGCATGAGTGTCCTAAGGGCGCTGCTTTTGCCAGCTCCAGGCACCCCTTCTACCACCACTTCATCAACGAATGAAAAGTCTTGAAACATGATGTTCTGTCAGTCATGATCAATGCATCGCGCTGACCACATCCGTAGAGTCTGGGTCGGTCTCCATCTGGTCGCTTCTTGCCGGGCTTGGTTTGGGTGTTAGACGTGCCCCATGTCCTACATAGATCTCTTGGAAGTCTACCTCACCCTCGTGCTCTACCAATTTATATCCGGCTACGCAAATACCATACATGGAATAGTCACGGTATTGGGGCGAACGGCGAATGAAGAGAACCGAGAGGCCAGCCCGCTTGAATGCATGAACTCCGATGCGTGTTATAAATCTTGTCGCGTCTGAACGTCTCCACACATTGTATACATTGAGAAACTCGGGGTCGTCATTTGCATGTTTTACTCCAAAGACATCTGTGGACTTCTCCAGTGTAGTGATGGTGGCCTTGGAATGAGCTCGGTAGCTGTGCACTGAGCCCGATCCTGCCACGTGTTTAAGGATCATGCGATGAGACAACTCGTCAACTTCATGGGATTGCTTCGTGTCTGCAGGCACTTGTATCACAAACAACAAATTCTTTTTCTCTCTGCCTGCATCGTCACATCTCCCACTTTTGGCTTCCTCATACATATTCTGGTACACTTCCATCGCTCGGGCTTGCCAGGACTCCTCCTGGTATGGTGCGAGCGTTTTTCCCTTCTCTTGAGCCCACTCGCGGACCTTCTCAGCAGCGTTGGTGGCATCGCCCCAATACGCTTGGATCTCATCTCCTCGTAACATGCCATGGAGCAAGGCTTTGTAGGTGGCGTCGGTTATAGGGGCAGACATCTTTCTCACTATTCCGGCAGGAGTACTGACAATGATGCTAAACTTCTCTTGGTGG
>JAAUYI010109640.1_pt1 | contig 21157 bp, 14 predicted proteins | sample 7278041 | NCBI WGS metagenome assembly JAAUYI01 (sample SAMN14350216, study PRJNA611818) | marine sediment metagenome | isolation source: surface marine sediment (0.6m) | place: French Polynesia: Moorea | collected 2018-08
CCACTCGGTATGGTTTCCCCACTCGGTATGGTTTCCCCACTCGGTATGGTTTCCCCACTCGGTATGGTTTCCCCACTCGGTATGGTTTCCCCACTCGGTATGGTTGGTTTCCCCACTCGGTATGGTTGGTTTCCCCACTCGGTATGGTTTCCCCACTCGGTATGGTTGGTTTCCCCACTCGGTATGGTTGGTTTCCCCACTCGGTATGGTTGGTTTCCCCACTCAGTATGGTTTCCCCACTCGGTGGAGTAGGAAGAGAAGAAAACTAAACTTTGCTGAAATTAATTAAGAGTAAAGTTATTATGGTGGATTACTAGGAACTAGATTTCCCTTCTTACCCATTACCCATTACCCATTCAAGAGTGCTTCCACAAACTCATAGCTAGAAAAAGGACGTAAGTCTTCAATACCTTCGCCAGCACCGATAAAACGAATGGGTAAACCTAACTGTTGCACAACAGCTAGGGCTACACCTCCTTTGGCGGTGCTGTCTAATTTGGTTAAGACTACGCCATTGAGTTGGGCTGCTTGAGAAAATACCTCAGCTTGTCGCAAACCATTTTGACCCAAGGTAGCATCTAAAACCAACAGTGATTCTACTTTGGCGTTAGGAGCTTTTTTATCGATAATTCGACGGATTTTACTGAGTTCCTCCATCAGGTTTTTCTTATTTTGTAGGCGTCCGGCTGTATCTACTAGGAGTAATTCCGTTTCCCTGGCTTGGGCGGCAGCGATGGCATCAAATACTACTGCTGCTGGGTCTGTATTTTTGCCGGGATTGGCAATTACTTCGACACCGCTTCTTTGTCCCCAAACTTTCACTTGTTCCACGGCAGCGGCGCGGAAGGTATCTGCTGCCCCAATTAAGCATTTATAGCCAGATTTGTTTGCCAGATGGGCAAGTTTCCCGATTGTGGTAGTTTTTCCAGCACCATTGACTCCAGTAATTAACCAGATGTTCAAAGCCTCTTTTTCTGGCACAAAAGCAATCTTTTGGGATTTCTGTAGGGGTTGCTCTAACATATCCCGGAGGATTTTTTTCAGGTAGGCGATCGCTTCTTCTGGGGGTAAGACTTCTGAGCGCAGTTTTTCCTGGAGGGATTCAATAATATAATCTGTTGCTTCTACTCCCACATCTGCCTGGAGGAGTAATGCTTCAATTTCGCTTACTGCAGCTTGATTGAGGGGTCCTTGACCGACAATTGCTTTAAGCTGGTTAAGGATATTACGACGGGTTTTGTCTAAGCCTTGGCGTAACTTTTTCAGCCAGGTAATTTCTTCAATGGAAACGTCTTCCGCACGTCTACCCTGTGCTGCTAGTACTTCCGCTGTCCACAGGAAGCCTTCATCAAAAGCAAGTCCTGGTATTTCTTCGGATTCCTCGGTTTCCTGGGCTACTGTGGTTGTTTGTAATTCTTCTGGTTCTGGAACTTCTATGGCGCTGGCGATTAGCCGTTCTTGCTTGGCTTGTCGTTCAGCAGCGGCTCTTTCTAAGAAGGATAAGTTTGCTGGTGCTGGTGTTTGGGTTTCCTCCTCAACAGCCGCTACAGGTTGAGTTTCAGGTTCTACTTCCTGAGGTTCTACTTCCTGAGGTTCTACTTCCTGTGTTGCTTCAGTAGCCGCTACAGGTTGAGTTTCAGGTTCTACTTCCTGTGTTGCTTCAGTAGCAACTTCTTCTTGGACAGTTTCAGCTTTTACCTCCTGTGTGGCTTCAGTAACAGGTTCTGTGACAGTTGTTTCTTCAGTAGTTACAGTTCCTTGTTCTGCTGGAGTTTCGGCTACAGGTTCACTGACTGGAGTCTCTTGTGTCTGGGATTGTTTTTCCTGAATATTTTTGTATGCCGCTTTGGCAAACGCCAATAAATCTGCTGCGTCTGTTGGTGTTGTGTCTGTGGTTGGGGTTGCGGCTGCAACTTTTGTAGTTTCTTGTGTGGCAGGTTTTTCTGCCTGTTTTTTTTCAGAGGAGGTATCAGTAGAGTCGTTATGTTGACGACGAAACCAATTAAAAGCCATTGTAGATAGATGTGTTACTTAATTATTTTAAGGATTACTATTTAATTTTTTTTGGCGTAGTCTGGGCTTGTGTTTCAAACAGGTAATGTTATCTGGGGAGAGTACGGCACCATCCTATAACCTATATTCCGCACCTTACAGATAAATAAGTCAGCAAGAAAAATTCAATGTATATGAAGAAATATAAATTTGATCCAGGGTGTCGTACTCTCAGGGGTACCGTACCTTAAATTGTTGATGGTGCGTTGCCCTACGCGACAGGACACCCTATATTTAAACTTCTTAACATCGCTTGAAATATTAGCACCGACTTACTTACCTAATTTTATGCAAAAATCAAACCGGATTCCTATATATATTTTTTTAGGAGTTAAAACGAGTTATGAGTTGAATCAAATTGGCTCAACTGACTAGTTACTACTGATGAAGATGATGCTCCCAAAGGGAGCCTTTGCAAAGCGCTAACATACTGTCAGATTTTATGCCATTTGTTTTTGCTCAGTAACTCGACGTAAAACACCATTGATAAATCGGTGACCTTCATCTCCACTGTAGCGTTTGGCTAGTTCTACAGCTTCGTTAATGGCTACCCTGTCTGGAATACCCAAGAACTTCATTTCTGCTACAGCAATGCGCAAAATATCGCGGTCGATTTGTGCCAAGCGAGTCACTTGCCAATCTACTAAAGCTGCGGCTATTTCTTCATCTAAGATTTTTCGTTCTTCACCTACAGTTCTGACAATTTCAATGGCGTACCGGCTAACTTCTTTGTCTTGGTTGGCTAGCTGAATCAGTTCGGGAAACTCTACTGCTGCTCCCAACTGGTTGATTGCTGTTTGGGTATAGGCGATCGCTTCAGCCAGCATTGTTCTAGCAGTATTTAAGTCAGAGGCACGGGTTTGGCTACTTAAGAGGCGATCATTACTGCGTTGCAGTTCCCCACTGGCATTATCTAAAGTCTCTTGCACTTCCGATCTGAGGGTGCGCACTGCTGCTAGTACTAACTTCGGTAGTTGTGCTTCTGTTAATTTCTTGGGATTAGCTGGCAGTTGAGAGAGACTCAAAAGTGCCAATTCACGGGCAATTTGACGGGGTTTGAGGGGTTGCATAAAAGTGAGTGTAAAGGTTTGAAGATAGCATAATTTCCTACCTTAGTTCATCACCACAAAAGTAGGAAAACAGTAAAAAAACAATGAACTTTGACTGGGAAATTGACTGGATACTTGATTGTGGTGATTACAAAAGGCTTAACAATATTCCCAATTCAAAATCTTAAATATTTACCTCCAACAGTCAGAGGGACAGACAAAAATATTAATACATTTGCTGGTAACTTTGCTCTTATCAATTCTAAGGCTCTTCCACAGGGATAATTTGCTTCTCCCTCTCTAAGTTTGGCATTTCTAGTTTACGCTCTTGAGACAGAGCTAATGGAGTTAGGGGAGTACTGGGAGAAACAATCCCAGCAGAAACTACGATTTTGAAAGCATCCTCCACAGAAATGGATAGGTTCACAACTTCATCCTCTGGCACCAATGCATACCATCCGGTGGTAGGATTGGGGGTAGTGGGGATATAAACATTCAACATTGGACGAGCCATTTGATTTTGGATTTCTGGACTAACATTGCCAGTGACGAAGGCAATCGACCATATTCCCCGACGAGGATATTCTAATAAAATTACACGCCGAAACTTATTCTTGGAATCTTTTAATAATGTTTCCAATAATTGCTTGAGGGTTTTGTAAACCTGTCCGGTTAAAGGAATTGCTTGCAATATCCGCTCACCAACATCCAGCAGCCAGCGTCCAACAATATTGCGAGCCATTAAGCCAATTACTAAAATGCTTAGTAGTGGAACGGTTAACCCTACTAATAAATTCAGTAAATTTACTAATACTGGATGCATCCCATCAAAGGGATTTAATTGTTTGGGAATTTGAGTCAGAAAATTAATTACCCAGCTGGCAATGGTAATTGTCAGCCAAATTGTGGTTGCTAGGGGAATCACAACCAACAAGCCAGCAATCAAGTCATTTTTTAAGTCCTGTTTCCAACGATTGATTACCAAGCCCCCATTCTCCTTTTTTCGGCTAGTGGAACTTTTTTTATTGGTACTCATGGCAGCAGATGCCTCAAATTGCAAAGACAGTTTCTCCTAAGGGTGGGGTTACCTCGCTCATATAGTTGTTAGTGACTAAGTTATTGACTCCAAAGTTGATTAATCCGAACAAACTAATTTACTTACAATCCAGCTATTTTCCTACAAACGTGCATATAAACATATAGCAGCCAGGAACTTAGCTGGTTAATCTAACAGAGTGTTACTTTATATTTTTAAGACTTGTAAACGATTGTTGCAAGTATTTGAATGTATTACTAATACTACCGCGCCAGACACCAAGCTGCCCAGGATTATTAGATCCAGCATCACAATCGCCTTCTATCCTTGTTTGTCTAGGACTATTCCCAGGAGGCGATGGTCAAAGATTATGAGAATCCTCTGTGCCAAATATAAATAAATATTAAGAATCGTAAATCAATCCAGGGGAATAGGTGTAGGTTGGGGAGCCACTCCGTTGCTTTTCCAAAAGCCACTGCGGTGGTGAGGCAGTACGGTCTACTCTACTCAAAGCCGCTACTCTACGAGAAAGCTACGCTAACGCGTCTATGGGGAGCCACTCTCGTGCGCCCCCCAGAAGAACGCACAAGAAGGGGTTCCCCGGCATATAGACGCAGGTCATGCGGCTTCGGTGCAGGGTAGCAAGTGGCGCAACCCGTAGGGCTTCGCGTACACTCGGTTCTACCTAACAACTTGCACTTCCAAAAAGGATAACCAGGAGGCAGAGCCTCCAAACCCTAGTTACCAGCGTCACGCTGGTAACTAGAAATTAGCTATCTAGTAACACGTCTCCCCACACTGACCATACTCCCCGCTCTCCCCCTACCAGCCTCTATGTCAGGTGGAAGGTTTTGTATCTAGAGTTGGTGTGGGTATATGCTTCATTTCCCAAGCTTTAAGCACAATTAGATACTCATAAAATGCCTGCAAGGTACACCAAGCTAGTCCAGCTCTTCCATCCAAACAGCCGCCCAAGATAAAATACATATACAAGAAGCGCACTAGAGGTCTAGCAGGTAAGCGCAAGGACAAATCTTTAAGAGCGCGGCGTTTTTCAACTTCCGACTTGCCAAAGAATAAATTTTGCCAGTTAACGTTACCCTCATCTAATTGATACAAAGTTTCCCTTGCTTCATCAGTAGAATAACGGTTATGTTTTTCTATCCAACGGCTCAAACCCTTGCTGCAAGTGTAGTGGGGATAGGTTGACTTTAAAAAGCTAGTGGCACCGTTACAGACTTCCCTCTCCGTATGACCGTAGTCAGTAAACCAAACTTGACCGTGGCGAAATAAGCGCATTTGATAACGGGGATACTGGGTGCTGTAGCGAATCCAGCGATTCATAAATATTACCCGTTCGGCAATGTAGTAACCAATGTAATCTGGATTTTGCATCACCTGTTGGCATTCTTTGAACAATTCTGGTGTCATGCGTTCGTCCGCTTCCAGAATGTAAACCCATTCATACTTGGGAGGTATGGATTCTAACATCCAGGTACGTTGTTTCCCATGGCTTTCAAAAGCATGTTGGACAACCCGGACGGGATATTGATTAGCAATTTCTACAGTGCGATCGCTACTGCATGAATCTACAACAATTATGTCATCTGATAGCATTGCTGACTCGATACAAGCAGCAATATCCAATTCTTCGTTATATGTGAGTATATAAATCGATAACATTATAAATTTTTAGCCAAAGGAATGGGGAATAGGGAATCGGGAATAGGGAATCGGGAATAGGGAATCGGGAATCGGAAATAGGGAATAGGGAATGGGAAATAGGGAATCGGGAATAGGGAATGGGAAATGGGGAATCGGGAATAGGGAATAGAAAATAAGTGATTGGTATTTTACCTTTTACCTTTTACCTTTTACCCTTTACCCTTTACCGATTACCTAACGTACTGGTGCTTTACGTCCACCACCTTTGACTGCACCCATACCTTTTAATCCAGTCCAGCCAATGATGATATAACCGATAGATAACAGTAAACTACTGATACCAATTCGCAGTCCCGATTTCAAAGCTTCTTGTTGTGTTGTTTCTTGCAGTTCTTCTTTACGAACACGGATTTGAGCAAGCCTTTGATTGGCTATGATTTGAGGATCGCTTTGTTGAGCAATAAATTTGTCCAGTTCTTGGGGATTTTTCTTAAACTTTCGCAGTAATTCTTTTTGAGCTTCTGGAAGTTGGGGGTTTTCTAGAGCTTGTTTATATCGTTGCTCGTCTTTAACTAGTTCTGTAAACTGGGCTTTGAGTTGTTTTTTCTGCTCTTCGATTCTAGCTTTAGCCTGCTCACTATTTAATTGCGCTTGGACTTGCGATAACTGAGTTTTCAGTTGATTTTCTGCTTGTTGTGCATCCTGAGCGATTTTTTCTACTCTCTGATTTTTGGCTTGATTGACATTGTTCAGGTGCAGGGGAAAAATGAGCAAGAAGATTAAACCCAAAATGCTTGATAGTATAAGCGCGGGAAATCTCAAGTCTAGAGTTTGTGAGCGTTCACTGTCAGTAGTGGTGCCAATCCAATGACCTGCAAACAGTATACCTAAACCTACCATCGGCACAATTCCCCGATCAACTAGGGCTGTTGCTAAGCTAATTTGCCATCCTCGATCAGTGGGTTTAAATGGAAACAACAGAATTAAAAAGTCCAACAAAAAGGACAAAATTAAGACTATTCCCACTACTTTAAGTGTGCGAGCAGCATTTTCGTCAGTAAAACGGTTAACCATAGCTTTTTAATTTCGTACTTCAGATTGATTATTCTATTTCAAGTTACACAAATAACAGAAATAAGTATGTCCTATATTTCAATGGTGCTAAATAAACATATATATTGCACCAATGAAGTGGGAGGGTAAAATTGACTATGCCACACCTAGGTAGATTGTGAGCATATAACATAATCTATTTCATATCCACATCCAACTGTGCCAGATATTTTAGCTTGAGCAACAAGAAGTTGTTATGAATACTACTAAACAGATTTGTTAAGATTCTAATTCATGGTACCAATACGGTAGCATCTGTAACCTTCTATGTCCTCAGGAAAATACCCTCGTCTAGATTCTCGACTTTTTTGAAAAATTGGGAATCTAACTTGAGGTGCTTAAGATTTCCAAATATGTAAATCTTCAGGGCGGTCAATATCAGTCAATGTTGGCAAGTATACACTTGATAAGTTCATAAACTGAGCAATTTCTACGGTTTGTTGCCAGACTAGCCCAGTTCCCCAGTCAATACCAGTAAATAATTCTGGGATGAAACGACACAAACCAATTAAGTAATAACCACCATCTGCTGCTGGACCTAGAACTAGGTCAACAGCGTGCAATTGCTCAAAGGCGTTAGCCAGAATTTCAGGGTTAATACTAGGGCAGTCAGTGCCGATAATTACTACTTGTTGGGCACCAGCTTCAAAGGCACAAAAGAGCGATCGCGCCATGCGTTGTCCTAAATCTCCCTCACTTTGGGATTGGTAAAGTATACCCGAACCCAGCCAATTTTGCATTAGTTGGGAATTACCACCTGCAAAGCGTATTTCTACTGAAATATTAGCTGTATTTTGTAACTTGCTTACCTGGAGTAAGGTATGTTCTGTCATTTGGCGCTGGATATTAGCTGCACCTTCAGTTCCTAAAGCAGGTATGAGTCGGGTTTTAGTCTTCCCTGGTTCTGGGTAGCGGGTGAAAATAATCAGATGTTGTTTTGATATTTTTGGTAGATTCAGCACGCAATACTTAGTTTAAATTAAGTCAAAATTATTTTAAGAGACTGGCAATTAAAAAAATATTGATAGTGGAAAGGGTAACAGTTAGAAATAAATTATCCCATGTTGTGGGATGGGTATCCTGGCTGTGGGATGGGCATCCTGCCCGTCCTATATCATAATTGTGGCAAGATGCCCGCACCAGCAACTATTTTGGGATATTTTGTTAATTGTCAGTACCTAATAGCAATATTTGCCATCTTGAGCTGTATCATTTTCTTTAGCAGTGCGTATTGTTCCTAAAAGGGTAGAAATAAAAACACAGCGTTTAGCTTTACCACCATTTTTACTAGACAAGGTGATTCTTCTAAGAATTTTCACAGTACCCATGTAATCAAATTCAATTTGTCTGACCCCGTCTGATTCTTGCAAGGTTGTTTCCGCATCGAACTTCACACTTGGATCAAGATCGTTCCATATAGCATCCTTTGGGCTGACAGTGGCAGGATGCACTGCCCACTGAAGTATACCATTTTGTTCTTGAAAGCTGGCTTGCCATGTTAATTTTTGTAATTTGGCTTGACTTTGAGCCTGACGCATAGCTTGGTACACTTCGTTTTGGGCTGCATTGAGATTCCGCGTATGTATAAAAGCTAGCCAACTGGGTGTTGCGATCGCACCCAGTATACCAATTGCGAATGTGACTACTAGTACTTCTAGTAAGGTGAAGCCGTTACTAGAGTTATATTTGGCAATATTTTGAATATTAAGTTTAGTAGACATGGGAAATGCACTTAGGATATTTTTTGTGGTGATTTTTGAGATTCCCTGATGATTAAAAATGTTGAGGTTGATTGAATCTTCTTTGGTTTTAAATATCCGTTAAAAGCTAAGTATAAAGGACTAATTAAACTACTGATAAAAAGTTGTATTTCACAAGCTGTTACTAAATCATATTTCATGTTTAGCAGTGTTTTTAAGAGGATAATTAATATTTTTCGGCAATCATTTATTGTATAAGCAAATAAAAAGAATGGGATAGTCCAAGTTTTGACATTTGCCATACGAGTCACATAACGGCTGAAACCAATTCCTCTAAAAAAAGGAATTAAATAGTCTCTTTTTAAACGCCAATGAGGTATTTTATGATATATTTCCATTTCTGGGTTATACCAAATTTCCCAGCCTGATTTTTGAATATAAGACAACATTTCTAAATCTTCACCTGCTAGCATATTACCAGCTGGTCTACCAGGTAAAATCATCTTATTTGGTACAGTTTTTAACCAGACTTCCCGACGAACAACAAGTCCCGCAGATGGGGGGAGTAATTTCTTGTGAGGTTCATATTTTAAAGGTATATTCCCTCGTTCTGTAATTGCTAAAAATGCAGCGATGCGCTGAAAATTTTCTGGTGGTTCTACTTCCCAATCAGGATGAATTTGACTACCATAAGCACCAGCATTTGGATATTTTTGAGCAAAATTATAAGCTTTTGCGACCCAGTTTGGATTGGGGTAGTTATCATCATCCAAAAAACCTATTAGTTTGCCTTTAGCTTCCTTTACTGCCCTTTTGCGAGCATATGCTGCTCCTTGTTGTGCTTCAAAGCAATATTTTAAGGGATAAGAACGTTGCCAATAATTTTGATAATTATTAACTATAGCAGCGGTATTATCTGTACTGTTATTGTCTACAACAATAATTTCCCAAGAAAAATGTTCTGTGTCAATTTGATTTTGCAGTCTTTCTAATAACTCTGGTAAACGAGTTTCACCGTTGTAAGTGGGAATAGCTATAGTAATGTCAATACTCTCGGTCATCATAAATTTAAAAAAAAATAAAATTTATATTTATTCCAGTATTAAATATTGGGAAATGTGCAGCACAAATGGTGGATTAATATTGTTTTATGCATAAAAAATGTAGGGTTATATAACACCATAAACTTAAATTTCAATAGTTTTTTTGTGTTGGCATTGTTCCTTAAACTGACATTTTTATTAATAGATAAAGGCAAGCCATTAAAATATTATCCCTAACCTATAAATCAGGGTTTTTAATTATCGGAATACTATTGAATAGTCGCTAATTTGCCACTAACTATGTATCAAAAAAATAAGCACTAAAAAAGCACCTCATATTTCAATTTTGAACTGGAGTTGCTTTAAAAAGTTCAGTATTTCTATTGATTTTTGATTATTTTATTAATAGAGGAATTAATTAGGTGAACAGTCATTTTTTTTAGCAGTAAGTATATTACCGATAAGAGTTTTGACGATCACACATCGCTTCATGTCAGTAGCAACTGTGGGATTATCTGATTTGGGTATAGCTACTACAACTCTTAAACCAGGTGGTTCATCAGAACCTTCTGGGGGTTTACCAAAGTCTGCATTTGGTAAAGTACCCATGTAATCAAAAGTAATTGTTTGTGGTGTAGATGAAGAAGGAGAGTTTTTAGATGGAACAGATTGTTCTGCTTTATTCTGACTAATCAAATTGGTTTCTAGAATTACTTCTCCTTTATTAATATTTAACTCTTGAGTTAAACTACGCCAAAGGGGAGATGCATCAGCAGGTATGGAATCAGAATCACCAGAATGAATTGCAATTTTTGGTATGTTATCAGTAGTTTTCAAGCTGAAACTATAATTACGTTTATTCTTTTTGGCTTCTCGTTGAGCTTCTTGTAAACCCGCTAAAATCATATCATTAGTCTTATTTAATCGCTGTCGCTTGACAAATCCAAGCCAGCTAGGAGCAACGATTGCTGACAAAATTGCTACCATAAACACCACTACTAAAACTTCCATTAGGGTGAAGCCAGAATTTTGTATATCAAAAAATGTATTCTTTGATTTTTGATTACTAATATTTGATTCTAATAATTTAAAAGCTATCATAATTCATTGTTTGAAAATGTGATTATTTAGTAAACAAGAATCCACGTCCTTCTACTCTGATGCTTGCAGATGGAAAATAATTTTTTTTATCACCCTTATAATCCAAATTATTGTTATCTATCCGAGCGATAGCGTTGCCTCGTATAAATATTTCGGCTGTCGTATTATCGGTATCAACACAAGCATAAAATCCGGTCATTTTAGCTGTATTTCTGTCTTTAAAACCTTCTATATCTTGCGGTAGTTTTGACCATGTAATTTTAGGTTTTGTAGAGTCTGGAGAACATGTTGCATCTGGCATTCCAGAAGTAGTTTGATCGATATAATCTACCAGCACTGAAGGACTTTTATCATAATCTTCACTAGCTTTTGTCCATTTATTCATTTTTTGTTCGAGAGTACCAACTCCTTCAAGACTAAATAAAGAAAAGCCATCACTGGGACAATAATCTTTAGCATACTTGCTTGTATATCCTGGACAATCGACACCACCACTAGTAACTTCTACACCATCCCTAATTTCCCATCTAGCAATGCGAGCAGCATTAGACCAAGTTTTATTAGTGTCTTTAATTAGATAGTAGGCTACTAAAGAATATACAAAAGCATCATCTTTTCCACCATTAGTAGCTACAACTGCGTCATCAAGAAATTCTCGTTTCCAAAACACCAGTACAGGAACTCTGTCTGTCTTATCTGAATTGGGTAATTGGTCTTTAATAGCATTAATGCCTGTAGCATCATAAATATAAATTGCCTGTTGTAAATCACGAGTAATATAATCCAGTGCTGACTGAATTTCTTGTTCAGAATTCAGTTTTGCTTGTTCTTGGTTGTCTGTATTTAAAACATTAACCATCAAGCCGAGTAATGGCGTAATTATAAGGGAACCTAGAATCAAGGCTACTAGTAATTCTGCCAAGGTAAAACCGCTTGTTTTTTTATATTTAGGTTTTTTTATTGGTTTTTTGAGAAGAAACTTGATGATATTCATGCCGCATATTTTATATTTTAAACGCTATTTTTCGATGATATTTATCTGAGCATTCCAGTTGAAACTAAGATGAAAAATGCTTCATTTACTAGATACATTTGTTATTTGTAGTGTCTTTTTTGGTATCATCTTTCAGACGATTACACAAATCATTAAATGAATCAGACTCACTACTAATAGCAGTCGTGATTTCAAACAAGGGTGTTTTGCGATCACCTAATCCTGCGGTTACTGTTCCTTGTTTATTAGATTTATTTGAATCATCATCAGAATGAGTCTTTTTTAAGTCACCACCATCAGAGCTAAATCCGTCTGCTCTGTAAACTCTTATTCCTAATTTGTAACCAGCTGTAATATCACCAGGAGTGCGAAATGCTTGAATTATAAAATCTTTGGTACTGCTGATTTGACACTTATCATCACCATCACCATCTATACAATACAAATTGGTTGCAGGTTCAGTACAGTAATTCTCATCAGTTTTATCATTATTATCCTTATCATCATCATTTTTATAGGTATTATTACAGGTTAATTTTCCTGTTGCAGGAACATCGTATCCTTTTAATAATTCCTCGTCAGTTTTTGTATCATCAGAGTCAATAGCTGTTATGTTTTCTGCTGAAATAGATTCTGCTCTCAACCCATCTATATATGTTCTTGCTGCTTGGATGCCTAGTTCTATCCGTCTTGATTGCACACGAGTGGCTGTAGACAAGACAATTGCAGGAGCAATGGCTGCTAGCAAAATAGCAGCAACAACCACCGCTACTAGGGATTCAACGATGGTAAAACCTGATTCCCTAGAATAAACCTCACCCCCTTCCCCTCTCCTTAGTAAGGAGAGGGGTGTCCGATAGGACGGGGTGAGGTTTGCGCTATGGTCACTAAAAAATTCGTCCCTTTTCTCTCTGCTTGGGAATTGAGGAGAAACCTCACCCCCTTCCCCTCTCCTTAGTAATGAGAGGGGTGTCCGATAGGACGGGGTGAGGTTTGCGCTATGCTCACTAAAAAATTCACCCCCTTCCTCTCTGCTTGGGAATTGAGGAGAAACCTCACCCCCTTCCCCTCTCCTTAGCAAGGAGAGGGGTGTCCGATAGGACGGGGTGAGGTTTGGGGTATGCTCAGTAAAAGAACGGTATAGTTGTTTAAGCTGATTCATTGTTTTTATTTACGATGATTATTCCTATGTTAAATAAACAGTAATAGAGGTTAGTAGTAAGCACTTTAGTACTAGGGAAAGCGCTAAAGCACTTACTACAAACAGGAGCAATTAATTACAGCCATTGGTGGGATGTTGATCTTTACTTAGCACATAAGAATCATCTGGTTTCTTGGCACATAACAAGGTTTTTACCCAATCATCATCTCGACCAACTTCTCGGAAATATTCATCCGGTAAATCATCGGGAATTTTCACTAATTTTTGAGCAAAGTAGTCTGGTGATTGAGAAAGTAGAGCAACATCATAACCCCATAATCTTCCTGGAGGTTTAAAGTAAGGTGCTTTTCCACCCGCAGTGTCTATGGAATAGAACGGTGAAGTCTTAATAGCTTCATAGGGTGCGCTAGCGTAGGCACTACGTCCAATTTGCATAAACGAACCGCTTATTTTTGTTTGTATTGGTGTAGAAGTGACTTCCCAGTTTTCAATGAAACGGACAAAGTTTTGCAAACCACCATTATCTTCTGAAGGATGAGCAGGAGTATCTCCAGCAGCTACTATCAAATTGAAAATCGAAGGCTCCCATTTAGGATTTTTGCTATTGTCAAAGGTATGATCGTTTGCGACTTGCAACCAATATTTGTGTTTGTTTTCTGTGTCGTGTTTGGTAATCCTTTGAATAGTGCCATCAAGGATTGGAGGAACATCCAAGGGTCTATCTACTTGTAAAACAGGTTCATTCCACTCTCCCGTATCGCTGGCTTTCATCCAAGGTATGAAAATAGGGTTACCAGATTTATCCGTTGCTAATTCTGGCATATTACCTTTTGTCAATGGAAAAGGAAATGCCTCTATCTTGCCTTTATCATTTACTCCGTAAATTTGCAGGGGAGTAACTACCTCACCAGTAGTCATATCCCGTTTAAAGGCAATTCTTCTGAGGAAGTTTGAGTTAGCCCACTTACCATCAGGTTCTTTACCCACCGACCCCGTTTTGATCGAGTTTACAGGTTGTCCTTCAGCATTACGTCCACCGCTGTTCCATGAACTTTGACCTTGACCAGCATAATCTTCCGGCTTGGTGTTGGTATTGGTCATTATCCAGAGTTTGGGGTCGCTACACTTGGAGACATCTGTTTGGGGACAAATTTCGTATGCATAGTCCCTAGCTTTCTCCCATCTCATTATCGGCGTGACAAAGTTGTTAAGATAGGAACTGCCTTGAAAACCAGGAGTAGTAGTGTCTAAGTCTTTGGGGAAACTCTCGTTGTCATACCATTTGAATTGGGGTACAAAGCTGTTGTATTCAGAGAAGTAATCTTTTAATCCTGCTGGAAGTGTTGATTTGTCCAGCTTATAGTCATAATCTCCCTCATTACGGAAGCCGAATCTAAAGTTACCGGAAAGTAAGGTTACAGCATCTCCTAACACTGCTGCGGGTCGCCATTCATCACCAATGGTACATTTTGGTAGTCTGGGGTCTTTGGGACGACAAGCAAATTGGGGGTTTAGTGTAGAACGAGTGTAGAAGTTACTCCAATTATCTGCCAGGGCAGTTGTAAACTCTTCTTGGGTGTGTAAATTAAAGTTACCCTTGATGTACACAGGCACATTGGAAGCTAGAATCAGCCCTTTCTCTACATCTCGATAATCTTTTTCTCGCCATAATTTCTCACCATTAATCAGCATAATGGCATTGGGACGACGGTCTGGGTCAACCTTATAGTCTACTGGACTTTCTAGCTTAGCTGCAGCTGAAGTACCTGCACTTTGATCTGCCAGTGCATCATCACGAGTAGCATAAATAATACCGCTATTGGGTAGTAGATATTCTTGATTAGTACCTCCTCCAATCTTTGTTGTGCGTAACAGTTCAATATCTAAGACAGTTGCACGAATTTCTAGGGGTTCTCGGTCTTTTTTAGGTAGGTCATAATCACCACTAAACTTGGTACTGTCTATGGCTTTAACCTGTCTTGGATCTAAAAAGGCAATTTCTCGAATTGCACCATGAGGTATGACAGAGTCACTAGGGGTCTTACCAGCCATTATTTCTAAAGCACAAAGGGCAGAATCAATGGCAGACCGGTCTGAAAGCAGCAGAGTTTCACCCGCTTCTTGTTTCTCCAAAGCGATTTGCAGTGGTTCATTTACCCAACGTCCATTGGGATATTTTAATTGCGCTTGGTACTTAAGTAAGCTGCTGTAAGTACTGACGGTTGCGGTGGGACGTGGATAAACTATACCGTTGTTAGATTTACCACCAGCTGCTGAACTATTAGCATCAGATTTCCAAGCTGGAAGTCCTGTTTGATTCTTAGCTGTTGTACTGTCGCTGGGGTCGTAATAACTACTTACACAAGCTATGGGTTTGGGATTTGTCGAGCTATAACCATCACTCTTATAATGATAAACTGCTGTAGCCCGCATTTTCAAGTATGGAGTATTGGCATCAGGTTGGGGTACTTTATAGGTAATATCCAAACCATAGTATTGATAAAATGGTTTGATATCAGCAGGAACCGTATCATACTTTGCTGGCTGCATATCAGACCAGACTTCTTCACTGTAGGTAGAGAAATTAGTAGTTGTATGGGTGGCATCGTGAGGTAAGTAAATCCCAGCACCAGTAATAACTCGTAAACCACCTACAGGATCTTGGGGAGTACTTGGTTCTTGCGCAGCTGCTAGTTCCCAATCTCCATTTCTTTCGATTGCACCCAAATCAGGTAACTGCTCGATTTGACTGCGACGGGTACGGATGTTATCTGAGTCAGTAGAACTTGGATCGTCCCAGTAATAACCTGTAATGTCTTGGGTATCCTCCTTCCCTGAACCAACAAATCTTTCTTTATCTTTATCCCACCATAACTCAGGTAGGTTATTACCTATTGCAACGCGATCGCCTACAAATTGTTCATTACCTTCCTTCTCTTTTTCCAGCAAGCTGGGTTCAGTTGCACTAGGTCGTAGTCTATTACTATTAGTCTTTAAACTCAGTTGTGCATAACCAGTAGCAGTTTTACCGTCATTGGGGTCAAAAGGATAAATCCAGTCATCGGGGGGACGTAGGGTATCACCACTTCCCTCAAGAACATCACCAGTGGTATAACCCTTGACACTATCTGTGTCAGTTTTATCGAAAGGAACTTCTTTATAAGGTACACGTCGAGTACGTCGTTTAAAGTAATATTCTAGTTGTGTACGGCGAATTGGATCGGTTTTGATATAAGTGGATGCTAAACCCAGTTTTGTTTTCTTGTCAGTAACACCCTGTTTTACTTCTTCTGGGTCGGTATTTGTATCTTTAAGCATTTGAGCATCAACCAAGAGATTTATCCGCTTGGCATAAGCTAAACCATTATATGCGACATCTTTTGAAGCATCGCTAACAGATTCATCATTGTTGACCCTACCATCTTCACCAGGTTTGACTCCGTTTTGAAACAAATGCACATGGGTCGGATTCCTTAAGTCACCAATAAACTCACCTTTAACTAAGTTTCCACCGACAAAAATTTTGCCATTATCAGCTTCATAGAAACAGGAATATGGACTGCTAATTTGGTAAAGTTTAACAGTACTCCAAGCACTACCAGTAAGGAAGTTACTGTTAGTAACAATTCGTCCGTTGAGGTTGAAATCAGCACCAGGGGTGATTGCTAAATCATCTTCGTAAACAACAGCATTATTAACTAGGGGAAGTTGTACCCGTTCTTGTTGGTACTCTAATGCAGAAAACCCTTTATTTCCTTTGTAAGCTTCGTACTTATCACCAGTTGGTGCATCGGTAATGGGAACATTAGCTGTATAAACAAAGAAGCTTTTCTTTAATTTATTGCCAATTTTAAACCACCCAGAATTACCCACCAATGTTGCACTAGTTCCCAAAGCATCTTTACAAGCACCACCAACTCCACCACCCACCATTGGTGGAGTTCTAGCTTCTAAAGGATTTCGAGAACGCTCATATGCACCATCTTTGACCCCAGGATTTTTGAAATAAATTCCGTAAAGGGTGTAGGTGTCAAATTTACCGTTATTGTCAGTATCAACTGGATACATCCATGCTGAACGCAGGTCTTCAGAAGCATTTTCATCAGTTAATTTAAGTTGCTCCTCATCCCCAAATGTATATTCATTGATATAGGATTTAAAGTGACTATCTAGGGCTGAATCAGTGGGTGTTGACCGTGGTAATCTACTATCTATAAAAAGTTTGTTTAATTTAGCTTTTGCACGGTCAATTGCTGGTGCCGCAGCGTTGAGAACAGCTTCATTAACCCTGACATTACTAGCATTTTTTGCCCGTTCAAAAGAGCGAAATACAATAGCAGTAGTTAACAAAACAACCACCACAGTTACCATTACCACCGTCGGTAACACAAAACCAGAATTTAGCCACTCTGCTTGTTTATCACTAACTAAAAAAGTCCTCAGTAGCCAAAATTTCTGCTCTTTGATTGCCTGTGGAGATTGTTGGCTAAGTTTTTGGTAAAAGTTTTTGATTGTCTTGACCAACTGGCGATTTAGAGACATAGCTACTTACCTGTCACGAGATTTGATGATGATTTATTAAAGGGTTTTTGTTTTCACAAAGTCAGATAAAAAGATTTAGAAACAGTAGTTTGTTTCTTCAAACAAAAAATTCACCTGACTAGATAATAGAGAATATATAAACCAGTTATAGAGTTTGTAAAGTTTTTTAGTTTGTCCGGAGAAAACAAATTTTATATGTATTATTTAATTTATAGTCTACAAAGAATAATAACGCCATAGGTTTATAAAAAATTTGCAAACTTTTTTTATTTTAAAAGCAAGTTCATAAAGTTTTTACCCAAATCTAGTGGTAATTACGCACTTTTTTAAAATTTATGTGAACAGATACCTATCTACTCAAATCCCTAAAACATAAATTTAGTAATAAAAGTTTTATATTTAATTACAGTGACTTCCTTAGCAAGGTAAGTCATATCTTGAACCATTTTCATCAACCAGGGAGAAACCAGGTTTATGAGGGAAAAATTAGCTTTTTTACAGCTTGATATTCCCAATCAACCCGGTTTCACCACACAGGTGCAAAATGTTAGGGTAAGTTTATAGTACCCACTTCACATAGAAAACATATCATTGGGACAAAAATTCATATTACAGTAGGGCATAAAAGAACCCCGACTTCTTTGAGAAGTCGGGGTTCTGAGGAAAATTAAAATTTAGAAGTCCCTTAAAACTTATTAAGATTAATCCCGGCTTCTTTAGCCATTGCTTGCAATCCTTTCGTTTCCAGGGTTTTAATGGCTTTGGTAGATAACTTGAGTCTCACCCAACGCTTACCTTCAGCCCACCAAACGCGCTTGCTTTGCAGATTAGCGTGTTGTAAGCGCTTGGTACGACGGTGGGAGTGAGAAACTGAAAAGCTGTTATTTGCTTTTTTACCAGTGAGTTGACAGCGACGAGACATGTTTAAATTTTCCAGTTGATTTTGAAGACAATTTCTTATTGTAACCAAATTCCAGCTATTCGTGGACGATTTGGCAAGGGATTTCAATGTAGGAGCGCAATGCTTGCGCCCATTTTTCATCTTCTAGAGTGCGTTATCAATAACAGTCCTAACGCACCAAACATCTCTACAAAAAAAGGATTGGGAGTAATTTAGATTGTTTGTGTGTACATCCTAGAATTATCAATGGAAAAGGGTAAAAAATAAGGGACTTCCATTTTTGAAAAAATCTTAGAAAAAATCCTACATTCAGGGCGCAAGCATTGCGCCCCTACTGTATTAAATGTAACGGATGATATATCCATATAGATAATTATGTGTTACATCCCTTGCAAAATCCTACATTCAGGGCGCAAGCATTGCGCCCCTACTGTATTAAATGTAACGGATGATATATCCATATAGATAATTATGGGTTACATCCCTTGCAAAATCTACTTCGCTGCTTCTTCTGTCAACTTGGTGAGTACGTCATTAGAACGTTCTACAAAGGATGTCATTCCTTCAGCATCAAAGCCTTTCTGGGACATTAGCGCTAAATCGTAGATATGTTGGCAAATCATTTTCACCAATTGACCTGTGGGTGATTCACTATCTCCTTGAATAATACTACCTTGACTGAGATTGGCGAGATTTTGAATCAAGGGGTGAGCAGTATTCACCAATAATATGTGATCTTCGGGGAATTCTGCTGCTTGCTGCTGCATCATGGCGTTCATTTCCCGCAGACGACGGAGAATTTCTGGTAATAATACCATTGCTGGTGGTGTTCCTTGGGGAGAGTCAGATTTTAAGGCTTCGGTGCGGATGTTTACCTTGGGTTTGTTGATGGCTTTCTCAAATAACTCTTTGATGACATCGCTACGGGTTTTATTGGTGTTGGGGTCAACAATTTCCCCGGTTTTGTCTTTATCTAGCAGGGTTTGATCCAAATCGGAGTCTACGCGACTAAATTTGACATCCTTATATTCTTGTTCTAGGGAGTTGATAAAGTGGGTGTCAATGAAGGAGTCCATAAATAGGACTTCCAATCCTTGATTTTTATGTAATTCTACGTAGGCAGCTTGTGATGCAGCATCTGTACAGTAGAAAACCCGGTTTTCGTGACGTTCTTTGTTGCGTTCCAGGTACTCTGTGAGAGTTGTGTATTGAGATTTTAAGTTTTCTTGTTCTGGATTTGCGGGGGTTACATCTTGCCAAGCATCCCCCTCTTCCGATTGTACCTGTACTTCAGAAGTGCCCGCATCGGCGGTTTCTGTCCCCTTGGCGGTTGTACGAAAGATAATTAGGTCTTGAACTTGCTTTTTGAATTTTTCATCGTTCATTACCCCAAATTTGACGAAGGTAGCCAGGTCACCCCAAGCGTTAATATATTGTTTGCGGTCATCGCGGTAAAGTTCTTTGAGGCGATCGCCTACTTTTTTGGCAATGTAGTCGCCGATTTTGCGCACGGTGCGATCGCCTTGTAAAGCACTGCGGGATACGTTCAGGGGAATATCGGTGCTATCAATTACACCCCGCATTGGTAGCAGAAATTGGGGAATAATTTCTTCGCAGTGGTCGCTGACAAATACTTGGTTGCAGAATAATTTAATCTGTCCTTTGGTTACATCTACATCTGGTCTGAGTTTGGGGAAATACAGAATTCCGTTAATAATAAAGGGATAGTCTGTATTTAGATGTACCCATAACAGTGGTTCTTCTTGGAAAGGATACAGGTAACGGTAAAATTCTAAGTAATCTTCTTTAGTTAAACTATTGGGAGATTCTCTCCAAGGTGCTTTCTGTCTATTTAATACCTCTCCATCCAATTTGATGGGTACTGGCATAAAATCACAGTAAGTTTTAACCAGATTTTTCACCCTTGCAGCTTCTACATATTCCAATTCTTCTTCCATCAAATGGAGAGTAATGGTAGTTCCGCGAGTGGTGCGGGAAGAATCTTCTAAGGTGAAAGCTGGAGAACCGTCACAAGTCCAATGAACAGCTTGGGCACCTTCTTGATAAGAAAGGGTATCAATTTCTACCTTGGAAGCTACCATAAAAGAAGAATAAAAGCCCAAACCAAAGTTACCAATAATTGGTTGGTCTGATTTACCTTGATACTTCTGAATAAATTCTTCCGCACTAGAAAAAGCAACCTGGTTAATATATTTTTTGATTTCCTCCCCAGTCATACCAATACCGTTATCGGTAATGGAGAGGGTTTTGTTATTTTTGTCAATAGCAAGTTGAATTTCCGGTTCCTCAATTTCCCCAGAGTATTCCCCCGCACGGGAAACCATTTTCAGCTTTTGAATTGCATCCACAGCATTGGATACCAACTCCCGCAAGAAAATTTGGTGGTCGGAATAAAGGGACTTTTTGATAATTGGGAAAATATTCTCAGTATGAATAGTGATAGTGCCTTGTTCTAGCATAGTTACTAATCTGTCAATGCAATGATTTTAATGATGATGGTAGCCAATACACTTAACCCTCTGCTGGCTGATTATTTTCCAACAAGCAAGAGGGTAAGCTACCATATAGGACTTTATTTTAAAGGTATAACTTAGACCATCGCCTTTACTGTAAAGCATTGTTTGCCGTCTAGCAAAGATGCGGATTTCCCTACTTAGTTACCTGACTTGAATCCCCAATTTCATTTTTGGGATTTTTCTTCTAATTGACTCAACCTGTACTCAAATAGCCGATTTTGAAAGGTAATATCCTTGCGAATCAATTGGAGTTCTCCCCGCA
>JAAUYI010081891.1_pt1 | contig 21097 bp, 17 predicted proteins | sample 7278041 | NCBI WGS metagenome assembly JAAUYI01 (sample SAMN14350216, study PRJNA611818) | marine sediment metagenome | isolation source: surface marine sediment (0.6m) | place: French Polynesia: Moorea | collected 2018-08
AATCAAATCGTAACCATCATAGAGCTACGTCAAATTTTTCCGACATACGCGCCTATTTTCCAGGTAATCACAAGGATCTCTCCTGGTGAAATCAACGCTGATTTGAGTTTTCATTAACTTTTCATTTGCTCACCTTCACTCATGCTAGAATCAAATATTATGACAGCGGAGCATCACGAGGATGTTCATGTAATTGAGTTAGACCAACGTACTCTCTATCTTATAGGAACTGCCCATATTAGCCAGGAGTCGGTGGACCTCGTCAAAGAAACTATCAGCAGTGAACAGCCGGATACCGTCTGCATTGAACTCGATGAAAAACGCTACGCGGCACTAACGGAGAAAAAACGTTGGCAAGCGCTCGATCTTAAAGAGGTAATCCGGAATAAACAGCTTTCGACATTGATGGTAAATATGCTTATGGCTGCATACCAAAAGAAGTTAGGCAGTCAATTGGGAGTTACGCCTGGTGCTGAATTACTGGCAGCAGTTGATACCGCCAGGGCCCATGAAATACCGGTAATTCTATGTGATCGGGATGTGCGTATCACCCTGCGGCGTGCCTGGAAATCCACCTCATTTTTCAAGAAGGGTTATCTCCTTGCCGCTTTGTTCGGCAGCCTTTTCGATAAAACAGAGGTAAGTGAAGAAAAACTTACCGAACTGAAGAAAAAGGATGTGCTGGCCGAACTCATGAATGAAATGGGTGATGCTCTTCCCGATGTCAAACGCGTACTCATAGATGAAAGAGATATTTTCCTGGCCGAAAAAATCCGTACAGCACCGGGAAAAAAGATTGTGGCCGTTGTTGGCGCCGGCCATGTCGAAGGTATTATCAAGCATCTGGCCACAGATAATTCGGCTGCAATTGCTGACATCAGTACCATCCCTCCCGTCTCCCAAACCTTTAAAACCTTAGGATGGTTCATTCCTTTGGTGATCATTGGCTCAATTATTACCATCGGCATCCAAAAAGGTGCATCGGTTGCAGGTGCCAATCTGCTCTATTGGATTCTTGCCAACGGTATACCCTCGGCACTTGGGGCAATTCTGGCCATGGCCCACCCCTTCACCACAATTGGAGCTTTTGCCGCCGCCCCGGTGACCAGTCTCACCCCCGTAATAGGCGCAGGCTATGTCACCGCTTTCATCCAGGTAATGGCATGTCCCCCTGTGGTGCGAGAATTTGAGACGGTGGCTGAAGATATGTCGAGACTTACCGGCTGGTGGAAGAACAAGCTGCTCAGGGTGTTTTTGGTATTTATCTTGACGGGTCTCGGCTCAGCAGTCGGTACCTGGGTTGGTGGTTATGAAATCGTAAAAAATCTTATAGGATAAAATCGCTCACAATATGACTTTACCTCAACAAAACAACTCTACATCGTTAACCAAGAAACAGATCAAACACCTTCGCGGTCTCGGTCACAAACTCAACCCGCTCGTGCTGATTGGCAAGGAAGGGATAAACGATAATCTACTTCAAGCCGTTGATACGGAACTGTACAATCACGAACTCATCAAAGTAAAAATCGGTACCAACAGCAGTGTTGACAAAAAGAAGGCCGCCGAGATCATTCCGGAATCTACTCGGAGTGAACTCGTCCAACTCATTGGCAAAACCCTCATGCTTTACCGGGCAAATCCAGAAAAACCTAAGGATAAAAGAGTGCACATTCCTAAGATTTAATTGCTTTGAGAAATTATCCCTACATTTATTCTTTTGAGAATAGAGTATAAATTTGAAATAGCCGATGACTTTTTGGTCGGCACTCAAGTGTTTAGGCTTCTAATGATTTCTTCAAAGTAATCAATGAAGTGGGTGTGTTCTGAGAAGAGAGAATCAGCCTGCATCTGCTGGCTGAGGCAACACCATGGGCCGCTTTATGGGCAATTTCTGGTAGATTGTTTATTTCACTGAGATGGGCCAGTACAACATATCTCAGCTGCTCCTCTAAAAGCCCGGCAAGAAAAGCTGCAGCATCATCATTGGCAAGATGGCCATGGCTGGACCGGACCCGCTGTTGCAGAGCCAGGGGATAAGGACCGTTTTTAAGCATCTCCGGATCGTGATTAAACTCAAGGATCAGGGCATCACAGCCTCGCAGTCGGGCCGCCATGAGGTGGGTCACTTTGCCCGTATCCGTGCAATATCCTAGAGAATGTTCACCATCGCTTATCACAAATCCTACCGGGTCATTGGTGTCGTGCAAAGTTCTAAATGAGCGAACCTCCAGATCTTGAAAAGCAGTTGCTTCGCCGGTTGTGAAAGTACCCCTTTTATGAAGTTTTCCAAGCTTTTGATCGGCACCTGAAAAAGTCCCATCATTGGCAAAAACGGGTATTCTGGAGCGTCTTGAGACAACTCCCGCACCGCTAATATGATCGTTATGTTCGTGAGTGAGAAAAATCCCTTTTACCCGGGAGATATCCTTACCAATTGCTGATAGTCTGTTACTTAGCTGCTTACCAGAAAAACCGGCATCAATAAGAATTGCCGTGTCCTTTGATTCAACGTAGACAGAATTACCTTTGCTGCCGCTGCCGAGTATTGAGAACTGCATGACTTATATACCCGTGTGGCCAAAGCCTCCGGCTCCTCTGGCCGTAGAATCGAGCTCACTGACAAGCTCAATCCGAGCGCGAATAACCGGGGCTAAAACGAGTTGGGCGACGCGATCACCACGACGGATAACGAAGGCTTCATCACCCAGATTTATGAGGGCAATTTTTATCTCTCCACGATAATCGGCATCTATCGTTCCAGGACTATTGAGTATGGTAACCCCATGCTTCACGGCAAGCCCGCTACGTGGTCGTACCTGGATTTCAAAACCGGGAGGCAGAGCGACTGCCAATCCCGTTTCAACCAGGCAGCGCTTGCCCGGATGAAGCGTATAAGAATCACTAACAGCAGCACAGATGTCCATGCCGGCAGCCAGCTCGGATTCGTAGCTTGGCAGGGTTAAATCGGCTGATGCATCAGGATCAAACCAACGGAATTTAATGCGTTCTTCTCTCATCATGCTCACATAAAAAAAGCCGGTACCAATAAAGGCCCGGCTTTTCCTTACAGTTAAAGGTGAACTGTAGACTTACAGCAGAGCTTTACGACTCAAACGGATGCGGCCTCTATTATCAACGTCGAGGACCTTCACCTCCACCTTGTCACCTTCATTTAGAATATCGGTTACCTTGGCAACACGTTTGGTATCAAGCTCAGAAATATGTACAAGGCCATCGGTGCCCGGTAATATTTCCACAAAGGCACCGAAGTCTTTGATGCTTTTCACCAGCCCTTCATAGGTTTTGCCAATCTCCACTTCGGCAGTAAGTTCCTTAACCTTTTCAATAAGCTGTTCAGCTCTGCTGCCGTCCTGGGTGAATATCTTCACCAAGCCATCATCATCCACTTCTATTTTGGCATCATACTCTGCTGAGAGCTCTTTAATGATCTTGCCACCTGGGCCGATGATATCACGAATCTTATCTGGATTTATTTTGTGAACCAGATACTTAGGAGCATATTCCGAAACCTCTTCGCGAGCCTCAGAGATACCTGATTTCATTTCAGAGAGGATATGCAGACGTCCCGCTTTGGCCTGCTCCAGAGCCTGGCCCATGATGTTTCGATCAACTCCGTCTATTTTGATATCCATCTGCAGGGAAGTAATCCCTTCCTGGGTACCTACAACCTTGAAGTCCATATCACCCAGATGATCTTCATCCCCGAGAATATCAGAGAGGATGACCACCTTGTCGCCCTCTTTGATAAGGCCCATGGCAATACCGGAAACAGGCTCCTTGATCGGGATACCCGCATCCATCATGGCCATACTGCCACCGCAAACCGTAGCCATTGAAGACGAACCGTTAGATTCCAAAACTTCGGAGACGACTCGCACAGAATAGGGAAAATCCTCTTCTGAAGGCAGTACAGCCAATAACCCGCGCATAGCCAGGGCACCATGACCGACATCGCGCCTGGAAGGACCACGCAACATTCGTACTTCGCCAACACAAAATGGTGGAAAATTATAATGCAGCATAAAACGATTGTTTTCCTCTCCACCGAGTGTTTCAACACGTTGCTGGTCACGCTCACTACCTAAGGTCGCGGTAACCAGTGCCTGGGTTTCCCCCCTGGTAAACAGGGCAGAGCCGTGGGTTCGCGGCAGATAACCAACTTCACAAGCTATGGGACGAATCTGGTCAAAAGAACGTCCGTCGATGCGTTTTTCCTCTTCTACGATCATTGCCCGCATCACTTTTTTCTTATAGGAAGAGAGTAGATCGCCAATTTCACGTGACCTTTCACCATCCTCATCGAGTTCGGCTATCACCTTGTTTTTGAGATTATCATAGAGATCACCTCGGGCCATCTTGTCGGAGGTGGTTACCACTTCGGTCATGCCAGCTGAGGCAATCTCTTTCACTTTGGCAAGAAGTGCCTCATCGACTTCAGGCGGTTCAACCACGCGCTTTGTCTTCCCGTGGGTTTCCTGTAAATCCTCCTGCAGGTCAATCAATGGCTGCACCTGGCTATGGGCATAAAAAATTGCTGAGAGGACTTCATCCTCACCAAGATTATCCGTCTGGCCTTCAACCATGACCACTGCGTTTCGCGTACAGGCAACCACCATGTTCATGCTGGACCTGGCAAGCTCTGCCACGGTGGGATTAATCACATAATCGCCGTCGATATAGCCCACGCGGGCACCGGCGACCGGTCCCTGAAAGGGGATATCGGAGAGTGTGAGGGCACAGGAAGCGCCGGTAAGAGCAAGTACATCGGGTTCATTTTGGGTGTCTGCCGATAGTACTGTGGCAATCACTTGGGTTTCGGCACAATAGCCATCGACAAAAAGAGGCCGCATGGGACGGTCAATGATTCTACAGGTCAGTACTTCATGATCGCTCGGGCGTCCTATTTCTCTTCTAAAATAATTACCAGGTATTCTGCCCACCGAAGCAAGTTTTTCCTGATATTCTATGGTCAGGGGTAAAAACCCCAATTCGGGTTTGTTCTCTTTTGCTGCTACTGCGGTGACGAGAACAACTGTCTCGCCTGATCTAATGACAATCGACCCTGCGGCTTGCTTGGCCAACTTGCCGGTTTCAATGGAAATTGTTTTTCCATCTATTTGTGCTTCTACTTTCTTATACATTTTAACTCCATAGTTATTGCATCAGGGAAATGCCCAGCGCCACTATATCGACTGGATTATCCACCAGCCCCGTATGCTCTTATTTTCCGGAAATGCGTTTTACAAAATAGCAACAGACTATTACGGAGACTCCGAAATAGTCTGTTGAGTAATGGCACATGCGTAAATCATGAAACGGGCAACAGCCCTGGACAATCACTATTTACGGATACCAAGCTCTTTAATCAGAGCTCTATACTTCTGTATATCTTTCTTTTTGAGATAATCAAGAAGGCTTCTGCGCTGGCCGACAAGTTTTAACAAGCCTTGCCTGGAGTGATGATCCTTCTTATGCTTTTTGAAATGATCATTGAGATAGTGGATACGATCCGTCAGCAGGGCAATTTGCACCTCCGAGGAACCGGTATCCGAAGGATGTACCTTGAACTTCTCGATTATTTCACTTTTACTTAACGTCGTTTGGGCCACAACAACCTCCTAAAACTGTATCTTATTTCTCGTTTTCTCTTCTATTTTTCATTCAACCCGGCCCAGAACAGGAATAGAGTGGCGTCTCTTCTCCTTGGGGCCTTTGTACCTCAATTACGGTACAAGAAAGCTTTGGTCGAGGAGCAAATTCGACCCTGTCGACCAGTTACAGTTCTTTTGGCTGGCCGACCTTTCCAATGGCGAGTTTCTTTATATTCTCAATATATTGTCAAGCTGCTAAACAAAATCCGCTAAAACATTACTTATCCGGCAAGTAGATTAGCTATTAAAATCTCAACCTAACTAATCTGGGCAACACCCTAGCCACTAATCCGGATTATTGCAACAGATTAGATACATCATTTACCGATAATGCTCCAGCTAAAAATTCGTGGCGACAATTTTCTTTGGCAAAACGATCCCCCGGGAAACTGTCGTCCACTAAGAAGACCCCGCTCCTTATGCGTCGTAGATCACTAAGATAGGCACCACAGCCCAGCTTTCTGCCAATATCAGCAGCCAGTGTACGAATATACGTACCCTTGCTGCAAACAACCCGAATTTTCAATTCATTTGCCGTACCACCAAGCAAGGTGGAATCATCTATACGCTCAAGATGGTTGATGAAAATTGTCCTGGGTTCCTTCTTAATGTTTATGCCCCGCCGGGCATAATGATAGAGCGGCTTCCCCTTATGTTTTAATGCCGAATAGGCCGGGGGAACCTGTTGCTGATCGCCAATGAAACTCTGCAGACATTCTTCTACAAATTCGCTGGTGAGCGTTTCAACCTCGCACTCTGCAACAACCTCGCCCTCCGGGTCCTGAGTTGTTGTTTCCTTACCTAGGGTTAAGGTCGCCAGGTATTCTTTCTCTCCCTCCATTAGGCTGGAAATCATTCTGGTTGCCGGTCTACCGGCACAAATTATTAGCAATCCGCTGGCGAAGGGATCCAAAGTACCGGCATGCCCCACTTTCTTCATCTGCAAAATCCGCCTAACGTGGCGAACCATGCTAAAAGAGCTGGGTCCGACCGGTTTGTCGATTAAAAAAACTCCGGCTTCAAATTCGGTCATGACTGCATATACTAAATATCCGCAATGCCTCAGAAAACAATTAAACCAACGGAATCAACTGATCAACAACCAGTTGCTGCACCTGCTCCAAGGTTTTATCGGCAAAGCGAAAACCGGCCGCATTTCTATGACCACCGCCATTAAAAACTCTAGCCAACTCGGCAACATCGCAGGATCCTTTGGCCCGCAGGCTAACCGAGATCACACTGTCCTTGTTCTCTTTTACAAATGCGGCAACCTTGACTCCTCTGATTGAGCGGGGAAAATCTACAAATCCCTCGATGTCTTCAGGCCGGGCTTTACTTTTGGCGAACATGTCCTGAGTAACGTGGATCATGGCAACTTTTCCTTTTTTGTAAAGGCGTAAGGTGCCAAGGACCATCTCCATCAAGCGGATTCTCTCGGAGGTGTAATTGTTATAAATTTTTCCGGACACCTCATCGGGCTGAACCCCCAGTTCCACAAGTTCTGCCGCAATTCTCAACGTCCTTGGTGAGGTCGCCTCATAGCAAAAAGATCCCGTATCAGTTGAGATAGCAACATAAAGATTATAGGCCGCTTCATATGAGATGGGGGCTTGGAGATTCTGGGCTATTTCAAAGACCATCTCGCCGGTCGAGGATTTTCTCGGATCGACCCAGCGGTAGTCACCAAAATCTTTATGGGATTGATGGTGATCGATGACAAGAAACGGCTTAACCTCCAACAGCCTGGTCTCATGCTTGCCAAGCCTTCTGCTGTCTCCGCAATCAAGAGAGATGGCTATGACCTTCTCACTCTCTTCTACAAAGGAAAACAACTCGTCAAGCGTAGTATTTACCCGGTCACGCCCCGGTAAAAAATTATAAAGATGCGGTACCGGCTCCTCAAGATAGCAGAATACCTTTTTCTGCATACCTTCCAGGATAGCCGCAAAACCGAGCAGAGATCCCAGGGCATCACCATCGGGATGCACGTGGGTGAAGAGTACCACGCTCTGGGCCTCCTCTATTGCTTTGCTCATTTCCTCAGGAATCTTCATTCGACCTGTTTTCCTCAGCTATATCGCGAAGCAGTTTCTCAACCTCATCGGCTTTGTCGGCAGTTTCATCATAGTAAAACTGCAATGCCGGTGTGTACCGGAGATTCAGACTTTTAGCCAGGTGGCTGCGCATGAATCCCTTCGCCCTATCCAAGCCTTTGCCAGCAAGTTGAACGGCTTTTTTTTCTCCCATCACTCTATAGTAAATCTTGGCATTCTTTAAGTCGTCGGTAACCTGAACACGGGAGATGGAAACTCCAGCAACAGCGGGGTCCCTTAATTTTTGCAGAAGCAGGCCTGAAAGCTCATGGCGCACTGCCTCGGCAACACGGGAGGGCCTTTTTTTTCCTTTTTTACCAAGGCCAAGTGAGTCGAGAGTATTTTTAGGGTCCCAGCTGTTCATCGTTTTCTTATTCCGAACTCAGAGTTGCCTCAACCTGTTCCATGACAAAGGCTTCTAGAGTATCGCCTACTTTGATATCATTAAAATTTTCAACGCCTATGCCGCATTCAAATCCGGAGACAACCTCTTTCACGTCATCTTTAAAGCGCCGCAAAGAGCTGATTTTGCCAGTGTAACTGACGACACCATCACGAACGACACGAACCTTGGCATTTCGCTGGATCTTACCATTGACGACAAAACAACCGGCGATCGTTCCCACTTTCGGTACACTGAAGGTATCCCGAACTTCGGCATTGCCAATGACATTCTCCTTGAATGTCGGATCGAGCATACCGACCATAGCCTTGCGGATATCATCAAGTGCATGATAGATAACATCATAGGCTCTGACATCGATATTTTCCTTCTGGGCCAACTCTTTGACTTTCATTGTTGGTCGCACGTTAAATCCAATAATGATTGCCTCGGATGCCGAAGCCAGAAGAATATCAGACTCGGTGATTGTTCCGGTACCTTCGTGAAGAACCCGTACCTTGATCTCATCCGTAGAAAGTTCCTCGGCCGCCTTGGCAAAAGCCTCCAATGTTCCCTGCACATCGGCTCGCAGAACAACACGAAGTTCTTTCACATCGCCTTCATTCATTTGTTCAAAGAGCTTGTCCAGAGATATTTTGGAATTTGCACCAAGTTCTGTTTCCCGTGCCTTCAAAGATCTCGACTGGCTGACATTTTTAGCCATTTTCTCATCGGTTACCACGATGAACTCGTCACCGGCCGAGGGCACTCCTGACATGCCTTGCACTTCCACTGGCGTCGATGGCCCGGCTTTGTCTATTTTCCTGCCTTTATAATCAGAGAGTGCACGAACCTTGCCACTGTGTTGGCCGACGACGAAATAATCACCATCCTTCAAGGTTCCCTGCTGCACCATGACGGTAGCTACTGCACCACGTCCCTTGTCCAGTCTCGCCTCTATGACGCTCCCCTTGGCAGTCCGGTCTGGATTGGCCTGCAGTTCCAGAATCTCTGCCATCAGTTGGATATTTTCAAGCAGGTTCTCTATACCTATATTCTTCTTTGCCGAGGTTTCACAATAGATGGTCTGCCCGCCCCATTCTTCGGGAGCGAGTTCAAGTTCGGCCAGCTCTCGTTTGACCCGATCAGGATCAGCATTGTCCTTGTCGATTTTATTTACCGCTACGATTATGGGAACATCTGCCGCCTGGGCATGGTGGATAGCCTCCCTGGTCTGATCCATGACACCATCATCAGCGGCGACAACGAGAACAACCAAGTCGGTTACCTGGGCTCCGCGAGCTCGCATCTCAGTAAAAGCAGCATGACCCGGCGTATCAACAAAGGTGACATCCCCAGCAGGTGACTGCACCTGATACGCACCAATATGCTGGGTGATTCCACCTGCCTCACCTTCTGCAACATCAGTTTTACGAATAGCATCCAGAATGGAAGTCTTGCCATGGTCAACATGTCCCATGACCGTTACCACGGGAGCTCTGGATTTTAAATCTCCGGCTTCTTGTTCTTGATCGAGCATCTGGATACCAATCTCTTCGGTCACACCTTGCTCGACCTCATAGCCAAAGTCGCTGGCAATGAGCATGGCAGTATCCACATCAACCGGTTGGTTCATGGTTGCCATTACCCCAAGGCCCATCAGTTTGGCTATTACCTCACTTGCTTTGACCCTCATCTTGGAGGCGAGATCACCGACAGTAATGGAATCAAAAACCTTGATCCGCTTCTTACTTGCCTTCATCTCTAGAGGTGGGGCAATCGGTTTACTGTCTTTTTTGCCTCTCCCGCCTTTTTTACCTCTTTTGCCAGGTGAGCGCTGATAGTCACTGCCAAAATGCGTATACTTGACCGCTTTCTTCGCTTTTTTGGCCGCTTTACCGGCTTTACGGCCAAACTCTTCATCAGCTTCAGTCTGATCCGCCTTCTTGCCTTTTTTGCGAGCCCTTCCAGAGTCGTAACCATCTTGACCAGCTGGCTGTTCATGGCCAGGAGCACCGGAGGGCCGGACAGATTTTTTCTTAGGCCGCGGTGAGGCTTTTTGCTCTTCTTCAACTGGGATATCGATTGTCCCTACAACACGAGCCAGCTTTTTCGAGGCTACCTTCTTTTTCTCTTTCGGTTTAACCTTTTTTTCCGTCTCCGGAGCAGCTTCATCAACCTCAACAGCTTCAGATTCTTTTGTCGCTGTAGCAACCGCAGCTTCTTCAAGATCAGTCTCAGCGCCACCCTCAGCGGCCATTTCCGGCTCGATGATCTCTTTAGAGGATTCTATGGCAGAATCTTTCTTTGTCGGGGCTGCTGCCTCTTCGCTTTTGTCTATTTGGGGTTCTACTTCCTTACCCGTTTCGACCTGCGCAGCATCGGCCTCTTCTACAGCCTGCGTTTTTGTCTCTTCCACCCCGGCAGGAGCGCTGTCAGCTGTCTCTGTTTGACTTGTTTCCTCAGCTGTTGCTTCTTGTTCGCGTTCTGTCTCCTCAGTCGGAGCTTTTCTTCGCCTGATAATAGTTGATCTTCGGCGAATAACAGTTGCTCCCTTGGGATCGTCTATCCTCTTCTCAACGCGCTCCATTTCCGGTTTTTGCAATACGGTTTTACGGATCTTTTCTGCCGTTTCATCATCCACGGTAGAACTGTGGCCTTTGATGTCGTAACCCTGCTCAATGAGTTTCGCGGCCAAATCCTTGCTCGCCATTCCGGCTTCTTTCGCTAGTTCGTAAATCCTCACCCTGCTCATCATTTGCTCCCGTAATACCTCTCCTCAGCAAAAATACGCTGCCAATCGTTCTGCCTGTTCTGTCTTACAGGCAAGAAGTTCTGCTTGGGCGTCATCAAGAAGTTTCATTGCTTATTAAAAATTTTGAGCCACCTTTGCCGGTGTGAAAGAAATCTTTGTAAACATCTTTCACTCCTGCAACAGTATGCTCCCCTGCCGTTTTTTCTTTGATATTCATCAAGTAGAGGACTTCCATCCTCCCAGACAAAGCGATGTAGAGCTGATTTCATCGCTTTGCTCCTACATATTACGCATGTGCGTACCGGCTCAGACACGGATTATTCTTTCTCATCACCTGCATCGGCCGAATCCTCATTCTGTTCGGCTTCAACAACATCACCTACACTATCTACTTCATCCTGCTCGGCAGTAACAGAACCACCCTCAGCCTGAACGTTATCCTCATCATCAGTTGCTACCGTTTCAAAATCAACACCACTTTCTACCGTTTCAGCAGCCGCGCTTATCATTGCTTGGGCAAACTCTTCATCGATAGCCCGCAGGACAATCAAAGAGTCAACATCTGCTACGGCAAGATCTTTAACAGATTTTATCTCCTTGGCAAAGAGTTGGTCGGCAAGGGGCTCCTCAATACCTTCGATGGCCAGCAAACTTTGATATCCTGGATCCTCTAAATTTGCATAGCGTTGCTCGCTTTTTACATCAATTCTCCAGCCTAATAATTTGGAGGCGAGGCGAACGTTCTGCCCCTGGCGCCCTATGGCCAAGGATAGCTGATCATTGGGGACGACCACCAGAAGCGATTTTGTCTCTTCATCAACCCGCACCATACTCACATGGGCTGGGGCCAAAGCGTTGTAGACATATTTAGCCGGATCCGGACTCCAGGTGACAATATCTATTCTTTCTCCCTGCAACTCCTGCACTACATTTTGTACCCTGGAACCCTTCATACCAACACAGGCACCTACCGGATCAACATCGGTTTCCATGGAACTCACTGCAATTTTAGCTCGAAAACCCGGCTCCCTGCTCACTCCCATGATTTTGACAATCCCTTCAGATATCTCAGGCACTTCCATTTGAAATAGTTTGGCCAGGAATTCATCACAGGTACGAGACAACATCAGCTGGGCGTCTCTGGTATTTTGTCGAACTTCAGTAAGATAGGCCCGAATCCGGTCACCCTGCTTGAACGAACGTTTGGGAATCTGCTGGTCTTTTGGAAGAATCGCATCCGTTCTACCCAAGTTCACGATCATATTGCCACGTTCAAAGCGCTGGACGATGCCGCTGACAACTTCGCCAATACGTCCTTTGAACATCTCATAGATGACCTCTTTTTCCGCATCCTTCATCTTGTGGATGATTACCTGCTTGGCTGATTGAGCGGCAATGCGGCCGAGATCTTCAATGTTGTCCATCTTTTCGCCTAGTTCGTCGCCAAGTCGAACTTCCGGGTCCAGTTGCAGAGCTTCATCCAATGAAATTTCAGTTTGCTCGTCTTCTGCAACCTCAACGACATTGCGAAACTGAAATATCTCAACCTCGCCATATTCATCGTTATAGCGGACTTCAATATCTCTTCTGCTACCCAACTTTTTTCTGGCAGCCGAAGCAACAGCATCCTCAATAGCACTGATCAAAAGCTGTTTATTAAATCCTCTGTCCCTGCTGATCTGATCGATTATGCGTTTTAAATCTGACAGCATCACGTAACTCCAACGTTGTTGCCCTGGCTCTTCTGAACGGACACTCTTCAATTAGTAAAAAATGGTATATACAATTATAAAGAAAGCCTCGCTGCACTCAACATAGCAAAGGTAAAACGCAGCTCTTTTCCATCTTCCGACAACAGCAAAATTTCATCTCCATCTACATCTACTATCTCACCAACATAACTTTTTCGCCCGTCATACAGCTGCTGAAATTTTATTTTTGCTTTACTGCCCGCAAAACGTGCAAAATCTTCTGTCTTGATAAGCTTTCTCTCCAGTCCAGGCGAAGAAACTTCCAGGTTATAGGCATGATCTATGATGTCTTCGACATCGAGATAATCGCCTAGTTCTCTGCTCACCCTGCTGCAATCATCAAGATTCACACCTTCTTCAGCATCGATGAAGACCCGCAGGACCCAGCCGTGCTGCTCTCTACGAAATTGAACTTCGACGAGTTCCAGGCCCAGAGAGGGCAACAATTCTTCTGCATAGGCGCTTACTTTTTCTTTGACAATTTCACTCATTTCAACTCAAACAGGCATTCCTACTGCGCCAAGACAATAATCCCTTAGATAGTTTCACCTGGAAACGGACATAAAAAAAAGCGGGCAAAGCCCACTTTCAAATGCCTGCCAAAATTTCAGCAGGTATACTCGGAACCGGTTGATTCCTGCCTCAACGACACTCCGTACAGCACAAATGGAGCGGGCAACGAGGATCGAACTCGCGACCTCAAGCTTGGGAAGCTTGCGCTCTGCCAACTGAGCTACGCCCGCTCGGCCTCGTTTTAAACATGCAATTTAAACATTTCATATAAACTTTGTCAAGAAATAAGGAACTATATCTTTGCCAGGATGCCTTCTTCTTAATCTCCCCGAAAAATAAACGTCTTTACATTACCATGAACGATTGATCCTTCGCTGAATTTTGCCCTGTTTGACATTTATTTGACACGACATACAATTTATCCTGCATTTTTACTATAAAGTGTCTTTACCATTTATGTTGTTTCGGTGAAGTACATAAGAATAAATATAATTCATTTTATAATTGACAAACCAGAGAGCGAATTATACAACAACGGACATTTCCATTACCGTTCTTTACCAAGAAATAATGTCTTTCCCAATAGTACCTCCGTCTGACGTATAATTTTGTGCTTAAGTTTCTACATAGATCGTATATAGGTTGAAATAACCATCAGGTTTAAAAAAAAGACCTAAAGACTTTGAAAAAAACATTTCAGCCAGAACAACAGATGAGGATGATGGACAACTCGACCAGATAAATTACGAACCGTGCACCACTGCATTACAGAATACGGACAAAAGCTCTACAAAATATCAGAAAAAAACGCTGACTGTTGAAGCTGGCCACTTATAATTAATGACTGAAAAAACTCTTATAATAGCTGAAAAACCTAGTGTTGCAGCAGATCTCGCCAAGGTTCTTCCGGGTAAATACAAGAAAACCAAAACACACTTCGAAGGCGATGAGTATATTATTTCGTTCGCCATAGGGCATCTGGTTGCCATTTGCTACCCTGAGGAGATTGACCCAAAATATCAAAAGTGGAGCCTTCAGGATCTTCCTATTCTTCCTGAAAAGTTCCCACTCAAGAAATTACCTGATACCAAGAGTCAGCTCAATGCCCTGCAAAAACTTATCCGCCGCAAGGATATTGGCGCTATTGTCAATGCTTGTGATGCCGGTCGTGAAGGCGAGCTCATATTCAAGAACATTGTTCGTTTTGTCTGGAACAACTCGGTTGCTCAAAAATCTTTCAAGAGATTATGGCTTCAGTCCATGACCAGTGAAGCTATCCGCAAAGCATTTCAGCATATGCGAGACAACGAGGAGATGGTGACCCTGGAAGATACCGCCCTTTGCCGCTCCGAATCGGACTGGCTTATCGGTATAAATGCAACCAGAGCACTCACCGGTTTCAATTCCCGCCGGGGGGGATTCTTTCTTACTCCCTGTGGTCGGGTTCAGACACCGACCCTGTCTCTTCTGGTCAAACGGGAGAAGATCCGTAGAGAGTTCAAGCCACAGAAATATTTTAATATTTTTTCAACATTTACTTATAATGACAGCTCATATATCGGTAAATGGAATGATCCTAAATTCTCGCCAGATCCGCAAAAACCAGAGCTCAAAGCCGATCGGCTATGGGATGAAAACAGGGTCAGAGAGATACTTGATAAATGCCGAAAAGGTCAGGCTGAGGTCTCCGAAAAAAGTAAACAATCTTCACAAACTTCACCACAACTCTACGATCTGACTTCTCTTCAGCGGGAGGCCAATGCCAGGTTCGGTTTTTCCGCGAAGAACACCTTGAATATTGCCCAGGCTTTATACGAGAGGCACAAGGTGCTGACCTATCCCAGGACCGACTCCAGATTTCTGCCTGAAGATTACCTGAAGACCGCCAAAGACGTTACCGTACGCCAAAGAAACTGGAAACTTGGCAAGTTTGCCGAGATGGCGCTTGAAAAAAGTTATATCAAAAAGAATAAAAAGATATTCAACAACGCCAAGGTTACCGATCATCACGCCATAATCCCAACTACGCAACTGCCACAAAATCTTTCTGAAGCTGAAGAAAAAATATACCTTATGGTTACCCAGCGTTTCCTCGCTGTCTTCTTTCCCCCGGCCAAATTTTTGGTCACGAAACGAATATCTTTGGTGAAAGAGGAAACCTTCATCACCGAAGGTAAAATCATGACCGAACCGGGCTGGAAACTTATCTATGGTGCAGAAGCGGATGATACCAAGGAAAGTATCCTGCAGCCAATCCCAGATGATGCCACAGTGATCTGCACCGATATCCGGGAGGAAGAAAAGGAGACCAAGCCGCCACCTCGTTTCAGTGAAGCAACGCTGCTCTCAGCAATGGAGAACTCCGGCAAGCTCGTTGATGACGAAGAACTTGCCGAAGCCATGAAGGAAAGAGGTTTGGGAACGCCGGCCACCCGGGCTGCAATCATCGAGAAATTAATCAATGAAAAATATGTCGTTCGTGAAGCCAAAGAACTCGTCCCTACGGGTAAGGCCATAGAACTTCTGGCACTCCTCGACGCCATGAAGATTGAGGTTTTGGCTTCACCGGAGATGACTGGCGAATGGGAATACAAACTTAATCAAATAATGAAAGGTGAGATGACACGAGAGAGTTTTATGCGGGAGATCCGTGATCTTACCAAGCATATTACTTCGCAGATAGTAAATTTTGAAGAGTCGGAAGTGCGCCCCGAAGCACCTTTTAGTCCGGTGAACGGTCTGCGCTTTTATTCCTCGCCCATCGCCTATCATGCTGAAGATGATTCCATGCATATCCGCAAGATTCTTGGGGGAAGAGTGATGAGCGATGAAGAAATCATAGCTCTCATCAAAGGTGAGACCATCGGCCCTTTTGCCAACTTTCTCTCAAAAAAAGGCAAACATTTCAGTGCTTCAATCAAGCTGACCAATAAAAAAGTGGACTTCATCTTTGCCAACGCCACGGATGAGCTCGATATTGATGAAATAATGCAGCAACAACCGCTTGGTAAATCACCCATTGACGACACGCCCGTTTACGAAACACCGGCGGGCTACATGTCACAGTCGGCTCTGGAGGGAGATGAAAAAAAAGGACTAAAAATAAGCAAAATAATTCTATCACGCGAACTTTCCCCTGATACCATAGCCAATCTGCTCAATACTGGTAAAACGGAGCTCATTAAAGGATTTATTTCCAAAAAGAAGCGCCCATTTGATGCCTATCTTCTTTTGCAAAAAAATGGTAAAATCAGCTTTGAATTTCCACCACGCAAATCAGGAAAAAAGAATAATAGCAATTAAATATCACGTCTACATATTTAGAATATGAAAAGATTAAAGGAAGAATATCGTGCGCAGTCCGGCTTTGAACTGGCTTCTACCTGCGCCAGAATCGCCTCGGACGCCAAAGCTGAGGACCTTACCGTGCTTGATGTTGATGGGATCTCCTCGTTTGCTGACTATTTTGTTATAGTGAACGGAAGATCAACACGTCATGTTCAAGGTATTGCCGAAGCCATAGAAAATCAGCTTCGTGCGAAACGAATCAAACCCTCACACACCGAAGGAATGCGAGAAGGGATGTGGGTGCTGCTCGATTTCGATGACGTGGTTGTTCATGTCTTTTATCATGAGCAAAGGAGTTTTTATAATCTTGAGGGACTCTGGCACGATGCCAAGAAAGTTGAAATAGAGACTGATTGACACCCAGGCATCATAACAAATTATGGATACGGTTGTTATCTGGTAATGTTTTTAATTGTGAACCGATGAGACGAAGTGCAGAAACGCTATCTTTTTCATTCCCAGTCAATATTCTGCTTCTTGATGGTCTTATTTAAGACAAAGAGAGTATTCTTAAAAATGAGTACTTCCCAACAGCAGGCCTCCATATCAGCGCTTGCCAACTCATCCAACACTATAAAAAGTTGAAAAGAAAATCATGCAATATATAAGCACACGCGGTGGCATCTCGCCCATATCTTTCAGCAAGGCAGTTATGATGGGTCTGGCAACGGATGGCGGGTTGCTGCTGCCCAGAAATATTCCCCGTATAGGAGCAGAAACCTTTGCCTCCTGGCAAGATCTGACCTATACGGAGCTAGCCTTTGAAATCATGTCCCGCTTTGTCGATGATATACCCTCAAGCGACCTGCGTGACCTCATCAAGAGGTCTTACTCCACCTTTACCAACGCCGAAATCACTCCTCTGGTGCACCATGGTGATTTGCATATTCTTGAGCTTTTTCATGGTCCGACCCTGGCCTTCAAAGATATTGCCCTGCAATTCCTTGGCAACCTCTTTGAATATCTGCTTGAACAGGACAACGGTTCACTTAACATCCTCGGAGCAACCTCTGGTGATACTGGGAGTGCTGCTATCTATGGGGTGCGCGGCAAACAGCGGATTAATATTTTCATCCTCCATCCGCACAAACGCATAAGCCCGGTCCAGGAAAAACAGATGACCACGGTGACCGATGCCAATGTCTTCAACATTGCTGTTGAGGGCACTTTTGATGATGGCCAGAAAATCGTCAAGGATATTTTCAGCGATATAGAATTCAAGGAAAGATATCAGCTTGGTGCGGTCAACTCAATCAATTGGGCTCGAATACTTGCCCAGGTTGTCTATTATGTCTACAGCAGCCTGCACGTCATCAAACATGAAGGTGACAAGGCCATGGATTTTGCCGTCCCGACCGGCAATTTTGGTGATATCTTTGCAGGCTATATAGCTAAACTCCTGCTGCCCGAAGGAACTATCCGCAGACTCTTTCTAGCTACCAACACCAATGACATTCTCTGTCGGTTCGTCCAGAATGGTGACTATTCGAAAGCGGAGGTGCAAAGTACATCAAGCCCTTCAATGGATATTCAGGCTGCTTCTAATTTTGAGCGTTATCTCTATTATCTTCTGGATAAGGATGGAGAAAGAACCGCTTCAGCAATGGAGGAATTCAGCGAAAAAGGCTTACTCGAGCTCGGTAACCATTGCGATCATATCCAACGCGATTTTGGTGCCATAGCTGCAACAGAGGCTGAACTGGCCGATACCATCGCAAATTTTCACAAAGAATATAATTACCTGCTAGACCCTCACACGGCAATAGCAGTATTTGCAGGCCTGCAGAAACAGCAGAAAAACATTCCCATGATCTGTCTTGCCACTGCTCATCCGGCAAAGTTTGGTGAAACTGTCAAGGCAGCCACCGGAATAGAACCGGATATACCAGAAGCTATAAAAAATATTTTTGACAAAGAAAGCCGCTGTGAAATTATGACCGCCGATCAAGAGCTAATTAAAAATTATATCCGCACTCACGCCAGCTGAAATGTCAATGACGGATAAGGACTATCAACGACAGGTTGAAGAATGTGTAAGTTTTCTCAAGAGAAAGCTCGATTACACACCTCGCACTATCATCCAACTGGGCACCGGTCTCAGCGAGTTTGCCCACGATATCGAGGCGGACTATGTTCTTCCCTACAGTGAAATTCCTCATTTTCCTACCCCAACCGTGACAAGTCATCAAGGTAACCTTATTCTCGGTAGGCTGGGCGATCATAAAGTAGTTGTCCTTCAGGGCAGATTTCATTATTACGAGGGCTATTCAACTAAGGAAGTAGCCTTGCCTGTCAGGGCACTATCGCTTTTAGGGGCAGAGCACCTCTTCATAACCAATGCCGCCGGTGGTCTTAATCCCGATTTACAACCGGGCTCCATTATGGTTATTCGGGATCACCTCAATTTTCTTGGGGAAAATCCCTTGCGAGGAGCCAACGTAGATAGCTGGGGACCGCGTTTTCCCGACCTTTCTGAGCCATATAACCAAGATCTCATCAAGACGGCCTTTGCTTGTGCCACTGCCTGCAAGATTGACAATATCGGGACTGGCGTTTATGCCTGCATCCCTGGACCGAGCCTCGAGACACCGGCTGAAACCCGATTTCTGCGACAGGCAGGTGCGGATGCAGTGGGAATGTCTTCGGTTCCCGAAGTTATCGTTGCCATACACGGTGGTCTCAAGGTACTTGGGCTTTCGGTGGTTTCCAATGTGAATGATCCCGACAATTTTGTTCCCATCGTTCTGGAGGACATAATTGACGCTGCCGCCCGCGTTGAACCACAATTGAAAAAACTCGTTACCAAAATACTTTCAAGCCTCTAATCAGTTCCAGCAACTGCTCGTGCCATGAATACCACATCTCCCGATTATCTTGCCGCTGCCCGCTACGTCCTGCCAACCCATCGTCAAACAAGTGTCATTGAGCAGGGGGCAATTGGTGTCAGTGGTGATACCATAACAGCAGTGGATACTTTGGATGCATTACGCTCTAAGTTCCCGGAAACTGAAGTTATCTGGGAAGAACATGGACTGATTATGCCGGGACTTATAAACACCCATACTCATGCCGCCATGTCATGCCTACGGGGACTTGCCGACGATCTTCCTCTCATGGATTGGCTGGAAAAACATATTTTTCCCATCGAAGCCGAACTTAGTGCGGAAATGGTCTTTCAGTCAACCCTGCTCTCCATCGCCGAGATGATCCGTTCAGGTACCACGAGCTTCTGCGATATGTATCTCTTTTCCAAAGAGGTAGCGAGGGCAGTTGACAGCACCGGTATTCGCGGTTGGGTTGGCGAAGTTCTCTATGATTTCCCATCTCCCTGCTATGGAGAAATGGCAAATGGCATCGCCTATCTGCAGGAGATGTTTGCCGAATACCAAGACAATGAGCTCGTAACCATCACCACCGACCCGCACAGCGTCTACACCTGCTCACCCGACCTGCTGACCAGGCTCGGTGCCCTGGCTGAAGAGAACAACAGCCTTTACGTTATTCATCTCTCTGAAAATGACGTGGAGGTCGACACCTGCCGCCAGCGCTATGGCCTTCGCCCGGTTGAACACCTTGACAATCTTGGTTTGCTGGGGAGCAACACCCTTGCTTCCCATTGCGTCAAGCTTACCACGACCGACATGGAACTTTTAAGTAAACGTCAAGTGAGCGTTGCTCACTGTGTCGAATCAAATATGAAACTCGCCTCCGGCCTGGCTCCAACAGTTGAGATGCTCAGGCATGGTATAAATGTCAGCCTTGGAACCGATGGCAGCGCCAGCAACAATGATGTCGATATGTTCAGCGAAATGAACAGTGTCGCCCAGACCCACAAGGCCAGGTGCATGGACCCGACCGTGATGAATGCAGAAACCACCCTTGCGGCCGCAACCATTGGTGGGGCCCATGCCCTGGGCAGAAAAAGAACGCTTGGTACTCTTGAGGTAGGTAAAAAAGCGGATTTTATCGTTCTCGATTTGGACCAGCCGCACATGGTCCCTCTTTACAACCTCCCCTCCCACCTCACCTATGTGGCTAGAGGTAGCGATGTCATCCATTCATATGTTAATGGCAGGCCACTCATGAAAAATCGCCAACTCCTGACTATTGATGAGTCCAAGCTCTTGGCAACAATGAGAAAAATGGCTAAGAACATTGTTGAATTGCGTAACTGACAAGATCATAAGCAGATAGCCTCTCAGCAAGTACTGCCGTCACACCCTTTTTTCACACACTTTTAGGAGCAGGTAAAAAGACAAGGAGTCCTCACCAGTCTTGACTTTCTCCACGGACTAATCTAAAGTCAGATTTCCACTAAACACTAAATGCTGCCATGATGTGCTGAAGGTCAGCACCATCTGGTAAAGCTCACCACTAGAGGATGTATTATGTTTGGACTTGGAATGCCGGAACTTATCGTTATTCTGGTAATTATTGTGATTATTTTCGGAGCAGGCAAGCTCCCGGAAATTGGCTCGGGTATTGGTAAAGGCATAAAAAACTTCAAGGAAGCAACCAAGCACCAGGATGAAGAGTCGGAAAAGAAGATTGACGATAAGGATAAAAACGATTCTTCCTCA
>JAAUYI010126234.1_pt1 | contig 21061 bp, 15 predicted proteins | sample 7278041 | NCBI WGS metagenome assembly JAAUYI01 (sample SAMN14350216, study PRJNA611818) | marine sediment metagenome | isolation source: surface marine sediment (0.6m) | place: French Polynesia: Moorea | collected 2018-08
AACGAGATTATACGCACAATCAGGAACTAAAACCGTTCCCTGATGCGCCCAAATGAGATATGGCATCCAGATGCCACCTTTTCCGGGAGGATCTCGGAAAAGCTTTTTCGCTGTGTAATATTCCAGACCATCGTCTTGAATGGAAAATACTTTCAGCACTCGATTGACCAGGTCATTCACTACCAGCTTGTCACCATCGACACATAGGCTTGCCGGTAACATGAATCTTTCATACTGGGTTGCAGGATCATCGGTGCAATACCCTTCCTTGCCGTAACTCCACAATGGCTTGTCTTCTGTATCAAACACCCTGATACTGTTCCCTAACTGATCTGCGACAAATACCCGACCACTGCCATCAACAGAAACATCGGAGGGCATGAAGTGTTCATTGGGGATACCATCATCCTTCCAAGCGAAGGTGTTGAGGAAAATGACCTGCCCAGTCTGCAGGATCTGCCATTTAGAAATTCGTTTGTTCATGGAGTCGGCAACATAAATTTTTCCTTCTTCTGTAATGTGAAGCCCTTGAGGACCATGAAGACAGAAATCGCTTTTACCCTGTATACCAAATGGCACACCATAATTGGTAATTCTCCCATCCAGGTCAAATTGATAAATAGTGACACAGGATAGGCTGAAGTTGGTGGCAAACAGAAGTGGGGAGCCTGGACAAATCTGTCCCATCATTTCTTCTGGAGGATAATACACAGCCATCCCCACTTCACCGGGTATATAAAATCCTTCAAGGAACTTCAGATTTTCCTTAAACCTGCCTTTATGCTCTGCGAAAGCCTTGATATCCCAGTTCCCTGCATCTATTGTGAAGGAAACATAGGGCAGATTGTTAATCTCTCGCCCTCCCATGAATGGTAAGCCCATGACTGAGTGCCAGAATTCATACTGGGCGCATAATCCTTTACTCAGTCCCATCCACATCAGTTGAAAAGGGTTGAAGCGAACCCAGGAGGGCAATGAAGACACATCTGCTTCTTTGAGGACCTTCTTTGATATGTCTTTTTTAATCCCCACCGCTGAACTCACACAGCTGAACTGCGACTCCATCTCTTTTACGTTTACTTTATTCCTGCGATGGCCGATGGCTTTCAGAAGAAATACTTCCTTTGCCTGAGAAATCGGGCGGGGTATTTCGATTTTCAAGACTCGTGATGTCAGCGGTTCGGTAACAAAATAGATCCCCTCACGCTCACCCTCACAGATAGCATATGGGCTGATCATGGCGGAGTTTACTATTTCATTGTAGGCAGTTTCTGAAAATGAATTCAAGTTGACCGAGTTGCTGTGGTCGAATAGTGCCATCATACCACTAAGCATGGTGAGCGGCTCACCTGCGGTGGTGTATACTGAAATGGAGTTAGCTTTTTGATTTGGGACAAACACCATATCGTCTACCACATTGACACTCCGGATAATATTGCCAAACCCCAATCCATCTGGATCTCCAAATGAATGTAAGAGGACCTTTCCCTGTTTTGTCGTGCAAAAACCACCTCTTTCAATCTCATGTTTAATGCCGCACTGCAGCACTTCATAATTTCCGGTATTAGCAATATAGAGATGACCGGCAGAATCAGAGGAAAGGCCCTGGGGCCACTTGATATTGTGAGTATCACCACCACCTGTTTTAATTTTTTTGAACTGGTAGAGATAATTCCCCATTTCATCAAACTTAACTACCCGGTTCAGCATGGGTTCTTTTTTTGTGTTATAAAATTCGTCGGAAACATATACCACAACTCCCCTGTCTTCTTCCTGCACCAGAGTAATTCCATTGGGGTCACTCAGCGGCAAAAATCTCCTCTGTTTTTTATCGCCAAAGGTGAAATCGCAGATTGCATACTTTTCCTTTTCCCCATAACTGAAGACTACCACTCGTTTATTCCCCATATCGGTGAGATATATCTTGTTTTCTTTCGGGTGGTCACAAACATGAAAGGGAAGCAGAAAGTTGACATTCTCTGCCAGGGTGAGTGTCTGAATGATATTTTCAAGATTTATGTCCAAAATAAGAACCCTGTTATTGCCAGTATCGCATACCCACACTCTGTCGTTTTTGTCCTTGGCAATTCCCACCGGTGAATTCATAGTAAATCCTTCACCGATCTTTCCCCGCAGTAACTCATCAGGCTCTGTTTGGGCACCAAAAGATTTTATAAAGCGAATGTCTGGCATGCTCATCTCCAATTTTTTTTTGGGGGGGTTAGCTTTTCTAATTTGCAAGTAATTATTAACAGATACTACTTATCATGCACATGAACTGTCTGTCAATTCAGACCATTGTTTATTCAACCATATACGTATTAACAGAGTTATCTCTCAAAGAACGGGTTAGGTTTAAAACGTATTGCCGCATTGTAAACGTTGACCGAAACCGTAATTTCTATAATCTGCATATAAAGACAAATAATTGAGACTTTGATAGGTCTCTGGTATATATTGATTATATCAATATCAGCTATTTACCTAAAAACACATGATTTCAAGAAATCTCTTCATAGCAACTTTCTTCCTTTTACTACTTTCTGGTATTCATGATACATCTGCTTTTTCACAAACTCTTAGAATCGGTTATGTGGAATTTCCACCAATGACCTATACCGATCAAAATGGAGAGCCAGCCGGACTATTAATGGAGAGTGCCATTAAGACAATTGAAAAGGCAGGATTCGACTGGGAGGCCGTTTCACTTCCTGCTAATAGAATAGGGAGTTTGATGGCAACTGGACACATACACGTCTGGTTAGGTCTTGATACCTTACCTCAGTTCAAAGGCAACACCCATGTAGGTGTAGCTGTTGTGGAAAAGTTGACCCTTGGAGCCTATACCATTGGCTATAAACCACCGATTAATAAGCTGCAGGACCTCAACGGCAAAACACTATTAATTCTAAGAGGATACAGCTATGGCGGCTGGACCAGCTATATCAAAGATCCAGCCAATAATATTCGATACCTGGAATTCAACACTCATGAAAAGGCATTTGAACGCCTGAAAATATTATCAGAAAGAATAGATAATCTTTACTTGCTGAATTATAAGCACCCCTCAGACATCGTCTTGCAAAAGCTGGCTCTACCAGATCTTCAATTTAACCAGATTTCATCATTTGACATGCATTTTGTGGTCACCAAAAAAATGGCCGAGGCCAAAATAATACTTGAGCGCATCGAGACAGCCTTTCAACAGCTTTCCGAATCTGGGGAGTGATGGCCCACCAAAGCAGTTAAATAGCAAATCTTATCTTACATATAGCGTAAAAGTAATTTTAACGAAGTATGTAAGACTACCACTTAAGTGTTGCCGGTTCGTTATCGGAATGGTTGAGCCACCTTCTAAAGACATCGTATAAAGCTTTAGAATCACTTTAGTGACAAACACATTGTTCAGAGTTACATTCAAAATGTTTCGTTGTGTGTGGTTATCAGTTCTGCCGCGCCGATTAAAGCACGACCGTCAAGTTCGTTGAATACGCTTCAACCATAACAGAGTTATAGACTACCGAAAGTTTGCCAATAAAAAAGTCGCAGCCAGCTGAATTGAAATACAAGAAGAAAATTCACCCATAGTTCACCCAGTGGGTTAGTGTTTTGAAGGTTCATACTTTCAAAATGCCAAGATAAAAACATCCGCTTTTATTGCTCTCCTTGTTGTCCGTAAGAAAACTTACGGAATAATTATATTTTTTCAGCCATTCTTTCGTTCGTTATCAAGCAGATGTGATTTTATCTATATACATACTAGCAATATAAACAGACAGTGTATCGTCAAGCCAAAGACTCAATTCAATACTCGCATCTTAGGCGTACTGAAAACTCTTGAGAGTACTCAATTTAATCTTACTTTATTGGCATTCTTATAATTAACGCTTAGCGTCAGAGAGAACTGCGTTCAAAACCAGCATTTCGTAAATCGATTTAAATCTGTATTACCTACAATCCAAAGAGCTACTCAAAGATGAAATCACACCCGATATCCTCATTTCTCGTTCTCAGTGGAACCAGCATTGTTTCCTTCACTCTCCTCATTCTGGGAGGATGGCTGACCTTTTTAGGCCTTGGAGACTGGTATTATGAACTGAATTTTCCGCCTTTCCAGCCACCTGCATGGGTATTTACGCCTGCCTGGATCATCGTCTTGACTTGCCTGGCTCTCTCTACCTGGCTGGTTATCCGCCGTCTACACGACTACCCTGGATTTGTCGCTTTTGGCTTAATGATCTATGGTGCCCGGTGCGTTTTTAATGCGGTGTGGTCTCTGCTCTTTTTCACCGTCCAGCGCCCGGATTTGGCCCTCTGGGAAATACTTATTTTCGATGTTTTCCTGGTGATCATGGTATGGGCATATGCCAAGGTTTCTAAATTGGCCGCAATACTGCTTGCTCCGTACCTTGTTTGGCTTTCCCTTTCAACGGCGATCAACATCTATATTGTCCAACACAACAATTTTCCTATTTAATATCAAAATGATACACCTTCACATTCTTGGTGCATTACTTTTTGTAATTTATTGACAAAGTAATATTTGTTCATATTTTATCGGTATAAGAGTTCAACCTTAGCAGGAACATTATTTGCTACCGATGTAGGCTTGAATACATAGAAGAATACGAAAATGAACAGGAAAGAATTCAAAGTCAATATGATCAAAAACCTTCTGCAAACAGGAGTTATTCTGATAGCACTATTCAGTCTCATGTGCTTACTGGGATACACCCTTGCTGGCACTCAAGGAATTTTCATGGCTTTACTTGCCGGCATGTTTCTCGCAGGTTTTGGTCCACACCTCTCAAACAAAAGAATACTCCAGGCAGTTAAAGCACAGCAACTGACCGTCGAGCTCTCTCCCCAGCTCAATTATCTTGTGGCCCAAATAGCTAGAAAAGCCGGATTGAAACAGCGTCCCAAACTTTACCTCATCGGCTCCAGGGAACCAAATGCCTTCGCCATTGGCAATGCCGAAGATAGTGCCATCGTCCTATCGAAATCTCTCCTCTCCAGCCTGAACATTCGTGAAATTGCCGGAATCATCGGTCACGAAATGGCTCATATTTACAATAATGACCTACAGGTTTTTGCAATTGCCGACATTTTTCGAAGAATTACTCATGGCTTTGCGGTCCTCGGTCAGTTTTTTATAATTCTCTCACTGCCAGCGCTTCTGGTTGAGGAAATCACCTATCCCCTCATGCCTCTGATTCTTCTAATCTTTTCACCGACAATCGGTGTTTTATTGCAGCTCGCCCTCTCGCGGACTCGTGAGTTTGAGGCAGACCGGGTGGGAGTTAAATTGGCAGGCGACATCTATGGTCTTGCTTCTGCCCTGCAGAAAATGGAGCGAATGCAGGCCGGACTGTGGCGCCGTTTTATTCCTCTGGCCTGGCAAAAACAGCCGCCAATCATGTTGAGGACCCATCCAGCCACGAGTGAACGGGTGGCAAGGCTTAGATCACTCATCGATGACTCTGCAAGTGGTTTGCAGCAACGTCCACATACCTCTCACCATTCTGTAATGGCCATGCGATCTTAAGTTTTCAACAGGCAGCGCATCTGGAGGGCACCAACTATGATAAGTGCATAGCAAAAATACTGCTGGCAGGTGCCCATAAGGCGCGGTTTTATTTATCACATACTAACTATTCTCACCTGCAAACATAAACCATTATTAATATTACCACTTTGTGGTATCATCCTGTCTTTTCGGTTGTTTTCTTTAATAAAATCTTGACGACTAACCAAGAAATAGGTTGTTCGAAATGTATATTTTTCATATAATTCTTTGGTAGTAATCTAGGAATTTTACTAGGTTACTAATGAATATGATGTTGGTGTAATCTTAAGGTGCTGGGAGCAGCTCAGCTTTGATAGGATAATGACATATTTTTCTCCTGATAAGCAGGGATGATTCTTGGCTCATTTTATTACTAACAGGAGGCTGTTCATGGCTGAAGAAAAACAAGGGGATCAAATAGTAGTCGATGTGGGAAAATGGGAATGGTCCGAGATGTGGAAGAAAGAGGATTGGTGGGCCGTCTGGCTCGGCTTCTTCATCTTGCTCATGGGTGTTATCATCTATTTTCCACAGGCAGGCAAGCTTAACGAAGAACTCTCCGCCATCGAGGCAAAGTATGCGGCAGATGCTCAAAAAACCGATAAGTTCCGGACGATCGGCTGGCATCAGCTCAATGATGCCAAAAAGAAGGTCAAGGCTAAGGATATCGCCACGGGCAAATGGCTTTCAAATTTTGCCAAAAAGACGCATAGCTGGAGCACTAATCCTGCAAACGCCTTTTTCATGAGCGAGTCTGCTGCCACGGCTAAGAAGGAAAAAGCCGTAGCCAAAGCAGAACCGCTTAAGGCGGCAGCAGCGGAAGCACTAGTTGTGGCCCAGGCTGCGGAAACCAAGGCGGAAGCCGTCGGATTCGCCGATACCCAGCTTAATGAAGAAGCTAAGACTGCCATTGCCAATTGGCGTGATGCCAGGCTGAAAGCAAGCAAGGCCGCAAGCAAAACCAAGGCAAAACCGTATAATCAGATCGGCTGGCTGATCTTTCTCGGTGCCAGCTTTGCCGTATTTTTTGGTATTGGCATGAAGGCCATGGGTAAATCCTTCACCTCATTCATAATCGGCTTTACCTTTATCTGGCTGATTTCCGTCCTTTCACATTTTGCCGCTACCCAGGCAACCATGAAAGCATATGGCGTAGGTTATGCCTTCTGGGCTATTTTCTTCGGCATTCTTATTTCCAATACCGTCGGTACGCCGAAATGGGCAATGCCAGCAGTACAGACCGAATACTATATCAAGACCGGTCTTGTACTCTTAGGAGCGAGTATTCTCTTCGAAAAGATTATTACCATCGGCACGGCGGGTATATTTGTCGCCTGGGTCGTTACCCCGACTGTCTGGCTGGTTACCTACTATGTTGGCCAGAAATACATTAAGATTCCTTCCAAACGACTTAATGCAACAATCTGTTCGGACATGAGTGTCTGCGGAGTCAGCGCGGCCATCGCTACAGCAGCCGCCTGTAAGGCCAAAAAAGAAGAGCTTACTCTTTCCGTAGGACTTTCACTGGTCTTCACCTCAATCATGATGATTGTCATGCCAGCAGTCATTAAGACAACGTTCCCCGTGGATAAACAACTGATTCTTGGTGGTGCCTGGATGGGCGGTACCATCGACGCCACCGGCGCAGTTGCAGCAGCCGGTGCCTTTCTTGGGGAAAAAGCGCTGTATGTTGCGGCAACCATTAAGATGATTCAGAATGTTCTCATCGGGGTTATGGCCTTTGCCGTGGCTATCTACTTCACCACTCGGGTTGAGGCAGAGGAAACCGGTAGGAAGGTCGGGGCCATGGAAATATGGTACAGATTCCCGAAGTTCGTAATCGGGTTTATTGCAGCCTCCATCGTTTTCTCGTTGATCTATACCTCTTTTAACAATCAGGTTGCAGGTCTTGGACCGGCAATGATCGACCAGGGTGTGGTTAAAGGCATGGGCGATCTTTTCAGGGGATGGTTCTTTACGCTCTCCTTTGTCAGTATCGGTCTGGCCACTAATTTCCGGGAGCTCAAGGAACATTTGGTGGGTGGAAAACCCCTCATTCTGTATGTTTTCGGACAATCATTCAATCTCTGTCTGACTCTGTTGGTTGCCTATATCATGTTCTACGTGGTATTTCCAGAACTGACCGCAACCATCTAAACCCATTCTGCCGTTTTCTCCAGGGCTGTAAGCTTTGGAGAGAACGGCAGTTCAAAAAGGCTGGTATGCAAACCGCAAACAACACGACCATGAACAAGAAGAAAGGCTGGCTAGTCCTGCTGTCAGTCCTCTTTATGGTCTATATTTTCGGTGTTTTTATAGGGCCCTGGCTCCAGCAACATATCTTCGGCATGGATGAGATAGTCACCGTTATGGAGGAAAGCGGTATTGATGGCGGAGCCTATTACTATACAGAGATAGAAGGGGCAACCGATGGTTATGCCTATCTTGATCAATCTCTGCAGTTTCTCGCCCCGGAGCACTATGGTTTGACCCTTCCATTTATCTCAGGCATCATCATCTGCCTGCTTATCCTTTATTTCGGTTTTCGCTGCCTACCACGCTGACATGGAAAACAAGGATAAAATAAAAAATTTACAAGAGAAATATAACTCCATACTCGAGAATGAAAGAGTCCTCACCGCCCATGTTGCCGGAGAAGTGATCGATAAACCATTGCTTAGTTTATGGATGATTCTGATTCCGGTATTTTTTGTTTTCTACTATTTCCAATTTAAACGGTACAAAAACGGGCTCACTAACTTCAAGCACGATTTTCTGAGAACACGTAAGCGGGTTCTGGATGCTGTTCACAAAGCTTTGGCAGACAAAAGCCACATAAACCTGGAAGAGCTTATTGCAGCAAGCAATGCACCGCAACACGCACGTGATGCCTATGGTGCTTGGGTTAATGAACTCATTGTTTTTTACCGGTCGCTTATGGAGGCCAACGGCAGCGACTATACATCACTGGTGCAGTCTTGCTATGGAAAAAAATCCAACTATCTCCTCGCTCTTAACCGGCTCAACTCGGTTGAGCGGGAGCTGAACAGGGCTTTACTTCCGGACCTGGAAAATGAAGATGAACGGACAACTGCAGCAGTAGAATCAATTGAAAAAAGTACCGCAGAGTTTCGCCGGAATCAGGCTAGTGATGTTTTTTCGCGCTAACGACTCAAATTCTATTCGCAGATTTCCTTCTTTTAGCTAAATATCGTAGAGATAATGACAGGTTTTGCAACCATCCGGAGCCTCAGGCATTGCTTTGATCGCATCCCGAAAAGCTTCCTTGAGCTTGATAATATCATGGCCGAAATCGGCTTTGGCAAGCGCTGCATCGTAAGCCTTCACCCGTTGGGAAAAAGTGCGCCGATAGAAATTGCATTGCTCGCTCTCCCAGAGAGCCAGAATATCTTCATCGGGAATTTTCCCATAGGCAACGTGCGGGAAGATAATGTCCTTGCCGAGAAAGGTGGAAGGGCCGCCAATGGCAAGATTTATACACGGTGAAACTGAACCATCGAAACGGATGAACAATGAATCTCTGGGATCCTGATCGCATACCGACTGTTCCTCCGGCACAAAAGAAAATGAGGTTGTTTTCACTTCGAGTTTGCGTGCCAGCCGGTTAGCCTTGTCCAAAGCTTTCTTGAGCTGCTTCACTTTTTTGGTCTCCTCAGAATCAAACAGACCGAACTCCTTGCCGTGCTCTCCCCTGATGACATCACATTGTTTGAAATTAACCTGATCGACCCCCAGATCATGGGCAAGTTGGATGATCTTTTCCAGTTGATGATAGTTCGACTGCATGATAACAAAATTAATCATGGTCATCGGCAGCGTGTCGACTCGATTGTCGGTCAGATATTTAATATTTTTACAGATAACATCGAAATCCGAGCCGCGGCGGATGAAATCATAGGTCTCTTTATCCGCCCCATCAACGGAAAAACCAATCCAGTTAATACCGGCATCAAGAACGCGCCTGCTCACCTCTTCTGATAGCAGCAGACCATTGGTCAGAAATCCTGCCTCACAACCGCTGGCCTTTGCCTGACCTATCCATTCAAGGAGGTTTTTCTGTAGCAGCGGTTCCCCACCACCGGTGAAATCGATGGAACGTACTTCGGGCAGATGAGGAAGTATCGCCTCCCAGGTTGCTTGACTCATGTGCCCCCGTTGCTGCATGTTTTTTCGTTCATCCACCCAGGGACACATGATACATTTAAGATTGCAGGCAAGGGATGACTCTACCTGGAGAAGACGCCATCTCCGCAATTCCTTTGGTTTTTCAGCATCGGAGGCGGTAACCGCCTTGTTACGCAAATGCTTCAAGCGATTATCGACTATGCTGGGCCAGGCTATTGCAGCCAGCGCCATCCATTTACCGGTTTTTTCCAGCCAGATTTCTCCCGGTTCACCAGCAGCGGCAGCTATGATTTCTGCCACCGTCATCTCCTCAGCATCGCCGCAGTCGGCTGTCGGGCAGAGACCAAGGCGATCATTTTCGCGCATGGCGTTTCTTTCAAAGGAATCATTGATGGTACCTGGATAAATATTGAGGACATCAATATTTTTGGGCTCCAGCTCCAGCCGCATGGTATTGGTCATCACCGCCAGCGCCGATTTACTGCCACCATAAACACCCACCGTGGGAATCGGCACCCTACCAGCGCTGGAGACGATGTTAATAATCCGTCCGCCACCACGCTTGGCCATATGGGGAGTCAGTCTATTGATGAGAGCCAGAGGAGAGAAAGTATTGACCTCGAAGAGATAACGTATTTTCTCTTCATCCGCTTCCTCCATAAGAGCAAAGTAGCCAAGCCCGGCATTGTTTATCAGAATATCAATATGCCCAGCCTGTTCAATGGCTCTGTCGGCAAGCTTTTCAGCTTCACTCTGCTGAGAAAGATCGGCTGGCAAAGCTATTGCTTTTCTTTTTTGGGGCAACGTATCTATAAGGGTCTCAAGCTTCTCGGCAGAACGTGAAGAGAGAACAAGATCCGCTCCCAATGAAGAAAGACTTCGGGCAAGTGTGGAGCCAAGATCTCCCGTTGCACCTGTTAATAGAATGATTTTCCCTGAGAAGAATGAAGAATCCATGATGACCTCGCATGCTCATGTGTTACCCCTCATTATACCGGCTCTCGATGGCAATAAACGAGCAAATAATGTGATAGGCAGTATATGCATAACTCAACACTTAAGAAACACTTTTAGAGATCTTTTCGGCAACCTGTTCTTTTGATAAGATGCCCGCCTCTCCCAATCAAACGCCGACTTCATCTTGGAGAGTGACGATTTTATTAGTGTTTCCTCATAAACAAACAAGAATATAGTTGCTCTTACTCTTGAAAAAGTCAATTGTTCATTCTCTTTTCGACCTGCTTTTCAGCTCGATAACATTGACAACTGTGCATATGCAGATCTATTGTTCTTGTTAGAATGATGCTTCATCCTCTCCAGTTTCTTTCGGGAGTAAATAATGGATGAAGCTATTGATCCACTTACTGCTGGCTTTAAAATAAACAAAAGTAAAGAACCTTTAAGAAATATTATCAGGAGACCTACCATGGCTTATATATGTCAGAATTGCGGTGTAACCGACGAAAGTAAAGCGAACGTGTGCAATCCCATAGGTGATATGTATAAAAACAAATCCTGCAGCATAAAGAGTGCTGGAGTCTGCGATGAGCACGTCACAGATATGACGTACACCTGTGAATGTGGTAATGTTTCCGCTGATCCACAGCATCTTTGCCGACCGAAAAGATAAATATCTTCTCAAGGTTGCTCGACCGGTATTCCAGGCAAAAGCTGGGATCTCGGTTGAGCATACCTGGCTTTTCCACGACCAGTACCCTTCTCCACCCTGAGAAAAATTATAACCAGGAGCTTTCAGCCTTGGTCTAAGAGAGTAAATGTGACCAGCTCTTTGGAAGTTTATTTAGTTATCTTCAGACCCAAACACTTCGCGCCGCTTAAGCAGCTAAAAGGAAAGTCTCTATAAATTATTACTTTCTAATTAAGAAGGTATTAGAAGAGAGGAAAGCCAGGAAGAAGAGAATGACAACCAGCGGCAGGACAGTTGCCGCTGGTTGGGATTTAAAATTTAGTTTACACTACCTTTTTTATCTCAATTCATGGCGATTGGTGCGGGACGAAGCATTATCTCAATCCGACGGTTCAGTTTACGTCCCTCAGGTGTTTCGTTACTTGCCACCGGGCTGTTTTCACCAAAGGAGATGGCCAGCAGTTTGTCAGCAGAGATTTCCTCCTCCTCGAAGAGGCGAACTACGCTGGCTGCCCTTGCTCCAGCAAGTTCCCAGTTGGTTGGATAGCGATATTGAAGTCCACTGCTTATCGGCACATCATCGGTGAATCCAGCCACAACTACCTGGTAAGTGCTGTCCTTAAGTTCGGCAGCAGCTCGTCTGAGCACTTCAACGCCCATATCATTGAGCGCTGCAGACCCTGAGGGGAAGAGGATTTCATTGGCCAGGTTAACCTTCACCCCTGATTTCATCATCTCTATCTTGACCTGGTTTGCCGCTCGCTCTTTGGCAAAGGTGGCTTCCAGATTATCGTAGAGTTGTTGCTGCCGGTCGAGCTCGTCTTGAGCAGCCCTCGCCTTGGCGGTAACCATCTCTTTCTGCTCTTCAGTTTCAGCAAGCTCCCTGTTCAACATCGAAATTTTATCTATCAAATCATTGCGAGTTTCAATCAAACGATCACGCTCATCAATAATCTGATCCCGCTCAGAGATAATTGCCTCGTGTGCACCTTTGGAGACGCAACCGCTAAGCGAGAACATTAAAGAACAGAGCATCAAACAACCAAATCCTGTAAATTTTCTTCCGATCTGCAACAAACAGATATCCTTTCTCATTATAATCTCCCTGAAATTAATGTGATGATATACTGCAAATTTATTTCCGTCCAAAAACTAGCAATTTTGATTGAAATCGAGGCATACCCAAAAACTCACCAAAGGTATATTGCTGTTATCTCGGAGTCTCAGTCCGTTCACCTACCTGAGGATAAAATTTTTAAACATACGAAGATATTGGGCAAAAGAGCTGCTTTCGGATGAAACCAAGTTACCTTAACACGTTCTGCAATCTTGCGTTAGGAACAAGTATTATACGGATTTTTAAAATGGCAACTTGTTGAACTTGAAATAGGAGGAGAAATCGTCAAGTATTCTTGTTGAAACGGTGAGCAAAAGAACAAGAAGATGGAAGTAGAACCCAAGAAACCTCAGGGGTTAATCAATACTTTATTCTGAATTGATTAATTGTCTTGCAAGGTTGAATTATTTTGAGGGTTCGCCCTCTCACAACCACCATCAAGACAGGCTTCTTTGCAATAGAAACCAAAGCCGGAATCCCAGGTGATGCCACCTTTCGGACATGTCTCGACATACTCAGCGTATTTTATAAGGCGTTCTACGATCATGTTTGGCACAGAATGTTCCATGCGACAGGCTGCCTCATCGGCTGCCTCTTTTTCAACTCCAAGCACATTGGTGAGAAAATTCTTCAATGCCTGGTGCCTATTGACAATTTCCTCAGCTGCTTCAGTACCTTTGTCAGTGAGGGTGATAAGATCATAGGGGGCATAATTAACCAGTTCCAGCGCGCTAAGATTTCGTAAAGCGGTGGTTACAGAAGATGCCTTGACTCCAAGAAATTCAGCGATGTCTTTTGCTCTGGCAGCCTTTTTCTCCAGGGAAATCTGGTATATAGCCTCGAGATAATCTTCCTGGCTAGCTGTAAGTTTTTTTCTTTTATCCATAGCTTTCCAAATATTTTAGACTGCGACTTGTTCTTCTAAAAAAATACGTAGTACTTAAACTTCATTAGAGCAACCTTTTTTTTAATTCTCCCTTTATACAAGGCAACACATCAACTAACTGACTTTATAATTCTCTTTTTTTCCCATCAATTTATGTGAAATCAACTGTTTAAAAAGAAAAACCCCCGGCTATGGCAACCGGGGGTTTTTTTTGGAGGTATCGGCAGGAAAAGTCACGCGATGTGCCTTCTCCCTGGCTGGCAAAACTATTCGCAGCAGCTTCTCCTGATGGGCGGTGCAAACACCGGCATCTTTTCCTGCTTTTCCTTGGTGCCAATGTAATAAAGCCCACCATAAATCGCTGCTAGGATAGCGAGGGAGAGTAACGTATAGAAGAGATTGTGACCTTCTACAACCTGATAGAAGAGTGTCGCCACCGACCATGCCAAAAGTGTGCTATAAACTGCCATGATGGCTGCGTAGTAGCCACCCATCTCCTGCCGTGCCGCCCCGATTACTGCCAGGCAGGGAAAATACATCAGGACGAACAATAGATAGGCAAAAGCTGAAAACACCGTAAAATGAGCGGCAATGTGTTTGAGGACGGCGGTATCAGCACCAATCTCTTCTTGAATGACAGTCTGGTCTTCGGTAATTAGACCAAGCCCCAATATATCGATACTGCTGAGAACACCCACCAATCCTTCACCTATGGTTGTAAAGGCTTCAGTGACAGCCCCGGCAATGTCAAGGCCGCCTGCTTCTTCAATTGGGTCTGAATCATTATCAGCTCTGTCCATGGTGACATACAGCGAATTGACCGTCCCAACAATGGCTTCCTTGGCGAAAAGCCCTGTAAACAAAGCTACAGAAGCAGGCCAGTTGTCTTTGCTGATACCTATTGGCTCGAAAATCGGAGCAATCGCCTTGCCTCCGTGGGCAAGCAGTGAAGACTGGGAATCTTCGTTGCCGAAGGTAATTTTTCCTTCTTCAAGACCTACAGTATTGAGCATACTGAGCACAAAAACAGCCATTACCACGATACTTCCTGCTTTTTTCACGAAATTTTTCATGCGCAGCCAAGAACTCTTGAAAACAGCGCCGAGCTGGGGGCGATGATAGAGCGGCAGGTCCATGACAAAATGCGAAGTTGTCCCTTTAAAGAGGGTATTCTTCAGCATATATCCAGTAAAGATTGCCATGAACAGGCCGGTAAGATAAATCAAAAACACAGCAAGGCCAGAATAGGCACCGAACAGGGCTGCGCAGAATAGGGCATATACCGGCAGCCTTGCACCACAGGACATAAAGGGAGCCATGAAGATAGTCATAAATCTATCCCGCTTGCTGGTCAGGGTGCGGGCAGCCATTACTGCAGGTACGGTGCAACCAAAACCAACGACCATGGGAATGAATGCTGAACCGGGTAAGCCGATCTTGCGCATGATTTTGTCAGCTATCACCCCAACCCTGGCCATATATCCCAAGTTCTCGAGAATAGCCAGAGCGAGAAACATAAAAAACACCACCGGTATAAAGGTTGCTACGGTCTGCATACCAACGCCTATGCCACCTGCGATCATAACACTAAGCCATTCCGGACTCCCCAATCGCTCTAATGCTACTCCGGGAATATCTACAAAAAGCAGTCCACCGATGATATCAAAAAAGTCTATGAACACCGAACCAAGGCCGATCGCAAACCAAAAGGTGAGGAACATGGAAGCTAGAAATATTGGTATCGACAGGTAGCGATTCAAAACAATATTATCCACTTTGTTGGTAATGCTTTCACTGCGATCCTTTTTCTCCTGTACCGTACGTGCACAAACGGAATCGATGAATGCATATTTTTTTACCGTATCCATAACTTCCAGACGCGAGGCATGCGAATCATGCTCGGGAAGATCCCCGGCAATCAGTTCAATCTCGCGCACTGCTGCGGCAACCGAAGCCTTATCTACGGCCACAACAGGAATTACCGGCAAGCCCAGATCTTCACTGAGACGGTCGGCATTGACTTCAATTCCTTCAGCTTCTGCGACATCAATCATGTTCAGCAGTACAATGATCTGATTGGTTCTCTCTTTGAGATCCATGGTAAGATAGAGATTTCTAGAGAGATTGGTGGCATCGATAACGTTGAGAATAAGATCGTATTCACCATTACGAATCACCCGTTCGGCAACTTTCTGGTCCTCCGAATCGGCGCTGAGATTGTAGGTCCCTGGCAAGTCAACCAGTTCAACCTTACTGTTTTTCAGAGCAAAGGTTCCGGCAATTTTTTCAACGGTCACACCGGGCCAGTTGCCAACTTTTTGCCTGGAACCGGTAAGCCTGTTAAAAAGGGAAGTCTTCCCCGAATTGGGAACGCCGGCAATTGCTATCCGTTCTATTTTATGCATCCTTCTTCTCCTCTACCAGAATCTGTGCTGCTTCGCTTTTCCGCAGGGCCACCCGGCTGCCTCTAATCTGCAGCACCATCGGATCGTTGAGCTTCACCGGTGCCAGGGCAACGGCTGTTCCCACAACAAACCCCATCTTGCTCAACTTCTCGGCATATTCCGTAGAAGACTCGGTAAAACCTGAAACTTGATATGATTTCCCTTTACAAATATCTGCCAGGTTAATGATGTCAGCCATCTTTCTACTCCTTGATCAACTTCCCAAATTGGTTACTACACAAAAACTATGCTTAAAATATGCACGGGAACGACTCCCATGCTTTGTAATCGACCTTTCGACTCCTACAGGGTGACAATGTATCTGAACTGATATTTGATGTCAATAAAAATGTTATGCTTGTCTAACTTTTCGTGTTGACCCGAAACAAATATGGCATTTCTTCATCGATAAAGTATAGAAACTATTACGTAATGCAGTTTATACAGGTCAATTTTTCAGCTGGTATAACAGAGAGAACACACTTTCAAATCAGAAAAAGAAAAGTAATACAGAGGAAAAAAGGGAAACGCGTAAACACTACAGGATATTTCTGGTGAAATGTTATGTTTTATTTAAAATAAACCCCATGTGAAGAGTACACGATTTTGATCGCTAATATTGACTCAAACATAGAAATAACTACCAATTAATGAGATAGTAAATTACGATAAACAAGCAAAAGCGTACCACTTCTCTCATAGCTTCTTGCCGCAATAGATAGTTGGAGTTTACTATGGATGATAAGAGAATATTTCCTCGCACGCAAATTGCCAATATGACTGTCGATATCTCAGACGGCTATGGCTTTTATTCCGGTTTTATCAGTGATATATCGCAGACCGGACTTTGCCTGAAACATATTTCCATCGCCCTGGACGATGAATTGAAAAGCTTTGCCGCAGTTGTTTCAAAGGAAGGGGAAAATTTCAGAATGATCGTTCGCCCCCGCTGGAAAAATCATAGCGGTTATACCAAAGATATTGGCGTGAGGATCGAATCACCGTCGGCCGAGTGGAGAGAGTTTGTCAAAAAATTCCTTTAAAATGTTCGTAGCTACACATTATTTGTCACTCCGGTATACAACCAGGATACTGGTAAGTTAACAGTACATAAACTCCCCCGCCCTGTATGCCCAGTTGTTAGGTAAAAAAGCTTTCAAATTAGCTTATCATACTAGAGAGTAAACGCCCTGGGACTTTTGCAAGACAGATAAGCTAGCTTGATAACCAAACAACCCTAATAATTTAGTGCTCCTTTAGCTAAACACAGGAACCGCCAGGAAAGCGGGCAAAAATAAAGTTCTTCTGTAAGATAACGTGATTTGGGATCATGTTATCCAATTTTTATTTTCAACACTCAGAGCCTCTTTCTGTCAGTAACCTGTACTTATGCCTGCATTGCTGACTTCAGGATGCACTGCAACAGCACATTCGCTCCTTTGCTGCAATCCTCCCAACTTGACTCCTCCACCTCGACATGACTTCTCCCACCTTTTGATGGGATGAATATCATGGCCGCAGGTGCTATCTGGTTGATGTATGATGCATCATGCCCTGCACCACTCACCATGCGCAGGGAAGAGTAGCCAAGTTTTTCGGAGGCCTCTAGGACGTTGTAGACCAGTTCTTCGTCAAATGGAGCTCGCTTCACCCGCCAAGTTATTTCCATGTCAATTGGCGTTCCATGGCGATTTGCTATTGCTTCGAACTCCAGTTTCATCATCTCCCACGCGTCAATGGCATGCTCGTCTTCCCAGGAGCGAATATCCACAGTAAAGTGGACTCCGTCCGGGATAATGTTTCGCGAATTCGGATGGTTATGCAACTCACCAACTGTTGCAACCATATCACCCTTGATATGGGCAACCTTATTGACCACCTGAATCATTTCTGCCGCAGCAAGCAAACAATCATTGCGGCCAGCCATGGGAGTAGGCCCAACCTGATTGGCTGTTCCCTTCAACCGAATGTCATACCAGTGAAGGCAAAGAACACCTTTTGGAGCACCAATGACTTTTCCCTTTTTTTCCAACTGCGGACCCTGTTCTATATGACACTCGTAATAGGCATGGATGGGAAAAGACTTGGCTGGTAATTCACCTTTATAGCCGATTCGAGCCAACTCCTCTCCCTGCTTTTTGCCGTTAATATCCTGCCTGGCATAGGCCCATTCAAGATCGAGTTTGCCCACCCAAACGCCTGAAGAAACCATGGCCGGTGCAAACCGGGAACCCTCTTCATTTGTCCAATCGACGATAACAATGTCTCTTTGCGTTTCAACGTTATTCTCGTGGAGCGTACGGAGCACTTCGAGTGCAGACATAACCCCCAGAATTCCATCAAATCTTCCTCCCTTGGGCTGGGAGTCAATATGTGAGCCACTCATGACCGGGGCAAGATTTCTGTTTTTCCCCGCTCTGCGCCCAAATATATTGCCCATTTGATCAATGGTGACCTCACAGTCAATTTCCTTAAGCCAGTGGACAAAGAGATCTCTGGCTTTCTTATCCTCATCGGAGAGAGCAAGTCTCTGCACGCCACCCCCAGGTGTTGCGCCTATTTGGGCCATTTTTTCCAGAGATTGCTGCAACCTTGCACCATTTATTCTGAGCTTGTCAAGATTCATCTCACTTCCCCTACGCTATGGATTTTGTTGATTCAGTCGATGACAAACCGTCTTTGACGACAAACTTCCCTCTGGCTACTATCTCGTTCCAGCTTTCAATCTCATCGGATTCGGAAACATCCACCATGGCAATACATTCAACCGGACAGACCAGCGAACACAGATTGCAGCCGGTACATCTATCCCCGAGAACGGTGGGTATAGGCTTACCCTCCTTAGTCGTTTTCCGAGATAAAGCCAACGCCTGGTAGGCGCCATCCTGGCAGGCGGTATAACATTTACCACAGCCAATGCATTTATCCTCATCGATGGTGGCAACGACCTTGTAGTTCATATCAAGCTCGGCCCAATCCTTATAGTGCGGCAGGGCTCTGCCTCGAAGTTCGGCAACGCTTTCCATATTCATCTCGGAGAGGTATACAGACAATCCTTTTATCATTTCATCGATAATGCCAAAACCATGATGCATTACCGCAGTACACACCTGCACGGTACTACAACCCAGGGCAAGAAACTCAGCGGCATCCTGCCAGTTTGTTATACCGCCAATGCCCGAGACGGGTAAGGAAAAGTCAGGATTTCGATTGAGTGAAGCCACCATATGCAAAGCAATGGGTTTTACTGCCGGTCCGCAATAGCCACCGTTGGTAGAACCATTTCTTAATTTGGGATATGGAATGAAATCATCAAGATCAACACCTATGATGCTTTTAATGGTGTTAATCAAGGCAACACCATGGGCATCACCGGCAACTGCTGCCATACCCTGCTCGTTTATATCGGCCACATTAGGGGTAAGTTTGACGATAATGGGCAGCGAAGAGCATTCTCTCGCCCATCTGGTGATTTTCTCCGCAACAGCAGGCTCCTGCCCAATCGCCGAACCAAGACCTCGTTCACACATCCCATGAGGACAACTGAAATTTAGTTCAATACCGTCTGCACCGGTTTGCTCAACCCTGGCAATGAGTTCCTGCCACTCGGCAAAACTGTCAGCCATAATCGAGGCAACAACTGCGTTTTCAGGATAGGCTTTTTTTACCTCCCCCATCTCTTGGAGATTGATGCTCAGCCCCCGGTCGGTGATTAGCTCAATGTTATTCAAACCGATAATTTTGTTGCGCCCTTTACGCATGGCAGCATAACGGCTGTTTACGTTTTTTACCGGATTGACCAGAGTTTTCCACACCGACCCTCCCCAGCCCCGGTAAAAGGCACGTTTGATTTGGTCTCCTGTGTTCGTAGGCGGTCATGAAGACAGACAAAAAGTATTTGGGCTTTGAATAGAGCAAAAATCAATTGAAAGATCAGCCATCACCACTCTCCATCTATAATATCCCAATCTTCATTAGGGGCCTGTTTCCTATGTATTCAGCCACCTTGGAAGATATCGGCCTGCTCCGGGTTCCACATCCAACTTGCCGTTTTCAAATTGGACCCTGCCGGCGGCTATTACCACGGCTGGTCCACCTTCAGTTTTCATGCCCTCGAAAATAGAGGTATCAACTTTATGAAAATGCGTTTCAGCGGAGATGGTACCCTCACCCTTGGGCTGCCATATTACGATATCTGCATCGGAACCTATCGCAATGGTACCTTTCCGGGGATACATGCCAAATATTTGTGCAGGATTTGTACTGGTAACGGCTACTAGCTGCTGCAAGGTTATCCGTTTTTGCAACACTCCATAGGTATAAAGCAGCTTGAGTCTATCTTCGATTCCTGCTGCTCCATTGGGGATTTTACGAAAATCTTCCCTTCCCATTTCTTTCTGCCCTTTGAGATTAAAAGGGCAATGATCGGTCCCAACGACCTGAATCTGACCGGACCGGATAGCTCCCCACAATGCCTCGGCGTGGCCTTTGGGTCTAATAGGGGGGCTCATCACATACGCTGCGCCGCGAAAATCGGGTTGTTCGTACACGGTATCATCCAGCAAAAGATATTGGGGACAGGTTTCGCCGTAGAGATCAATGCCCTCGGCCCTTCCCTCAACCAGTACTTTGGTCGATTCCCGGCAACTCATGTGCACGAAATACGCTGGAACTCCCAATGAACGAGCCATCTGAGTAAGACGAAAGGCAGACTCTCCTTCCGCATAGGAAGGCCGTGACAGGGCATGATACACCGGCTCTGTACCTCCCTCGGTAAAGAATTTCTCCTGCAACTCCGAAATAATCTCACCATTTTCACAGTGCGCCATAATAAGTGCACCGAGTTCACGAGAAGCCTTGAGCATTGAAAACAGCTCCTCATCATTGACCATGATGGCATCTTTATACGCCAGAAATGCTTTGAAGCTGGGAATGCCCTCTTCTTCAACGCAGACCTGCATCTCCCTGGCTACCTGATCGCTGTACCAGGTCACCGCCATGTGAAAGCCGTAATCTGCAACAGCGTTTTTGGCTTTCGCCTTCCAGGTTTCAAGAGCCTCCAGCAACGACTGCTCTTTGGCCGGTACGACATAATCGATGATCGATGTTGTTCCTCCGGCAATACCTGCTGCCGTTCCGGATTCAAAGTCATCGGCAGATACCTCACCCATGAAAGGCATATCAAAATGGGTGTGAACATCAATACCTCCCGGTAACAGATAGTGGCCGGCGGCATCTATCACCCGCTCGG
>JAAUYI010031005.1_pt1 | contig 21055 bp, 21 predicted proteins | sample 7278041 | NCBI WGS metagenome assembly JAAUYI01 (sample SAMN14350216, study PRJNA611818) | marine sediment metagenome | isolation source: surface marine sediment (0.6m) | place: French Polynesia: Moorea | collected 2018-08
ACAATCAACCAGTATTCAACAGTCAATGATTTCTAGTCTAGGTAATTTTTGTGCGATTTGTTAAGATTTGTGCGGAAATAGTTAGAGAATTAGCTATCTAGTAACACGTCCTCCCACAGCCTTGTTCGTTCACCCAATAAAAAACCCCCAGCCAGGAGCTGAGGGAGATAATTAGGGTGCATCTAACTGAAATCTGTATTCGTCAAGCAAATACCCACATCAGGAAGAAATTGAATTTATATTTTATTTTTTTGCGAAAAGCCCTTGAGGTGAAATCAAGCTTGATGATGGTGGGTAGTTCCCGCGTCACCTAAGTGAATTTGTTTCTTCTCCGTCATTCTGTTGATAACTTCCACAACATCCATACCAGTAGTTTGACGGAACTGCTCTACAAAAGCTGCCATTTTAGTAGCATTACTACCACTCTGAGCATCAATCATAGTCACATTTTTCACATCAACCTCAGGAATGCTAGAAGACATCGCCTTCAGCAATACATCTAACTTTTGTAAGAGAAAGATTTCCCTGGCACTAGTACCAGCAGCTTGCCAAGATTCTGCCAAACTCTTGGTACCTTCGACTTGTGCTTTTCCATCTTCAATAATACTAGCAGCATTACCCTTAGCTTTAGCGATGGCTCTTTCACATTCAGCTTCAGCAGGAGCCACCACATCTGCTACTAGCTGTTGTTCCACTTGCTTAATTCTTTCTTGCTGCACAGCAACTTCCGCTTGAGTCTTGGCAATTTTCGCCCCCACTTCTGATTCTGCTTCAGCTACCATAGCTACCCGTTTGGTAAGGGCATCTCTCACCCTCCTTTCTGCGTCAGCTTTGGAAACCTCTAAATCCCGTTCAATCCGTCGTAATGCCACCAGTTTACTATTTTCCGATTCCCGAATCACAGATTCCGCTTTAGCATGGGCTTCTGCAATCCGAGCATCCCGCAACATATCAGCTTGTTGTTTGCGCCCAATGGAATCTAAATATTTGACATCATCAGAGATATTTTGGATTTGCAAACTATCTAAAACCAAACCCAGTTTTTCTAAGTCATCTTCCGCTTCATCCAAAAGACTCTTGGCAAAGGCAATTTTATCTTCATTCACCTGCTCCGGTGTCAAAGAAGCCAACACACCCCGGAGATTTCCTTCCAGTGTTTCCTTGGCTAATTGTTCTATTTGTTTTTGACTTTTACCCAAAAGACGCTCAATGGCGTTGTGAATTGTGGGTTCTTCCCCAGCAATTTTGATATTTGCCACCCCATCTACTTTTAAAGGAATCCCACCTTTAGAATAAGCATTTGATACCTTCAGCTCGATAATCATATTACTTAAATCCATGCGGAAGGTGCGTTCTAACAGGGGTGTCTGGATACTACTCCCGCCTTTCACCAGACGATAGCCAACCTGTTTATCATCTGAAGTTCTGCTTCTACTACCAGCAAAAATTAATACTTCACTAGGCTGGCATATGTGGTAAAAATTACGGATTACCCAATAACCAGCCGCCGAACCAAAGCCAAAAACGCCTAATAATAAACCAATTATTTCCATTTTATTTATTCGTTATTAATTATGAGTTATTTACGATCACCCGGAAGAGGAGGGAAGGAGGGAAGGAGGGAAGGAGGGAAGGAGGGAAGGAGTGAAAGAGGGAAAGAGTGAAAGAGGGAAGGAGGGAAGGAGTGAAAGAGGGAAGGAGGGAAAGAAAATTGAGGATAGTTTTCAGTTTTTCGGTTATTTATTCTCAAAGCTGTAGACGCGTAGCGTTTACACTCCCTCACTCCCTCACTCCCTCACTCCCTCACTCCCTCTACTCCCCGTCAGAGTGCCTACAACATCAATTCCCAAGGTTTTATGGATACTGGTAAGGTACTCAGACAAAATTTCTGGATACACTTTCACTAAACTTGCCAGAGACTTACCATCACCGTTATCCACCACATTGATTTTGTCTAAAGACAATCTGCTGGGAATCTTGACTGCATCTTGTAAGATAGTCTCAATTTGCTGAATCAAGAACAATTGAGAAGCATCTGTACCAGTTTCTTGCCAAACCTGTGCCAACATCTCATTCACTAAGGCTGCCGCTTTAGCATTTTCCGCTAAGGTAGAAGCTTCTCCCCTGGCTTGTAATTCTTTAGCTTTTTGTCCAGCTTTAGCGGGTAGTACCTCATCCGCTTCTAAACGCAAACGCTCCAACTCTGCCCGCAGTGCTTGCAATTTTTGCTCAAACTTAGCTCGCTTTTCATTGGCAGTAGCAATGGTAATTTCTTCCTCGGAACGAGCCTGTTGTTCTAATTTGGCTTTAATTTCCCGCAGTTCGTTTTCTTTCTCTAAAATAGCAATTTTATTCTGAGTTTTAGCAACCTCTGCTTGTTGTTCGCATTCCGCTTCTATCCTTTCTGCTTCTCCCAAAGCATCAGACTCGGCAATTTCTGCATCCCGAACAATCATAGCAATCCGCTTGCGTCCAATGGAACTGAGATACTCTACATTATCAGATACACTTTGGATTTTCAGGGTATCGAGTTGCAAACCCAATTTCATTAAATCTCGACTTACATCTGAGGTAATGCGTTCAGCAAATTGCAGGCGATCCTCATTTACCTGCTCCGGTGTTAAAGTTGCTACCACCCCCCGCAGATTACCTTCCAAAGTTTCCCTAGCTACACGGGTAATCTCCTTGCGATCGCTGTCTAAAAAGCGTTCAATAGCATTACCTACAATGCTACGATCACTGGATACTTTGACATTAGCAATTGCCTGAATATCTAATGGGATTCCTCCCTTAGAATAGGCATTACGTACCTCCACCGGTACGGGCATGGTAGTTACATCCATGCGCTTAGTGGTTTCGAGAATGGGAATCAGAATTGCCCTTCCTCCCGCTAATACCCGGTATCCCACCTCTTGTCCATCCTTCGTTTTCCACTTTCGGCCAGATATAACCAGGACTTCATTAGGCTTGCAGATACATAAAAAGGACTTGACAAACCAGACAAGAACAATAGCCCCAAATATCCCCAAAGCGATGGGCAGGCTAGCACCAATCAACCCTCCCAACTGTTGTTTGTGTATAAATGTAATGGGGTTGCTTGGCTGGACTTTCGCCAATTTGATAGTAGAAAGATTGTGTTTAACAAAAAGTTCTGGCATCAGTATTTATACTTTATTAACTCGTCTTATTTGTAACCATTTGTTTGCAGGCGATAAGCCGGAGTCTTGACGCTTTGCGTATCGCAAACTAAATAATTCCTTCACTCCGGGCGGGGAAACCCCGCCCCTACTCCTTTACTCTTGGGCGCAAGCCGCAGCGCCCCTACTCCGAACTCCTTCACTCCTTCACTCTTTCCTGCAAAGAATGTTCGCTCACAACCAATACCTGATTCCCCTTAGCATCAACCACGAATACTCGTTCTCCAGGTTGAAAACCTTGAGCATCATCAGTTTTGGCGACAAAATCCACCATAGAACTTTGAATTTTCACCCTGACTTTCCCTTTATGAGTAGAGTCGAAAGGTATTTCCACCGTAGCAAAAAGACCAATCGCATCGTGAGCAGAAATCATGCTATCTACCCGTTGGCGGCGACGTTGAACCACAATTAACAGAACAATTGCAGCACCACATAACATACCAACAATAATGGCGAGGAAAATAAGCAAAAGAATTTGAGCATTCATCTTTTTTATACAGTTTTATACGGTCTTATTAGCTTTGACCAATTGCTGTTATTAGAGTGATTTAATGGAGTTATCACAAGGTTTAGGGATAATATATGGAGTACATTAAGCCTCCTATATAATTCAGTATTTAAGCTCTAAAAAATACACTCACATCAGTATAAAAACTTATCTAATAATGTAGAGTGCGATTATATCCTTGCTTAGAAAGAATTTGCACCCCCGGATTCATCCGTGGAGAGTCACGACTCGCGCTACCCAGAGCGACTGTCGTCGTCGCGGGTTCTCTCGTCAAAAATGAATCTATCGTTTCATTAGCCCTTCGATACCCTACACCGAAGGCTACGCCTACATCGATGGGGTAGTAATTCTAAATTCTTCATTCTAAATTCTTCATTCTAAATTCTAAATTCGCTCATTCTCCTTGACTATACCTACAACTTCTATATTAAAGGCATCAACTCCCAACCCCAGTTTTACCCATAACTTATTAATTATCTTTATAAATCTTTACTTTTTGCCCCTTGGTTCCGAGAAGAATAGTTGCCTCTTGTAAAAGTTTTTCCTGCTCCTGGTTTAATTCGGTTAATCGCTGGGAAATCTCTGCTAGTCTTGTTTGTTTTTCGGGGGCGATTATGGGAGAATCCCCAGGCTCTAATGTGGGTAAACTATCTGTTTTCCCTGGTTGGTTGATATTGTAGATTAGCAAGCGACTGAGTTTAGTAATTGAGAACCAACTCAATTGCAAAAAGCCTAACAGCAGTTTAAAAGGTACTTGTAGGATTGACCAGCTAGCTGCTTCAATGAAACGAATAATAGCTTTAATAATGCTGGCTAAAATGGCAATGAGGAACAGTAGTAAGACGAGACTAACAATGGGGTGGTGAGCAGCCCAACCCAGGAAATGCAATAAACGAAAAACTCCTGGGTTTTCTGCTAGCCAATTATTGATAGAATAAGCGATCGCATTTTGCATGGTCAGTTGTATAGCCAATTATCAATATAATAAGCGATCGCATTTTGCATGGTCAGTTTTTTTATCCTGAAGGGGTGACAAAGGGGCTGAAGCAAAGCAGATAGAAAGGTGTAACCGTTTTTTGGGAAAAAAAGATAGGTCGGTTATTCTCAACCAGACCTATCAAATGGAAATGTTACCAAAATTCTCAAGACTTATGCCAGTTGCGTAAGTCTTGAATATTACAGATGCTATTCAAGTATTTCAAAACCTAGTTTTAAACAGCTAAAAAAGCCAGAAAAAACTAAAAATTTATGGGTATGTTGTTTGCCGTATCTATCTATTAATCTGGCATTAGGAAAATACCAAGTCTGCGTATTGATAGGTGATGCCAGAATCCGCAACAAATTTAAATTCCTCAACCTCACTGACGAATAGATCGGTGCCATTGTTACTATTTTGGATATTAACCCCAAGGTTCAAATCCAAACCAGTAAAGGTGTAATCGGTGATGCTGCCCTCTAGAATGAGCACATCATTTCCTTTTCCGCCAATTACTTCACCTGTACCACTCTGAAGTTCGAATGTATCATTGCCTCTTCCACCATTGATCAGAACATCTTGTACACCTATGTTGATACCAACACCCGTGGCACTGGCTCTGATTATGTCATTACCATTTCCTAAGTCGTATTCCCCTCCCCTAATACCAATGGCTATTGCATTGACTTCCTCAATTGCTAGTATCTCAGTAAAGATACTAAAGTTCACGTTGCTAGACGCATCAGTAAAGGCTGAAATATTTGCTGAGGCTGCTGCAATAACTTCTGTTATGCCAATGGCAGTTGCTTCTCCAACAACAAGATCCTTTGCATTACCTGTAGAGATAGTGCTTGAGTTATCAATGCCTACAGCAGCAACGTTAGCAATTGCCCTAGCAAATGCAATAGCAGCAGCACTAACATCGATATTAGAGTCGTTAATAGCTCCAATTATTGCGTCTGCTTCGGCTGAAGCTATTGCTCTGGCAATGCTTTCAGCTTTGCCGATTCCTTTAATCACATCTGCCCCATTAGCTGTTGTAATAGGTGTTGAATTATTCAAACCAACAGCTGTGCTGAAGGCAGTTGCGACTGCACCTGCAATAGCAATTACTGCCACATCAACTGTTTGGTTGTCGAATAATTGCTCAAGAAATTCAACATCACTTGCTGAGGCCACAGCCTCAAAGAAACTATTTTGTTCTTCGATAATGATATCGGAACCGTTATTACCAGGCTTCATAAAACGTAACTCCACAACTGTATTACTTTAAGTAACTATCATGAAAAAAAACTAAATAAATATAAAAACTCAGTAAATTATGATGGAATTCTTCATGCAATTAATTAAAACATTTATCACGTTTTAGGGTAAAATCACGCGGGCAAAAAATAATCAGCTCTACCACTGCTTCTAGGTTTCTAAAATACAAGTTTGGGTCAAAGAATAAGACCTAAATTTTAGTGCAATGTTAAAAAAATAACAATAAAAATCACCTTTATCACCAAAAATACTCACTTATAACCCTGTGGATGGGTCGTTTCAATCATTGTCCAACAAAATCCCAAACAACCCGTCCAGTCAACCACTGAGCGTCAGTCAAAAGTCAAATAAGTCTAGCTAATAAAATCCTGATTATGATTGACAATTCTTCTGTAACCCGGTAAAGATTGATTCCTTCACAGATAGATTTGGATTGACGATCTAAAATACCAAATTGCCAAATATTACCCGTAGTTACAGCCCCTAAAATTTCAGTTTGTGGGGAATCAATCCATTGGTCTAGGGCAATCATTTCTGTAGCTAATTGGGTAAATTCTCTATTAATATCTGCGTGTTTAGCCTCAATAACAATTAAATTAGTTGTAGAGCGTAATAGGTAATCTAATTTTCCTTGCAATCGGTTGTCAACTTGAATAGAGTATTCTATTCTTAACTGAGCATGGGAATAGTGAATTAAGTCTGAGATAATTGGTGCAATCAGCATTTCCCTACGGGTAGTTTCATTCTCTAAATCCACATAAGGTAATATCTCTTCAATACGTTGCTTTAAATCAGTTATTCGGTCTAATTTATCAGAATATTGTGGCAAAGTGATCAATTTTCGCTCAAAGGAGTAACCAAATTCAGCAACCAAATCATCTACCCTAAATCCCAACTCAAAATAATTGCTGAAAGTATAGGAACGATTAGGATCGAGTAATGGCTGACGAGTCATTATTTTTCTCCATTTTTATTCTGTAACTCCTAAACTCCTTCCTGTTCCCTCTTGAACCATGATACACCTCTCCCAATCCCTGCTTTGGCAACTCCAGCCCAACTTCTTCAATCAACTGAAATAATAAGAAAGGGTAAAAAAATTACAACTCCCCGCTCCCAACTCTGAATCAGGGTAAATTGGTAATGGAAATACTTATCATCTTATTAACTATAGTACTGATTGTAACTTGGATTTTTATCAGCCCCATTTTAACCAAACAACGCCGCAAACGGATTCAAAATCGTCCTTTTCCACCCCTCTGGAATGCAATTATTGAGAATAATCTCCCTATTTATCACCATCTTTCTCCCTCCGAACGCCGACGACTCCAGGGACATATTCAGGTATTTTTAAAAGAAAAACAATTCATCGGTTGTCAGGGTTTGCAGGTGAGGGAAGAGATAAAGGTAACTATTGCTGCTGTTGCTTGTTTGCTGTTGTTGAATGAAAGAGGTAAATACTTCCCCAAACTGCGTTCTATTCTAGTTTATCCCGGCACTTATTTTGTGAATGAAACCATAGCCACCAGTTATTATGTAGTGGAAGAGAGACGTACCGCCCGATTAGGAGAATCCTGGACTCGTGACCAAGTAGTATTATCTTGGGAGCAGGTAGAACAAGACACTCATAATTGGCACGATGGACATAATGTAGTGTTGCATGAATTTGCCCATCAATTAGACCAAGAAGATGGTAAAGCTGAGGGAGTTCCGATTTTAAACAGCAATTCAGATTATCAAATTTGGGCGCAGGTAATGGCGGCGGAATATCAACAACTTTGTCGCGACGTTGAACGACAGAGAAAGACAGTAATTGACAGTTATGGGACGACAAATCCAGCGGAGTTTTTTGCTGTAGCCACAGAGACATTTTTTGAAAAGCCACAGCAGTTATTGAAAAAACATCGAGATTTATATGAACTATTGCGGAGTTATTATCAAGTAGAACCAGGGAAATGGGTTTAGAAGGATTAAATCAGTATTAGGATAGCTCCTCTGTATGAGTCATATTTAAATATCAAACTTGCTGCGGTATTTACGTAAGTAATCTCACCATCGCTAATCTAAGATGCGATCGCATTTCAGGAAATGATAGATAGGCTGGAGCATACGGAGTCAGAATTGCAGAAGTTGAAGTTAGAAATATTACAGCGTGATATTGCGATCGCATCTGAGCGACTGAAGAATGGGGAGTATACAGAATATGATGATGAATCTTTACCTAGTTTGCTGGAAAACATCAAAGCATGGGGACAGGGAAAGCAACAATTTATCGATGGGGAAACTGTTAGCGCAGCTCCTCCGTTAGCGCAGCTCTCCCGGAGGGAGCAGGAGGCTAACTGATAACAGTAGAAATCAGTAGGGAAGTTACAGACGAAGTTCGTCAAGTAGACATTTTATTTTCTCCCACAGCTTCTGTAAACACTGACCTCCAATCTCTAGGATTACTTGGTAGAATTGCGACAACACCCTCCTTATTGGAACCTTTCCGCAATCAACCCAGTAAAACAGAAGTGCGTAACTGTTTACTAAAGCTATTTTCCATGTGTGGAGAATGGCAACGCAAAGCCAAACGTGAAAACCAATCTTTACCAGAGAATAATTTACCACGGCTCTGGATTTTGGCAACTTCAGCTTCAACAAGTTTAGTTGATAGTTTTGGCGCTAGATTAGATACAGAGAACTGGCTAACAGGGGTTTACTTTCTACCTGATTCATTCAGAACAGCGATCGTAGCAATTAACCAACTACCACTAACTCTAGAAACCCTGTGGTTGAGAATTTTAGGGAAGGGAGAAACCCAACGTCAAGCAGTCAGCGAATTACTGTCACTTCCTCAAAACCACCCCTTACGGCGAAATATCCAAGAACTGATTACTAGTTGGCGGATAACTGTAATTAATCAAGAAAACTTTACGGAAGATGAGCAAGAGGTAATTATGAATTTATCACAAGCTTATTTAGAATGGCGGGAAGCTACACTACAGGAAGGACAAAAAGATGAACGTCGTCAAGTAGTAGAAAATTTGTTGCGTGTCCGGTTTGGTTCGCTGGATGCGGAACTGGAAGGAATAATTGAGCCTTTGTTACAGTTACCACCGCAAGAGTACAGTCGTTTATTACTCGAATTATCTCGCGAGGAGTTATTAACAAGATTTGGTGGTGGTTGAGTTATTTCAGTTAGCCTCCTGCGGAGGAGCTGCGCTAACAGTTATCAGTTGTCAGAATATAACAGCATAAGATACCCGACTTTTTGGAGAAGTCGGGTTTCCCACGAGTGGGAAGTCAATTGCTACCCTACACCTAACCCCTAGGGGAAACTGGGATGTGGAAAATGGGAAATGTTTGCATATTTGTGTGGGACATCAACATCTAGTTTCTTCCGTTGTTTTTGTGGGGATGGAGAAGTTATTGCTAGTGCTTCCCAAGACCAAACCGTGAGGATTTGGGATGTGAAAACAGGGGAATGTTTGAGGGTTTTGATTGCGAAAAGGCTTTATAAAGGGATGAAATTAACGGGGGTAAAAGGGTTAACAGATGCGACGATTATGACCTTGCAAGCATTGGGTGCGGTGGTGTAGGAATAAAGTTAATATAGATTAAAAAAGAATCAAGAAATTGCCCGTTATAAAATATGAGGTAAAGATGGCAAAACCATTACCAATTATACCATAAGCAGTTAATATAATAGCACCTTTAATTACTTCAAAAAAAAATATTAATCCTATCCGAGTTAATATTAGCTCTCCCAAGCAACATCGAAAAGCTGTATTTAAAATCGCACAATTTTTCAAAAGAGAGTTTCATTATGATTTTGTCCAGTATGGTTATGATGGTGATGAAACAGATGTAAATCATGTAGCGTTCTTATGGGTTCATCCGGAAGCACAATTTTTATCTTGTGAATTTAGGATACCTTGTATTGGTGCCACTTGCTTTCGCTGGAGAGAGTATAAAGATCATCCAGCGAGTTGGGCAATGCAGTGGATATGGTTTCATCCATACTTTCGACGACAAGGACTATTAACAGAGGCATGGCCAAAATTTAAAGAAGAATTCGGCAATTTTTGCTGTGAACCACCTTTATCTGACGCAATGGAAACTTTTCTTAGTAAAATCAAAAATAATCCACCTTCTAACTAGATACCATTCATGGCATGGACTACCTGCTAACATGGAACTGTAAGCATATTGCTAATGCACAGATTCAGAAAAAACTAGCTCAAGTCAGCCTTGAGATGGGCTATGAAATGCCAACTATCTGTACACCTTATGAGTTAATGGGATGGTAAATTATGTGGCAAGATGAGATTGTCGAAGAGATTCATCGCATTCGAGAAGCCCATGCTAAATCCTTTAACTACGATTTACGGGCTATGTTTGCTGACTGGCAGAAAAAGCAAAATGCTAGTGGACGTAAGGTGGTGACACTACCACCAAAAACGATATCTAACAAAACATTAGAGCCGACCACTCCCAAAAAATAATACATGAAAACTAGATGAAGCAAAGCGTCTTGCTAATATTCGTAAGCACGGAATTGATTTTATTGATGTCCCAGTCGTATTTGATGGAGATACTTTAACAGTTGAGGACAATCGCTACAACTATGGAGAACAGCGTTTCGTCACACTTGGTTTGTTGCAAGGGCGAGTAATCACTGTTGTTCATACTGAGTGTGAGAATTGTACCTGTATAATTTATGCAAGAAAAGCAACTAAGTATGAACAGCGAATCTACTTCGAGCAACTCTCAAACTGATTGGCAAAGACTTGATGCCATGAGTGATGAAGATATCGATCTATCAGATTGCCCGGAAATTACACCAGAAATGTTTGCCAAGGCAGTAGTGCGTCGGGGTTTACCTCCTACCAAAAACAAAGCTCAAGTGACACTCCGCATTGATAGGGATGTATTGGAGTGGTTTAAGTCTCAGGGGCGGGGCTATCAAACACAGATCAATGCTTTACTACGAGCTTACATGGAGGCACATAAGTAGTAGGTTTTGTCTCTCTTTGGGTATGACTAAAGCAACATCAAAACGATTTCCTTGGCAATTTATCCTATTGGCTTATGCTTTTTCCTGGCTGTTTTGGATTCCTGGTGCTTTGGCAGCCTATGGCATGGCTTTGCCGCAAGGATTAGCCGAGTTTCTTAACAGCCCATTTAACCCTGCGGCGTTTGGTCCTTCGTTAGCGGGTATATTGCTGACGCTCAAAGAGAAGGGTTGGAGCGGTGTTGGCGGATTGTTCAGGCAGGGATTTAACCTGCACTTTCGGAAAATCTGGCTGCTACCAATCTTGCTGCTGCCCCCATTGATTTTTACAGGAGCAACACTCTTATCAGCAATCATCGGCAAAACTGCGTTGGATCTTTCAATTGTGACAAACCCTCCAGTCGCCATCGTTGCTCCTATTATGATTCTCTTTACCGCAGGACCATTACAAGAAGAGTTTGGCTGGCGTGGGTATGCCCTACCTCGCTTGCAACTGCGCTTCAATGCCCTCGTTTCTAGCATTATCCTGGGAATAGTGTGGTGGTTGTGGCATTTGCCCCTGGTGTTCATCCCTGGTAAGTTTATGGTGGATAACTTGCCACTATTCGGGATGTTGATGATTGAGATTGTTCTCACGAGCGTCTTGTTTACCTGGATTTACAACAACACAGGGGGCAGCATATTGGCTACACTGCTCTTTCATACCTCGATGAATTGGTCGATATGGGTGCTATTGCCAAGTATGCAGGTTAATGCCGTTATTATCAGTCTGACAAGTTTGTTTTTGCTTATTGTTGTGGCGGTGGTGTTGTCTACTTCTGGCACGGGTAAGTGAAAAAGACTGTGGTCAAATAATGAGTAATATTTAACACGTAATGTTTTTACTCTCAAGCTAGTCCCTCACAGGAAAATCCCATAACCTGCCCATGAAAATGCTTGCTTTGTGACTAACTCCTCAAGGGCGCACGCAATGCGCCCCTACAAACTCCGCGCTGATTAACTATTTTCAAGTTAGCCCCCCACGGGAAAATCCCACAACCAAGCCATGAAAATACTTCCTTCACTCCTACCCTACTCTACTCTACTCTTCGAGAAGCCACTGCGTGTCTACGAGAAGCCACTGCGTGTCTACGAGAAGCCACTTCGTGTCTACACTCCTTCACTCCCTATTTTCTAGCCAGTCCCTCATGTACATTTGTATGTAACCAAGCATGAAAATACCTCGACTGCGGCTCCCACACCTAAGCTGTCAACCATCAACTAACAACCATCAACTAACAACTAACAACTAACAACTAACAACCATTTTCAAGCCAGGAATATTAGCAAGAGTCTCCAGATTGCTCGCAAGCACCAATATTTACCCAACTACTAGAACCATCTTCCCAGTGCTCTTTTTTCCAAATTGGGGCATTATGCTTTAAGGTATCAATGGCATAGCGACAAGCGGCAAATGCTTCGGAACGATGGGGACAGCCTACAGCAACTAAAACACTGATTTCTCCTACCTGTAAATGTCCGATGCGGTGATGAATTACTACTCGATTCACATCAGACCATTGTTGACGAATATCTTCAGCAATTCGCTCAAATATTTGCCTAGCCATAGGCTCGTATGCCTGATACTCCAGGGAAACTACTGGTTTACCATCAGTTTGGTTGCGAACCATGCCACTCATAACTACTACTGCACCATTTGCTGGTGCATCGGCTAATTGATAAATTTCCTCTATACATAAAGGGGCGAAGCTAATAGCAAAGCTATCTTCTATTTGCGATCGCTTTGTTGAGGTAAGTTGATTATTCATAATAGATTCCATCAGATTTTGGGCTGTAGTTAACTCACTTTCTTAGTGCTATAGGAATAATATTTGATTTCTGAAATATACCTAGGGTGGACATTACTTATTACTTATTACTTATTACTTATTACTTGTAAACACACCCAGGAAACTGAAGTTTTAATGCTGGGAATACGGGACAAGGAGCTTGTTCTTGTAAGTTATCTGGTTTACTCCAAGTAAAAGGTGCTTGCTTCGCCGCAGACATCCACAACAGTCGTTTTGCCCTCGTCATCGCCACATATAATAAACGATATTCTTCTGCTGTTTTTAAGTATTTGGCTCCCTCCCAAGCCTCTGCAACATGGGGTAAGTTCGGTTCACCGTGGAGAGCTGCACGAATTTGGGCGCGGGCTACTTCTGATAAGGTAAAGTTACCCAGAAACTGACTTTGGGGCGGAACCCAAAATCTACCCGGTATTAAACTTTCATGCAGAAACGGTATAAATACATAGTCCCAGTCTAGCCCTTTGGCTTTGTGCATGGTAATTATGGTTAGCTGACCAGGATTGGTATACTTAGCCTCCATGTTACCTGTTTCCACTGGCTCAAAGCGTTCGGAACTAACTATATCGCTCAATGTATTCAGTATGGCTCCCATGGAAATACCACCAGCTATTTGCTGGTTTACCCGTTCTGCTAATTTGTCGGCGGTGGCTAGTTCGGCTTGGTCATAATTTAGTGCTAATCCCAGGAAGGAAATTAATTGATACAGGGGTAATTCCAAACGGGCGCGTAGTAAACTACGACACAAACGAGCAGCTTTTTGGATTGGTTCTGGTTGGGGTGCTGCTAAGGGGCTGGGGTATAAAAATTCTTCTGGGAGGGTAGCTAGGGCGTTGAGGTCTTGGGGTTCAATCAATCGCCGCTGTACCATGACTGTGAGGGCTGCTTTGAGATAATCGGGGGAATGGGGGCGATCGCAAAATTGTAGTAAAATTAAAATCTCTTCCGGTACGTGGGAGTGACGCTCTTGTTCTCCTACGTCATAAAGTATGATTTCATGCTGTTTACAAATAGGTCGCAGTGCTTCTGACAACCACCTTCCCTGGCGGTTCTCCCTCACTAAAATGGCTGCATTGACTTGAACTGAACCATCTTGGCTAAATAATTCCACGATTCGGCTGCTCAGTATTTCTACTGTATGATAAGTATCGCGAGGCTCATGGAGTTCTAGACCCCTACTTACTGGTTGGGGGTTAGCGTCTGGTTGAGGATCGTCTGGGGCGACAGGATGAATCTTTTGAGCGCGGAAGGGAGAAACTGGGAGAGTAGGGGAATTAGGGGAATGGGAGGGATTCTGTGTTTGTTTGCCATAGGAGTTATTTACCCATGCCAAAACAAAGTTAGCAGCGTCAATCACTATTTTAGTACTGCGACCGGCTCGATCCATAGTTGCTAATTTGCCTTGCCTATGGCAGTGTTGGCAAAATTCCCGAAAATAAATCGGATCTGCGGGGGTGAAGGTAGAGTTTATCGCCTGGTTGGGGTCGCCAACACGTACTAAGTTAATTTGGGGTTGGTAACTATTGTTGCCTTCTACTTCTGTGGCGAGAATTTCTAATAACTTAGTTTGTAGGGGGCTGGAGTCTTGAGCCTCGTCTTCAAAAACAGCAAACACCTGATTCTGCTCAATCTTCCGGGCACTAGGGTTTTCTAGCACTCGTAACGCCGCCAGAATCATGTCATCATAGTCAATGAAATCCTGCGATCGCATCAAGTTTTCATATGCTGCATATAATCCCGCAGCTATCTGTAAAATTGCGTATTCATCAGTAACATAATTACTTAATTGTTGCAAATCTGCGGGCAACATCCCAGAGCTTTTAGCTTCATGAATCACCGTAGAAGCCAAATCCGGTAATACTTCTGTCCTGAGAACCGATTGACGGCGCAAGCGTTCCGTTTCTTCCCCATCAAATTGCATCCCCGACAACAACCGGGAATATTCCCCTGGGTGCTTGCTAATCCATTGTTCTACAGCAGTGCGAATGAAGCGGTGGGATTGATTGGGTGTAATTAAGGTGACATTTTCCAATTCTAAACCCGATAAATCTGGGTGACGGTTGGCAATATTTAACGCTAAACCGTGGAGGGTATGAACAGCAAAACCCGTTTGGGGTAAAGATAAATCCTCCCGTAGATATTGGCGAATTTTTGCCTTAATGTTTGCCGCAGCAGAGCGGGTAAAAGTGACAACCACCAGCTGGCGATGCTTTTGGGGGTGAGAAGTGGTGGCGAGGTGGTAATATTGTCGAGCGATCGCAATTGCTGCACCAGCTGCCATTCCCGTAGACTTACCAGCACCGGGAACCGCAGATACGGCCAAGGGTCCAGATTGCCAATCAGCCATTTGTCGCTGTCCGGTACGCAGACTGTTGCGGATAGTTAAAATCGCCTGTTCTCGCAGCAAAGAAGCAGGGGATGGGGATTCAACTACAATGTCGTGAGATTCTGGCGGCACGTTATCTGTAAAATTGCGGTCTAATCATGATTTTAGATTTTATTTGGGGTTTGTGGGTAATTCTGAATCAAAAAAGTTAACTTGAGCATATCAATGGAACTACAACAAATATTTGTAGTCAAACATAAACGTGGGTTCCCATAATACTCGGTTAAGCATTTTGAACTCAAAATGTGGTTTGGGGAAAAATTTGCAGGGTAAGGGTTAAAGGTTTTTTCTTTCCCCTTCCCCTTTTCCCCTTAACCGACAAGTATTGACCAAACAATGAGTGGATACGAGCCGTGTAGATTTATCCGTGGAGAGAAAAATGTTTTCCTTATTTCAAGCCCCTCCGCAGTTACTCTCTCGATTCATCGATGGGGTAATAATTTTGAATTTTGTTAGCGAAGCTCCTCTGAAAGAGGCATTTTGTTAGCGTAGCTCCTCTGCAAGAGGTATTTTGAATTCCCCCGAAGGGGGTTGACGTGGGTTCTTATCATTTTGATGCACCCTGCTAAACTTCTGCGCCCCAGGTAATGTCAGAACCATTAGAAAATGATCCACTAATAAAACCTCACCCCCCCTGACGGCACCCCTCTCCTTACTAAGGAGAGGGGCTGGGGGTGAGGTTAAGTCTTACCAGATTTGGAATGCGTTCATTGGCTCAAATCTGAAATGCAGTTCCTAAGATTTGTATCTATATTTATTCCTGCTAAACATTGGATTATATCCGGTTAGGGATTTCTCATACTTACTTAAATTAGCAACTGAAGGGGAGTGTCAAGTGCTGAGGATTTTAGTTGATGCCGATTTAATTTTAGAAGCTTTAATGAATCGTCAGGGACCAATTGTTGATGACTGGGAATTATTAGAGCGAGCGCATCCATTAATTCAGATATATTTAACAGATTTAGGGTGGCAAAAAATATATAACTATACTAGCCGTTTAAGCGATCGCACAATTGCAGATATTGTAATTAACTGGTTACAACAAACAATATTGATTTGTAGTGTTGAGCAAACAACAATCCAGCAAGCGCGTTTATCCCGACTGCAAGATTTTGAATCAGCAGTGGAAATAGCCTGTGCTGGGGATTATCAACTTGATGCCATTGTGACTCATAAGTTAGATGATTTTGCCGCAGATTCCCATGAATGTTTGATTTGGTCTTTAACTGAATTATGGGTGCGCGTACATTTAGAAAGTCAACTCAAAGCTGTAGGTACTCTTGAGGATGATTTTAGTATGAATTATGAATTATGAATTGAAAAAGTGGGGCTTGAAATTCCTTCTATGGGCAAACGGGGTGCTAACCATTACTTTCGGTCGATTTGGGGAGATGAGCGATCGCATTTAAACTATTCAGGGAAAATAGAATTATTAGACGTTTACTCAAATTAGATCGTTATGGAAGTCACTCTAAACCAGCATATTGAAATTACACCAGGGGTTAGAGGTGGAAAACCCCGAATTGCAGGTACTCGAATCACGGTTGCCGATATTGCCACCCTGTACTTACGGATGGGACAGTCTCTGGATTTGATTGCCGGGAAATATCACCTCCCTTTAGCCTCAGTCTATGCGGCGATGGCATACTACTACGATCATCGAGATGAAATAGAGCAGAGTATTCGAGAAGATGAATCCTTCGCTGACTCCTTGCAGAGCAATTATCCCTCCCGGTTGCAGGCAAAGCTAAAGGAGTTACGTGGTGAGTAACCACATTCGCTTCCATTTGGATGAAAATGTTGACCCAGATGTGGCATTGGCTTTGCACCGTCAGGGGATTGATGTGACGACGACTCGCAAGATGGGGCTACTGGGGCAACCCGATGAGGTTCAGTTAGCGTTCGCCTGTGAGCAGGGGCGAGTGATTGTCACCCATGACACGGATTTTCTGAGGCTGGCTAGTCAAAGTGCGGATCATTGGGGAGTTGCTTTTTGCAAGAAGAATGCCCGTTCACTGGGCGAAATCATTCGTAGTTTGGTCTTGATTTACGAAGTGCTGAGTCCTGAGGAGATGCGGGGCTGGATTGAGTATTTATAGGAGGGCGAAGCGATCGCGGAAAGGGCGATCGCGTTTTGCCAATCATAATTACTGAGCAAGTTTGAGGTTAATTAACCTTCGCGTTTTGGTGGCACAATACGCCAAGTAATACGTCCCATCTCTTCACCCTGATACAGATGACGCACTGAAAGTTCGTAGGCATAATTTCGTTTAGCCTCAGGAATATGCACCAGTAACTTCATCTGTGTACGAGACTTGGCCGATAATACCACTTCACGGAAGCGCTTGATTCCATGAACATGAATCGGTAACCGCACCAGATTGGGATTAATTGGTAACTTAGCCATCATGGTCTGTTCTTTTGCTGATAACAGCGGTGTTAATTCTCCCATCGCTTGAGCAAGATAGCGAGGTTGCTCCAGTAAAGCATGGGCTCCTCTTGGCAATCGAGCCACTACTTCAAGCTGAATGGCCTGATTTAATTCTGGCAGTCCTGGAACAATGAATGGTAAAGGAATGTAGCCAGATGGATCGGGAAGATCGTCAACTACATTCAATTTGCGCCAAGTGACATTGTTATTGTTGCGAATAAAACTGCGGAAGTTATCCCAATTTAGTAACTCTCCTAATTCAGGAGGCGGATCGGTATCAGTACCAACCAAGCCAACAAAGCAGTAGTGACCTGTAGCTGGAATATCCGCTGCTGCCCAAGTAATGGGCGGTAAAACCGTGAGAATATCTCCCTCAGTTACTAAAGGCAGAGTTGTGGAACCGATTAAATGCCACAAATCAGGAGTTACTAAGGAGGATACCTCTGCCCAATAAACGGTAGCCACGACATTCGTTGCCGGAGAACCACCTCGATTTCTGACTCTTACGTAGATATAGTTATCCTGACCAGCTTCTGCTTTATAACCCAGTGTATTGCTATTTTCAGTCCCGCTACCTTCACCATAAGTGGCTTGAGGATCTGCTACCGTAGTTGGACGCAGAATAATGTCTGGGCTAGCCGAAATGCTGCCTATATGAGGATCGCCTGCATCGCCAACGAAGTCCCGCAGATAAATATCTGGGGCTAAGTGCAAAACATCACCCTCGATAATTGCCCGTAGATTAGGCATGACCCCAATGCGATCGACACCAGGATTATGGGAAGCTGTTCCCGTTGCTGGATCGCTGAGGAGGAGACGCATTTGGAAGGGGCTGAAGCGATAGCCAAGATTGGCTTCGGCGATCCCCTGAACTGCTAGTGCCGCACCGGTAACAATAGGTGAAGCACTGGAGGTACCGCTGAAAGTAGCTGTATAGACTGTTGTTGAACCTGCATTATTAGAGGAGCAGGTATTGACATTTTCTCCCCAAGCGTAGCAATCGATACGGCTTCCATAATTTGAGAATCCCATACGAGTATGAGGAATTGCTGAGCTAGCAGCTCCAACCATAATGGCACCAGAATCACGGAAATCAGCCGAACCACGATTGAGAATTGCATCTCCGTCAGCATTGGTATAAATATCTAAATCGTTACTGCCATTGCCTGCCGCTTCCACAACTATAATGCCCAGCATTGTAGCTAAACGAATGGTGTCAAATTCAGCATCAAGTACCTCAATGGGTAGAAGTTCGCCGCCAACTGATACCTGAGCTTCTAATAACAACACATCTCCGTAGGTAAGATTAGCGATCGCAGCTAAAATCGCACTCGGGCGATTGCTTCCCCAGTAAGATACCGCATTCACCGAGGCCACATTGGAAACAATACCAATACAGCCGATGGCATTGTCAACGGCGCACAGTTCACCTAAAACAGCAGTCCCATGGGCCCGTGAGCCATCTCTGATGGTGCCATGGAGTAATGTTCCTCCTTTAGCAGTGAGATCCTCGTGGTTCAGGGTCCATCCTCGTTCTAGGTCAATCACGTTTTGCCCTGCACCATCGCCACCTGGCAGATCGAGACCGCCTTCTTCTATTGGTCTTTCTGCATTCCAGGCAAATTCAGCGTCAATGCCGTTGGGAGCAGGATCTAAATAGCCTTGATTGGGAGAACGAGGATCGTCAGTCGGATCAACGAAAGGGTCTTCTCCAGGCGGATCAAAATAGGCAGTTTGCACAGCAGGCCATTGGACTAGGTGTTGCACCAGCGACTCAGGATCTGAGTTGGGTGGGCATTCAACCATGAAGTAGCGTAATAGGTTGGGAACCGAAGCTGATGGTTCTTGGTCAACAGCTTGATTCATTAAAGTCTGAATCTGCTCGGTTTCAAGGGAGCGATAGAGCTTTTTAACGGTAATGCCCGGAAACTCCTGAGCTAACCGATCAAAAGGTCCAATGTGAAGTTGGCGAATATACTTTTCTGCATGGTCTTCATAGGGTAAATCGACGTAATCTTTAAACTTAACGACAATTCGAGGTCGATACCCCACAGAAACACCAGGACGATCAATTTCAATCCGAATCGGTGCCGTCTCTACAGAAGCATTCCAGATAATGGCATCTTCTGTACTCTTAATTAGCTCGCCATCTTGAAAAACTTTGAAGAAAAGAGCAGGACGGCGATCGCTAAACAGCTCTTGCAAGTATGACGTATCAAACGTCATCTTAAAATTGCCTAACCCATCGGTTATGGTACTGCCCACTAAATCATCACAAATTAAATCTTTGTCCCAAGCTTCAATCCGCAGCCCAGGGATACCAAAGCCAGTTTCACGGTCAATCACCTGACCAGAAATTCGGTAAACGGACATAATACACCTCCATTCTCAAAATAAGGAAAATAGCTTTTTTACGATTCAACAAAATCCTTTGCTTCAATCGCATAAACTCCTTCCCTACTCAAAAATTACAAATCCCGTCCCAGGAACACTAATCAATACCGCTTTCCCATTCCTTGCTTCAACCGCTACTGACTGACTAACTTGCACAGCATCCGTCGAGTAAATACATGATCAAAACGTTACCTGCTTTGTGCAGTTCATTGTCAATTGTGACCCAAGCCGTTTTAGGTTGGTCATAATCGGTGTTAATGGTCATACCCACGGACAACGTAAGCACAGTCATTGCGACGCAAGGGAACACTCCTAAACACCTGAATTCTCGTAACGAGTGGGTAAGTCTTATATTTGAAGAATTTTGACAAAACTCTACTCTGAAAACAGATTTTCACCTCTGGTGCTGTACTACAAGTTCATGAACCAGTAAACTTTGGAAATTAAAATGTTTCAGACGATCGCGATCGCGGCTATGAGTTTTTTTTCATATATAGATAAAGTCGAGTTAATTAATGACTGAATGACTATTGCCACACCCGTATTCTATCTACCAGCAGTTATTCGCAAACTGTTTGAATCAAAAATTACATAAATCTTGAAATTTGGAAAAAATTTGTAATGTGAGTTCGACGATAAAATTTAGCCAAAAAAAGCTGATAAACCCCATCCATCTTGAAATCTGGAGTTTTTATGTAGGTTGGGTTGTTCGCGTTAGCGTTGCGTAGCAATAGAATGAAACCCAACGATAGCAATGGTTCTGTTGGGTTACGCTATCGCTTTTCTTGGATGCCGAAGGCTATACCCAACCTACAACAATTACGAATCTCAAGGTGGTTTTGGTTTAGTTAAACTTCAAAACATAGTATTTCTCAGTTCAGTCCAATACAAAGAAGGTAAAATCAGCATCGGGGTTTATCAATCAGATTTTTATAAATATTTATGACCAAACAAGGCAAAAGTAAAAAGTAAAAAGGCAAAAGTAAAGAAAAAGAAAAATGGTCACCAAGCCCCTAAATTTATTTATGGAACGGAGTAAAAACATTTGTTTCGATACAGG
>JAAUYI010132398.1_pt1 | contig 21040 bp, 18 predicted proteins | sample 7278041 | NCBI WGS metagenome assembly JAAUYI01 (sample SAMN14350216, study PRJNA611818) | marine sediment metagenome | isolation source: surface marine sediment (0.6m) | place: French Polynesia: Moorea | collected 2018-08
CTCTTTTTTCTTGTTTAAAGAACTAGGAGCAAAAGGTATTGCAATTAATCTATAAAATTGAATAATTGAATGTTATAATAACTTTTTATCATAACATTTTTGAGAAAAAATTAAGATGCGTTTACCCTGCTTGTAAGCTACCCAGATCGACATGAAATAATTCATGATTAGACACACCATAAGCAGCCATAAGTCCATAGGCACGTTGCCAATGCTGATTTGGGATTGACCAGTATTGTTTTATTATTTCTTCTTCAGTAGGTAATATCCGATCGCTATTTTTTAAATAAGAATAATTACCTTTATACCTTCCTAAATCGACTTCTATTTCAGCAAACTTAGCAAGACTGCTTGCTGCCATTACGGCTCTCTGTCGCTGTCTAGTATCTGGGTCAGTAGTCAAAACTAGCTGGATTAACGTTTCTTCTGTTAAATTTTCTTTGGAGTCAATCCTTTTGAAAATGTGATTATAGTCAGTATCCCAAGTAGTTTGACTTTGCTCGTTTCTTTCTCGGCGGTTAAAGTAATCTACCTCAAACTCTTTCACCCAATAATCAAAATTATCAGAGGTTTTAGATTGCTTACCCCATTCATGCCAATCAAACTCTTTTAAAGCTAATTGACTCGCTAGTTTCTGAGCTTGCTTTTCTGCACTTTGTATTCCTGCCGCATTACAATAAATTCCCAGACTAATAACTTGTTGAGAAGCTTTATCTTTACCTTTTTTTGGAGGTAGCATTCCCCTTAACGATAATTTCTGCCCTCGCTTAAATATCTTGATTCCAGAATTTGAGGTTTTGAGCCTGCGGTTGGCTTTCTCCAGAAGTTTTTCGAGTTTATCCAAGCTATAAAATTGATCTAATTTTGATCTAATTTTATAGCTTTTTTTGAAGTGTTTGGGCTATTTTAAGAGTTTTATAAAAACTCTTAAAAACGCGATATCATTGCCAACACTGGCTTTACCCCTTGCTTCTAAAAGTGTCAGAGGAGAGACTTGAACTCTCGACACTCGGCTTATGAGTCCGATGCTCTAACCAACTGAGCTACTCTGACGCAATGAAATAAATCATATCAAATTTTATTTAAAATTCGCAAATTAATTAATATAAGAAAAACTTATGATATTCTTTAGCAGCTTAGAGCGTTGAAATTTGAGTACATTATGAAATAAGTAAAGAAAAGTATCAGATTTTTACCTGAAGTAAAAATTTCTGAGATTAGCTATGATTTATTTCCACTCTTGGCGAAATAACATCTACTGAAAACATTTAGATATTTAATAATGACAGACAAATTAATTAGAGCTACAGCAGCAGACGGTGGCATTAGAGCCGTTAGTGTAATTACTACCAATCTAACCGAAGAAGCCAGACGAAGACACAAGCTTTCTTATGTAGCCACAGCAGCTTTGGGGCGTTCGATGGCTGCTGGATTGCTATTAGTTTCTAGCATGAAAAAAGAAGGTTCTAGAATCAATATCCACGTCAAGGGAGATGGTCCTTTGGGAGCAATTTTAGCAGATGCTGGGCTAGATGGAACAGTGAGAGGATACGTACAAAATCCTGGCGTAGAGCTTCCCCCTAACGACAAAGGTAAATTAGATGTAGGTAGAGCAGTTGGTAACAATGGTTATCTACACGTAGTTAGAGATGTCGGCTATGGACGACCATACTCTAGTACGGTCAACCTGGTTTCGGGAGAAGTGGGAGAAGATGTGGCTAATTATCTAGTTACTTCCGAACAACTTCCTTCCGCTCTTTTAGTAGGAGTGTTTGTCGGGGAGACTGGAGTAAGCGCAGCTGGAGGACTTTTATTGCAAATAATGCCCAAAGCAGCAAGCGATCGCTCTTTAATTGAACTCTTAGAATCGCGAGTTGGTGGATTATCAGGATTTACTCCTTTATTGCGGGAAGGTAAAACCCTAAGAGACATCATGGAACAATTATTAGGAGATTTAGACCTCTTTGTCTTCCCCGAATATCATGAAGTCAAATTTGACTGTGGATGTTCGTTTAATCGAGTTTTGGGCGCGCTCAAGATGTTAGGAGAAGCAGAATTACAAGACATGATTGAAAAAGATGAAGGAGCAGAAGCAGTATGTCAGTTCTGTGGAGAAGTGTATCAGGCAAACGAAGCCCAATTAACTCAATTAATCGCCGATCTAAAAGCTGAGTAGATTGCAGTCTTGGGTTAAATAAATCTTTAAGATGTAGGCAAACCTTTAAATCTAAATTAATTCTTGGCAATACAGACATAGGTGTATTGTTTACTCCATAAATAAGAGTGATAAGATGGGTTACGATTTAACCGTCAGCTTGGGGAAATCTTAAGATATCCTTACTGGCATCATAATCAGGTGATTTATGGCGACAAACGAAAGACCACAATTCGGCTCAGATTCAACTAAAGATGAATCTAACGCTAAAATTAATGGTGAAAAGCCAAAACAGCCAGACCCATATCTTAATCAGGATTTTAAAGAAGATAGACTAGTGCCTTCGACCCCTCAAAAATCTCCTTCAATTAGCTCTGTACCCAAGCAGGCAAACTCACTCGCATTTGAGCGAACCAGAAACAGACCCCTATGGCAAATGTGGCAGCTATGGGGAATCTTACTGGTGTTATGTTCGGGTGGAGTGGGCTATGGAGCAACTACAATGCTGCTTAAATTACCCAAAACTCAAAGTTGTTCTAAGGTTTTCTGGCCGATCACTTCGGCTTCAATTCGTCTTTATTGCGCTCAAACTGCTGCTGAGGAGAGTAATGTAGCAGGATTGCTCTCCGCAATCGATTTAGTAGCAGTATTACCCGAAAATCACCCCCTCAGACCAGAAATTGACCGTAACATCGACAGATGGGCAACGGGAATTTTAACCATTGCCGAGGAAGAGTTTCAAGCAGGAAATTTAAAGGGAGCGATCGCCACGGCAAACAAAATTCCCTCCAATCTCTCGGCGAAAGAAATAGTTGACGAAAAAATCGCCAGCTGGAATTCTGTTTGGACGAAGGGAGAAGAAACTTATCAGCAAGTAGAAAACAAACTCCGCGAAGCTGACTGGAATGGCGCGTTTAATTGGGCAGTACGTCTGACTGATAGTAGTAATGAATATTGGGCAACTACTAAATATGAAGAAAGCATTAATAATATTAATGTCGCTCAGGAAGAAAATGCCAGCCTCAGTAAAGCCCAAACTCAGATAACTAACGGCAGAATTGAAGATTTAATCCTGGCAATTGACAAGGCAGATGATATTGATAGCAAGAGCTATGCTTACGAACAGGCTCAAGAAATTATTGCCGAGGGCAAAGAAAAATTAGTGGCAAATATCGAGCAATTAATCGAACGGCGAGACTGGCAGCAACTATTAAGAATCACACCTCAGATTCCACGTAGCCTCAATCTACAAAAAAGAAGTGAAGATTGGCAAATATTGGCAAATGCTGGTTCTAGCGCGCAATTGGATACAGTATTTGGCATTGAAGAGGCAATCGAAGAAGTAGAAAAACTAGACCAAAACAGTGAATATTACCAACTAGGGCAAAAATTAACTCGTCGCTGGAAATTAGAAATTAACGATGTCCGCCATTTGTCGAAAGCCAGAGATTTAGCTAGAGTTGGTACGATCGCCAATCTGAGTAAGGCAATCTCCGAAGCGAGACTGATTCCCGATTCTAACCCCCGCTACCGTGAAGCCAGTCAAGAAATAAAAAAATGGCGCAGTCAAATTCAAGTCATTGAAGATCGACCCATACTCAATCGAGCTAAAGAATTAGCCTACGACAATAACGTCAATGCTTGGCGCAGAGCGATCGCCGAAGTCAACCTAATTTCCCGTGGCAGTCCTCTTTACAAAGAAGCTCGGGATTATGCTCGAACCTGGCGGGCAGATATTCAGCGCGTAGAAGACCAACCAATTCTCGACGAGGCTGACTCTTTTGCCAATCGCAACAACTACGTAGCAGCGATCGATGCTGCCAAAAAAATCAAATCGGGTAGAGCTTTATACTCAGATGCTCAAAGCAGAATTACCCGTTGGCAACAGGAAATAGACGGAGAAAGATATATTAGCGAAGCCAACAAGCTTGCCAGAAGAAGAACACCAGAAGCTTTAGCACGAGCAATTAAAACTGCAAGACAAGCTGCTGCTACTAGTTCGGTTTATCCTCAAGTGGTGCGGGATGTCAATGATTGGGCAGCAGAAATTTTAGCTATGGCAAGACAGGCTTCGGATTTCTCTTTGGAAGAGGCGATCGCCATTGCCCAACAAGTCCCCTCTGGTACTAGCAGCTTCTCCACCGCTCAAGACGAGATTAAAATTTGGCAAATTAGACTCGAACCTCGCCAGCTAGAAGCAATCCCTCCTACTTTTAAATTGGACAAACTCAAAAAAGAACGCGAGGGGGATGATTAAGTAATCTATGCAAAATTTGAATTCGGAGTTAGTAGTTAGTAGTTAGTAGTTAGTAGTTAGTAGTTGGTTAGTTCTGCCTCCTGCCTCGTTATAATTTATTTTCTCTAACCCTCGCTATAACTTTGAGCAAAGAATCCTAGATAGTGAAGCGCGAAAATAAAACAGATGATTTGGATTACTTGTAGGGGATTGTATAACTTATTGGCTTGAGAGAGCCTGGTCAGTTTGTCTTGAGTAGAGCGCAATGGAGGTTTTAAATGAGACAGAGTGGTCAGGAGATAAACCAATAGTGGTTGAGTCGCTCTGGCTTGTTCGTAACCCACTCCCCTGACCCGCGCTATTTTACGGTACATTTGTCTGAAGGAATGTCTTGCAGGATGAGCTACGCAAACGTCAGCAGCATAAACTGAATTATAGCCCTGGGCAAATACTCTTTGACCCCATTCTTTGTCCCCTCCAGATTTTAGCTGGGAATTAAATAAACCCACCCGCTCGAAGACGGATTTATAGGTAAAGATATTAGCGGTCGCGCCATATTTTTGGGCTTCGATATATTGTTTTTGATGAAAAAATGTAGCCCAATCGTAGAGTTCGACTATGGTAGGGCGATCGCGGTTTTGAAAAAAAAGCTCAATTTTTCCCGCTAGCAATCCACAATTGACCGTATCCACAAGCCTTTTGACCCCAGTTTCCAGCCAGTCTGGTTGAGGGATGCAGTCAGCATCAGTAAAAGCGAGTATTTCACCTTTAGCCAAAGCAATACCATGATTACGAGCAGCATAAGAGCCAGGACGCTCGCAATAAGCTAATTTAGCTTGAGGAAACTTGTCAACTAAATTTTCTAGACTTTCATCGCTGCCATTATCGACGACGATCGCTTCATAATTGTCTTTGGTATAAGTTTGCCCTTCTAAAGCTGTTAAACAGATTTCCAGGCGATCGCGATCGTTAAAAACTGGAATAATTATAGAAACAAATCGATTCATCTTCTACTCTAGTTATGTCTATCGGATTTAGAGTTCAAGGCACTATGCCGTTGGGAATGTGAGTTTACTTGTAGGCGATCGACTACACCCAAGGGAGAAATTGTTTCGTCTGAGTTTAATGCCGTAGCATAAGCATGAGGACGGCGTTCGAGCCAAAGCAAAATCAAGCCAGTAGTAACCAGAAAAGAACCCGCCATGCCTCCCAACAACATTAAGCGAAGACTAGGACTAGTAGGATTATTTTCTTTAGGCAAACTTGGCTCTTTGATTAACTGAATCGGAGGATAAATAGAATAGACATATTCTTTACCTAAATCTAATTCAGCTAAAGTTCTGGCAAAAACTGCCTCCGCTACTTGTAGATCGCGCTGAAAACTATCCATTTGTAGCTTTTTTTGAGCTATATTTTGTTGACGGCTTTCTAGCAGTCCCATCTGATTTTCCAATTCTTGAATTTGCGCCTCTAATTTGCGGCTCTCGGCTTGATTAGAAATTAAATCTTTAAATACCTCTTGCCTGACTGTTCTCACTTTCGGATCGATGGTGAGATAGCTAATTCTTTCTAGTTCTTTCTGGCTTATGGGTCGATTTAGCAAAAAGGCAGCTCTTTGTTGTAAATCTGTAATTGTTTCTGCTAATTCTGACTGTTTTTCAATGACTGAAGGGTTAGCCGTTGTAAAGCGGGACAACAAATTACTGAGTTCTCTTTTTCCTTGAGCATATTGCTGTAACTGTTGTTGAAAAACATCATCGTCTAATAATTGATAAGCAGACGTTGTTTCTGTCGAAGATAAGTTCAACTCATCTCCTAACTGTTGAGTAAAATTATTTAATCCCTTCTCTTGGGCTGATAACTCCGCCCTTTGACGGTATAACTCTTCCAAATTGCTGGTCAATTGCTTAATTTGCTCCCCAGAACTCAAGGTAGAAGAAACTTGATATTCAGAAAGTTTTTCTTGGGCTAGATCGAGCTTTTGACGTGCTGCTTCGAGAGTTGCTTGAGTATGCTGTTCTTGACGTTCTATTTCAGCTTGTCTCAAGTTTTCAATTTTCTCGGTCAAAACATGATGAAAAGCATAAGCTTTTTTCTGTGCCTCTTCAGGGGTATCTCCCTCAATCGACAAAGAGATAATATTGCCTTCTTCATCAGCTACAATTTCTGGTCTGCCAAACTCTTTACGAGTCATTCCGACTTCGGTAGCGGTTTCCTCCAAGAGAGAAGAATCGCTAGCGATATAGGTATAATCTACCCTGGTGTCTTCACTACTTTTACCAGAACCAGTACCAGATGATGCGTTACCAATATTAGGTAGATTTAATTCTACTCCCGTTCCTTTGCCCAAGATTTTAAATCCCCATTCACTGGTATATTGAGGCGGTGAAAATTTCCAGTAAGCGATCGCTACTAACCAAACACAAGTATTAAGTATAATTCCCAGCAAAAAGTAAGGAAATTTTGAAGTTTTCTGACTAAAAATTTCCTGTCCGTTCGAGTTTTCTCGATGGAGTTGAGAGTGTTGCTCTTGTGGCAACTTCTGTACTAAACCAGAGTCTAGCTGTAAATGTCCTCGATAAACCGAGCGAATAAAGTCGATTAGTTCTCGAGGAGGGGTATTCTTGAGCAAATATCCTTTCGCTCCAGCTTGCAAGGCATAGTTGAGGATGCGATCGTCATCGTGAGTAGTCAAAATTAGTACTTTTACTTCTGGATGGCGTTGAGAAATAGTTCGAGTAGCTGCGATCCCATCTATTCCAGGCATTTCCACATCCATCAACACCACATCTGGTCTTAAACGTTCTACTTTGGCGATCGCTGTTTGACCATCACCAGCAATTCCCACAATTCTCAAGTCTGATTCTCGCTCTAAATAGCTTTTTAAAAGCTGTAAAATTGTCTTCTGGTCTTCGACTATGAGCAGATTAATCATCAGGTTACATTAAACATTTCTCTGCTTTAAAGATTACTAATTTTTTGGACTGTTTTTCAAAGCAACTTTTGGGGACTCTGCTGCGATCGTATATGTTGATAGTAATTTTTCGTAAGCTTTAAGGTCTTGATTATCTGAGAATTGCTCCCAGTATCTGACTATGCTTGCCAACCTCATTTTTTTTAGTTGTTCGGTATTATTGACAAGCTGGATTAATTTTTGAAGACAATGAACCCTATCTCTAAAGTAATGAGCATCCTCTCCAGCAACCCAGCGATTAAAAGAGTTATCTTGAGCCAGAACGGGAGAAGCAGCAGCTAAAGCTTCGACCAGAGAGGGATTGGTACCACCCACTGTATGTCCGTGAATATATAAACGAGTATAAAATCTTAAACTATCGACTACTTCTTTGTTATAAATTGCCCCAGGAAAAACAACTTCATCACTAGCTGCCTCGATCACTTTTCGATGGTAGGGGACTGTTTGAGGTGAATAGCGTCCTAAAACTACTAATTTTACGCCCCAGTTACGACTGGAAAAAGCCGAAACAATTTCCAGAATTGAGTTTTCTGGTTCTGGTCTAGCAATAACTAAGAGATATTGATTGGGGGCAAGTTGGTAAGGTTCTAGTAAGTGTGGATCTACTCTAGTTACTTGTTCGGTTCCATAAGCAATCACACTAATCTTTTGGGGAGATACGTGTTTTGCTAAATATTTTTTGATTTGAGGATGATCGGCAATTAGGTGAGTGCTAAAAATAGTTCCACAACGCTCGTTCAAAAATAACCATGCTTTTTGCCAAAAACTCCATTTCTTACGCCACCATTCCATGCCATCCATATTCATCATACTGACTCGTTTTTTGAGCCAATATAAGACCGAAAAAACGGCGGTATTATAACCGAGAACCAAAATTATGCCCTCTTGCTTGAGCGCGTGAAGAGTAGATCGATAATCGAAAACGATCGAATTGAGGGAATTATGATTTTTACTGGGGATATGTACCAAAGTAATACCCCTCCATTTTTTTTGATAAATTTTGGGGCAATCGACTTGGCAGTAAACGGTTACTTCCCATCTTTTTTTGACCAAATAAAGAGCTAACCGTTCTGCGAAAGTCTCAAATCCGCCATGTCTTGCCGGTATACCTCTAGTTCCTAAAATCAATAATTTACGCTTCATTTTGCCCGCTATAAAAATGTGTAATCTTAGATATTTCAACTGGCTACAAACCTTAAATTGGTGAGTAGATCCACGACTAATCCAGATAAATAAAACAACGTTTGGACACTCCCACTCTGCCTAATTTTTGTAGAATTGCAAGCTGGGGTTAGTTAATCATACTGAAATAAAAGTGATAAACTCGATACGTAAATTGGTTGTTTTCAGTATAAATACTTAAGAAAGTGCGATCGTTTTTGGCAATTTATCTCAGTATTTACCGCAAAATGACTACCTACATGGGACAATAGCTGGAGTTTAGGTAATTGTCGATCGCGAAGACAACTGATTAACTCAAATCATGTTGACAAGCTTGTTTCATTACTAATTATTATGAATAGATGGATTCGGTCGATCCAAAACCTAGTGCAAACTGCGATCGCCAAGGAGCAAAAAAATAACCTCAAGCAACGTTTACTCAAAGGTGCAGCAGGTACTTTGGGTTTGAGAATCGCTGCTACGGGTTTAAATTTTGTTACTGGTATTATTTTGGCTCGCTTGTTGGGAGTAGAGGGGTTTGGAGTTTATACCTACGCTTTTACCTGGACTCAATTACTAACTTTGGGAGCGACTTTGGGACTGGATAAATTAGTCGTCCGCGAATTTGCTATTTATAAAACTAAATCGTCCTGGGGTTTGATGCGTGGTTTATTGCATTGGGCTAACGGGATAGTTCTAATAGCTTCGCTCGGGTTAATTGCGATCGCGATCGCTATAGCCTGGAGCTTTAATATGCAGGCTAATCCCCAACAGTTCGGAGTCTTCTGTGTGGCCATGTTGCTAATTCCGATCGAGACTCTGAGAAATTTACGTCTGGGAGCAATGAGGGGACTGAATAAAATCTTAGTGGGGTTGATTCCAGAATGGATTGTTGCTCCTGTATTGTTACTCGTCTTGAGCGGATGCGCCTATCTACTATTAGGAGATGCTTTGACTGCGGTTTGGGTAGCCTCAATTCGAGTATTTGCTGCTGTTGTTACTCTCGTAATTGGTGTCAGATTGCTATATCAAATTTTGCCTGCTGCAACCACAAAAGCAACTCCCCAATATCAAGGAAAAACTTGGCTATATAGTGCTTTGCCTTTTATGCTTATGGGGAGTATGTATCTGATTAAATCTCGGACTGACATCATCATGCTGGGAGCGTTTCAGGGTGCTGAAGCAGTGGGAATTTATTTTGCTGTCAGTCGAGGAGCACAATTAATCGACTTCGTTACCAATGCTGCCAACAATGTTCTCGGCCCAAATATCGCCAGTCTCTACGCCGAAGGTAAAAGCGAACAGATACAAAGAATTTTAATTAAAAGTTCCCGTACTGTCTCATTAACTTCTTTGCCGATCATTATTGGTTTGGTTGTCTTTGGCTCTTGGTATTTATCTTTGTTCGGTAGTGAGTTTAGCCAAGGTACAAAAGCTCTGATTATTCTCTGTGTAGGCCAAATAGTCAATGTAGTTACGGGTTCGGTAGGTTTATTACTCAATATGACTGGAAACGAACGTTATACCTCCATCAGTCGTGGAGGTAGTACCATTTTGAATATAATTTTAAACGCCTTATTAATTCCCCATTGGGGGCTTGAGGGAGCAGCGATCGCTACAGCTAGTAGTTCGATTTTGATCAATATTGAGAATACAATTTGGGTACGCAAAAAGCTTGGCATTCACTGTAGTGTTTTTGGCAAATTAATTTAAAGCGATCTATTTTTAAACAGAGTCGATTGACTCGCAATAATATTCTTCAATACCATTTTTTTATAGATCTATAAAACTAAAATGCTACCGAATTTTATAATCATTGGTGCAATGAAGGGCGGGACAACCAGCCTGTATCGTTATATTGCTTCTCATCCAGACATCATACCCTCTTCAAGCAAGGAAACAGACTTTTTTAAAACTAGCAGTGATTTCAACAAAGGAATTGACTGGTATCAGAATCTATTCTACGGTAATGGAGAATATGCTTTTGAAGCCTCTCCCAATTACACCAAGCGACACCTATTTCCCGATGTTCCTGCGAGAATGTACTCTATCTTGCCAGATGCGAAACTGATTTACGTGCTTCGCGATCCAATCGAGAGAATTGTATCTCACTACGTTCATAACTACGCTCGCGGACGGGAATCGCGAGCGTTTTCGCAGGTGGTAAAGGACACCAGCAGCAACTATATTCAAACCAGTAAATACTATTTTCAAATACAAGCTTTTTTAGAATATTACTCGGATCGGCAATTGTTAATACTGGAATCGGAGCAACTAAATAAATATACTACAAATGTACTTAGTATTGTTTTTAGATTCTTAGGAATATCAGCTAACTACGATCCAACCCTGCTTGAGGAACGTTTCCACGAGTCTAGCGACAAAAAACGTTTGTCCAGATTAGAGCGATCGCTTTGCCGAAGAACAAATAATCCCTATCTGCTAGCCAGTATCCGCAAGATTACTAAGCCTTGGCGACAATCGATTGAGCGACCAACTTTATCACCAAAAGATCGACAGATGCTCGTGGAAGAAATTGCACCCGACATTGAAAAATTACGGCAGTTTACAGGTTTAACTTTTTCAGATTGGTCGCTATAGCGATTGATAGTATTGTTAGGCTAATTGAAATGGGTATAGAGTCACATCTTTTTTGCCGTTCGTCTTCTTTTTACTCTAGAAAAACTTTTGGATTCTAAATATCACTCGAATAAATAGATAGTAAATTACCAATAAAAATAGTCCAATAATTCTTTATAGTAATATAATTATGCCGTTTAATTTCACTCCTTTTTCATTATTATTAACTATTACTAAAAAGCAAGCAAGTAACACTGATAGTTTCTTCGATAAAACCAAAATATTTATTCAAAAGTATCTACCTATTTCTTTACTTAATTTATATAGAACCTATAAATATAATCTTTCGGTTGGAGTCAACGAAGGAGCGTCAACTTTTATCCAAAAACTAGTAACCACAACCCAAAAGTTATTAAACAATAGAAAAAAAATTCTGTTCTATCCTGATTTTCCCTATAGAAAAGCAGCAATTTATCAGATTTGTCTTTTTTTAGGCTACGATGTTACCAATAATCCTCAAGAAAATTTCGATTTAGCAATCAAATGGCAAAGATACCAAACTTTCTTCGCTAAAGAACCAATTTTAACTCAATGGTCAGAACAAAATAATTATGTTGTTAATCTTCATTGCCAAGATATCAGTAAGCTATTAGTCAATCAAGTATTTGAATCGGCTTTTGGCTATAGTATTGGTATAAATCCCTTAACATATACAGAGAAATGCGTAGCCAAATCTAATTTCAATGCTAAACACGATGGCAAAATACTTTCTTGTCCTCTCGATAAGATTGAATCGGATGTTGTCTATCAAAAACTAGTAGATAACGAACTAGAAAATAATAAAGTTTTAGAGTATCGAGTTCCTGTATTTAAACAAACAATTCCTTTTGTCTATATCTACACCAAAGAAAATAAGACCGAAAGGCAACGCTTTTATGGTTATGTTAGTTTAGTTTCAGTTCGGTTAGTTGAGACCTCAGAAATTTTTGATGCAACAGAAATAAGCAATATCTTAAATTTCTGTCGCAAATTAGGTTTAGACTATGGCGAATTAGATATATTGAGAGATAAACAAGATCGGAGAATCTACATTGTTGATGCTAATAACACTCCTACATCGAGCTTGCTATTTGAACCACTTTTTTTACCGTCCGAACAATGCCTCCTTAGTGCTAGCGATCGCCAATTGGCTCTAGAAAAAATGGCTCAAGCTTTTCAACAAGAATTTCTCGCTCCAGTAAAGTAACAATGGATGTTTTGTTAATTAAATAAAAACTCCGACACTTGTAAATATATCAGATACTTTGCAGGTATCTCAGAACCTGACTATAGATCGCTTTTTCCCATTATAGATTTAGGCAAGTTAGATGATTAAGTGCGATCGTTAATAGTCAGATTGACACCAGCTTTCTGAAAAGTTTGTTTGGTACTTTCCAGCAATCCTGCATTAGATAGCCCGATCGACTTCAATTTTCCTTTTGGTTATTTCTACGTTCAACATGAGAAATTAAACTCTCGGCCATCTCAATTGAAGCAATAATCAAATCTTGTTCTCGTGGCCCTCTACCCAAGTCATCGCTTACCATTGGATACACGTGAGGATTAGCCAGCATTCCTGAGAGGATCTCAGTAGCAAGTTGTTTTACTTCGGTGTTTGATAGTTCCATTATTTTCTGAGTTTTAACAATATTTTTGCTAATCAAATTTGGAGCGAAAGCAATAGCGATCGCCATAACGCTCGACAAACCATCCCCTTAACAAGAACAGAGTAAGATTCTAGTTTCAGTTTCACTAACTGGCTCAATTTCCTCAACTTTGGTGACTACCTGAGTATTATTTTCTAGGTTAACTACCCAGTATTGTCCGCAGACTGGCATATTTCCCTCAACTTCTTCCCATCTGAGAAACTGTCCATCTAAAAAATAGTCAAAGATATGAAAGTGTTTATTTTTTTGTTTGGTAAGCATGAGTCTAATCTCCTGAATGTATTAGATTATTGACTGATGGTTGTTCGATCTTGAGAATTTAATCGCTCTAGCCAAGCAACATTCTGCGCTAGTAAATTACGTACCTGTTCGTCGGTAGTCGGTGAAAAGTCCTCATACCAAAGACTAATTGAATGAAGCCACTGAGGAGTAAGCAGGCAAACTACTTCATCTACTTCTCGCTTTAATTCCTGGCAAACATCTGGCGGTGCCAAGGGAATTGCGACCACAATCTGTTTTGGTTGCTGTTGTTTAATGTTAAATAAAGCAGCTTTGAGAGTCGAACCCGTAGCAATGCCGTCATCAACTACGATAACAGTACGCTCCCTCAAATCGGGAAGGGGACGAGAACCGCGATAAAGGCGATCGCGTCGTTCTAATTCTCGTTGTTCCCTAGCGGTAATCTGGGCGAGCGCTGTTTGAGAAATTCTCATCGAGCGCACTAAATCTTGATTTACAACTTTAGTCCCACCAAGCGCGATCGCCCCCATGGCTAATTCTTGATGTCCTGGTACGCCTAGCTTTCTGACAAGACAAATATCTAAAGGGGCATGGAGAACTTTAGCGATTTCATAAGCCACTGGTACGCCACCACGAGGTAAACCCAACACTATGAGATCAAAGCGATGGGCATAAGTTGATTGTAGTTGTTGTGCCAGTAAGCGACCTGCTTGGAGGCGATCGCGAAATTGTCTGATCATTTTTCTCCCCTCTGGACAAGATTTGTCATCCAGCGCAACTAGTTGACGAGCATCCTTGCTTTGTCGTCACATTATTCTAGCTAGACCGATCTTTCTACTTTAATCTTATCTCTATTTCCCTAGCTAGTACGAATATTCTGCTCTGACTGAATTTGTGGAGGACGTAATTTCTTATTCCCGATTTGAGCGATCGCCTTCAGTCGTGAATTTCTCCTGTTTAAACTTGTTGGATGTGAAATCGGTTCATTCTCTGGTCGCACGAACCCTATATTTCCGCCTTTTCCCAATTGGCCAATTGATTTTCCCAATATTCAATTGAGCTAGAAAGTTCTTGATTTTTAACCATGACTATAACCTCCTCAAAGTTGATGCACAAAAAGAAATAGAAGCGATCGCATTTTTTTCTTTAACGCCTTCTGCTGAATCTCCCTTGACGCTTCTTCCAGTCCCGCTTTGGTTGCTCCAGGCTGGAGAGCTAATATTGTTTTACTTTTTAGTCAAAACAGATAAAGACAGATAAAGTAAGAAGTAATCAGTAATAAGTAGTTAGTGGATTAGGCAACTAATAACTAATAACTAATAACTAATGACTAATGACTAAAAAGAAGAAATGTGTCTTAGTCAAAACTGAAACGACATAACATCTCGTTCAAAGCGTAAATTAAATTATAGAAAAAGAAGTTGAGAAATTTGTGAGACTCAAAAAAACGTTCCATCACTACCTCGTGCTTCTTCTTGTTGAGAGACTCTCAAGGCTTGGCAAGCTAAGTTCAGATAGTTTTTGAGATTGTTAGCACTCAGATCGTCAAAATTATGGGTATCGCTCTGGAGAGAACTTTGCCGACCAAAAGCAGATTTCAAAGTATCGTTGAGAGATTCTAGGGCATAAATAGCCAAACCAATAGACAACCAAAAAATCAGGCTTAAAACTAAGGTAGTTAAATTAACTGCTAAGATACCGATCGCCTGAGAGAATATTTGTTCTATTCTAATCACTGGCTGATTGATATAGGGTGGGACTTGATGAGCAAACAAACCCGCAGCCAAAGTTCCCCAAATACCACAACCCAAGTGAACTGGAATAGCTCCTACGGGGTCATCAATCTTTAAGCGTTCTAACAGTTTTTCGATCGAGATAATCCACAAACTACCCACTGCACCTATAACTAGAGCCACCGCCAAACTAACATACATCGAAGCTGCGGTAATACTCACTAATCCCCCTAATATACCGTTGATTACTGAGGATAATGGTGGTTTGCGACTACGCAACCCCCTCAACAACAGGACAAAAATCCCTCCCGATGCTCCCGCTAACATAGTCGTAGCAATAACATGGGGAACATCGGCAAGGGAACGAGCCGATCCTCCATTGAAACCCAACCAGCCTAACCAGAGAATTAGACACCCTAGAGTGGCAAGAGAAAGACTGTAGTGACTAAAAGTTTGAGGACGAACAGTAAAGCGATTACCTCTAACTTCATCGGGATTATAACCCTGCCATCCTCTACGCGGCCCAATGAGAATTGCTCCCACCAGCCCCGCCATTCCGCCCACAGAATGAACTACCGTCGAACCAGCAAAATCTAGAAAATGGAAATTGGTAGCTAACCAACCGTTAGGATACCATACCCAACGCCCAGTGAGCGGATAGGCAACTGCAACTAGACAAAAGCTAAAACCAAAAAAAGCCCAAAATTTGACTCTTTGTGCCATTGCGCCAGAAACAATTGTTGCAGCAGTCCCTGCAAAGACCAATTGGAAAAAGAATGCCACCATCCAAGGTTGTCCTGGATATAGTATTTCTAAGCTATCAAAACTCCCGCTCACATCATCTTGTAAAGGTGGGGTAAAAGCCTGAAAGCAAAATCCTGTCTGCCCTACCCAGGAATTCCCATTGCCAAACATTAGCCCAAAACCAACCAGCCAAAAAGCCAGAATAGAAATACAAAAGACAATTAGATTTTTGGCTAAAACATTAGTGGAATTGCTAACTTGACACAAGCCTGTTTCTAACATGGCAAAGCCAGCATTCATAAAAAACACCAAACTCCCCGCTATCACCAGCCAGAGCGTATTTAATTCTGGTTTGCCCGCTCTGGGTACTTGAGCTAGGGCAGGTTCGGTAATCAGCAATAAAAAAATGCTAATTAAAAATAAACCAAAATATCGATAGTTAGATTTAGTTGCGATCGCCACTTTAAGCAAATACTTGTAATATGTTTGTCTTGAAATTTTATAATTATATAGGTAACGCTGTAAAACTGAGGTTGTTCAAAATGGCTCGATCGCGATTGGTCGTGCAACCTGTTCTGCATCATCTGGAGGAGAGAAACTAAATGTCTCAGCAGGGATTGATTCGAGAATAGTTTGGTTAATTATTTGTTCTTGGGTAGCCAGTTGTAAGCCGTCTTTAGTACCAGCAAGATCTATTCGTTCGAGGGCTGATGGTTCGGGAGCGACATAAGCGGTTAGTTCAAAGCCTCTATTGGTGGCATTAAGATCGTAAACCTTGTAGATTTTGCCCTCTATAGTTTCATCTTTGATTAGGGAATTTTGCAGATCGACATTAGCAAATCTTTGGAAATACCTAACTAGCCGATCTTCAGGAAGCTTAGCCAAGAAATTGGCGGTTATAGTCGAACTGCCGAAATTACTGCGAGTAGTGACATAAAAATAAGATAGTGTCCCCATCAAAAAAGCCTCTCTAGTCTGGAGAAATTGTTTGAGATCGCTGATGGAATATTGATTGGTTGCCAAATTGTAAATCCATACCTGAGTGCCATCAGAAACGATCTGATATGTCTTGCCCTCTAGTCCATTGGGACTGACAAAAGTAATCTCTGAGTTAATTTTGTTGGGTGCTTCAAGGATCGTATTGACTTGAGCAGCAGATTTAAAAAAAGTACCTGGAATATCTCCCGTTATCTCCATCGTTGATTCGAGTTGATAACGTTCTTGACGCAGTAATGCACTCGCAGCTTGAATCAGTGGGGCAGTTTGAGAGTTGGGTGTAGCTGGAGGCGGATTAGTTTGAGCGAAAAATGTCTCGGCATTTACCCGCGTCGGAAAAGTTACAGGGGTTGCACCACTAATACCGATCGCTATACAGCTTAATATTAATAATGATTTCATTTAATTTTAGAGCAATAAGATCTTCACAAGAATACAATTTTAGACGGGATTTTGGTCTTATTGCTCCTATTTGTTGGCTGGTTGCCTTCGGATTTTCAAGTTAAATTTTGCTACTTGTTAATCTCCCGCACTCAATCCCTTCTCTTCTAAATCCATATTTTCCTGCAAACGATGTCGTCTGTGGGTGTGAATCAAAAAGATGACCAAAGAATAGTAACTGTATCCCCAAAAGCCGATATAGATCGACAAAATTAGCCATGATTCAGGATTGTCCGTAGCAAAACAAGATGTATTAAACTGCACGATCGCTCTTCCTGAGAAATGTCTTCTCTTTAAACTTAGCTTATGGTCGGGGAAATCTATGTTTTGAGCAATACCAACTAAAGAGGAATTAGAGACAAATTTATATTTGTTTTACTTATGTTGAAAATCGATTTAGGCAAATTTAGGTTAATTTCAAGCAAATTTTCTAAACTAGATAATGACAATCAATGGAATTTTAACTTCAATATGACAGATAATACTGCACGCGATCGCTTTCAAGCAGCTTATGAAAACCGTTATACCTGGGATAGCGGTTTTCCTGGTTACACTACCAAGTTAGAGCTAAAACAAGGAGATGAAACCTATACCGCCGAGATCAAAGTCAACAGTGATTTATCAGTAGAAGTTACTGGTATTGAAGACGAAAAAGTAGCCGAAAGTGTTTACAACCAGATGCGAGACATCATTACTCATCGCAAACGCAATACTTTTGAAAATGCTCACGGCAAAAGCACTTTTACTCTAGGGGAAGAAGATACTAGTGGTGCGGTAGAAATTTTGGTTAAGGGAGACTCAATGGGGTCTAACTACAAGATCCGAGGCAAAGAAATCTGTCAGGTGAGTCGGGTTATGGGCCCAATGGCATTTGTCATTAATACTAATGAAAGCCTTGATACTGGCGAGGGTTATATTTCTACAGGTTACAATGCAGTTTTCCGCGACTCTAAAACCAACGCTCTCAAAGCCAAACGAGAGTTCCACGAGAGTTACGAACAGCTTGGTAAATACTATGTTCCCAAACATCAGGTAATTGAATCTATTGATGCAGGTGGTGATAAAATCACTACTGAGTTTATCTTTTCTGAAACTAAGTTATTAGAACCTGCTACAGTGGCCTAATCGAGACTAAAAGAAGTGCGATCGCGCTAGGATAGGTTTAATAGTAATTACGAATAAATCAAATCACATTAACTATGGCATTAGCATTAACTCAAGATAACGTAGAAAATGTTTTAGACGAGCTACGTCCTTATCTTATGGCTGACGGCGGTAATGTCGAATTAGCCGAAATCGAAGGTCCAATTGTTAAATTAAGACTTCAAGGTGCTTGTGGCTCTTGTCCGAGTTCGGCAATGACTTTAAAAATGGGGATCGAACGTCGTTTGCGCGAAAAAATCCCTGAAATTGCTGAAGTAGAACAAATACTTTAGTTTTTCTGTTTGACAGTACTAAGATTAAGAGTAGTAGAGGGGGCAGACTGATTTTGCCTCTTCTACAGCAATCGCCTAGTGCGATCGCCTCAAAGAGTAATTAGCAATTAAATTTGGCTCGACTTTACCAATTTATTTAAAGCATGATATATTAAGAAGTCCTGCTCTCGTGGCTTAGGGGTAAAGCACTCCCTTGGTAAGGGAGAGATCGCGGGTTCAAATCCCGCCGAGAGCTTTTATCGACAATATTATTTAAGCGAGCTTAAAAAAATCTCCCATGTACATTAACACTTTATTTGTCATCGGTAACAAATTACTGTCGCTTTAACAAATTGAATGTCGCTCAGATTTGAGATTTGCAATATGTTACGACTGTGACTATCTAAGATAGTAGTATCTATTTACTAATTACAGTATTGGCGTGAGAAAGAGGTTGTCATACCAACAATTCAAGGATCGGGTACAGGAAGGAGTATTTACGATTCTGAGTCTGATGTAGTGCAATTGGCAATTATGGAATATTTATTATCCGTAGGATTGAGTTTTAGCGAAGCGAGTCGAGGATTAAAAGAAGTAGTTGAGGCGGATTTTCTTTATGCCGATCGCAAGAGTAAGAAACGCTGGATGTTTTGTTGGGATGACAACAAGCGAGAGTCTTCGACACCGCTTCGCGGATCGCTTGTCTTAGAAAAGTTTAACAGAGAAAAAGCGATCGCATTATTGGATAAAGGGCAAGCTGTCATTCCAATTTAGTTAGATACTATTCACAGCATCCTCGAACAAAAATTAATAATTTGATTTAGTTACGATAGCCAATACGAAAATAGAAACCATCTTCTTGAACATTATCCCCAGCGTCATCTAGATTAACTAGTGGTGGTGCATAGTCAAGGCGAAGACTTAAACCCGAAATTGGTTCGGCAATTAATCCTAAGCCAATACCTGCAAGAAAATTATCTTCAGTATCTTCGGTAGAGTCACTCCAAACTACACCAAGATCGGCAAAAGGAGCAATTTGCAATAGGGGGGTATTTTCTTGATTTTTAATTAGAGTAATTCTATCTTCGACAGATAGACGCAATCCATTTTCACCCAAGCGAGCATTTTGACGATAACCGCGAACAGACTGCGCCCCACCAATGACAAATTGTTCTGAAGTAGATAGATCATTGGGAGTAAACTGTAAATCTGCTTGGGCAATTAATAAATTGTTGGAGTTAATTCTTTGTAGTCTTTGGGCTTGTCCAAGCCAGCTTATGAATACATCATCGGGCTGTTCGTTGTCATTAACTAGCAAACTCTCCCCATCATCACTACCATCAAATCCTAAATTGAACTGGGAACGAAATGCCCAAACACCTTTAATATCGCGTTTGGTGTAGTCTTGTCCGAATTTAATTGTACTGGTACGAATTGTTTCATTGAGACGTACTCCGTTGAAAAAATCACGACTTTCTTGAAAGCTAAAACCCAAAGAGAGAGCAAATTCTTGACGCAGATTACGGGTTAAAGGTTGGCGGAAACTAATTTCGTAAAGTTCAGAATCACCCTCAAGATTTAAATCATCAAAATCTTCGCCGACAATTTCATTGCGATTAATATTGGCGCGTAGTTGTAATGTTCCGTCTTTAGCATTTACAGGCAAATTGTAATTAGTATCAAAAGACCAAGAAGAAGCACTCAAGGCTTGGGTAAAGATTCCAATCAAACTATCGCTATTGCCTGTTAGGTTGCGATGTCCCAAAGTTAAACTAATTCTTTCTGCTCCTGTTGCTACAGTACTGTAGTTATTAATTTCTGCACCATATAACCAGGGACTTTTTTCTTCTACTTCTACCACCAGAGAGCTTTCACCTTCTCCTTCGGCTGGTTGTAAATTGGCTTCGATATTTTCAATAGCTTGATTAGAGCGAAGTAGTTGCAGTTGACCTTCTAAATCATCTAGTTTTACAGGAGTATTGGCACCTAACTCTAAGCGTTTGCGCACAAAATTTTCTCTCAGGCGATTGTTGCCCTCAATTTGAATATCGGCAATACTTCCTTCGATTACTTTTATTTCCACAATGCCATCTTTAATTTCCTGTTGAGGAACGATCGCTCGTGAAGTTATATAACCCTGTTCTAGATATTTCAGAGTAATCGCTTTGGCTGCGTTTCTTAATTGAGTAAGTTTGACTGTTTTACCTTCTAGTGGCTTGATGATTGAGTCTAATTCTTGTTCCGTAAATACAGTGCTGCCAGTAACTTCGATCCTGCTAACAGGTATTTTAATATCTTCGCCTTCTACATCTGGCTCGGGAATAACTGTCGGCTTCTCTTGAGGTAAAATTGGCTCTCTTTCTCGATCTTCTGGTGAAATTTGCTCTAAATCTGGTTGAAGAAAGCGATCGCGATTAGGTTGCTCTGTTTGAGCGATTAGATTATTTTTGTCGTCGATACAACATCGATCGATATTAAATTTAATTAATAATTTTTCTCTGGTGTATTTTGATGTATTACCATAAGCACTTTTACTAGTACTTAATATTGCCAGTATTGCTATCGGAGATATTAATCCTAAGCGAAACCACATGTTTATCATAAATTTATTATTTGTAAGCATTTTGTATTAAAATTAAAGTTTTTTATTATTTTTAGC
>JAAUYI010056543.1_pt1 | contig 21032 bp, 11 predicted proteins | sample 7278041 | NCBI WGS metagenome assembly JAAUYI01 (sample SAMN14350216, study PRJNA611818) | marine sediment metagenome | isolation source: surface marine sediment (0.6m) | place: French Polynesia: Moorea | collected 2018-08
CACCCGGTCGCTACCAGGCTGCCGAATGACTGGGGGCTCTACGACATGCACGGCAACGTCTGGGAATGGGTCGAGGACACACACAGGAACTATTCCGGGGCTCCACAGGTCGACCCGCTCGTTACCACGGGCACGACGCAGGTGATTCGTGGCGGCGCCTTTGACAGCGGATCCGACCGACTCCGCTCGGCGGCGCGCCAGGGAATCGATCCCGAAACCCGGCTCCACAACGTCGGCTTTCGCTTTGTGCGAAGGTCCCGCACCTGAACCCGAGCCGGCGTCAGCTCGAGCGCCGGAGCCACCACCAGAAAAAGGGCGCGCAGACGAGGACCAGGACCGGCATGGTGGCGATGGCGAAACGCACTCGCCACTCCTCGGCCTCAATCGCCGCACGCCTGGCCTGGTGGATCTCGAGCAACTCGCGGTTGGTGTCGCGGATGCTGCGGTTGAGTGCCTCGATTTGATCCTGGACCTGTCCCTCGGATGCTACCGCGTCCGCGTCCCCTGTCTCGAAGTTGGCCCCTTTGTCGCGCAGCTGTCTTTCCAGGCTGGCGACCTCGGCCCGTAGGGCCTGCTCTCGTTCCCTTGTCTGGAGATCAGCCTGGGCCTCGATCTCGTCGAAGAGGGTGAACGGGCGCCCGGCGGGCTTCGAGCGCACCTCCCTCAACTCTATGAAGTCGAGCAGGTAGTGGACGGCGTTGAGCAGCAACCGGGGATTGTCATTGATCGCGACGGCGCCGGCCGGCATGTCCATGAAAGCCACTTGATCGGAGATGAAGTCAACGTCGGCAAACACCATCACCGTCGCCTCGGCGCGCTCCTCTTCGGGCACCGCGTCTTTCCTCACCAACTCGGTACTCTGACCGGGCGGCGGTTCAATGCCCGAGGGCAGGCCCGGCGGAGGTGACGCCGCCGGAGTCGCCGGGACATCGGTACCATCCGGGTAGGCCAGGGGCAGCCTGCCCTGTACCAGGTAGGCGAAGGCCACCGGCTCGGTGCCGGGTAGGAAGGCGTCGGTGAGCTTTTCCGGTTCGTTGAGGTCCAGAAAGACCAGGCTGTCCGCATCCGGGAAACCGGGCTGGATATCGAGGGTATTGCCATCAGCCGTGGACCTGATCAGTGGTGTCAGCGTGACCCCGTCGGCGCTGCCGATCTCTTCGAGACTTCCGGCGATGAAGAAACGCAGATTCGACACTCCTTGGAATATCGGATGCTGGGTGAGGGCTTCGTTCTTGACCCGGTCGTCGATCTGAAGATCGACGATCACCCGCTCAGGCGGACCGGACCGCTTCACTATACGCTGAGTTCCGAGATTGAAGTCTGCGACCACCCGATCTTCCCGACGCTCGAGCCCCCACTGGGCGAGTAGCGGTTCGAGGTTCGATGACGGCTTGTATTGGAAGGTCGCCCACGGCTGCTGCGGGGACTGCGGCGGCGGGTCGTCGAGCGCGAAGGGGTCGAGAAAGATCAGGGTGTTGCCGCCGCGGGCGACCCATTCGTCGAGTGCCCAGATCGCGCGTTCGCTGAAGTCTTTCGGGTGGATCACGATCACCAAGTCGTATTCGTCGGGTGGGATGTGGTCGGTGTCGGCGTCGATCTTCGAAACTTCGTAGGCCGCCTCGAGCAGCTTCATCACAGCCCACGAATCGCCGGGATCCTTGCCCTGGGCGCGCAGGACCTGGGCCAGGTAGCTATTTGAGTCGTCGTGAATGACTTCGAGACTCGACATGACCCCGATGCGCTGACTCGGCGGCCGGAGCAACGACAGGATGCGTCTCGAGATCTGATACTCGGCAGTTTTGTGGCTGGCTGGCCAGAGGAACTCGATTACGTCGCGACTGCCGCCTTGGGTCTCGAAGACCAGGCCGAAGAAGAAGCGAGCGCCGTGCTCATTGAGGCGTTTGCCGCGCAGGCCGAAGGCCTGGGCATCCCGAGCCTCCGCGCTGCCCGGTAGCGGGTCGAGCTGCCGGACCCGGATTCGGCCCTTCGACGCCAACTCGTATTCCTCGAGCAGCACACGGACTTGATTCGCAGTGGCGAGGTATTTCTCGATGAGCTCGGGTCGGCTCCTACCCGCGGTCTTCGAGAAATAGAGCTTGATCTCGAGACCCTTGACGCCCTCCCGCTGCATTCTCGCAAGGACGGCTTGCGATCCTTCCGACAGTGAGTATCGCCGGTCGGCGGTGAGATCGGTGCGCAGATCCTCTCCGAACCGGCTCCCGACATGGGTGCCGAACACGGCGATCAGAGCCAGCAGCACCATCGTGGTGGCGCGGCTTTCGAGTGTCCTGTCGCGATTCACCGCCTACCTTCTCGGCACTCCCACACAGAAGCTTCATCGCCTCCGGAGGCTGCCTCCGGAGGCGATACACATTCAGTATACGCCGAGAGCAGACTCTACGCGTTCTCGTATAGGTCCGACTTCGTGACCTTCACCCGGTTGGCGGTGGTCTCGGTAACCTCGTAGATCCAGGACCCGTGGAAGGAGTTGAATGCGTCGATCTCGGTCTGACGCTTGAGCTGCTCGGCGATCCGGGCCGTGGTCTCCTCGTCGTCGTCGGGGGACACGACCAGCTGACCGTAGTTCTCGAAGCCCCGGATCCGCAGGTAGTGCTTGTCGCCCTTGGTGGCGACCGCGACCTGGTAGCCTGAGCCGTCCTCGAGCTCGATCTCGACCGCCGAATCGAAGTACAGGCCCTGGACTTCGGGAGCGTTGGCCAGGAAATGCTTGGAGAAACGCAGGCCGGAAAGCACGTTCTTGAGCTGGTCGAACTTCGACGAGGTCTTCTTGCCCGACGGCATGTCGGTCAGCGACAGGCTGCCGCTCTCCCCCGAGATCACAAAGTCGCGACCGCGGACAGAAGCGACCTCGTCCGTCTCGACGTCGAGGATCTCCTTCTTCAGGAAGTCGTCCTGACCGGTCGAGAGGTAGACCCGGGAGCTGGTCAAGTAGATGTTGTCGTCGTCACCGTCGGTGCGCTTGACATAGCTGCCACCGCCGTCCTCCATCGATTTCCCGACCAGGAAGTGCACCAGCTCCTCGTCGCCCGAGCCTTTGAACGCGACATCGATCGTGTTCTCGCCGCCGGCCGTCAGCTCGAGCTCCTCGGCCAGACTCTCGCCGCTACCCACCTCTTTCTCGAGGCTGAGCTTGAGCACGTCACGGATGAAACGGTTGACCGACTCGTTCTTGGCAGGGTAACCGTCGGCATCGGCCACCGTGAAGCGGTCGCCGTCACGGCGCAGATGCGCGCCCTCGTCGCCTTTCTGGATCACGATTTCGACGATCGAGTCCGGGTTCAGGTTTTGTAGAAATTTCTGGCCGCGCTCGAAACGCTCTGCCCGGCGCACGCTGTTGGTATAAGAGAAGACGGACAACGCGCACAACGCGACGCAGACGGCGATCAGGATCTGATTGATCTTCATTAAACACTCCTCACGAAGCAGGACCTCGCGTGATCAAGGATATGGCTAATTTCATGCGAAGCTTCTTCTGGCAGCGGCATCGCGAATGCGACGACGGAAGAAGAGGAAGAGCCCGAAGGTGAGGATCAGGATCGGCATGATGCCAAGGACGGTGAAGCGCACCCAGAATTCCTGGGTCTGGAGCTTCTCGCGCTTACCTTTTCGGATCTCGAGCAACTCGCCATTGGCGTTGACGATGCGGTCGTTGAGCTCGTCGACCTCATCCTGGACCTGCTTCTGGAACAGCGCCGCGTTGCGCGCACCGAGATCGGCCTGCTTGTCACGCAGCTGCTCCTCGAAGCTGGCGATCTCGGCCCGTAGTTTCTTCTCCTGATCCTGGGTCTCGCGGTCGGCGTCGGCCTCGATCTTGTCGAAGAGAGTGAACGGACGCTGGATGGTGGCCTTCGAGCGCACCTTCATCAGCTCTTCGGAGCCGAACAGATAGTCGACGGCGTTGAGCAAGACCTTGTGATTGTCGTTGAGCGCGATTGCGCCGAACGGCGTATTCTGGAACGCCACCTGGTTGGAGATGAAATCGACGTCGGCGAAGACCATCACTGTCGCCTCGGCACGTTCTTCCTCCGGCACCGCCTCCTTGCTCACCACCTCGTCACTGGTCTGCTGCGGTAGGTCGATGCCCGGCGGTAGGCCCGGCGGCGGTGGTGGGGTCGGCCCCGGAATGTCGGCGCCGTCGGGATAGACCATCGGCAGCTTGCCCTGCACCAGATACGCGAAAACCACCGGCTCGGCTCCGGGGGTGAAGGCGTCGGCGATCTTGCCCGGCTGTCTGAAGTCGAGGAAGACAAGGCCACCCGAGTCTGGGAAGCCTGCTTTGACCTCGACCGTATTGCCCTCGGTCGTCGTGGTGACCAGCGGGGTCAACGTCACACCGTCACCATTGCCGTCCTCGCCCGTGCCGTCGATTTTCTCAAGGCTTCCAGCGCGAAAGAAGTACAATTTGGAAAGGCCCTGAAACACGGGATGACCTAGGTTCAAGGTCTCTTCCCTTGTCTGATCGTCGATCTGCAGCTCGACGATTATTCGCTCCGCCGGACCCGCGAGCGACACACCGCGCTTGGCTCCAAGCTTGAAGTCGGCGACCACCTGGTCTTCTTTACGTTCCAGCCCCCACTTGGCGAGCAACGGCTCGAGATTCGACGACGGCTTGTACTGATAGGCCGCCCAGGGTTGCTGCGGGTTCTGTACCGGCTGGTCGTCGATCGCCCAAGGATCGAGGAAGATCAGAGTGTTGCCGCCGCGGGCGATCCACTCGTCGAGCGCCCAGATCGCGCGCTCATTGAAGTTCTTCGGGTGGACCACAATCACCAGGTCATACTCGTCGGCTGGGATGTGATCGGTGTCGGCGTCGATCTTCGACACCTCGTAGGTCTCCTCAAGCAGTTGCATGGCGATCCACGACTCGCCCGGAGACTTACCCTGGGCGCGCAATACCTGAGCCATGTAGGGATCCGAAGCATCGGAGATGACTTCCAGGCTCGACATCACGCCGATGCGCTGCTGGGCCGGCCAGATCAGCGTTTGAATGCGCTTCGAGATCTCGTACTCGATCGTCTCCTGCTGGTTCGGCCACAGGAAGTCGATGACGTCACGGCTGCCGGTCTGGGTCTGGAACACCAGGCCGAAGAAGAAGAGATCGCCGTGCTGGTTGATCGGCTTGCCGTCGAGGCCGTAGTCGGCGGCATCCTGGGCGTCGTCGGTGTCGGGGATCGGGTCGATGAAGCTGACCTTGAGCTTGCCCTCCGAGGCGATCTCATACTCCTTGAGCAGCGCCCGGATGTACTTCTCGTAGGTGATGAAGTCCTTGATGAACTTGGGCAGCGACTTGCCGGCGGTCTCCGAGAAATAGAGCTTCAGCTCGAGCGGCTTGACGCCTTCCTCCTGCAGCCGGGCGAGGATCGCCTCGGTACCGTCGGTCAACGAGTAGAGATTGTCGGAGGTGAAGTCGACGCGCAGATTCTCGCTCCAGCGAGTCAGCACGTGAATACCGAAGACGGCGACCAGCGCCACCAGGATCAAGGTGGTGACGCGGCTGTTCATGAGCTTTTGAAAGTCCATGCCAATGCCCTCCTTAAGATGCCTTGGTGCGGTCCAGAGCGACCGTGCCGCAGACCAGCCAGCCGAGAGTGAACAGGATGAAGAACGCCAGGGTACCGAACTCGATCAACCCGCGGGTCATGGTGTCGAAATGATCGGCCACCGATAGGGACAGCATCACCTGCTCGGCGTAACCGCCGATCCAGGGCAGCTTGCCGATCGACTCGAGCGACTGCGGCAGGCCGACGATCAGAAACGTCACCGTCGCCGCGGTGCCGAGGATGAACGCCACCACCTGATTCTTGGTCACCGCCGAGAACAGCATGCCGATCGACAGGTAGCTGCCGGCGAGCAGAATACAGCCCAGGTAGCCGGTGAAGATCACTCCCCAGTCGGGATCGCCGAGGCGCGCCACCTGAAACACCAGGGGCACCGAAAGCACCAGCGAGAAGATCAGAAAGCACCAACCGGCCAGGAACTTGCCGAGGTAAGAGGCCTCGAGCGTCACCGGCAGGGTGAACAGCAGCTCGACGGTGCCGGTCTTGCGCTCCTCGGCCCACAACCGCATGGCCACCGCCGGCACCAGGACCACGAACAGCCAGGGGATGTAGGTGAAGAAGGAATCGAGACTCGCCTGGCGTAGCTCCAGGAAGCGCCCGAAGTCACGCGACAGGGTGAGCCAGCCGCTCGCCACCAGGAAGATGACGATGAAGATGTAGCCCAGTGGCGAGGAGAAATAGCCCTTGAACTCGCGCTTGAAGATGGAGCCCAAGCCGGTCAAACGATCGCTCATGTCGCGAGGCCCTCCGTCATTTTGCGGAATAGATCTTCGAGGCGCCCTTCCTGCAGGCGCACATCCTGGATCGGCGCGTCCTGTACCAGGTCGAGCACGTCCATCAGGTGGTTGCTTCCACCCTCGGGATAGATGTCCATCGCCGAGCTCGAGTGCATCTCGACTCGTGAGCACCACTCCTGGGCCTCGAGCCGCGACTTCACCGACGGATCGTCCTCGTGCAGGGTCAGGCGGATGACATTGTGATTCGGCGCCACGGCGATCAGCTCCTGGGGCGTCGAGTCGACCATAATTCTGCCTTGGGAAATGATCATCGCCCGATTGCAGATGCGCTCGACCTCGTCGAGGATGTGGGTCGAGACGATGATGCACTTGTCCTTCGAGAGATTGGCCAGGAGCTTCTGCACCACCGCTTTCTGATTCGGATCGAGCCCGTCGGTGGGTTCGTCGAGAATCAGCACTTCCGGATCGTGGATCAGAGCTTGAGCCAGGCCGACGCGACGCTTATAGCCCTTCGAAAGGGTCTCGATCGTCTGGTGTTGCACCTTGGTCAACCCGGTCATTTCGAGCACCCGCTGAATCGCCGCGGGAATATTGTCGATCGCCCGTGCCTCGCCGATGAACTCGAGAAAGCCGGCTACCGTCATCTCGCCGTAGGCCGGGGCGTTTTCCGGCAGGTAGCCGATCCTCTTGCGAGCCTGGAGTGAATCGGTCTTCAGGTCGAACCCCGCGACCTCGATGCGCCCGGCATCGGGCTCGAGAAAACCGGTGATCAGGCGCATCGCGGTCGTCTTGCCGGCGCCGTTGGGACCCATGAAGCCCAGCACGTCGCCGCGTTGGACGCGAAAGCTGATGCCGTCGACGGCACGAATGGGGCCGTAGTGCTTGGCGAGATTCTGGACTTCGACCAGGGTCTCAGCGGCCGGCGTTGCGGCAGCCCTGGCCTTGACTTCGGGCGAATCCGCAGCCGGCATCAGCTCGGTGGCGTCATCGTCTTCCGCGGGTCCGTCGTCCTCGGCTTGCTCGGCGGCCTGTTCTTCGACGATCGATTCCGCTTCGGTGGCCGATTCTTCTGCCGTCGCTTCTTCAGCTGAAGACGTTTCGGCAGTCTCTGGCGTCGGCTCTTCCGGCGGAGCTTCCTTGGTCGTGGTGCTATCTTCCATAGAACCCCCTAAATGAGACTCTGATCCAGGTAAAAACGACTCTCAGGGCGCCATATTGACGCAGCCCGAACGGCGCGAGATGCTTATCTCGCGCGCTTCACGGGGTGTTGCCGCCCCTTCAAGCAGAATCTGTGCCAATTTACCGATCTCCGATCATGACGATCGCACCCAACCGCGACTCAGTACGACCGGAGCTACGCACCTACGTAGGCAGGAGATACACTCAGACCCGTCCTTCACCTCCCGCCTGGAGACACCGATGAGATTAAGCCCCGCCGCAGTCCTGCTCCTTTTGATTCTGCCCCTGGCGAGCGCCGTCACCGCCCAGGATGAGAATTCCTCACGCCTGTCGATCCTGGATCCCAAGGGTCGCGAGGTGGGATGGTACGGAGGCTCCTACGCCATCCTGCTCGGCGCTAGTGACTACACCGCCGGTTGGCCCGACCTGCCCAACGTGCCACGGGAGCTGGCCGAGGTTCGCAAAGAGCTAGAGGCCCACGGATTCGAGATCGTCGCGACCCACACCAACGCGACGGTGCGGGTTCTCAAGAAGAACCTACAGTCATTCTTCGAGACCTATGGTGGCCGGCGAAGTAACCGCCTGCTGGTTTTCTTCTCGGGCCACGGCTACTCCTTCGAAGGCGACGAGCGAGGTTATCTGGTGCCGGTAGACGCGCCAGATCCGCTGGTCGATCGACCCGGCTTCCTGCGCAAGACCCTGCATATGAGCCGGGTCATGGCCTGGTCGCGAAATATCCGTCCAGCCCACGTCCTCTTTCTCTTCGATAGCTGCGTCTCCGCCTACGTCTTTCAAGGCTCTACGAACCCCGACTCGTCGCCCGAGATCTCGGACAAGACGCTCAAACCGGTGCGGCAATACATCAGCGCCTGCGGCGCTGGTGAAAAGATGCCGGAGAAAAGCGTCTTTGCGCCCCACCTCGCCCGCGCCTTGCGCGGTGATGCCGACCTCAACGAAGACCTCTACCTGACCGGCTCAGAGCTCAGCATGTTTTTGCGTGAAGGGATGTCGGGAGCCCGATCGGGGCAGACCCTGCAATACGCCAAGATTCGTGACCCTGATCTCCACGAGGGCGACCTTGTTTTCCGTCTGTCCAGAAAGCGCTACGAGTGGCTCGGGGTCGGAACCGCTCAGGAACCGTTCATCGGCCCTGCTCCGGTCGGCCCGACCGCGAGCCGGCTGCTGGGCGTCAAATCGCGCAATCCGAGGGCCGGTGCCGCGGTCGAGATCGTCGCCGACGGCGCGCTCGCCTACTCGACCTTTCGCCTGGACAACCCCCTGCGTTTCGTGATCGACCTTCCCGGCGTCGTCAACAAAGCCGGCGCCCTCACCGTACCGATCAACGCTGGAGGCTTGCGCCAGGTTCGCATCGCTCAGTTCAAAATGTCACCGACACCGATCGCGCGAGTCGTCTTCGACATGAGTAGCTGGGCACCGCCCAAGATCAAGACGCGCAAGGACGGCTTCTACGTCCGATTCCCGCCACCGGACCAGACTGGCAAGAACTGACCAAAAAAAGCCTGACGGTACGAGCTCCGCCGATAGCAGCGTCGCCGAAGCGGGCGGCGAGGCGACTCGACGTCGCCCCGGGAGCTGGGAGCGTCGGCATCTTGCCGGCATCGAGGCGCAGTCCGTAGGACTGCGCGGGCTGCACGAGCTGATTCAGAAAGGGATCGCCTACCACCCTGAAGGGTAGGTTTTCCCGGATGCCTGCCGCGCATCAGGGTAGCCCCGCCCTGCCTCTTCGATCAGTTTTTTCTCGCACAGAATCGAGGCGAGATCGCGCTGCCGATTCATAAAAATGCAGCGCGATGCATATTAATGCAGAAAACTACAGAAATATGCATCAATGCTCTGTGAGTCGCAGCGAGCCACCGAAGGCTAAATTATTGAAAACAGATGCCTTGCCATCGAACAGTGGGACACGGCAAGACTGGTACCAATCTTGCTGAACCTTTTCTAAGCGCTGGTTCGCACGGCCCGAGGGGACCGCCGGCCAGAAGCGACAACTCGTATCCAGAAAAGGAGGATCGCATGAGAAAGTACGTGATTCCGTTCCTCTTTGGACTGCTGATCGGGGGGATTGCTACTGCTCAGACCAAGAGTGCCTTGACCGGTACCGTCATCGATCAGGACGGCTTGCCGTTGCCCGGGGTGACGGTGACGCTGACGTCCGACGATCTGATCGGCGGCGCCCAGATCAAGGTCACCGGCGAAGACGGCGATTTCAAGTTCACCCTGCTGCCGCCGGGCGACTACCATGTCGAGGCTGACCTCGACGGTTTTGTCTCCAACGAGGTCGACGCCCACGTCGGGCTTGACCGTGACACCCAGGTACGCCTCACCCTGGTGCCAGCCGACTTCGGCGAAGAAATCCTGGTCACCGCCGAAGCTCCGGTGGTCGACGTCACCAAGGTGTCGACCGGCGAGACCTACGACGAGGAGTTCCTACAACTGGCGACGGTCGGCACGGCCGGGCGTAACTATCTCTCGATCATCGGCGCCGAGGCTGGCTCCGTGGGCTCCGGCAACGTCCGTGTCTTCGGCGGGGTCGAGAGCGACAACATCTACCTGGTCGACGGTCTCAATACCACCGACCCGCTGACCGGCACCTTCGGCACCAACTTCAACTTCGACGCCATCCAGGAGGTCTCGATCCAGACCGGTGGCTTCGAAGCTGAATACGGCCAGGCCCTGGGCGGCGTCGTCAACCTGGTGACCAAGTCGGGCGGCAACGACTTTCACGGTGCCCTCGACATCCGCTACAACGATGAGGATCTGGCCGAGTCGGGAGATCACTTCGACCCGGACACGGATGCCGGCAGTCAGGAGAAATACTCCTTCAACCTCGGCGGCCCGCTCAGCCGCGACCGGATCTGGTTCTTCGCTTCGATGGAGCAGAACGAGACGTCTTTCACACCCATCGACGCGGCCTATGCGCGGACCTTTGACGGCCAGAACTACCTCGGCAAGGTCACCGCCCAGCTCGGCCAGTCCAACCGGCTGGCGTTCAAGGTATCCAGCGACCCGGCCGATATCGACGGCGACAACGCCAGCCAGTTCCACCCAGCCGAGGTCGAGAGCTTCCAGGAGCAGGGCGGCGAGATCTACCAGGTCGACTTCGACTCGGTGCTCTCCGAGAACCTCTTGCTCAGCCTGCAGGCAGGCGCCAACCGGCAGGAGCTCAACGCCTTCCCGAAATCCGGCGACCTCGACACGCCGGGCCGCTACAACCAAGACACTGGTTTCTATTCGGAGAACTACTTCAACACCCAGTTCTCGACTCGCGACAGCGACCAGTTCCGCGCCAACCTGACGATGTTCGTCGATGAGCTCTACGGCACGCACGAGCTCAAGCTCGGCGCCGAGCTGCGCACTCTCGAATCCAGCGCCAGCAACTACTACACCGGCGGGCTGTACTTCACCGACCTCGACTCGATGGGCGGCGTCTACCACGACGGAGACGGCGACGGCGTGTCGGACTTCCTGCTCTATCAGGACTTCCCCGATGCTCGAGAGTTCGTTGACTCGAAGGGCGATCTGGCGACTTTTTACGCGCAAGACGCCTGGCAGATCGGCCCGGTGACGGTCAAGGCCGGCGTGCGACTCGACGACGTGAGTTATGAGAACGAGGTCGGCCAGACCATTGCCGACTTCGACGAGCTGCAGCCGCGGCTCGGCGTCGCCTGGGACGTGAGGGACAATGGCAAGCAGGTGCTGCGCGCCAACTGGGGCCGCTTCGCCCATCCGGCGACCGTCAACCTGGCGGACACCGTCTCTGGACGCTCCAGCGGCTACAACCGGCTGGTGGGTCTCGATTTCTGGTGTGATGTCGGGCTGCCCTGCGATCCCGCCTTCCTGGAAGACTTCTGGGGCGGCTCGTTCTTGTGGACCGACAGTGAAGGCGACCCGCACTGGTACTTCCCGTACGACAGCGTCGGCGGCGCGCCTTTCGAGTCCGTCGACACCCTGGGCGTCGGCCAGCTCGAGTCACAGTATGCCGACGTCCTGATGCTCGGCTACGAGATCCAGCTGGCGCCGCAGACCTCGCTCGAAGCGCAGTTCATCGACAAAGAGTCGATGAACCTGATCGAGGACGTGTGCGACAACAACACCTGGATCTGGGGCGACGGCCCGGCGCCCTCGGTCGACGATCCGTCGACCTGGACCGACGTCGGCGAGTGTCACGGCTTCGTGCTCGCCAACGTCCCCGGCTTGAAGCGTGACTATCAGGCCTTCCTGCTCAAGTTCGATACCCGCTTCAAGAAGATGAACATCCGCGCCAGCTACACCCACAGCGAATCGGAGGGCAATACCAACGCTGCCGCCAACCGGTCCTACGCCTCGGAGGGCTATGACGTCTTCCCCGGCGACTTCTACAACTACTACGGCCGGCTCGACGACGACCGCGAGCACCGGGTGAAGGTCGACGGCTACGTCAACCTACCGCTCGACTTCGCGCTCGGCTTCTCCGGCTTCTGGTCGTCCGGCATCGCGCTCAACGTCGAGGCTGCCTGCGGCAACGTTGACAGCGGCGATCAGCTGGCCGCCGCCGGCTACGATCCGCTGATCGCGTCGTTCTGCGGCGCCGTCACCGGTCCGAGCGGTGACGTCTTCCTCGAGCCCCGCGGCAGCCGCCGCGGCGCCAACCGCTACAACCTCGATCTGGAAGTTCGCAAGAGCTTCTCGCTCGGCGGCGACAAGAGCCTGCAGGCGATCGTCTCGGTCGCCAACGTCTTCTCCGACGAACAGCCACGGGACGCTCGGGACTATCAGGTGAACGAGTTCCAGGATGTGCCCTGGGGCACGGTGACCCGGTTCACCCAGCCGCGGAGATACCAGCTCGGATTCCGGTTCGCGTTCTAAAAGAGGGGGCGACAGCCCCCTCTTCCCGGCGTAGGGGCGGCGCCTGCGTCGCCTTCCGGCGTAGGGGCGACGCCTGCGTCGCCTTCTGCGTCTCGCGAACACGATCCAAGGCGAGGCAGGCCTCGCCCCTACGATTCGAGCCGAGCTGACCTTCTCGGTGTTTGGAGGCACTGCTTCATTAGCCCTTCCTCGTTTCCACCTCAGCGGCCTCGAACTCAGGATCTTCAAAGCCGAGTTCTCGTGCCCGCGCATAGGCGGCCAACGCCTGTTCACCCCGTCCGAGAGCGGCCAAAGCACGACCCAGCTCGAAGTGGTCCCTGGCGTTGTCGGGCCGGTAGCCCACCAGCCGTTCGAGCACCTCGACCTGTTCCCGATAGGCATCGCGTGCCGCCAGGGCCCGAGCCAGGTGGCGCAGTGCGAAGGTGTCGGCAGGGGCGCTCTCGAGCACGTCGCGCAACAGGCGTTCGGCCCAAGCCTCCTGACCGTGGCGCAGGCATAAACGCGCCAACCGTTTAAGACCGTCGAGATCGGTGCGCAGAAGCGCGAAGGCTGGCTCGAGCAGGGGATCGACGGCCACCCGCGAGTCTGCCGCCGCGCCTTCGAGCACGACAGCGAGGGCGTCGAGATCGGCCGGATCGCGCGCCAACGACGTCTGAAGCGCTCTCAAGGCCTCGTCGAGCCGCCCGAGGTCGCGCAGGGCGAGCGCTCGCGCTGCGTGGTAGGACGAACTCGCCTGCCAGCGCGCCGGCATCTGTTCCAGCAGCTCGAAGGCCTCGCCCAGGCGCTCGGCGCGAATCGCCGCGCGCACGAAGGCCACCGGTAAACCAGTCGGCAGTCGCGGGCTATCGGTCAGGAGCGCCTTACCCAGCCACAGCAGAGCGCCGGTGGCGTCGTCCTGGTCGGCATAGATCGCGTAGAGCTCGAGCATCCCGAAGACGAATTCAGGCCTCAGCTCAACCGCCTCCTCGAGCAGACGAACCGCGGTCTTGAGGTCGCCACGCCTGCGCGCCAGAATCGCCCGATTGAGCAGTGCCGTCGGCTTGGCCTCGGCTCCTCCGAGCTCCGGGGCTCCGAGCTCGACCACCGCACGAGCTCGTGTGTCGGCCATCCCATCGCCGGCTGAGCCGTCGGCTGCCGAGTGCAAGCGCTCGCCAGTCGCCAGATAGCCCAGGGCCCCGAGCTCCTGGAGACGCCGATCGTCGATCTCGGCGGCGACAGCGTCTGACGTCTCGGTTGGCCGCAGCCAAGGCTTTTCGAGCCCGGCATAGCTATCGACATAGACCGGCGGGTGGGCCTCTACCCATCGAGGATCCATCATCTCGACCAGCTCGCGCCCGAGCAGCTCGCGGGAGATCGGCGCGCCCTGGAGCCACAGCAGGGTGCGAGCGAAGTCGTAGACGTCGGCGCGCGGGATCTTGCCCGGCGCGATGTGCGGCCCGGCGGCGAGAAACGCGCCGACCATACGATGCCACTTGGCAGCGCCTTCGACGAAGTCATCCGGCGGCACCGTCGGCCGTGCCCGGCCGGTGAAAAAGCCGTGGTCGGCGATCACCATCCAGGTGACGTCTTCGGGCGCGATCTCCATCAGACGTCCTAGCTGACGGTCGCATTCCTGGTAAAACCGTGGCATGGTGTCACGGTATGCGCCGAAATCCCGTGCGTCGATCCAGGGCAGCCGCGGCGGCAGGAAGTGAGCGAAGCGGTGGCCGATGGTGTCCGTGCCTTCGAGGTAGAGCGCCAAGACGTCCGTCGGGTGTTCCTCGAGCAACCAGCGCCCGACCTCGAACACACCGCGGGTTGTGGCGAGGATCTTGCGCAGGTGGTTGATCCGATGGTCGAACGGGTTCTTGGCCCCCTGGGCCGCCGCGACCGCCCGGTCATAGACCTCTCGCGGCACCTCCGCGAATCGATGCACCCGGTCGTAGCCAACCTCTTCGACCGAGACCAATCGCGACGTGACCTCGTCCAGCAGGCCGGGCGGATAGACGTTATCCGGTTCAGCTGCCGCGGTCTCGATTCCGAACAGCTGGTAGAACGGACGCTCCGAGACCATCACCCCGTGGATGCTCTCCGCCGGGTGGGTCGCCCACCAATTGACCACATTCACTTGCCGGCGCAGCAGCGACAGAATATTCCAGAAGGCGTGCACCCGCCGGTAGCGGTTGGAGATCGGCACGTCGCGGCCGGTACCCGTGTCCTTGACCACGAAGTCGACGATGCCATGGGTCTCGGGATCGCGTCCGGTGGCGATCGAGGTCCACAGCAGCGGCGACAGCACCGGTGGATGCGACACCATTTCGGCCCAGGCGCCTTCGTTCTTGAGCCGCGCGAACGTCGGCAGCCGGCCGGCTTCGATCATCGGGTCGAGCAGCCCCCAGTCGAGGCCGTCGAAACCGATCACCACCAACCTCTCCCCTCGCTCCCGTGCCCCAGCTCGAAACCTCTCGATCGCCGCGCCGGGATAGGACGCTTCCAGCGCTATCACCGTCAGCGGCAGCTCCGTCAATCGCCTGGATAGCTCGCTCTCAACCCGACGGCCGATCTCATGATCGGCAAACCGACCGTCGAGCGCGGCCAGCTCCCGGGAGACGATCGCCGGCAGATCCTCCGGGTCGATCGGTAGGTCGGCCAACCGTCCGAAGTCCCAGCTATAGCGCAGGCTGAGAGTGAAGGCGCTGCGAATCGCCGCGCGGCTCGCGATCTCTCCCCCGCTCAGGACTTCCAGAGGACCAGCTGGGTAAGGCTTGACCGGCTGGAATGGCAGTCGGAGACGCAGCCCGGGCTCCAGGAACCGTCCACCGCAGTGGGACGGCCCGCTCACCCAGACAAATGACCCCGCGACCAGCAACAAAGAGACCGCCAGGACAATGACCCTTCGTTTGCCCATCTGGCAACAGGTCCAGCAGTTGGCCTGAGCAAGCATTCGCTCAGACCTCACCAGTCTACCGCACTAGCAAGTCTCCCGCAGCTTCAGGCGGCATGCAAGAGGCTTCAAGCCGGCGCGAACGGAAGTCGATGAAAAACATACAGATCAGCATAGGAACCAACTTGACACAGGCTGGTTCGATCCTGATAATCAACACGTTCGGCGCAGCGGCCTGACTCCAGAGTCTGAGACAGTGAAGAGCCTGAGGCGGTGAAGAGTCTGAGACAGTGAAGAGTCTCAGACAGTGAAAGAGCCTGGGACAGGATACCTACCAGGCTCTTATAGAAAAGACACTATAGCTTATACGGGCTGCTGCACCGGCTTTCGGCTGTTCTTTTTTGTTTGATCAAACAATATTCGCAGTCGAGCCAGATTCTCAGAGAGGATTAGTGAACGAAGGGGGTCATTGAGACCTCAAGGGCATAGCTATATAACCAAAGGAAATAGGATGAAAAACTATAAAGGCTCCAACTCCTCGAATCTGGCAAATGCTACAACTCGCTTTCTCTGTCTCTTCGCGCTATGGCTGAGCTTGGCGCCCACGCCAAACGCCCAAGCGGAAGGTTCTGCAAACCCCGAACTCTACTCCGAATCCGCCTGGGATGTCCTGAAGCAGGAGTACCCGGATATCGCGGAGGACACAAGCATCTCTGCCTTAGATAGGCAAATCCTTCAAGCTTTGGCACCTGAAGAGATTGACGCATTCTTGAACGGTGACGACCCAGAGACCATACTGCTCTTGAATGGTGAACGCCTCGCCAGCTTCATCGAGCGTCTCGAAGAAGACCAGCAGGCAGGAATGGTCTATCAACCGATGACGCCATGTGTCATCGCCGATACCCGGACAGCTCAGGGTGGCAAGCTGGAGGCCTATGAAACGCGGACTCTGCTAGCCCGAGGTCCCACCAAAGACTACTCGGCTCAAGGCGGATCATCGACAGGCTGTGGCCTACCGCGGTTGACCGAAGGTGAGCTCCGAGTGAACACCGCGCGCGCGCTCTTCTTGAAGGTCGAGTTGCTCGACGCCGATGGGAAAGGCGAGCTCGAGATCTGGGCTGCAAACGACCATCCGAGGCCGGACGTCAGCTTGCTGAGCTACGAAGGTCAAGGGGAGCGGCAAAGCGTCAGCAATTTTGTCATTGTTCAGATGTGTGACGAACATAGTCCCGATCCTTGCCGCGATGGTGATCTCAAGCTACGAGCCGGCGGAGCCGGAACCCACGCTGTCATCAGTGTTCATGGATACTTTGAAGTAGCGAGGATAGGCAAAGGAATATCCGAGCTCTGGGCACAAGTCGGGAACGACATTCACAATACCAATCCCGGTAGAGTAGGCGTCGGGACGTCCAGCCCTCGGGGCAATTTGCACACCAGAGGCACAAACACTCTCGAACTTGCGTTAGAAGCGGCATCGGGCAATCCGGATTTCTCCTTGGCAGAAAACGGCGACGTCAAGGCTCAGATCAAATACCTGATCGCCAACGATGGGCTAGGTATCCTGACGGACGAAAGCCATACTGGATTCGGCGGACTCCCTAACAGCAGAACGAAGTTGTTTATCAGCGGAACAAACAACAACCTCGGAGTCGGCACGTTAAGCCCGGGCAGCCGGTTGACGGTAGCCGGGACCGTCGAATCGACTTCTGGCGGTTTCAAGTTCCCCGACGGAACTGTTCAAACCAGCGCCTCGGGCGGCGGTGGCGGCGTTGGCCCGGACACCGTCGGAAGTGCGGAAGTCATCGACAATTCGCTCACCGCTGCGGATCTTGGAGCCAACTCTGTCGGCTCGGACGAGATCTCTATAGGTGCGGTTGGAACCTCAGAAGTCGCCGACAATTCGATCACCTCAGCGGACCTTGGAACCAACTCTGTTGGCTCGGCCCAGATTTCTTTCGGTGCGGTTGGAACCTCAGAAGTCGCCGACGATTCGCTCACCGCTGCGGATCTTGGAACCAACTCTGTCGGCTCGGACGAAATTTCTTTCGGCGCAGTCGGAACCTCTGAGGTCGCCGACAACTCGCTGACCGCGAGCGATCTCGGCGCTGGCTCTGTCGGTTCGAGCGAGATCATCGACGGCAGCATCAGCGGCACCGATATCCAGAACGGAACTATCGGAACAGCTGACATCAACAGCTCTCAGATACAAGTGCGCGTCTCGAGTAGCTGTTCATCGGGGCAGAGTATCCGCGCAATCAACTCGAACGGAACGGTATCTTGCGAGATCGATTCACAAGTCACTTCCGTTGATGGCCTGTCAGGCGGAACCATTACCAGCAACCTGCTCGTCAACGGGCACCTCAGAGCCGGCTTTCCGAGCAGCTCGATCGGCTCAGGCGACATCGTAGCGGATGATGACGTCAAGGCCGATGACGATGTCTTTGTGGGCGACGATCTGACTGTTGAGGGCGTGTTCAACGCCAATGGCGACATTGAGCTTTCTGCGAATCTATTTATGCAACCGCTGCCAACAGGCGCGCAGACCGGCTCGGTGTGTTATCAGGACACTGTCTTTGGTGACGTCATCATCAAATGTAGCTCAAGCAGGCAATTCAAGGAGAGGATCACCTCGTTCAACTCTGGCGTCGAAATGGTCGAGCAACTCCGACCCGTGACATTTCACTGGAAATCCAGCGGCGCCCAGGATGTCGGCTTCATAGCCGAAGAGGTCGCGGTGGTTCACCCGCTATTGGTCACATATGATGATGGGCAGGTCGCCGGCGTCAAGTATGAACGATTGACGGCGCTCCTGGCCAACGCGGTCAAAGAACAGCAGGCCACCATCGAAGAGCTCAAGACGCTTGTCTGCCTAGACCATCCTGAGTCACACTTTTGTGAATGAACTGCTTGACGGCCCGCGACGGGCTTCTAACGGCACAGCGCCGCCCGCAGGGGTCCGGGCGACGCGGAGAAGTGGCCGTTTCTGGATGAGATCCAACTAGTGACCGCCTCACATTCGCGACGAATCGCAATGGAGCTGCCACACGCTCGCAGTCCTAATGAGCTCTACTTGCATGATGCAGATACGCTCGCCCATGTACCACTCGACCGTCTTCCCGCTATCCTTGAACTCAGTCCTTTCATTGAGTGATGCTATACATTCGAGTTCGTTCTGGCGACCGCACGGGAACTTGAGATCGTAGACGTCGGACTCTAGGCTGTATTCGGTTCGAACCGTGCCACAACCATTATTGTGTCGCGCGCCTTTATGATAAAAATCGCTCAATTCAAGGTATACATCGTCGGTCACCTCAAAGACAACCTCGGCAGGAGCGCTGTACACGGGGTGCGCCGGATAAAAGCCAAGGATTAGCAGCCTTTGGCTGATAAAGTAGTGACTGTCGTCTGTTTCAATGGCATCCTGGCCAAACTCAATGATGATCTCTTCACAAAGAACCAATGGCTGAGGGATAGCTTTCTTGTGTGTCCTGTGAACGGCGTAGAGTACCCGCCCAGGCGAAACGGTGATGGGGCTTCTATCGCGACCGTCATTAGGTATCCGGAATTGGATCCGAAACTCATTGACTTCAGGAGCCGGGCGCCGGCCTGTTCGTCCGGACTGGACGTCCGGTAGAGGTCGTGGGCCGTACGCTACCAACGGCGGCACTTCTTCTAGAACCCAAAAGAGAAAGACCAACAAGATCAAAGCCCCCGAGACAAGTAGCAGTAGCGGGTTCTTTCTAACCGATGTCTTCTCCAACACCGATACCGACTCCTCCGGACCTGGAACAGCCGCCTCAGGTTGTCTACCCGCGACTGGCCGGCCTGTGAGCAAATCATCCGGTTCCGGGAAAGCAGCGCGGGTGGACACATCAATCCTAGTTGGCGAGGTGGGGCCCGCCGGTGCGCCAGTGTTTATTTCTTTGACCTGCAAGGCTCGAACTAGCCGTTCGTAGCCCTGAGGGTGAAAGAGATCGACCCATTGCCATTTACCCAGTCTCTGAGGCACTTCACATTCTTCGAGCCTCAGAGGAATAATGTAGATTTCACCATCAGGCAGTTTCTCCGCTACCTCGAGAGCTATACGGATTTCTTTCTGAGCAAAACCTCGCCTGGTCGTTGAGCTCTTCGACAAACAGACCAACACGATTTCGGCCTCGCGCACCGCCTCCTTGATGACCGGCTCCCATTCTTGTCCTGGAATGATATCCTCTTCATCGAACCAGGGGTTAAAGCCGTCCTTCTCGAGTTGACGATAGAGCGTTCGGACTGCGTCCTTGTCTTCCTTGCCGTGACATAGAAAAACGCGCTGGGGCTTTAGGTCTTGTGACACGCGCTCCATCCTCGAGTTCCTGCGATATCCTACCATCGCACGATCTTGTTCGAGGCGAAGACTGACTCGGCCTTGAGGGCGATAGGAGAAGACATTCCACGCACTCCATTCGACGCGCCCGACCTCAGCGGTCACATGGCCTAGACATCTACATAGACGTCGTTGTGGACACTTGAGTCAAGTTTCGAGCGTGTCGATGTCCTGGTCCCGTAAGGGCCGAATCGTACAGCCCGGGCTGCGACGCCGAGCCCTGGCGAGGTGGTGCCAGCCCCGGGTTTGGCGATCCCACCATCCCCCCGCCCCGGAGGGGCGGAACCTGACGCCATCGTTACCTGGGGTTTCGCCCTTTCAGGGCGAGCCGGTGGGGACTCGGCGTTTGAAGCCGGAGGCTTCGCTAGGATCCTGCGGAGGATAGGAATCTCATTGACGATCCCCGAGCAACGTGTCTTGACGGGGTTAGGGCGCCGCGACGATGAGAACTTCAGGAGAAACGCAGCTTCAGTTACGCCGATAAAAATATCACGATTTGCGCTCTCTCTCCTTGGCCCAGCCAACGAAACAAAAATAATCGCATTCAGCTACCGATCTTAACAGACCGCCTGTGCCATTTCCAGCCATCAGCTACTCGTCGCGAAGCAGCTCCATATGGTTCTCGACCGCACGCCCGAGGCCACCTTTGCGAAGAGGCTTGCCAAGCACGACGACGTCGTAGGCATAGCGCATCTGCCGCGAACAGCGGCCGTATGGCATTCGCCCCTCCCCGGTGCCGAGTCCTGGGCATAAGACAGAACGAATGGGCTTTTCCGGATTGTTCTTGTTGTACCGCCTCACGGCTCGAAGAACGGCGCGAAACGCAAGATAGGCGTTCACCGTCTGATCTACCCTCATCGGAACACGCATCGTAGGTGCGCTGATCATGAAGAACGGTGGCTCATCGCGATCCATTTCGCAGACCACCGCTTGGCCAACCACCAGCTCGCCATCATAATCGGCGAGAATTGTCTCGCGGATGCGACGTTCCACATGCCAACCAAAATGTTGACTGTAGGCCAGGTCCAGGCCGCCATCCATGAAACCGAAACTGTTGGCCGGGCTCACGATTGCATCGGCTGATCCTTCGAGGATGCTTCCCTGGCTCGCGTCGACTGTCGGACAATCGTCAAAAGCCTTCTGCCACTCCGCTACGAGCTTGTAGGCCAAAGCCTTGAGGCTTATTCTGACGTCGAGTAACCGCATAGAGCTGCCAGGATCCCCTGAGTCTGGGTTTCGGTAGTGATACTCCTTTCACTTCCGCATCCGCGATACCATCGTCTGTCCGTCACGATCTGATCGACTCGCGGATCCAGTGACTAGCCTCACATTCGCGACGAGTCGCAATAGAGGTGAAAGAAGCTCGCAGTCCCAATAAGCTCTGGTTGCACGATGCAGATACGCTCGCCCATGTACCACTCGACCGTCTTCCCGCTATCCTTGAA
>JAAUYI010056298.1_pt1 | contig 21019 bp, 21 predicted proteins | sample 7278041 | NCBI WGS metagenome assembly JAAUYI01 (sample SAMN14350216, study PRJNA611818) | marine sediment metagenome | isolation source: surface marine sediment (0.6m) | place: French Polynesia: Moorea | collected 2018-08
ATTATATAATACTCTCGTGATTCTAGTTCATTTGCTCAATATAATAAGCCCTAACCATAGTTGGAAAAATAAACTTTTAACTCTAATTAATAATCACAGAATCAATGTTAGGAAAATAGGATTTCCACACAACTTTAAAAGTTTACCCATTTGGCAAAAATAATTAGAAAAAAAGTAGTTGCTCTATTTGAACTTTAATTTGGTTTAAATCGTTACTTAGTTTTCCCATCTCCTTAAGCTGACAAAGGTGTAGATTCTTCTTCAAGCTGAACTATTTCCTTCTTGGCTTTCAGTTCGCCGTATCTATCCGCTAAAGCTCTCAAAATTGTTTCAATATCAGTAAGTGAAGCCGAAAAAATTAAAGACTTCCATTCTGCTTCTACATAGTCTGCTTCAGTAAGCTTATCTAGTGCAGTAAGCTTATCTCCTGATAGCTGAATTAGAAAATAAAGTCTTGCCTCAATTGGAAGTGCATCTAGAAGCTTCTCAAAACTATCAGAATAAATGCGCTGACGGTCATTTCTGAACAAGCTGATCATCTTTTCGCTTACACCAGATTGTTCGCTAAGTCGTCTAGCGTTAATCCCAAAGTTTTTTAAAGTTTTATCAAAAGCTTTACTGATCTTCAAAATTTGCTGTAAATATGCTTTACTAATGGGTGAAAGGGTTTACTTGATAGGAAATATTATAACGAAATAGACACACAACCAACAGTTTAATCGTAACACTGAAGTTATAGCTGCAAAAAAAAGGTTTAAGCTTCTTGCGGTCTTCAGGCGAAAATTGATATTCACAACTTATATCGACAATGGAAGTTTACAGCTTCCTTGACTCACAAAAAGGCCAAACCAAGGTCTTTTAAAAATTAGTACTTTAAGGATAGCAATTTTCATCAGCAGAAGAAACCGTAGAAGCCACAAAAAATTACTGAGGCTTCTGTACCATGCTTGAAAGCGATTCATCGCAACAACAAAATTCAATACCCCTGCACCCAGACCACATCCAAAAATCTCACCAACATGAATGGGTTACAGGTTCAGCCATTGACCCCTTGCTTACGTCACTAAGCATCATCTCCCTAGAGGGGTTGACAGTCTATGACTACCTGCTCATATCAGACTCTCTACCCAGAAGAAACGATGGAAGAGTAAGCGATTCAGTTTACACAAAATACTTCCCCCTGGAAAACGGTGGCTGGTGGTGTAATGGTGTAGACGTACTCAATAATTTTGAACCCTCACTCTGGGGACAATTCAAACCAAACACCCCCCGAACATCTCAAAAATTCAAGGGTTTTGGTCAACCTCCCCAAATTAAAACAGTTAAATACGAGCCACCACCAAAACTGCCTACTAGCATTTTTGCCCTAGCTGTCCCCCTGCACCTCTGGCAAGCCATAGCCAACCGTTATCAAGTTCCCCTACCAAAAGACATCGTAGTCACCCCAGAGGGTAGAGCATTAGGCTTTTGGCAATGGGTAATAGCTAATCCTAAAATTCCCTTAATCATTACCGAAGGAGCGAAAAAAGCAGGAGCAATCATTACCGCTAATTATGTAGCCGTTGCCCTACCAGGAATTTATAACGGTTATCGCCAACCCAAAAATGATTATGGTCAAAAAATTGGTAAACCTTATCTAATACCCGAGCTAGAAATATTTGCCGAGAACGGAAGAGAAATAATTTTCTGCTTTGACCAAGACCAAAAACCAGCAACCATCAAAAACGTTAGGACAGCAATTAAAACCACAGGAGGATTATTTACACAGAAAGGCTGTAAGGTATCTGTAATTAATTGGAATACGAACGAGAAAGGAGTAGATGACCTGATCGTCGCTAAAGGAGCAGATTTCTTCCACACCCTCTATAAGAACCGTGTACCCCTCTCTAACTTCAATTTAAGAGAATTCCTCGACTTATCCAAATACAACCCGTTAATCGTCGATGAGCGTTATCTGGATGAAAATTTGGTCGCTCCTTCCACTGCGAGCGTTATTGGACTCAAATCCGCTAAGGGGACAGGTAAAACCGAATGGATAGCCAGAATGGTCGCCAAAGCTACTCGTCAAGGGCAGCGAGTCATCGTCATAACCCATCGAGAACAACTAGCCATTACCCTAGCCAACAGATTTGGTATTGATTACCGCACTGAAATTAGAACTAGTGTCACTAAGGGCTGCGTAGGTTATGCCCTCTGTATCGATTCCTTACATCCTCACGCTAACCCACCCTTTAACCCCGATGAGTGGCGAGAAGCCCTGGTTATTATTGATGAAGCCGAACAAGTATTCTGGCATGCACTTGATTCCGATACTTGTCAAAATAACCGAGTGGCTATTATCGATAGCTTTAAGCAGCTTCTTCAAACCGCCGTAGGTACTGGAGGAAGAGTAATCCTGGCTGATGCGGATTTGTCGCCGATAGCTATTGATTATGTTAGAGCCTTAATTGGCTTCCCTGTCGAAACTTGGGTAGTTGAAAATAAACATAACCCCAATCAAGGTAAGAGAAAACTAATCAGTTATTCGGGTAATGACCCCAGGAAATTAATCGATGCTCTGATTAGGCATATCAAAGAAGGTTTCCGCGTCCTAGTTCATACCACAGGACAAAAAGCCAAATCTAAATGGGGCAGCATCAATCTTGAATCCTACTTGAAAAAGAAATTTCCCCAACATAAAATCCTCAGAATTGACCGAGAATCGGTATCTGAACCAGGACATCCTGCTTATGGCTGTATGGATTCCCTTGATCAGGTTTTATCGAGCTACGACATTGTTATTTGTTCCCCAGTTATCGAAACAGGGGTAAGTATCGATCTCAAAGGACATTTCAATTCCGTCTGGTGTATTGCTATGGGAGTACAAACTGTAGACGCAGTCTGTCAAACCACTGAACGCTTAAGAGATAATGTCCCTCGCCATATTTGGATTAAGACCACCGCTAAAGGTAACAGGATTGGTAATGGAGCAACTTCAATCAAGAGTCTACTCTACTCTGAGCATAAGGCAACCAATGCCAATATTAGGCTGCTACAGCAAGCCGATATTGATGATTTTGACGATTTAGATGTTAATTACTCCCGTGAATCTTTCCACACTTGGGCTAAAAGAGCTTGCTTGGTTAACTCTGGTAAGAATGACTATCGGTCAGAGATTCTCAGTAAATTGATTGAGGAAGGTTACGAACTCTATGACCCTAATAACCCAGAGCGACCAGATCAAGTCAACGAGGAACTTAAACAAGTTCGGACTGAAAATTATCAAGAATTCTGCCAAGAAGTTTCTGATATAGAAGCCCCTGATGCTGCGGAGTTAAAAGAATTGAAAACTAAACGAGCCAAAACTAAAGCAGAAAGACTTAAAGAAAAAAAAGGTAATTTAATCAACCGCTATGGCATAGAAGTAACTCCTGAGCTAGTAGCCAAAGATGACAATGGCTGGTATAACCAATTAAAACTACATTACTACCTGACCATCGGTAATATTTATCTGGCACAGCGTGACAAGCGTTCTTTAGCTGGATTAACTGAGAACAGTAATGGTAAAGCTTTTAAGCCTGATGTTAATAAACGGACTCTCTCGGCTACGGTTAAGGCTTTAGAGATTATTGATATCCAACAATTCTTTGACCCTGAAGCTAAGTTTACTTCTAACTCTTTAGCTGATTGGTTTGAGATGGTTAAACAATATCGCCACGAAATTAAGATTTTGTTGGGGGTGAATATTAATCCTGACAAGGATAGTCCCATAACTGTGGCTCAAAGAATACTTAGCAAGTTTGGCTTGAAACTGGAGCTTTTGTATTTCCGAGGCAGTCGTCAAACCAAACAACGGGTTTACGGCGGATGTCAACTCGATGCCGATGGACGAGCAGCTATATTTGCTAACTGGTTAGAACGGGATGAGAAAATCTCTCAGTCTGAATCCGTTCTCACCCTTTCTTAAAGAATATATATTACGGGGAGACTGTTCTCAGCTAATCTTATCTAGCTCTAGGAGATTCATGCCTCAATATCGTCAAAATTCTACTGTCCATAAATCATGAGTATCATTTTCAAACAGAAGCTCAGCAGTACAGTTATTTGAAGTTGAGTCAATAGGGTGTTCATCCCCTTCTGTGAGGTCTACAGTTTCATGCTCTGACCCCCATTCAAAAACTTCATATAAAAAATAATGTTCGCCGTTGTCATTTTCGATGGGATTGAAGACTAATATTTCCCACCAATCAAACAAGGTAGGGGAAAGTTGTTTGAGCTTCCAGACTTTGACTAGTTCGAGAAGGTCTGGCTCGACTTCTTGAAGGTCAATAATAGTAGACCAAGTGTTCTGTAAATCTTCGATGGTTATACCAATTTTTTGTGCAACAAGGTGGTTGATATCTTCGTTGTGTTGGGTCATTAAAGCTCTGGATGTAAAGATGTTGTTGGTGTCAAGTACGGGGAATTCTTATGACAGGATGTTGAAAAGGTTCTCACCTTTTCCTAAAAGATATATATAAGGGGATGTACATGACTATTAGACCAGATAACCAAGAACAAATAAAATCTCTCGGTTTAGAATATTTTTCATAAAATAACTAACTCTGATTACGAAAAACAAGGCTATAATCCCAGAGATTTTGGGGATAAGTGAACAAGGAATCAGCCTTACCATCAATGCCTAAGTCAGAGGGGATAAGAATGAGATTAGTATTATTTCGGAAAAATTGCCAAGTAGGCTTGGGTAAATCTTGGGGAGAACGAGAGCCTAAAAAAAGAAAATACTTAGGTTTATCGGGATTATATCTTATTCCTTGATTTACATATTCCTCAACTAATTTCCCCTCAAATATTTGCGATACACCCTGTTCGGTATTAGAAATCTCAACCACATAAGTTGAGCCAATTACCGCGCTGATTTCTAAGCGGATAGGCTGTGATTCGTTTCGCCAAACTAGTTTGCCATTGAAGACACTACCTTGTTTGAATGCAGCTTGAGCAATTGAGATTCTTTTTTGCTTTTCCTGTCGTCTTTTCTCTTCTAATTTAGCTATTTCTTGCTCTTTTAATTTCTCTTCAATTTCCGCATCAGTTTGTAGTTGATTATTGATAGTTGTGGGGTCAGAATTAGTATTCGAGGATGGTAAGGATTGAGTAGGCAGAGGTAAATTATTTTGAGCTACTTTTTGAGTTAAAAAAGATTGATAGAAAAAGAAACCATAACCTACAATAATCCCCACAGCAATTAAGGGATATTTGCGACCGATAAATACTATATATCTGACGGCAAAAGCTAGATAGATTTTGGATTTATGCAATAGAGAATTAGCTATATTATTCATCTTGTTCTTGTTTTAATTTTTTGTTCGGAGAATTGGCTCGATTGCTAATATTGCTCATTTAATTACTAGTAACTAAGAGGGGAACTACTTTTAATTGGTCGTTTTTGACTATTAAACGTGCCTGATAAATTCTTTTAGCTTGGAGATCGAAGAGGTCATCTCCTAACAATTCTTTGAGTTCATCTGTAATTCCCCTACCTCCGTATTCTTGGGCTTGTTCGTAGGTAGAATTAACCAGTTTTTCTAAAGGTTCTTGCTCGATAATTAAATTAATGCCGTAATCTTTGGCCAGTTTTTTGGCGAGAATTACTGTTAATTGTGCCGTGCCTTTACGATCCAACCTCAACAGAGGAATTACTTTGTCAATCCTGCCTAAAAATTCGGGAGGAAAATAACCACAGTCTTTGATGATTCTCTTGGCGGATTCTGGTTTCTCCGCTATTTTATCTGCTTTAATATTTGAGGTTAGGATACATATTGTATTTTCTGGGGCATCACATTGACCTAAATTATCCGATACCCTCCCTTCGTCAAAGAAGGCTAACATTTGTCGCCAGAGTGATTGATGGGCTTTCTCTACTTCGTCAAACAATAACAGCAAACAATTTTTTTGACTATGACGAATGGCATTAGGTAAAGCCCCGCCATCTTCACTACCTACATAGCCTTTAGGAGAACCAAACAAATTGCTAGCTTTATGACTCTCTGCATACTCTCCCATATCAAAGCGGGTAAGCTTTGTCTCTAATGCTTCCTCTAGAGCTTTAGAGAGTTCGGTTTTACCCGTTCCTGTTGGGCCAGGGAGGAAGATGACCAGGGGCTTTTTGCTAGTCGATGCTAGTTTACCTAGAACCATACGCACTAGAGTATCAATGGCAGCATCTTGACCGATTACTCTTTTCTTGAGTTTGGCTTTGAGTTCTTCTCGATCTGGTAATTTGTAGTTTGAACCAAATCGAATCTCGTCGAAATTTAATTGAGGTTGGATTAATTCAGGTTCTGGGGATTTAGTCGCAATTTTTGAGTCTATTATTTGGGGCTTTCTAATTTCTGGGGGGACAGGAGAGGGAATATTGTCGCTATCTGAAGTTAATTTATTTTCATCTGTGGTGATATTATCGGTGGGAATGGTTTGAGGCTCTAGACCCAACCAATCCTCAAAATTGCTATTTCTCTTTTCTCTAGGCAATAAAGAGTAGATAAATAGTAAAGTTACTCCTGTAAAAATCAAGAAAAATAAGAGAGAAGATATAGCAGGAATTAAAGCCAAAAGATTGCCTAAGATTACAAATACCAACCAGCCAAATAATAACCAAGCCAAAATTTTGAAAATCATTTTCACTCCTTTAAATTTAATAATTTAAATTTCACGCCAAATTTTTAGAGGCTTTAAACTTTGATTAGTTTTCCCCCAATTAATTGAAATTATTTCTGCTCCTAAATCTTGTTTATATTGTGAAAAGATCGATATTTTATGCCAACCTTTATCTAAATATATATCTCCTCCATTCGCAGATTCTAGAATGGAATCATCAATTTTAACTGAGAGTAGATTCAGGGCTAAACTTTTATCTGACCAAGCTAGGGGCAGATTTAAAATAAAACGATAGTATCCTAAGTTTTTAACGAGAAAATAGCCAGAAGCTTCTTGAAAAAGAGGAGAATTTTCATCTAGGTTAGTTAGGGTTAAATTATTAGTTTTAATTGCCTCAATTGGGCTATAGTTAGCGGGATTAGGATAAAGGTTATTATCGATATTCTTATAAATCTTAATTATGCTTCCTGGCTCTAGTTTTCTTGGCGTTTTAGCTAGATGGTTAGGATTGTTGTTGGGTAAAGCTTTTGGGAAAGTAGAATTATTAGTTATGGTCTGTTGAGAATTAGTTGGCAAACTATTATTGGCTAGCCCCAAAATAAGTTTGTAGCCTATACAGATTAGAAAAAAGATAAAGGCTAATCCAAATAATTTATCGAGAATCTTATCGAAAATTCTATTCATTTCGAGAGTTTAGTTCATGAAAATTAAGAAAGTTTGAGCTAGATTTTTTATCATCAAACTTATAAAGAGTATCTTCAGATGTTGATGATAAATCGGCGTTAATATCGTTAGTTTCTTCTTTTTCCGAATCAACATCAAAAGTCCCTTCGGGTTCAGTGTTTTCTGTTTCGGTATCTTCTTCTGGAGCAGAAGCGGTGATTGCGGGGGGAATTTCTAAATTATTTGGTTCATTAATTTGGGGATATTGCCGATAATCGAAATGGATTAAACTGGGGTTGAGGTTACAAAGTTTTAAATAGGCTTGTAAATCGGGTAGGTTCTGAATTTCGCTAGGCATGACTACAGGACGAGTTTTAATGCTGCGATTTAATCCATTCCGATCTCTGGTGCTTAATTTGCCGAATTGAATAGCGGTGCTAATCTCTTCAATCTCTTGTTCTCCCAGTTCTAAGGAAGCTTTTTTAGAGGTGTCGGAGTCTCCACAGCGAAAGACAAATTTGTTTTGTAATCCCTGGAGGATTTCTTTAGCTCCGTCTTTGCCATAGATATCTTCCAGTTGACCAGAGGTTTGATAGCCCACCAGGGTTGTAGCTCTATATTTACGTCCTTGGCTTAGGAGTTTACCTAATGTTGGTAGTTTTCCTATACCTGGTAGTTCGTCGGCAATTAGCCAGAGATGAGGATAAGCTTTATCTTCTTCTCGTCCTAAAACTCCCAAGGTGGCTAAGTCAATCCAAGTTCTCAGTAATGGTTTGCTGGCTGCTAAATCACGGTCGCGAACGATTAAGAAAACCCAGTTCTCCTCTTGATTGGTACACCATTCAGTGATTCTGAATGGTTCACGATTTTCGCACCAATGATTGAGATGTTGAAGAAAGTTTAGTTGCAGAGAGGCTGTAGCCATTACTCCTGCTGCTTGTTCTTCTCCACCTAATAAGGCGGGGCTGATTCCTCCTTTGAGCTTCTTGATTAAATCTTTGGGGGTTGAGGTTAGGTCTTGCCAGAGATTTTCAATATTACTGTTGATTCTGAGTAAGTCGGTTAGTAAGGCTCTACCTGCGGGGGCAAAGAATTTATCATTACCATCGGTTTCGATTAAGGCTTCACTGAAAAATTCGGCGGGCGCGTCTTCACTCCAAAAGTTCCAGTTCCTAGACCTTTTATCGTAAAGGCTCAGAATTACATCACCTTCACGACCAAATCTAGAATAGTATTGCCCGTTAAGGTCGAGGATTAAGCATTTTTGTGGTCTTTTTTGTTGTAGCTGAAGTAATAGACTATTAATCGCCTGGGTTTTACCTGTACCAGATGCACCAGCAAAACTAATATGTCTGAAGGTAAGGAATTCAGGTAATCTAATCTCTTCTCTGCCTAGCTTTAAATCGAATTCAGTGGCTTGATATTTGGCATCGATTTCAGCAATTAATTCTTCTGGCTTAAGAAATTTAGCACCTCTTAAAAACCTTTCTGCGGTATATTTTTTTCCTTGCTGCTGAAAATAAACGATTAATCCCAGGCAAGAGCCAAAAGAGCTGAGGGAAAAAATATATTTACACTGATTTAACAAACCAGTAATTTGATGTATTACGGGTTGATAGGTTTGAAGAGTAGTGGCAGCTTCTGAGGAACAGCCGAAGGGCAATTGACAGAGAAACCATGCTGTATAGTACCAACGCAGCAATTCGAGAGCATTTTCAGGAGCTAGCAGAGCAAAGAAAATTAGGGTAATTATTGCTCCACAAACAAGAGAAACTAGCAGCAGCCAGCAGAAATTCTGAAAGCCAATTTCCCAATTATTTTTGGTAATCTCCTGACCAAACCCAGAACCAATCTTCATCGTTTCAGAACTTCCTCTAGGATTTTCAAGGATTGTTCTAGTCTTCTGGCTTCTAGAGAGGTGGCAGCTTCATTATTTTCGGCTTGACTTTCAATTGCCCCCCGCACAAAAGCCATATCTACTAATCCTGATTGTAGGAGTTCGCACAGCTTGAGTAGTATTAGTTCGCATCGCTCTTGTCTGAGAGCTAAATTTTCTAGTTCTTTTTGTGAATTGGCTCGGTCTAGCTCTCCTCGTTTCAGTTTTAAGTTGATTAGATCGTTAACATCGATTCCTAAAATTCGGCTTTCTGCTTCGAGAGCTTTAAGCTGTTCTCTCTGGATGTAATATCTCAGTCCAGGCATACTTTATCTGTTGTGTTGATTACTGGGAGCTAAAAACTTTGTCTTTAATTAGCATAAGAAAAAAATCACTGTAAAAATACTGAAAGATATATTTTCTTTACATTTTTGAGCTTAAATAAACTTGACTGTAGCTTGGTTTACAATTCACCTTGTTCAAATTTTGTTCAAGCTCTGTGGACGATTCTTGGTTATCTTTTTAGCCTTCTTGTTTTTGGTTGTTGTTCTGTTTCTGGAGAAGATTTAATCGATTCTGATTGTTGCTTGGCTTTGGTGGAATCTAAATCTTTATTTGGTTGCTCGGTTTGCTTGGCTTGCTTGGTTTGATTTTTCAAATGTTCGCCATACATTTGTTTGATGACATATTTGTCGTAAACATTTCTGACATTTTGGTCTACTTTATCTCTAATTTCTTTGTGGGCTGAAGATTTTACATTCAGATTGTCTAGGACTTCGAGGGGATTTTGTTTAGCTTGGCTTTGTTTTGCTTTTTCAAGTAGCTTTTTTTTGTCTTGGGAGTAAATATCTAAGTTGTATTTAGCTCTACTAGCAGCTACATAGAAGCTTTCTTTGCTGAGAGTTTTATCTGAGGTGGCAGAGACTAATACTCTGTTGGCTGTTTTGCCTTGACTACTGTAGGTGGTAGTCACTAAGGTATGGTCTAAGTTTTGAGGTTTATTTAGATCGATTACTTCTCTCTTGCCATTGTCATACTCTATGGTGGCGGTGTTAATATCATAAATCTTAACGATTTTGAATTCTTGTCCGTTCCTTCTCTCTAACTGGGCATTATTTTTAGTCCATTTGAGTCTGTCTCCTTCGGCTATCTCAATTTGTTTCTTTTCATATACGGCTTTGTGAAATTGGGCAGGGTCAACGATGTTACTATTATTGAACCTAAGTTTATCTCCTTCAATGCTGCTAACGGTGTAGAGTTCTCCTTTGGCTAGCCCCAAATTCTCATAATCTCTGAGGGGCATTACTACATCACCTTCTTGGTAGTGATGAGCATATTTATTTTGCACAGTGGTTAAATCTTTGGTTTTAAGTTTAGTGCTTTCTATTTCATGACCTAAACTGCCTTCCTGTTTGAGTTGTTCTCTGATTTCCCCTAAGATTTCTTCTCTGTCTTTATTTGTACCAGCGAGGATGAGAGTCTTTTTTCTCTCTTCTGGGCTTAGGTTCATATAGTCACTGGCGATTTGGTTAGCCCGTTCATCTCCAGAGTCTTTGATTCTGCCGTTTTCGTCGAGAATTTTAACGCCATCATTAATTTGTCCATCGGAGATTTTATCTACTGCTGCTTTTAAGTCTTGGCTTTTCTGCCTCATGGACTGATTGAGGTAAGCAGTTTCTATTCCTGCTTTCTGGAGAGATTTGAAAGGGTTTCCTGCTTCTACTGCTGATAGTTGTCTGGTGTCGCCTACTAGTAAGACTTTTGCTTCCTCTTGTTCTGCTCTTTTGAGTAGTGCATGAGTATCTTTGGCGTTGAGCAATCCTGCTTCATCTACAATCCAAATTTGTCGAGCAGAATTTTCTTTCCAATAGTCTTGTTCAATTCTATTTAATTGCTGTTCTTGTCTTTCTCTGCCCTGTTTTGATTGTTTGGGCATGGGTGATGATTTAAATTTGTTTTCTGGTTGTTGGGGGGTAATTAAGTGGCGAGCTACGGTATTACTTTCAATACCTATTTCGTCACCTAAGACTTTGGCTGCTGATGCTGAGGGGGCAAATCCTTTAACTAGATATCCTCGTTCTTCGGCAATTTGTTTGAATTCATCTAAAGCGTAGGTTTTACCTGCTCCTGCTTTTCCCTGCCAGGCGATGATTGAATCTTTTGAAGTGCTGGCAGTCATAACTGCACTATATTGACCTTTGGTTAGTTCTTTGTCTTTTAATCGTTCTGCTACTTTTTGGCTGTTGGCAACTTGCCCAAATGCTCCTTTCCCTTCGTTAACCATTCTGATGGTATCTAGTTCGCGGTTGAGGGCTTTGAGGGTGGTGTATTGGTTGTCTTTGGCTTTGAGTAGGTTTTGATTTTGGTCGATCGATGTTTGGAGTTCATTCCAGGAATAGTTACCGATTTCTGAGAGGGCAAACTTTTCTAGTTCTTCTTGTTTGAAGTTGACATTTCGTTCTGAGGCATGGGCGATGGCTTCTTTGATGGCTTGATCTGGGTCAGAATTTTCTGAGGTTGTTGTCTTGGGGGGAATGGTTTGATTTTTTTCCTGCTCACTAATATCACTACCCTTTTTTTGATACAGGGGATTTGCTTGAGGATGTTTAATACCAACAATGTTCACTTCGGCTTGCCAGTATTTTTGTAGTTCTTCTCTGGGTATTTCTTGACCTTTGGGTTTTCTAGTTTTTAATGATGCGAGTTCTCGCATTTTGGCTGAAGCATCTGCACCGACAGCATTAACAATCTGTTTTCTTCGTTTGGAGAAATGCTCTAGCTGTTCTTTGGTATAGCCCTTAAGCTCAAAATGTCCGCTTGAACGTTGTTCTATTTCGTAGCCTAATTGTTTGGCTTGATGAGCTAGTTCGTTTTGGTAAATTTCGCTGAGTAGCTTTTGATTTTTGAATATATCGTCGTTTCTCAGGCTGTACCATTTTCCATCGGATGATTGTGTACCATTAATGACTACTGCATGGGTATGTAGTTGGGGGTCTTTTTCTCGGCTGGAGTCGTGATGAAATTGACCGATAATTAGATTGCCAGTGCTGACTGCTTTTCGTTCTCCATCTTCTCTAATTCTAGTGCTGGCATAGCGTTCTTCTACAACTGATAGAGCTGTTTTCACAGCTTTTTTGTGGGCATCTTCTAAGCGTTCGTCTCCGTTGACTAGCACTGCTAACGAGACGCTTTTAGGGGCGGAGAAGGTTAAATCTATTCCTGCTCGTTCTTTGTAATTGGCGTGAGTGGGAGGGCGTTTTCTAAATCTCTCTCCATTGGGTAATTCACCGTGTAGGAGGTTTGAGAATTCTTCGCCTTCGATGTTGCCCATAAGTCCTAGTTCTTCTGAGCCTTTGCCATACCATTCAGAGTTTTTCTTGGATTCTTCCTTGCTGTAGTAGTTTTCTTGGCGATAATAATTTTCGGCTTGTTTCGGTGTTACCACCGTGGCACGCATCATTTTGGTTTTTATCCGTCAATCCCTAATAGATATTAGAAGAAATTGTAACCTTGTAATTTAACTAAAGAACAATCCCAACATATTGAGCTTTCAATCCCTAAGAAGTATTAGAAGAAATTTCACCTAATGCTCAACCAGAACAGGAAGATAATCCCCTAGCTTTCAATCCCTAAGAAGTATTAGAAGAAATTTCACCTGCGGGATTCCAGAGGTCAAGCTCCAACTGGATTGGCAATATCTCTAGCGCGGTAGGATTAGATTTTCGCCTTTTCCTCTTTCGACCTTTGGTCAAATTCTCTGTATTGCTTGCTGTATCTGGTGCGCGAAGGCTTAGACTATCCAGATCGCCTTCTAAACTAGATAGATCAAAGGATTGAGCTTCTTCAGGAATTGATTGAGATTTACACCGCGACAGTACCGCGCAATTTTTCTTCTGCTTCCTATTGTTTTTAGCTCTCTTACGAGAGGGGATTGTGGGTGCATCACACCCAGATTCTATTAAAATAGATTCCTCCTGCACTGACTCCTGCTTGACAGCAGTTTGTTGTGAGTCCTTCAGAGGCTTAACCTTCCCCGTCAAAGCGGGGTAGCTTCCGTTGAAGTCTGCTTTAGCTCGGATATTAATCGCTGCTGCTACATCCCGTGGTGCTATATAGCTACATTCCGAGCATCTATGAGTACGTTGACTCAAAGCTTTTTTTTGTCTATGACCACATCTAGGACAATCCTGAGAAGTGTAATGTGGTTTGACTTTGATAAATTCTCTGTTGCTAACTTCAGCTTTGTCTTTAATCATGGTCAGTAGTTGTCCTAACCCCGCATCAGCAAAACTCTTATTTAAACCTGATTTAGCTTTGGCATTATTACGTTCCCATCCTTTGCCATCTTCTCTCTTTTTGGGTTGAGGACGACGATTGAGATTAGAAATTTTGATATCTTCAACAGAGATCGCCCCAAAGGTACGCACTAGATAAGTAGAAAGTTTATGGTTAAAGTTACGCCTACGCAACCTAATCTTTTCGTGAGTTAGAGCTATTTTATGCTTGGTCTTTAACTCATTCTTAAAAGGTTGTTTAATACCTTTGATTATTTCAAGAATTTTGTTTTCGGCTTCTGTTCTGACCTTAGAATCTTTAGGTAATGTAAGTATCTGTTTTTTTAGTTTCCTTGCTTCACCAAGCAAAGATTTACGATAAGATTCTTGTCTGGCTTGCTTTCTCTGTAATCTTCTTAATCGCTTTTGAGCTTTTCGATAATACTTTGGTGGGTCTATTTGCTTGCCAACATCATCAGAATAAATATATTGCAATCCTACATCAATACCACAAGCTTTATTAGATGGTTTTTCTGGTTTGGTTGTTATTTCCCCTATTAGCTGTAAGTAGTAACCCGATGGACGTTTGACTATTCTAAGATTTTGGGCATCAAACACATCCTTCCATCTTTTTGCTAACCCGTGATTAACTACTTTTAATTTACCTAACAAATTCACTCCAGGGCATTTTACCTTGTCTTCTAATACTGTTATTTCGTCAGGCTGAATACAGTAAAGACTAGTGATTTTATCCCCTCTCAATTTACTCTTAAACTTAGGGATATGGGCATTTACCCTACTGTAATCCTTATCAGCATAAGCCTTCCAAGATTTCGCTAAATTGTATAAAGTACCTTTAATAAATGTCATAGGAATATCCATGCCCTTAAACTGCTGATATTCCGATAATCTGGTTTTTGTTAGGTATCCAGTTAACCCCATGTAAGTATCACGTTTTAAGCGTGGGTTACTGGGTAAAAGTCGAGCGCAAACTGGTAGATATTTATTCTTCTCGCCTATGGCAATTGTAGATGTAGCCTTAGACGAGAATTTTCGCTCGAACTTAAGACCTCTCCTCTCTGGTGGTTCTGTTTTTAATCTTTCTATTTCCAACTTAATACGCTGGATAAATTGATTTAATTTTTGTTTTTTAACTTTTTTATCCGCAGAAGATAGCTTCTGTTTCTTTAAATCTTTTATCTCTTGTTTAACTTGCTCTATTTGATATTGGAGTGTTTTTTGAAGCTGTTTGTCATAATAATTGCATTGATGATATTCCAGAAGCAATTCTAGCCCAAGATTCCAGACAAAGCGCAATGAATCAAGCCAGCTATCAATAAGTAACTGCTGCGATTTATCTAGCTGTAGCTTAAACTCAATGGTTTTCATTGCTCTGGCAAATTCTAGATTGTATTTATAGTACTAACAAAAACGTTACAAGGTTGAGTACTGCTCAAGGTTTGATTGGGCGGTGAAACGAAATATTTAGGTTGGCTATCTGAGGCAAGTCAGACCAATAACGCGCCCAACTCTAACTTTCCACAATACATTGGCATTATAGTAAATATTGCTCTATTTCTTCACGAACTTTCTTGGTTAACTGCAATCTTTGTTCCTCCCTCTCCTTGGCTCTATGAACTGCTTCACTATTTCTTTGTGCTTGAACCTCGATCGCTCCTCGTAGATATCCTAAGTCTAGTAATTCTGCTTCATTGATAACACAATAGCGTTTGAGGATTAGTTCACAATTTTGTAATCTGTTGGCTAGATGGGAGATCTCTTTTTGAAGATTTTCTAGGGCTTGTTTATCTGAGGTGGGAGCTTCTAGTTTAATTTTGACTAAATCTTCTACGCTAATCTTGAGGCGTTCTGCTTCTGCGTGGAGGGCTTGTAATTGCTCTGTTCCGACGTAAAACTTTCTTCCTGGCACTTTGATTACTCATGACTATTGCTCTTTTATAGTAGGAATCTGCTGTTATCCTTGTGGCGATCGAGTTACAAAAGTTGACCTACTTTTGATTTACTGTCCCTAGTGTTTGTTCAAAGTAAATTTAGTTATGAAAAATGATTTAGCTGTTTTTTGTTCAAGATGTGACCCCAACATTTGGGAGTGACGTGTGAAGCAGCTTGCTGCGCGGAATCATGGAGCAAAGCGTAATGGTGCAGCTAATATAAGGATTTTAATTAGTTTATTTTTATTTGACCCATATTTTACCATAGATTTCATCGACCAATAGTTACCTAGTTTATGGTTAATAGGGGTAATTAGATTGAGTTTTCCTCGGATATTAGGAAGCGATAACCTACTAATTTTCCCCCTATCCATTTTTTAGTGATGATTTTGTTAGTGGTCAGATTTTTTAGAGAACGACAAACCCGTGGTTGTTGGTAATTAAGGTGTTTAGCGATTTCTGCTTGCGATATTTCAACAGTTGTTCCATCAGCTTCAGATAGTAGTAATAAAAGCACTCGATAATCCTCACCACGTAGATTTTGAGTAAGTGCAACTTTTCTAATCCAGTTTTTAAGCATATATATTTTTTTCTAGCTACCAACTTGGTAGCTCTTGGTAATTAGGGTAAATTTATAACACATAAGATTATGCTTATATCATATATGTTATCTAATTAAAACACTATTGACTTGTTTAAAATACTCTTCAACTACCTACCAACAGCTACTAATAGTTACCCCTTGGTAGGTAAAAGTATTAATTTATATAGTTTTTAGCTCACAGATATCATTTAATTATCTGTGTTACCAAGGGCTTTACTTGTTGGTAATATGCTTGGTAACAGCCTTGGTACCAACTTGGTAGCTGTTGGTAGCTAAACAATTATTTTGAGAAAATTATGCCTAATAAAAAAGATTTAGAACAACAGTTTGGAATTTCCGATAATACGGTTTATAAAACTTTAAAAGCTTGTGGGTTGGAAACATCTAAAGAAGATTATTCCGATGAAGAGATAGAGAACCATTTTAAAGTAGCCCGTGAGATGATCTCCAATGGCAAAAGATATAAGGATGTGGAGCAGCATTTTGGTATAAATAATAATGATGCTCAGGCAGAACAGGCAGAACAACAACAAGAACAATCTGCTTCTAATCCTAGTGCTGCTGATGCTGTTGGTGTTGCTACAGCGGAAATGGCTGTTGATATGGTGACGGATGCAGTCAAGCAGGTTGCTCCTCATATACCCAATTTGATTGCTCATACTTTGGCTCAAGAGATGCGCTCTGATGAGATGAAATCTGCTTTTAATAATATGCGGGCGGAGGTAAGAGAAAAATCCACTAGTAATGCAGGTGTCGATTTTTTGCTCCAGAAGATGAATGGGGCGAAGCAATTGACGGGGGACAATCAGGAGAAGCAATTGCTAGAAGCATCGCCTGTGGAGTCAAAGGAGAACTAGAAAAAGTTGTCACTGAACTCATTGCCACTCAACAGCAAGAGTTAGCTGCTTCTGTGGAATCCGCTTTGTCTCAACTGAAGCTGAAGGAGCAAGAAATAAATCAAAAAGAATATGATTTAAAAGTTAACGCGGACGTGTTGTCTCGGTTGTACCGTCAATGGATTATTAATGGTAATCAGGTCAGGATTACTTTGGGTGAGTTGGAGTTGTGGCGGAGACAAGCCAAAGCAATTGAACGCTCACCTAGTCACCTAGCAACCATTGACGGGATTATCGAGTCAATTCAAAAAACTGTGACAGAAGAAAATAACCTTCTGCCCACTTGTGAGATTGATTTGGTGGTTTTCGAGCATCTTTTGCACGACCGAAAGGAATTTAATGAATTAGCTTTTTCTTTAATTAGTCAACAGATGCAGCCTAAACTTAACTTCGATTTCGAGCTTAATTTTGATGAAAAGTAAATGAATCCCCAATCCCAAAAACAGCAGATAAAGTCAAGACGCTCTCCTTCACGAACTACTGACTCATCATCGGGTTTAGCGAAACTGATTCTTGGAAGTGTAGGGGTAGTAGCAGTATTGTTAGTTGTTCAGTCTGCTCTAGGTAGTCTATCAACTCTTTTGCCATCCAGTAGAAAACTTAATCTCAAGCAGGTAGAACTCAATCCTACTGCTACTAGTCAAAAAGCAACCCAAACTGAAGCACCAAGATATGGCTTGGATGATAAGACTGTTAACCAAGAACAAGTGGCTATCTTTCTCAGAGATAATGGGGCGGAAGATGGAGATTATGTAACTTTGAGCGTTAATGGCAAGGTTTATGCTCCGAACGTATTTTTAAGAAATGCTGGCACTTCTGTTCTTGTTCCTCTTAACCCAGGTGCTAATCTGGTGCAAATTCACGGAGATAGAGATGGTGGTGGGGGTGTAACTTTAGCTGCTGATGTTTCCAATCAAGGTAATATGACTAGTTCAGCTTTTCCTGAAGGGGCTACAGCTATGTTTTATATTCTTCGTCGTTGATTTTACCTGAAATCTGTGGAATTTTAACCTCAATCAAAACGTCCTCTTGATGACCAACCAAGAGGGCGTTTTGCTATTTCTTTTACACTCATACAGAAGTATAACAATCTTTTTTCAAGTAGTATTTTAGTACTGAATATTTTTATACTTAATACAATCAATTCAATTCGTGTACATAATCATGCAAACATTTTCACCAAAAAGAGCGATTCTACCTTTTAAGGGTTATATGGGAACATCTTATTGTCAGGTCAATATCTACGATCTTCCAACACCAGTAGTAATTGTTTCAGAGTTAAAAGCTAACCAGGGGACATCAGCAGTAAATTGTATTGAGAGGGTAGCTTTGAATGTAGTCAAAGAATATGAATTAAATCCCGAAAACTGTATATTCATTCATCATTGTCCAAAAGGTGAAGGGATGTTTTGGGGTATGGAAGATTTCCATGAAGCTCCTATAAAATGGAACGGTAAAGAGTTCAAAGATACGGGTATTGGTAGGTGGAAACTGTTAAATCGTGATGAGGTAGAACAGTTGATAGGTTGTCACTTTGAAAATTAAGATAGCCCAATTGATTGCTACTCCTGTTTTATCCACTCTATTCGCCGAGATATTCTAGAAACTATAAAAAAGAAGGGTTCTAGGTAGTAAAGCGGTTTAGCTAGACGAGGCAAAAGCCATAAAGCTACTACATCGTCTAGCCACAAATCTTTTCAAGCAGCTTCTAAAACTCCCGTAACCGTATTGATTAACTGTCTGTCCTTGATAACCCTTTGCTTAATTTCGCGGATAAGCCAATCTTTGGGCTTATCTTTTTTGATTGTTTTGCCGTCAATTTTTTGAGTTCGAGTTTGAGTAATGCCCAGTTTTTTAGCCACTTTTCTGGCTTGTCTTAGCGTTAGTTTTTCAACTGCTTCTTCCCTTTGGTGCTGTTGGTTCTTCTCCTCGTCGATAACGTTAAATATTTCCTGCATTTGCTTTTCGATGGGTAGCTTGTTGAATTTCCTCTGTGGGGGTTTGGATCGGCACATCAGCAGTTGAAACGGGAACAAATAACCAGCACTCGAAGTAGAAAACGATGGCAAAAAGAACGAAACCTAACATGAATCTATCGAAATCAAACATTATGTAATCCTCTATTAGTGAAGTGATAAGAGTAAGGGGCTTTTGCGGTTTAATGATTAAGTAAAACGAAGGAAAAAACTTCAAACCTGAATCTGGAAATTTTCTAGAACTCTGTAAGGTAAATATTTTAGCTGAAAAAACTTGTAAGAAACTCTAGAAAAGATGGAGAGATATTTAATCTAGATTACTTTAATTTACTCTTTAATTAGAACATAAATAACTAAAAAAAATGACTCATAAATAAATATTTTATAAGTCATTTTTCTTTTCAAGTAGTTTTTTTATTCTTAAAGTGGCTCTTCTAGACTAGTTATTTTAGAGCTAGTCCTCAATTACAGCTTTACGGTTTTCCGTCTTTATGGCTTACCATATTTTTCTGTCAACATTTCGGTAACAACTTCTTTTAGAGTTTTTCCCTCTCTTTTACACTCGGCTACCCAGTGTTGTCTCCAAGATATAGGAACTTTAATGGTTAGACTAACTTCTTTCTCCTCTGGCTGTATTGACTCTTTTACAGCTTGCTGTATTTCTGGTTTTACGTCTTGCTGTATTTCCGTCTTGGAATCTACAGATTCTTGGCTTGATTGCTTGGCTTTTTTCAATAAATCCCCATACTTTCCAGTCATTGTAAAATCTCCATCATTTCCTTACCGAGTTGTTTGTAATCTGCCCAAAATTTACGCATATCCGCAATTTTTAAATCTCTAATGGGAACACCAGCCAAAGCAGCTTTTTTATACCCTTCTGTTCGGCGAATTAAAGTTTCAAATATAGGCACATTCGATTGCTTCAATTCAATTTTCATCACCTCTCCTTCTTTACTAGGATAAGGAGGAACAATAGTAATCAGAAAACGGAAAGCTGCTTTATCACCCAAATCTTCGGCAGTTTGTAGCATTGGCTCTAAGCTCACTACATCGGGGGTAGTAGGTAGAATTAAGAGATCGCATCCTTCTGCCAATTCCTGTAAATCGTTAGTATCAGGACGGGCAGGAGTATCGATAACAACGTAGTCATTACCGCCAATACTCTTCATGGCTTGTTTTTCCGACACTACAGAAAAAGGGATTGCACCCCGTCCCGCCCAAGATAAAGCTGTTCGGTTTGGATCGCCATCGATCAGGATAGTTTTTCCTAATTCACTAAAGAAAGTAGCGACGTGAATAGCAGTAGTGCTTTTCGCCACTCCCCCCTTGTACCCAGTCACGGTAATAATTTTCATATTTATACAGTTTTACGTAAATACAGCTTTACGTGATAACAGTTATATGTAATTACAGTTTAACTTTAGTCCATCTTTACGTAAATACAGCTTTATGTATTTACGTAAAGATGGACTAAAGGTTTCACTGTTAGCTCAGAACTACTCAAAGCATTCTTAGATCAATTTTGTAAGTGCGATGGTGCGACGTAGTGAAATCTTTTCTTTCGCTATCTATTCGGGAAATACTAAAATCTATAGCGTGAACGAAAGAAAAGAGCGCGCCTTCGCACTACCCAGGGATAAGTTCGTTTAAAATCATGTCAGGAATTTAAACTCTTGGTAGGCTAAGGTTAGCCAGAAAATAGAGGTGATAAAATTATGAAACTGAAAGGAATTATTAAAGGACAATCTATCGAACTATTAGAACCAATTGCTATAGCAGAGGGTTCTGAAGTCACTATTGAAATTTCCGAGTTAGAACTAGAAACCTTACCTGATTGGACAGAGTTACAAAAAGTCATTGGAGTTTGGAAAGAAGATACTGAAATTACCGAAATTTTTGCGGAAATAGATCGAGAACGTCATCTAGATCTCGGAAGAGAAGTTGATTTTGACACTTTGTAAGGTAGTTCGCTCATAATGTATTTACTAGATACAAATATTTGTATTGCTCTTCTCAAAAAAAATGAAAATGCTGTTTATAACTTTAGTTTAAAATATCAGTCTTGTTATCTCTCAACCTTGGTCTTAGCAGAATTATATAAGGGTGTTTATTGTTCTACCAAAGTCGAGAAAAATTTAGCTC